>Ga0256347_1000098_pt1 | contig 11772 bp, 3 predicted proteins | sample AtltaT_41_FD_183681 | JGI IMG/M metagenome (GOLD analysis project Ga0256347, IMG submission 183681) | Metatranscriptome of freshwater microbial communities from Altamaha River, Georgia, United States - Atl_Colum_RepB_8d (Metagenome... | ecosystem: Environmental > Aquatic > Freshwater > River...
CTGTGAACAGCCCGCGCTTCCCCTCCATCGTCGTTGCCGGCAGCGTGCCCGCCATCATCGACAGCCCTGCTGAAACCATCCAGGACCTGTTCACCGAGCAGGCCCGGCGCACGCCACAGGCGCTCGCCCTCATCGACCGCGAGCGGGCGATGAGCTACGCAGAGCTCAATGCCTGCGCGGATCGCCTCGCCAACCGGCTGATCCAGCAGGGCATGTCGGTCGGTGCGCCGGTGGCCTTCTTGTGCGACCGCACACCGCTGATGTTCGTGGCGATTCTTGGCATCCTGAAGGCGCGCGGCTTCTTCGTGCCCATCGATCCGATCTATCCCGCGGCGCGCATGCAGCACATCCTCAAGGACTGCTCGCCGTTCGCGCTGGTGAGCGACCGCGATGCGGCGGGCTTGGAAACCCTGGGCGTCACCCCACCTGCCACGCTCATCACCCTCACCACCGCGGATGCGCAGCTGGCACCGGGCGAAGTCGCACCCCCTCCCGGTCGCACCGGCAGCGGCGATGATCTGGTGTATTCCATCTACACCTCCGGCTCCACCGGCCAGCCGAAGGGCACGCTCAACTACCAAAAGGGCGTGGTGAATCTCAATCGCTGGATGGTCGAAGACTTCGCCTTCGGCACCCACACCCGCTTCATGGTGATGACCTCGATCGGCTTCGATCTCACCGGCAAGAACGTCTGCGCACCGCTGGTCTCCGGCGGCGCATTGGTGCTCTACGACACCCCGGTCTACGACCCCGAGCGCATCCGCACGATGATTGCGGACTACGGCGTGAATACCATCACCCACACCCCGACCGGGCTGTATGGCCTGGTGGAAGATGGCCGCGAGGAAACCTACCAGCAGCTCTCCTGCGTCACCCAGGTGGTGATCAGCGGCGAGGCCCTGCACCTGGGCCGTGTCAAGCACTGGCTGGAACACCCACTGTGCAAGGCCCGCCTGGTGAATGGCTACGGCCCCACCGAGTGCTCCGACCAGGTGGCCTTTCATGTAGTCACCCCCGCCGATCTCGCAGTGGGCGGGGTCTGCCCGCTGGGCAAGGCCACGCCCAACGTCATTTTGAGCGTGCGTGATGCCGACCTGAAGCCGCTGCCGCAGGGCGAAAAGGGCGAGATGTGCGTGCAGGGCATCGGCGTGGGCGCGGGCTACCAGAACCTGCCGGAGAAAACCGCCAAGGCCTTCGTCACCGACCCCGCACCGGGCCCGCTGCAGGGCACGCGGATGTATCGCATGGGCGATCTCGTCAGCCAGCGCGACGATGGCGTCTACGTCTACCACGGCCGTCTCGACTTCCAAGTGAAGATCCGCGGCTACCGCGTGGAACTCTCGGAAATCGAGGGCGCGCTCAACGCCTGTCCTGGCGTGCGCGAAAGCATCGTCATGGCCCCAGAGCAGGCCAATGGCGAGCGCCGAGTAGTGGCCTACCTGCGCATGGACCCTGACGCATCGCGCGATGTCAGCCAGCTCAATACCCGCATCGCCGAGGTGCTACCGGACTACATGCTGCCGTCCGCCTACGTCTTCATGGATCAATTCCCGGTCAACGCCAGCAACAAGGTGGATCGCGGCGCGCTGCCGCCCCCCAGCGCGACACGCCCCAACCTCGCCAACCCCTACCGCGCGCCGAGTGGCGTGCTGGAAACCCGCCTCGCCACGCTGTGGAGCAGCCTCCTCGCGCTGGATTGCATCGGTGCCGACGACCGCTTCTTCGAGCTGGGCGGCAACTCGCTGATGGCGGTGCGGCTCATGGGCCAGCTGCGCGGCCTCTTGGGCAAAACCGTGCCCATCGTCGAGTTTTTTGAAGCCCCGACCATTGCGGGTTTTGCAGCGAGCTTGAGCGAAAACCACCCCGAGGCCGTGCGCCACTGGCTGGGCGATGAAGCCCCTGCTGGCCTCACGAGCGGAAAGCCTGCGGCGATCGCGGAAACCCAGCGCCCCAAGACCGGTCCGCGCCAAGCCAGCGACGGCCCGGTGAAAATCGCCATCGTCGGCATGGCCGCCAAGGTGCCGGGCGCGCTCAGTGTCGAGGGCTTCTGGCAGAACCTGCTCGATGGCGTGAACAGCGTCGAGCGCCTGAGCCCCGAGCAACTCGCCGCCGCCGGCGTGCCGGCAGATCGTCTCAGCAGCGAGAACTACGTGCCGGTCTCGGGCTGGGTCGCGGACTCCGACTGCTTCGACCACCAGTTCTTCGGCTACACGCCACGCGAGGCCGAGCGCATCGACCCCCAGCAACGCTTGCTGCTGGAAACCGCGCACGCCGCTTTCGAGCAGGGTGGTCTGGCGGTCGAGCGCATCAACCGTCGCGTCGGCGTGTACGCCAGTGTCGCCGCCAACAGCTATTTCCCGCGCAACGTCATGGGTCACGACGCCGCACGCGAATACGGTCTGGGCTATGCCCTGCTCGGCAACGACAAGGACTACAGCGCCGCGCGCATCGCCTACAAGCTCGGCCTCACCGGCCCGGCCATTGCGGTGCAGACCGCCTGCTCCTCCAGCGGCACCGCCATCCATCTGGCCTGCCAGGCACTGATTGCCGGCGACTGCGATGCCGCCCTCGCCGGTGGCGCCTCTCTGCCCTGGCAGTACCAGTTCGGCCACGAGCACGTGCCAGATGGCGCACTCAGCGGCGACGGTAAGGTGCGCGCCTTCGATGCCAAGGCCAACGGTATGGTGCTGACGGGCGGCGCCGTCTGCGTGGTGCTCAAGCGCCTCGACGATGCGCTCGCTGACGGCGACACCGTGCAGGCCGTGCTGCTCGCCACCGCGCTCAACAACGACGGCGAAGACAAGCTCAGCTTCACCGCGCCCAGCGTGCTTGGCCAGCAGGCGGTCATCCGCACCGCGCTCGAACGTGCGCAGGTCAACGCCCGCAGCATCACTTACATGGAGGCGCACGGCACCGGCACGCCGCTGGGCGACCCCATCGAGGTGGCCGCCCTCACACAGGCCTGGCGCGAAGACACCGAAGATGTCGGCTACTGCGCCATCGGCAGCGTGAAGACCAATGTCGGCCATCTGGACGCCGCCGCCGCGGCCGCGGGGCTCGTCAAAGTGGCGCTCATGCTCAAGCACCACGAGCGCCCGGCCAGCCTGCACTACGAGTCGCCGAACCCCGAGTGCCAGTTCGAGACCTCGCCCTTTGTGGTGGCCAGCCAGCGTGCCGCTTGGGGCAGCGAAGGAGCGCGCCGCGCCGCGCTGTCGTCCTTTGGATTTGGCGGTACCAACTTCCACGCAATCGTTGAAGAGGCCCCAGCGGTCACCGCCACCGCGGCCAAGCGCCACTGGCAAGTGCTGCGGCTGAGTGCGAAGACTGAAGCCGCACTCGCCCTGCAAGTTTCCCAGCTGCGCGAGGCCTTGACCCACAGCGATGCCGCACTGGCCGATGTCGCCTACACGCTCAACGTCGGCCGCAGCCGCCACAACCACCGCGCCGCCGTGGTCGCCGGCAGCCGCGAACAGGCCATCGCCCGCCTCGGCGAGACGGAAGCTCTGCTCACCGCCAGCCACGCACCAGCCAAGCCACGCCTGACTTTCACCTTCCCCGGTCAGGGCGCGCAGCACGTCGGCATGGGCCGCAAGCTCTACGACAGCGAGCCCGTGTTCAAGAGCGCGGTCAATCAGTGCGCGGAGATTCTGCTGCCGGCCCTCGGGGTGGACCTGCGCGACATCCTCTACCCCAAGGGCGATGCAACCGCCGCGGCGGAAACCCTGCGCGCCACACAGTTGGCACAACCCGCCATCTTCACCATCAGCTATGCCACGGCAAAGCTGTGGATGAGCTTGGGCTTGCAGCCGCAGCAGCTCATTGGCCACAGCGTCGGTGAGTTTGTGGCGGCGACACTGGCGGGCGTGTTTGAGCTGGAGCACGCGCTGCTCATCCTCGCCGAGCGCGCGCGACTAATGCAGTCCATGCCCAGCGGCGGCATGTTGGCGGTGCGGCTCAGCGAGCAACAGGCGACGGCCCATGTCACGGATGAGATCGCCATCGCCGGCATCAACTCGCCGCAGCTCACGGTGCTCTCAGGCCCGCATGCGGCGCTGGATGCCTTGAAACTCAAGCTCGATGCCGAAGGGGTGGCGACGACGGTGCTGCACACCAGTCACGCCTTCCACTCGCCGATGATGCAACCCATCGTCAAGGACTTCGCCCGCGTGGTGGCGCAGTACCCTCTAAGCGCACCACGCCTGCCGTTCTATTCCAGCCTCACCGGCCTGCCGATCACCGACGTCGAAGCGCAGGACCCGCAGTACTGGGCGCAACAGCTGCGCAATGCCGTGCGCTTTGCCCCGGCGCTGCAACACGCGGCGCAGACACCGGGCACGGTGCTGCTGGAATGCGGCCCGGGCCAGAACCTCACCACCAGCGCACGGCAGACGCTCAAGGGCGCGAATGCCGTGGCCTCGCTGCCGCACGCTGGTACAGCGGACGCCGACGACGCCGAGCACTTTGCCAGCGCCATCGCGCGGCTCTTTCTTGCGGGTGTGGAGATCGACGCCAAGCGCTTCCATGCCGGTGAGACGCGCATCAAGCTGAGCTTGCCGACGTACCCGTTTGCGCGCGTGCGGCACTGGCTCACGCCGGCACCGATGGTGGCTCCAGCCGCTTCGGCCATCGCAGCGCCGGCAACGACTGCTGCGGCGGCCACAGACCCCGCGCCTGCTGCACCTCAGCAAGACCCTGCAGCGCAGGTCATGGCCATTGTCCGCACGCTGTTCGCCGATGTGGCGGGCGTCGCCATCGGCCCCGCCGAGGACCACACCAGCTTCCTCGAACTCGGCTTCGACTCGCTGTTGCTGACCCAGGTCACTGCGCAGATCAATCGTCGCCTCAAGGTGTCGATGCGCTTCCGGCAGTTGCTGGAGGAGTTCACCACGCCCGCCAAGCTGGTGGCCCAGCTGGTCACGCTCGGCGCAGCCGAGGCCGACAAGCCGCAAGCCAAGCCCGCAGTGGCTCCGCCCGACGCGCCGGCCGAGATGGATGGCAAGCCGCAGAAGGTGTTTGGTGCCGGCGCGCGCATCAACAAAACCGTCGGTGAGGAGCTGACCGAGCAGCAGCGCAAGGCACTCGATGCCTTCATCGCCCGCTATACCGCGCGCACGGCCAAGAGCCGTGCCTATGCCGACGAGCACAGGCCATATCTCGCCGACCCACGCGCCGTCTCGGGCTTCCGGCCGCTGTGGAAAGACTTGGTCTATCCCATCGTCTCTGCCACCTCGAAAGGCCCGCGTCTGACCGACATCGACGGCAACGAGTACGTCGACATCACCAACGGCTTCGGCTGCATCTTCTTCGGCCACCGGCCTGATTTTCTGGTGGAGGCGGTGCACCGTCAGGTCGACACGGACATCATCATTGGCCCGCAGAACCCAGTCGCCGGCGAGTGCGCCAAGCTCTTCGCCGAGATGACCGGCCACGAGCGCGTGGCCTTCTGCAATACCGGCAGCGAGGCTGTGCTGGCCGCGATCCGCGTGGCGCGCACCGTCACCGGCCGCAACCTCATCGTGCAGCACACGGGCGACTACCACGGCATCTTCGACGAGGTGCTGGTGCGCGGCACGCCGTCGGGCCGGACGGTGCCGGCGGCACCGGGCATTCCGCCGGAGAGCGTGGCCAACACGCTCATCCTCGACTACGGCGACCCCAAGTCGCTGGAAGTGTTACGCGCCCGCGCCGATGAAATTGCCGCCGTCGTGATCGAGCCGGTGCAGTCGCGCAAGCCCGATCTGCAACCCGCGGACTACGTGCGCGAAGTGCGCAAGATCTGTGACCAGAGCGGCACCGCGCTGATCATGGACGAGGTCGTCTGTGGCTTCCGTGTGCACTGGGCAGGCGCGCAGGGGGTTTGGGGCGTGAAGGCCGACATTGGCTGCTACGGCAAGGTGTTCGGTGCAGGCCTGCCGGTGGGCGCGCTCGCCGGCACGTCGCGCTTCATGGATGCGCTCGATGGCGGTAACTGGCAGTTCGGCGACGACTCGATGCCCGAAGTGGGCGTCACCTACTTTGCCGGCACTTTCGTGCGTCATCCGCTGACGATGGCGGTGGTGCTGGCCACGCTCCAGCACATGAAGCAAAACCCTGGCCTGCAAGAGCAGGTGAATGCCACGGCCAAGAGCCTGGTCGACCCGCTCAATGCACTGTTCAAGTCCGAGGGCGTGCCCATGCACATCGGCCGCTTTGGCTCGCTGATGAAGCCGGAGTGGACGCAGGAGCTGCGCTTTGGCGAGCTGTTCTACTTCTTCCTGCGCGAAGCCGGTGTCAACGCTTGGGACGCACGCCCGAACTACCTCACCACCACCCACGGCGAGGCGGAGATTCAGCACGTCATCAAAGGCTTCAAATACGCCATCGAGCAGATGAAGCTCGGAGGCTTTCTGGATGATGTAACGGCCCCCACGGAGGCCGAGCGACTGTTCTTCACCGCCAGCAGCAAGACCATCGCCAGCCCCTACACACCGCCAAGGGCTGATGCGCGCATCGGCCGCGACGCCCAGGGCAACCCGGGCTGGTTCATCCCGGACCCCGCGCGGCCCGGAAAATATCTGCAAGTGACCCCAGGTGTCCGCGCATGAGCACAACCCCCTCATCGACCTTGATGCCGGTGGAGCACGATCCCTTCGCGGGCACCCCGCTCGCGGCCTTTGTCCCCAGTAGCGAATCGCAACGCGAGGTCTGGCTGGCCACACAGTTCGGCACCGCAGGCAACCTGGCCTACAACGAGGGCCTGCGCATCGACTTCAGCGGCACGCTGGACGAAGCCGCTCTGCGACAGGCGCTGCAAACCGTGGTCAATCGTCATGAGGCTCTGCGCGCCAGCTTTTCGCCGGATGGCCAGTCGCTGCTGATTGCCGCCGAGCTGCCGCTGGAGCTGCCGGTGCGTGACCTGCAAGCCTTAGCCCCCGATGCCCGCGCCGCAGAACTCTCGCGCCTCTGCGCCGAGCAGATGGGCACCGCCTTCGACATTGAGCTGGGCCCGCTGCTGCGGTTTGTGCTGGTGCGGATGAGCGCCACCCAGCACCATCTGCTCTTTATCGCCCACCACGCCATCTGCGATGGCTGGTCCGGCGCGGTGGTCATCACCGAACTGGCGGCGCTCTACTCTGCCGCCGTCGAGCGGGTGGAGAAAATCCTGCCAGCCGCCGCACGCTACGGCGACTACAGCCTGATCGAGCGCAACTTCATCGAATCGGCGGATGGACAGGCGCATCTCGACTACTGGCTGGCGCGCCTCAAGGACGCACCCGCGCCGCCGCAGCTGCCGCCGGATGGCACGCCGAATCCCGGCAGCACGCTGAAGGCCGCGCGCATCGACCTGCCGCTAGATGCCGACCTCATCCGCCAGCTGCGCGCCACCGGCAGCGCCCAGGGGGCGAGCCTGGTCGCCACGCTGCTCGCGGGCTTTGCCAGCCTGCTGTATCGCTTTACGGGGCAGGACGATCTGGTGATTGGCCTCGCCGCCGCCGGGCAATCCTTCCACGAGCAAAAGATGCTGGTGGGCCATTGCGTCAACCTCTTGCCGCTCCGGGTGCAAGTCAAGGGCGCGGCGCCGTTCACCGAGGCACTCGCCGGTGCCCGCAGCGCGGTGCTGGATGCCTTCGATCACCAAGGCGTCACCTTTGGCAGCCTGCTGCCCAAGCTCGGGCTGGCGCGCACCGACGATCGCCCGCCGCTGGTGGCCGTGGTGTTCAACATCGACGTGCGCGATGACGACATCCGCCACACCGGGCTGGAGGTGGCCTACCACACGCTCGAACGCCAGGCCGAAACCTTCGAGCTGTTCATCAACGTGGTGGACAACGGCAAGTCGTTGGTGGTGGAAGCCAGCTACCAGACCGCGCTTTACAGCGAGTCGCTGATGCGGGCTTATCTGCAAGCCTTCGAGGCCCTGCTGCGCGGTCTCTGCGCCAACCCCAAGGCCGCGCTCGATGCGCTGCCACTGGTCAATGCCGCGCAGCAAGCGCAGCTCGATGGCTGGAATGCCACCGCGCAAGTGGTGCCCGAGCGCAGCCTGCACGCCTTGCTGCTCGACACCGCGACCCGTCAGGGCGATGCCACCGCCGTGCTCTATGGCGAGGCCAAGCAAAGCTACGCGGAGCTGGCCGATGCCAGCGCCCGCATAGCACAAGGCCTGCGAGCGCAAGGCGCTGCGCCCGGTAGCGATGTCGCGGTCTGTCTCGAACGCAGTCTGGAAGTCCCCGCCGCCCTGCTCGGCGTGCTGCGCAGCGGTGCCGGCTATGTGGCGCTGGACCCGATCTTCCCGACCGAGCGGGTGCGCGGCATCGTCGAGCAATCCGGCGTGCGGGTGCTGCTGACGCAAGCAGCGCTGCGCGCGCAGTTTGCCGATCTGCCTTGCACCGTTCTCTGTGTGGAAGACCTGTTGGCGAGCGACGCGGTCATCGACCACGGAGCACTCGACGCCGTGGCCGTGCAGGGCAGCGATGCTGCCTACATCGTGTTCACCTCCGGCTCCACCGGAACGCCCAAGGGCGTGGTGCTCACCCATGCCGGCGTCGTCAACTGCCTGACCAGTCTCCAGACCGAACCGGGCCTGCGCGCGGATGAAACCGCGCTGGCTGTCGCCACCCTCGCCTTCGATTTCTCGGTCTACGAGATTTTCCTGCCGCTGCTGGTGGGCGCGCGACTGGTGATTGCGGACCTCGATACCACCGCCGACGGCAACCGCCTGAAAGCGCTGATCGCGCAGCACGACATCACCAGCATCCACGCCACCCCAGCGACGATGCGCCTGCTGCAAGCGGCGGGCTGGGAGGGCAAAGCCAATCTGCGCATGGTATTCGGCGGCGAGAGCCTGCCACGCGACCTCGTGGCCTGGCTGCTGCCGCGGATTGCTGAAATCTGGAACATCTACGGCCCGACCGAAACCACCATCACCAGCAACCTCTGCCGCATCACCCGCGCCGAGGGCGTCATCCCGGTGGGCGGGCCGATCCGCAATGTCTATTGCCGCGTGCTGGATGCGCAGGGCCAACTGCTGCCGCCCGGTGTCGCGGGCGAGTTGTGCATCGGCGGTGCGGGCGTCGGGCGTGGGTATCTGAACCAACCCACCATGACCGCCGAGCGCTTTGTTGCCGACCCCTTCCTCGACGGCGGCCGGCTCTATCGCAGCGGAGATCTCGCGCGCTGGCTGCCGGATGGTCAGATCGACATCCTCGGCCGCATCGACCGCCAGGTGAAGCTGCGCGGCTACCGGGTTGAGCTGGGCGAGATTGAATACGCACTGGCCCAGCAGCCCGGCGTGGCCGAGGCCGTGGTGGCCGTGGTGGAGCGCAGCCCCGGCGATCAGCGCCTGGTGGCCTATCTCGCCCTGCACGAAGGCGCAGAGGAACCCACTGCCAGCAGCCTGCGCACCGCGCTGCGCACGCACTTGCCCAACTACATGGTGCCGCAGCAGGTGGTGACCCTGCCCAGCTTGCCGCGCCTGCCCAATGGCAAGCTCGATCGCAAGCGCCTGCCCAATCCCTTTGCCAGCCTCACCGAGGCCATCAGCAAGACTCCGCCGAGGTCAGCCGCCGAGCAAGCGGTGGCAGACATCTGGAGCGAGGTGCTGGGCGTCAAGGGCATCAGTGTTGAAGACCGCTTCGGCGATCTGGGCGGCCACTCGCTGCTGGCCGTACAGGTGGCAGCGCGCATCGAGTCGCGCTTTGGCGTGAAGCCGGCGCTGCGCAGCCTGTTGATGGACCCGCTGTCAGTGATCGCCGCGCCATTGGCGGCTACACCAACACGCCCCACGCCAACGGAACCAATTGCGGAAGCCCCAGTCCAAGCGGCCCCTGACCGTCGCCTGCCCCCGCTGTCCCCCACACTGCTTGCCGATATCGTTGTGCCCACCCGTCCACCGCAGGAGAAGCCGCGCGGGTGGCTTGGTAAGCTCTTTCGATGATGGCGGCAACGCCGCCCTGACCGAAACCTGACCGCCGACGGATGCAAGCAATCCACTTTGGAGACCCCAAACGCCCCCTGTTCGGCTGCCACCACCCAGCGGTAGGCGGTCAGGCGCGGCGCACGGCGGTGCTGGTTTGCGGTTCCTGGGGGCTGGAATACATGCGCAGCTACCGGGGGCTTCGGCTCTTGGCGCAGCGCCTGTCTGGCGTCGGCTTCGACACCTTGCGCTTCGACTACTCCGGCACGGGCGACTCCAGCGGACATGGGCTGGATGCGCGGCTGGAGCACTGGCTGCAGGACATCCTCACCGCCCGACAGGAATTGCTGGACCTCAGTGGCGCCGATGACATCGCCGTCGTCGGCCTGCGCTTTGGCGCCCTGCTGGCAGACGCCGCGCGCGTGCAGCGGGGGCTCAAGGCCCGGCTCTATGTGGACTGGGATGCGCCTGAGAGCGGCAGCGCGTATGTGGCGCTGATGCAGGCGCTGGCCCAGCAGTGGGACAACGCCAAGCAATGGCGACGCAGCCGCGATATGCAGCTGGCCCCCTTTGGCAGCAAAGAGCTTTACGGCCAAGCCTGGTCAGAGCCCTTGGCGCAAGCCATGCAGGCGCTGCCGGGCGTGTCCTGGGAAGTCCCCCGCCTGAGTTACGTCAGCACCGACCACCTCGCTCCCGCCGCAAGCCCGCCAGACCGGGTGATCGCCAGTCCAGATGCCGGTCATTGGCAAGATTCGTCTTGGATCAACACCCCTTGGGTGCCAGCGGCGGCGGCGGCGCGCCTGGCTGAAACCTTGGGCAAAGAGCTGCCATGAGCCAGGACATCCGCGAGTCGATCCTGCAATTCGGCGAGCCCGAACCCGGCAACGAGAAACGCCTGCTGGGCATCCTCGCCCGGCCCTCCCAACCCGATCCCACGCTGCCGGTGATCGTGATTCCCAATACCGGCTTCGAGCACCGGGTGGGCCCCAACCGCCTGCACGTGCAGATCTCGCGCGCGCTTGCCGCGGCGGGCTACTACGTGCTGCGCTTTGACCTGGGTGGACTGGGCGACAGCTCACCGCCCGTGGGGCACGCGGCCTCGATGGTCAAAGACTCCCAGCTGGCGATGGACGCGCTCGACAAGCTCAAGCTCGGGCGCAACTACCTGTTCATCGGGCTCTGCTCGGGCGCCAACGACGCCCACCAGACCGCGCGGGTGGATGAGCGCATCGTCGGCATGTTCTGCCTCGATGGCCACGCATTTGAATCGCCCCGGTTCCGGCAACTGCGCCTCAAGAAACGGCTGTTGCACCCCTGGCGCAGCCTGCGCAATGTCATCGCCCGCTGGCTGCCGCAGTTCCGGGCGCACCAGTCCATGGGGTCGCAGGGGGCCGAGGCGGAGATCATCGTCTGGCCCTCCAAGCAGCAAGTGGAGGCCGACTACCAGCTATTTTTGGACCGCCAGATGCACATGGCGTTTTTCTTCACGGGCGACATCCAAAGTGTCTATCTCTACGCCGAACAGCACTACGATGTGTTCCCGATGCTGCGCGGCTGGGCACCGGTGTGGTTTCTGCCGCACATCGACCACACGCTCACGCGGCGCGCGGCGCGCGAAGAGATGATCGCCCACATCCACAAGTGGCTGTCCAGCCTCAAGGATTGAGCGCCGCAGCCGGCAAGGCCAGCAGCGTCCACAGAGCACCCTCGGCCCGCCACCAGCGCCCCTGCTGCGACAAGCCCGCAAAAGCCTTCACCGCCGCTGCACTGCGCGGGCTCGCCGTCCACTCGCCCTGATCTGCCGACGACTGGCGCCAGTCGATGCTCACCTCGTCGAACTCCAGCCAGGCACCGCACCAAGGGTGCAGCGCCTTGTGCAC
>Ga0256347_1000106_pt1 | contig 11599 bp, 21 predicted proteins | sample AtltaT_41_FD_183681 | JGI IMG/M metagenome (GOLD analysis project Ga0256347, IMG submission 183681) | Metatranscriptome of freshwater microbial communities from Altamaha River, Georgia, United States - Atl_Colum_RepB_8d (Metagenome... | ecosystem: Environmental > Aquatic > Freshwater > River...
AAAAAAGTAGGTATGACTAGCATCTTCAGTGCCGATGGACGTAATGTCGCATGCACGTTAATTGAAGCTGGTCCTTGCGTAGTGACGCAAGTAAAAAACGTTGAAACAGACGGGTACAACGCAGTGCAGTTGGGATTCGGTGAGCGTAAGGAGAAAAACACTCCTAAGCCACTAATCGGCCATTTCAAAAAGGCCGGTACTACCCCAAAGCAGAAAGTTGTTGAGTTCAGAGACTTCGAAGGTCAGGTTGAACTCGGAAAGACAGTAAGTGCTGGAGAGCTATTCGAGGAAGGTGACTTCGTGGATGCTATTGGTACTTCAAAAGGTAAAGGATTCCAAGGTGTAGTAAAGCGTCACGGTTTTGGTGGTGTGGGTGGTCAAACTCACGGTCAGCACAACAGAGCAAGACACCCTGGTTCAATTGGTGCTTGTTCTTGGCCTTCACGTGTATTTAAAGGTATGCGTATGGCAGGTAGAACAGGTGGCGATCGAGTAACGGTAGCCAACCTACGTGTGTTGAAAGTGTACGCAGAGCAAAACCTAATCTTGGTTTCTGGTTCCGTACCTGGTCCAAAAAATTCATTTGTTATTCTGGAGAAGTAAGCCATGGAATTAGCAGTAATTAATCACAAAGGACAAGATACAGGTAGAAAGGTGAGCCTTTCTGACGAAATTTTTGGCATTGAGCCCAACGATAACGCCATTTACCTGGACGTGAAGCAATACCTGGCCAACCAGAGACAGGGAACTCACAAATCAAAAGAAAGAAACGAAGTAGCGGGTTCTACCAAGAAGATCAAGAAGCAAAAAGGTACCGGTGGTGCTCGTGCTGGATCTTTGAAGGCTCCAAACTTCCGTGGTGGAGGTAGAGTATTTGGTCCAAGACCAAGAGACTATTCCTTCAAACTAAATAAAAAAGTGAAGCAACTCGCGCGTAAGTCAGCGCTAGCCTACAAGGTAAAAGATAACAGTTTGATGGTATTGGAGGATGTGTCATTTGATGCACCAAAGACCAAAAACTACATTGCTTTGTTGAGTGGACTTTCTTTGTCTGACAAAAAGACCCTTTTGGTACTTTCTGAAGACAACAAGAATGTGTTTTTGTCAAGCAGAAACTTGCCAAAGGCAAAAGTTGTGACCGTAGACGATGTAAATACTTACCAACTCCTGCATGCTGACCAATTGGTACTTTGCGAAGGATCTGTAAGTAAGTTAGAAACCATTTTATCGAAATAAGACAATGGAAATTCTGAAACAGCCTTTGATCACAGAGAAAGTATCTGCAGGTAATGAAAAGGGAGTTTACGGCTTTATCGTCGAAAAAACTGCCGACAAACTTCAGATCAAATCTTCTGTGGAGAAAAAGTATGGGGTACATGTGGTATCAGTACGTACCATGAGATATGCTGCGAAGCATAAGACGAGATACACCAACAATAAAGTAGTGTCAGGCTTCACCAACGCTTACAAGAAAGCGATTGTGCAAGTAGCCGATGGTGAAGTAATTGATTTTTACGGAGAACTTTAATTGAATCAATATCATGGCAGTTAAAAAATTAAAGCCTGTAACTCCAGGAACCCGATTTAGAGTAGCTCCTGCATTTGACGAGATTACTGCGTCAAAGCCTGAGAAATCTCTTCTCGCTCCTGTTAAGAAGACAGGTGGTAGAAATAATGAAGGCAAGATGACCGCTCGCTACATTGGTGGTGGTCACAAACGAAGACTACGTATCGTAGACTTCAAGCGTAACAAGTTTGGTGTACCTGCTACTGTAAAAAGCATTGAGTACGATCCAAACCGTACAGCCCGTATTGCCCTACTGTATTATGCAGACGGTGCTAAGGCCTACATTATCGCTCCGGAAGGTTTGCAAGTGGGACAAACAGTGATTTCCGGTGAGCAAGTTGCACCAGAAGTGGGCAACGCCATGCACATGGCAAACATTCCAATGGGTACGATTGTACACAACGTGGAATTGAAACCAGGTAAAGGTGGTGCATTGGCAAGAAGTGCTGGAGGATATGCGCAGATCGTAGCTAGAGATGCTAGATACGTGACGGTAAAGCTTCCTTCAGGAGAAATGAGACTTATTCTTGGTGTATGTATGGCTACAGTAGGAACTGTATCCAATGCAGATCACATGAACGTTGTGTTGGGTAAGGCAGGGCGTAAGCGTTGGCTTGGTGTAAGACCTCGTACTCGAGGTGTTGCGATGAACCCAGTAGATCACCCTATGGGTGGTGGTGAAGGCCGTTCTTCAGGTGGTCACCCTAGATCACGTAAAGGGCTTCTTGCGAAAGGTAAGAAAACCAGATCTCCCAAGAAGTATTCAAACAAGTTCATCATCAGCAAAAGATCTAAGTAATTATGGCACGTTCATTAAAAAAAGGTCCTTATATCGAACACCACCTGGTGAAGAAAGTAGATGTCATGAACGAGTCTGGCAAGAAATCTGTCATCAAGACTTGGTCAAGAAAATCTATGATTTCTCCAGACTTCGTAGGACATACCTTCGCTGTGCATAACGGGAATAAATTTATCCCTGTGTTTGTAACCGATAACATGGTAGGTCACAAATTGGGTGAATTTGCACCCACTCGTAACTTCCGTGGCCACATTGCTAAAAAAGATAAAGGAAAGAGATAATCATGGAAGCACTAGCTAGATTGAAAAATGTTCCTACCTCCCCTCGCAAGATGCGTTTGGTCGCAGACTTGGTGAGAGGCAAGCGCGTAGGTGTGGCACTTAGTATTTTGAAATTCACGCCCAACCACGCAGCAATCCGTTTGGAGAAGTTAGTTCTTTCCGCGGTAGCCAATTGGCAAGCAAAAAATCCTGAAGTGAAATTGGAAGAGGCTGATCTTTTCGTTAAAACCATCATGGTTGATGAAGGACGTTCTTTAAAAAGACTTCGGACTGCTCCTCAGGGACGTGGACACAGAATTCGCAAAAGATCCAATCATGTAACACTCGTTATTGATTCATTCAATTCTGAAGATGTTACCGCTGATGTAGTAGTAAACAACGAAAAGGCAAATTAAGAAAGACTATGGGACAAAAAATTAACCCAATAGGATTTAGACTTGGTGTAATCAAAGGCTGGGATTCCAACTGGTATGGTGGGAAAGACTTTGCTGAGAAGCTTCACGAAGATCAACAAATCCGTAAGTATGTTCTTGCCAGAATACCTAAAGGCGGTATTGCCAAAGTGATCATTGAGCGTACGCTTAAGAGAATCACCTTGACTATCCATACAGCTAGACCAGGTGTTGTCATTGGTAAGGGTGGTGCCGAAGTAGATAAGCTTAAGGAGGAACTAAAGAAGATCACTAACAAGGATATTCAAATCAATATCTTTGAAATTAAGCGTCCCGAAATGGATGCCAAATTGGTGGGTGAGTCTATCGCACAGCAACTTCAAGCTAGAATATCTTTCCGCCGTGCAATGAAGCAGGCGATAGCAGCCACCATGAGAGTGGGCGCTGAAGGAATTAAAGTTAAGCTTTCTGGCCGATTGGGCGGAGCCGAAATGGCCCGTTCTGAAATGTACAAAGAGGGAAGAATTCCTCTTCACACGCTTAGAGCAGACATCGATTATGCGCTATCTGAAGCACTTACAGTGTACGGATTGATTGGCATTAAGGTATGGATCTTCAAGGGTGAGGTGTACGGAAAAAGAGACCTTTCTCCAAACCAAGGTGCAGCAAACGAGCCGAAAGGTCAGCGTACGCCAGCGCCAAAGGGGCGTGACAAAGACGGTCCAAAACGCAGAAAAAGAAACTAATTTTCCCTTTCCAAGTGAGAAATCATGTTACAGCCGAAAAGAACTAAATATAGGAAAATGCACAAGGGCCGTGTCAAAGGTCTTGCGCAAAGAGGGCACGAGCTCTCTTTTGGCAACTTTGGCATTAAATCCCTTGAGCCAGGATGGATTACTTCTCGCCAGATCGAGGCAGCACGTATTGCCATGACAAGAGCTATGAAGAGAGAAGGTCAAGTTTGGATCAGGATTTTCCCTGACAAACCGATCACAAAGAAGCCCGCAGAGGTACGTATGGGTAAAGGTAAGGGTGCTCCAGAATACTGGGTGGCCGTTATCAAGCCGGGTACAATCCTTTTCGAAGCTACAGGCGTGAGCCTGGAGACTGCTCAAGAGGCACTAAGACTTGCACAGCAGAAGCTACCTGTAAGTACGAGATTTGTTGTAAGAAGAGACTACGCTGAATAATCAGGAACTATGAAAAACACTGAAATCAGATCACTTTCAGCAAGTGAGATTGCCGAGCGAATTGTCGCCGAGCAGGAGAATCTGAGCAAATTGAAATTTGCTCATGCGATTTCTCCTATTGAGAATCCTAATAGAATCAGAGAAGCTAAGCGTTTCATCGCAAGATTGAAAACAGCTTTAGTTTCCAAATAACTAGCTAACAGAAAAGAAAATGGCTACGATTGAGAGAAATCTTCGCAAAGAGAGAATTGGTAAAGTCGTGAGCAACAAGATGGATAAGTCCATCACTGTGGCTGTAGAGCGTCGTGTAAAGCACGAGATCTATGGCAAGTTTGTTGCCAAGACTACCAAATTCATGGTTCATGACGAGAAGAATGAATGCAACCCAGGTGATGTGGTTAAAATCAGTGAAACCCGTCCGCTGAGCAAGAATAAGCGTTGGAGATTAGTTGAAATTATAGAAAGGGCTAAGTAATCATGATACAACAAGAATCCAGACTAAGCGTTGCGGATAACTCCGGTGCCAAAGAGGTATTGGTCATCCGCGTGTTGGGAGGAACTAAGAAGCGTTACGCTTCTATCGGTGATAAAGTAGTCGTGACTGTAAAGTCAGCCCTATCTTCCAGCAACATGAAAAAAGGTACCGTTTCTAAAGCGGTTATCGTAAGAACGAAAAAAGAAATTCGTCGTAAGGACGGTTCCTATATTCGATTTGAAGACAATGCTGCCGTGTTGTTGAATAACAACGATGAGCCTAGAGGTAGCCGTATTTTCGGCCCTGTAGCAAGAGAGCTCAGAGAAAAGCAGTTTATGAAAATCATTTCCTTGGCCCCTGAAGTACTTTAATCATGGAAAGAAAATTCAACAAGCAGCCTAAGCTGCACATCAAAACTGGAGATACCGTGAAGGTGATCTCTGGAGATGACAAAGGAAAAACCGGTAAGGTTCAATCCATTGATACAGAGAAAAGAAGAGCCATCGTGGAAGGAATCAATATGGTTACCAAACACGTGAAACCTACTGCTGCAAAGCCGCAGGGAGGTATCGAGAAGAAAGAAGCTGGGCTTCACATCAGTAACTTGATGCTTGTCGATCCTAAAACAGGCGAAGCAACTCGTACAGGTCGTAAGGCTGGTGCAAATGGTAAATTAGTGAGGTATTCAAAGAAAACTGGGGAGGTGATCAATGGCTAATCCAAGAAAAAAAGATGCGTACTTGAAGGACGTAGTGCCTGCGCTGAAGGAAAAGTTTCAGTATTCTTCCATCATGCAAGTACCTAAACTCACCAAGATTGTCTTGAATAAAGGAATCGGTGCAGCAGTAGCGGACAAAAAATTGGTAGACCAGGGAGTTGAAGAACTTTCGTTGATCACTGGTCAGCGCGCTGTGGCTACCAAGTCTAAGATTGCGGTCTCTAACTTTAAGTTGAGAGAGAACATGCCGATCGGTGCTAAGGTAACTTTGAGAGGTGAGAAAATGTACGAATTCCTAGACCGTTTGACTACCGTGGCCTTGCCTCGTGTACGTGACTTCAAAGGAATTTCTGACAAAGGATTTGATGGACGTGGCAACTACACGCTAGGTGTTACAGAGCAAATCATTTTCCCTGAGATCTCTATCGAGAAGGTAACCAAAATTACCGGTATGGATATCACTTTCGTAACTACCGCGGCTACCGATGAAGAAGCTTTTGCGCTTTTGAAAGCTTTGGGTATGCCTTTCGTTAACAAAAATAATCCTGAATAATCATGGCAAAAGAGTCAATCAAAGCTCGCGAGCGAAAAAGAGAACACTTGGTAGCCAAGTATGCCAAGAAAAGAGCCGCACTCAAAGCTGCTGGCGATTACGAAGCACTTGATAAATTACCAAAGAACGCTTCTCCGGTAAGACTTCACAATAGATGTAAACTTACTGGTCGTCCGAAAGGATACATGAGAAAGTTTGGTATCAACAGGGTTACTTTCAGAGAAATGGCTTCTGCGGGTAAAATTCCTGGTTTGACTAAGTCTAGCTGGTAAAATAACGACAGTAATTTTTATTCTAAAAATCAATTCGTAACTTTGCACGCCCAATTCGGGGGTGCTAGACTATAGAAAAACATGACCGATCCAATAGCTGATTATCTAACCCGATTGAGAAATGCCATCAAGGCTTCTCATCGTATTGTTGAGATACCTGCCTCTAACATCAAGAAGGAGATCACCAAAGTATTGCATGATAAGGGTTACATTCAAAACTACAAGTTTGAAGACAATGGACCACAAGGCACTATCAAGATTGCTTTGAAGTTCAACCCAGCCACCAAGCAAAATGCAATTGTGAGCCTTGAGCGTGTGAGTACGCCAGGTTTAAGAAAATATGTCAAGCACGACGAGCTACCAAGAGTCATCAATGGCTTGGGTATCGCGATCGTTTCTACCTCTAAAGGGGTAATGACAGACAAAGAAGCCCGTACCGAAGGTATCGGAGGCGAAGTACTTTGTTACGTATATTAATTTACGATTATGTCTAGAATAGGTAAAAAACCAATAAATATACCCAGCGGTGTTACTGTAGACGTGTCAGCTCATGGAACTGTCACTGTTAAAGGTCCAAAGGGTACCCTGACTCAGGATGTGAATCCCGATATTCAGGTGAGCGTAGAGGGGCAAGAAATTATTCTTGTGAGACCTACCGAATCCAAAAGACACAAGTCTTTGCACGGTCTTTACAGATCATTGATCAACAACATGGTGATTGGTGTTTCCGAAGGATACAAGAAAGATTTGGAATTGGTCGGTGTAGGTTACAAAGCCTCCAACCAAGGGCAAATACTTGAGCTTAGCTTAGGCTACTCACATAGTATTTTTATGGCACTACCCAAAGAAATTTCTTTGGCAACTGATACAGCGAAAGGTAAGAACCCAATCATCACCCTTCAAGGAATAGACAAGGAGTTGATTGGTCAGGTAGCTGCAAAAATCCGTTCTCTTCGTAAGATTGAACCTTACAAAGGAAAAGGTGTGCGCTTTGTTGGTGAAAATGTTAGGCGTAAGGCTGGTAAAACTGCCGGTAAAAAATAATAAGTTATGGCATTTAATAAGAGTTCCAGAAGACTTAGAATCAAAAGAGGTATTCGTAGAAAAATCTCCGGTACTGATTCCAGACCACGTCTGTCAGTTTTCAAAAGTAATACAGGCATCTATGCTCAGTTGGTGGATGACCTTAAAGGTCAGACCCTTGCCCAAGCCTCTTCCAAAGAGCTTGGTTCTAAGGCCAACACCAATGTAGCTGTGTCCAAGGAAGTAGGCAAGAAGCTTGCGGAAAGGGCAGTAGCAAGTGGAGTGTCTGAAGTAGTATTTGACCGTAATGGCTACTTGTACCATGGCAACGTAAAAGCTTTGGCTGAAGGTGCCAGAGAAGGAGGCCTTAAATTCTAATCGATATGTCTCAGATAAAAAGAAAACCCATTCGGGCTACAGATACTGAATTAAAAGAGAAAGTAGTTGCCATCAACCGAGTAGCCAAAGTGGTAAAGGGGGGTAGAAGATTTTCATTCTCTGCAATTGTAGTAGTTGGTGACGGACAAGGAGTAGTAGGTTATGGATTGGGTAAAGCCAATGAAGTAACTGATGCAATCACCAAAGGCATTGAAGATGCTAAAAAGAATTTAGTAAAAGTGCCTGTATTGAAAGGTACTATTCCCCATGAGCAAATTGGAAAATTTGGTGGAGGTCTAGTATTGATCAAACCAGCTGCTGCCGGTACAGGTGTAATTGCAGGTGGTGCGATGCGTGCCGTTTTGGAATCTGCTGGCGTCACTGACGTATTGGCAAAGTCCAAGGGTTCGTCTAACCCACACAACGTGGTAAAAGCTACCATTGATGCCCTAGTGCAGTTGCGAGATGCCATTGCGGTATCTCAGCAAAGAGGAGTTAAAATGGCTAAAGTCTTTAACGGGTAAGCAACATGGCAAAGATCAAAATCACACAGGTAAAAAGTACGATCGATAGACCCAAGGATCAAAAAGCAACAATGGTTGCACTTGGATTAGGACGTATCAGCAAGTCTGTGGTAGTCGAAAACACTCCACAAATTTCTGGAATGGTAAATAAAGTGAATCACCTTGTAAAAGTGGAGGAAGCTTAACTATGAAACTGAATACATTAACTCCAGCTGAAGGATCAACCAAAAACCGCAAAAGAATTGGTCGTGGTACCGGTTCTGGTAGAGGTGGAACTTCCACAAGAGGTCATAAAGGTGCTAAATCTAGATCTGGTTACAAATCTAAGATTGGTTTTGAAGGGGGTCAAATGCCTCTCCAAAGACGTGTGCCTAAGTTTGGCTTCAAATCCTTGAACAAGATTGAGTTCAAACCAGTAAATTTGGATACCTTGCAAGCCCTTGCAGAGCAATTTAAACTTACTTCTGTTACGCTTGAAACCCTCGTGTCACACGGATTGGCTTCTAAGAATGACAAAATTAAGATTCTCGGCGGCGGTCAATTGACATCCAAGTTAGACGTGAGTGCGCACCAATTCTCTGCTTCAGCCGTTGCGGCAATTGAGGCTTTGGGTGGTACAGTAACCAAGCTTTAATTAAATGAAAAAGTTTATTACGACAGTTAGGAATATATTCTCAATCGAAGATTTGAGAGTGAGGATTTTCAATACCATTGGATTCCTCATCATCTTTAGATTAGGATCATTCATCGTGCTTCCTGGGGTTGATGCATCCAAATTGGGTGATGCTCCTGAAGGAATCTTCGGTTTGATTGATACTTTTCTAGGAGGAGCATTTAGCAATGCCTCTATCTTTGGTCTTGGAATTATGCCCTACATCTCTGCCTCCATTGTGTTGCAGTTGTTGACTGTCGGGGTGCCCTACTTTCAAAAAATGCAGAAGGATGGGGAGTCTGGGAGAAAGCGAATCAATCAATTCACCCGCGTACTCACTATTGCGATCACTATTGCTCAAGGTATAGGATATGTCACTGCGACCATCCTTCCTACTGGAGCAGTAATGATCGATACCTCGCTTTTCATGTTTAGTTCTCTTGTATTACTAGCTGCAGGTACAATGTTTTGTATGTGGTTGGGAGAGAAAATTACTGAGAAAGGCATTGGCAATGGTATCTCCATGCTGATCATGATCGGGATTATTTCTCGATTCCCTGGAGCATTGATTGCTGAGGGTTTGGAAAAAGGTTCTTCTGGAATGCTTTTATTGATTATTGAAGCGCTTGTATTGTTCTTCGTGGTGGTTGGTGTAATTGCCTTGACTGAGGCTACACGCCGAATCCCGGTACAATATGCCAAACAAGTAGTAGGAGGTAAAGTTTATGGTGGACAACGTCAGTACATTCCTATCAAGGTAAATGCATCTGGTGTTATGCCCATTATCTTTGCCCAGTCCTTAATGTTTGTGCCTGCTTTGATTGCTCAGATTTGGGCAGGAGAGAGTGATATTGCCAATTACATTGGCACCACCTTTTCTGACTTTACTTCTTGGCAATACAATTTGCTTTTCGCCACTCTTATCATTGTATTCACCTTCTTCTACACTGCGATCACGGTAAATCCGGAGCAAATTGCTGAAGACATGAAGCGTAATGGAGGATTTGTACCTGGCGTTAAGCCTGGTGCGCCTACCGGTGAATTTATTGATAGCATCATTTCTAAAATTACCCTTCCGGGTTCCATTTTGTTGGCTGCAGTTGCCATTCTTCCAGCGCTTGCGATTGTAGCAGGTGTAGGGGGTGAGTTTGCTCAGTTCTTTGGTGGAACTTCTCTTTTGATTATGGTGGGTGTGATTATGGATACCCTTCGTCAAATCGAAAGTTACTTGTTGATGAGACACTACGAGGGAATGATGAAAAGCGGTAACGTGAAGAACAATCCTTCGAATGTTCAGGTTGCTTAATAATGATTCATTACAAGACTTCGGAAGAAGTTGAACAAATAAAACAGAGTGCCGACATACTTGGAAGAGCTCACGGAGAAATCGCCAAGCATGTCAGGAAAGGAGTAAAGACTTCTTTCTTAGATAAAATTGCTGAAGAGTTTATTAGGGATCACGGAGCAGTACCTTCTTTCAAGGGCTATAACGGTTTTCCCAGCTCACTCTGTATCTCAGTGAACGAAGTTGTTGTTCACGGTTTTCCGAGTGAGTATGAATTGAAAGATGGCGATATAATCTCAGTAGATTGTGGAGTCTTTCACCAAGGTTTTCATAGCGATTCCGCTTATACATACCCCATAGGTGAAGTACCCCCTTCTGTCTTAGCATTACTTAGCGCCACCAAAGATTCGCTCTATTTGGGGATTGAACAGGCTGTTTTTGGTAATCGAGTGGGCGATATTGGTCATGCGATCCAAAAGTTTGTGGAAGCGAAAGGCTACACTGTTGTCCGAGAATTAGTTGGACATGGTTTAGGGCGCAAGCTTCACGAAGCTCCTGAGGTTCCCAATTATGGCAAGAAAGGCAGTGGCCCCTTGTTGAAACAAGGAATGGTGATTGCAATTGAGCCCATGATTAATCTTGGAACACGAAATATTGTCCAGGAAAAAGATGGATGGACGATCCGAACTGCAGACCGGAAACCATCCGCACATTATGAGCACACTATTGCAATATTTGAAGACAGAACAGAAATATTAACAACGCATAAATACATAGAAGAGAACTTTAAATTCTAATATGGCCAAACAAACATCCATCGAGCAAGACGGCACTATTGTAGAAGCTTTGTCTAATGCGATGTTCAAAGTAGAACTTGAAAATGGACATCAATTGATTGCTCATATTTCTGGAAAGATGCGAATGAATTACATCAAAATCCTTCCTGGAGATAAGGTCAAATTAGAACTATCTCCCTACGATTTATCCAAAGGCAGAATAGTATATCGATATAAATAGACTGACATGAAATCGAACAAGAAGACCAATCTTCCGAGATTGAGTTTTTCATTAGCGAGATTCCAATTGGTCAAAAGGTAAAACAACAAGCAAATGAAAGTAAGGACATCTATTAAGAAAAGAAGTGCTGACTGTAAGTTGATCAGAAGAAAGGGAAAACTTTACGTCATCAACAAGAAAAATCCTAAGTATAAACAAAGACAAGGTTAATCATGGCTAGAATTGCAGGTGTAGACATACCAGACAATAAGCGCGGCGAAATTGGACTTACTTACATCTTCGGAATTGGAAGAAGTTCAGCCAAGGCGATCCTAAGTAAAGCCGGTATCTCTTTAGACAAGAAAGCTGGTGAGTGGAACGACGAGGAATCCACCGCTATCCGTAACATCATCTCTGAGGAATTCAGAACCGAGGGTGCTTTAAAATCGGAAATCCAATTAAACATCAAGCGTCTGATGGATATCGGATGTTAC
>Ga0256347_1000110_pt1 | contig 11528 bp, 5 predicted proteins | sample AtltaT_41_FD_183681 | JGI IMG/M metagenome (GOLD analysis project Ga0256347, IMG submission 183681) | Metatranscriptome of freshwater microbial communities from Altamaha River, Georgia, United States - Atl_Colum_RepB_8d (Metagenome... | ecosystem: Environmental > Aquatic > Freshwater > River...
CAGGATTTCTCACTGGAAAAGAAAAGTGCCACAACTAAGAAGGATGTGGTGATTACCACCTTCCGTCGTAAGCTGATCGATCCGGGAAATCCGGGTGGTAAGGGAATGACGAAGCAGGAGATCAAGGAAGCGGCCACCATTTCAACCGGTGACTTTGCGGCCATGCAGGGTGGTATGTATCAGCGTAAGGCCGGTGACGCCGGTGTGAACGCCGGTGGTGACCGTACTACGGGTACCCAGTATATGATCGATGGTATGATGGTGGGAACCGGCCGTAACGTGAACTTTCCTCCCGGTGCCATTGATAACCTCGAGGTGATCAGCAACGGTATGAGCGCGAAATACGGTAACGCCACCGGAGCGGTGATCAGCATTACCACTAACGGTGTTGCCCGCGACCTGGGTGGAAGTTTTCAGTTTCAGCGCAGCATTGAAGGATATAATAATAACCTGGCCTCGCTGGACCTGAGCGGTCCGCTGCTGAGTGTGAAGAAAAACGGTGTGAAGACACCCAAACTGGGTTTCTCACTGAATGTCAGCGGAACCTATGATAAGGATAATAACCCCTTTGTGGATCGTTATACGGTGATCAAACCTGAGGTGCTTGAGCGCCTGGAGGCCAATCCCATTGTACCGAACCCCAACGGAACCGGTAACTTCGTTCCCGCCGGTCAGCAGGTTACCAGCGCCGATTTCACCACCGTGAAAGCCCGTCAGAACGGACAGTCTACCGGCCTGAACTATCTCGGTAAACTGGAATACCAGGCCACGGAGAACATCAGCGTGACCCTCGGAACCTATTTTGTGTATGGCAACGCCCGCGGATGGAGTTTCACTAACTCCCTCTTCTCGCCCGATGCCAACTCCATCAACCAGGACTACAGCGCCCGCGGTTTCCTGCGTCTGACCCAGCGTTTGGGCAAGCCGGCCTCTTCCGAAAAGAAGGATGTGAAGAAGACCGCCATCCGCGATGCCTACTACTCGCTGCAGTTCAGCTACCAAAAGGATTACGCCGGTGGTGAGAACCCCCGCCACCGCCGCAATATCTTCGATTACGGTTATGTGGGTGATTTCAAAACCCACCGTCGCCCGCTGTATTTCCAGGATACTGCCCGTGGCGGATACCTTGGCTTCAAGTATCTGGGTGATTTCATCGATTCAGTGACTTTTACGCCCGGCGGTAAGAATCCGCTGTGGGAAAATTATACCAAGGCGGTCTATGCCGACGACCGATTCTTCGTCAATAACCTGACCACCCTGCAGGCCTTGGGCGGTTTGCGTAACGGTGACGCTCCGGGAAGCATTTACGGTCTGTGGACCGGTGTTGGTGCCCAGATCAACAGCTACAGTTTCAGCGAGGCCGACCGCGCTACCCTGAACCTGGATGCCTCGTTCGATATTGAGCAGGGTGTGAAGAAGGGCAACCGGAAAGATCCTATTACACATAATATTCAGTTCGGTTTAGGTTATGACCAACGCACCAGCCGTAGCTATGGTTTGGCCACCTCCGGTCTCTGGGGACTGATGCGCCTGATCACCAACCGTCAGATCCAGAACCTGGACCTCAATAATCCGCGCTTCGTGATCGGTGGACAGGAGTACAGTTATGATGATCTGCAGAACGGGCTGGCCGTGATGAGCCCCTTCGATACCATTAAATACAACCGTCTCTATGTAGCCGGCGATCAGAGCCGCTTCGACAAGGAACTCCGTAACAAGCTGTACGGCAGCATTTACGACCAGACCCTGATCGATGTGGACAATCTGGATCCTAAGACCTTCGATATCAACTGGTTCTCGGCCGATGACCTGCTCAACAATGGTCAGGATTATGTGTCCTACTTCGGTTATGACCACGTAGGGAACAAGGTCCGCAAGCAACCAAGCTTCAATGATTTCTGGACCAAGAAAGATGCCCGCGGCGACAATGCCCGCCCGATCGGTGCCTTCCGTCCGATCTATATGTTCGGGTATATTCTGGATAAATTCTCTTACAAAGACCTGAACTTCAACATTGGTCTGCGTGTGGACCGCTACGATGCAAACCAGAAGACACTTAAGGATCCGTACTCTCTGTATGGTGTTCGCAAGGTGGGTGATCTGAAAACGGGTCAGTTCAGCACAGTGGCCAATGCGCCGGCGCCGTCCTCGTTCGATGCTGAATATGTTCCGTATGTAGACAACAACCAGAGCGGTTCTCCCAAGATCGTCGGTTACCGCAAGGGCGATGCCTGGTTCGATCCGTTCGGAAAGGAAATTGCTGATCCGACCATCCTGTCCGGTACCTATGCCAACGGTTTGCCCATTCAGCCTTTCCTCCAGAACAAGAACGACAGTATCAAGAGTTCTTCCTTCAACCCGAACAATTCCTTTGAGGATTACAAACCGGATCTGAAGCTTTCTCCCCGTATCCAGTTCGCCTTCCCGATCTCGCTGGAGGCCTTGTTCTACGGTAACTACGATGTGGTGATGCAGGCTCCGAGTTCCAATAACTTTACCACGCCGGATGACTACTACTTCCTCGCTGAGCGCCAGGCCACGATCAATAATGCCAATATGCGCATGGAGAGGGCCATCAACTACACCATCGGTTACCAGCAGAAACTGAGCAACAAAGCTGCTCTGACCATTGAAGCCTACTACCGCGAGCGTAAGGACCAGATCCAGCTTCAGCGTTACATCCTGGCTTACCCGATCACCTATCAATCCTTCGGTAACCGCGACTTCAGCTCTACCAAGGGTATGACCGTGAAGTTGGACTTCCGCCGCAGCGGCCCCGTTCGTATGAACATTGATTATACCCTGCAGTTTGCAGAAGGTACCGGTTCTTCTACCACCACCCAGGCCTCCCTGCTGGCCACCGGACAACCCAACCTGCGTACGGTATTCCCGCTGAGCTACGATTCGCGTCATATTCTGAATGCAACGATCGACTACCGCTACGACAACAAGGATAACAAAGGACCGCAAATTGCCGGTAAGCATCCGTTCAAGAATTCCGGTATTAACCTGCTGTTCCGTACCCGTAGCGGTGAGCCCTATACCCGCAGTGCCCTGGCCACTCCGCTGACCGGTGGTGACTTCCAAAGCCGTCCAATCATCGGGACTGTAAATGGATCGCGCCTGCCCTGGCAGTTCGAGATGAATACCCGTATCGACAAGGACTTCCTGCTCGGCTACCGTGGTCGCAAGAAAGACAGCGAAGGCAAAGTGGTGAAGAACGGTACACCGGCCACCCTGAATGTGTACACTTATATCACCAACCTGCTGAATACCCGCAATACACTGAACGTGTACGGGTATACCGGGGTAGGGGATGACGACGGATACCTGAAGTCGCCCCAGGGTATTCAGGACCTGAGCAATGTGCAGTTCCAGCAGGCCTATACCGATTTGTACACCACCCGCCTGGTAAATCCTGGTAATTTCAATAACGCCCGCCGCATCTTCCTGGGTTTCATTGTTAATTTCTAATTCCGCAAAACGACGTAATACGCATATTGTATGAAGTACACGAAACATCTACTCAGCGCCCTTCTTACCCTGTCCGGTTTCGCCGCAGTGGCTTTACCCAATGTAGGAGGGAAACCTGCAGGCCAAACCAACGGACTGAACAAGACCGCGGCAGGTTGTAATGCCACCACGGCCGTTATTGATCTGGATATCAACAACGTTCGGGCCAGGCTGATGAACGGCGGTGATATGTGGTGGGATATTCCCAACCAGACCGCTGCCTATGAAGTTCCCAAGAACAGTAACAAGAACGCCTTGTTCGCGGGATCGATCTGGATCGGCGGTATTGACCGTTCTACCGGTGACCTGAAAGTAGCTGCCCAAACCTATCGCCAAAGCGGTAACGACTACTGGTCCGGTCCGCTTGACCAAAACAACGGTTACAGCATTACCTTCCAGACCTGCGCCGACTGGGATCGTTTCTGGAAGATCAATGCCGCGGATGTGAACAAGTTCCGTGAGCTCTACCAGGGAAAGACCACTCAGGCGGAGATTCAGGAGGCTATTCAGAACAAAATCGCCGATGTGCCGGAGATCATCAAGGAATGGCCTGCCAAAGGCAACCAGTTCATCAAAACCTCCAGCAACAGTCCGATGCCTGTTCCGCAGCGCGAAATGGCCGAGTATGTGAATGTAGACGGTGTGGATGGTTACGACTGGCGCAATGGTGATTACCCCAGCATTGTGGGTGATCAGTACATCTGGTGGGTATTCAACGATCGGGGTGATGTAAAGACTGAAACTACCTCCGAGGCCATCGGAATGGAGATCCATGCCGCTGCCTTCGCTTTCAGCACCAACGACTGTCTGAACGAAGCCACCTTCTACAATTACAAGGTTTATAACTTCAGTACCTCGCCGCTGGACAGCACATACATGGCTACCTGGTGCGACGCCGATCTGGGTTACGCATTCGATGATTATGTAGGTTGCGATACCGCCCGCGGTCTTGGTATCCTGTACAACGGTGACGGATATGATGAGGGCCCCGGTGGTTACGGGTTTGAAATTCCGATGGTGGCTGTGGATTATTTCCAGGGTCCGAAGTATTTCAATACGGTAACCCAGAAGGATACCCAGATCCGCATGACTGTGTTCACTTATTACAATAATGTGGCCGGGCCGACCGGGAACCCGGATGTACGTGATGACTACTACCAGTTCATCACCGGGTCGTGGAAGGACGGACAGCCCTTCACCACGGCTTGTAATGCCCGTGATGCAGGACCTGCTACACGCTTTATCTTCTACGGGGATCCATGTAAAGGTGGATGGACCGAAGCCAGTTGTGCCAATACCCCGAACGACCGTAGATTCATTCATAGTTCAGGACCTTTCCCGCTGATCCCGGGTGCAGAGCCGAATAACATCATCATTGGTGCCGTATGGGTACCCAATATCGGTGGCGGTAAAGCAGCCTGTTTCTCCAAGATCCAGGTGTGCGATGATAAAGCCCAGAACCTGTTTGACAACAACTTCAAACTGCCCTTCGGACCTCAGGCCCCCGATGCCAATGTGGTGCCGCTCGACCGTAAGCTTGTTTTTGATCTGGACAACATCGAGCAGTCGAATAATTTTGGTGAAGGTTATGGCAGCAACCTGAGTGATCCGCGATTCCGTGAGGTTTCGCCCAAGGCCCGTTTGAATGGAAGCGACGATACCCTGTATAAGTTTGAAGGGTATATCGTGTATCAATTGAAAAACGAGGGTGTTGCACTCTCCGATATCCGTTCAAAAGACGGATCGGTGAACACCGACAAAGCCCGTATTGTCTTCCAATGTGATAAAAAGAACGGTGTTAAGGACATTATCAACTTCGAGGTAGATCCGGAAATCTCTACTGACTACTATGTTCCGAAGCTGATGGTGAGTGGTTCCGATAACGGTATCAAGCACTCTTTTGAAATTACACAGGACGCTTTCGCCACCGGAACGTCCAAGCGCCTTGTGAATTACAAAAGCTACTACTTCATTGTTGTAGCCTATGCTCACAATAACTTCGCCCAATTCGATCCGGGCAACTTTGCCGGCACACAGGATCTGGCCTACCTCGAAAGCCGTACCAACGGACGCGGTTTGCCCATCGCCGTGATCAAAGCCATGCCGCATCCCGCCAACGGTTTGTATGTTCAAACCTATGCCGACTATGGCACGGGTATCCAACTCAAGCGCATTGAGGGTATTGGGAACAATGGCCGCGACATGCAACTGACTGAAGCCAGTGAAATGGAGGCCCTTGGCCCCAATAGTCAGACCTACTATCCTGAGTACAAGGGTAATTTCGGACCTCTGGATCTGAAGGTGGTACACCCCAACCTTGTGAAGAAAGGGATTTATGAAGTGTGGATGAAAGTTGATTCTGCGCGCTCACAGCCCCTGAGCACGACCCTGAACGGTGTTGTGATCGATACCACCGCCGGTGCTATCGGCAACCGGACTTCGTGGGTGATTGTGAATACCACCACCAATGATACCATGGTGAGCCAGGTACCGATCAGCGAATACAATGAAACCTATCTCCGCAAATACAACCAGTTCGACTGGGGTATGTCTATGGGCGTTAATCAGGTTGTTCGCCCCGGTGATGATCAGACCCGTAACGACAACGGATATGTTGGTTCTCAGGTGCTCTATGCCGATGTGAACAACAAATGGTTGAGCGGTGTGAGTGATCAGGATGGTTCCAATGCAAGCAACTGGATCCGTTCCGGTGATAAATCGGGCGACAATGCTCCTGATGGCGCTGTGATCAACAATTCACAGCAAACCTGCGATATGGCCGACCTGACCGGAAACAAGGATATCAACAATAATTTTGAGAAGGTGGTGAACGGAACCTTCGCTCCGTACGGTCTGGTTAACAATGTGAATAACATCAGTTGTGGTATTGGTCTGTATTACGGCAGTGAGGCGCGTTCGCGTAATCGCCTCGAGAATACCTACTCCGTAGACCTCGTATTTACCCCTGATCGCAGCAAATGGACCCGTTGCGCGGTGATTGAGATGACGGATAATAATGCTGCCGCCACGATCAGTGAAAATAATGCTTACAAGTACTCGCTGCGCAAACATGCCAGTTGGAACGGTGACGTGGATGCCAATGGAAATCCGGTTTATGTAGCCGGTGATTCCGGAATGAGCTGGTTTCCCGGTTACGCGATCAACATCGAAACCGGCGAGCGCCTGAACATCGCCTTCGGTGAAGAGTCGTACAATGCACAGGATAACGGAAACGATATGCTGTGGAATCCCAGCTCGCGGATCTTTGACCCGATCAACCGCAAGTTGAAGTGGGGTGGCAAACACATCATCTACGTGATGCGCACCAAGTACGACGGTTGCGCCGCACTGGCCAATGTGATCCGCGCCAACTCCTCTACCTTGCAAACCACCTATTCAGAAGCCTTCCGCAACATGATGTGGGTGGGTGTGCCCCTGCTTGCTCCGGGTGCGTCTTACGCCTCGGTCAAGGATGGTATCATTCCTACTGAAACCCGTCTGCAATTGCGTGTAAGCAGGCCCTTTACCTGGTATAAACCTGATCCCAACCAAAGCCTGCGTAATGACGGCTGGCCCCTGTATACATTCAATACCGACGGTCTCGCTCCGGTCAATCTTGGCGACGTGAAGAACAGCTATACCGATAACAAGGATGAGATCTTCAAGCGTATCCATGTGGTGCCTAACCCGTACTATGCATACAGTGAGTATGAGAACACCCGCGTGGACAATCGTGTGCGCATCATCAATCTGCCGACCCGTGCCACCATCAAGATCTACACACTGGATGGCAATCTGATCCGTACGATTGAAAAGAATGATGCCAATACCAACTATGTCGATTGGGATATCAAGAACGCCAAAAATATTCCCATCGCCAGCGGTATGTACCTGGTGCATGTGAACCTGCCCGGTATCGGTGAAACAGTGCTGAAGTGGTTCGGTGCTATGCGTCCGACAGACCTGACCAGTTTCTAATTTGCCACCAATCCAACCAACAAAACTCTCACACACAGTCAAGATATGATAAAGAAGAAAATCGCGATAACGGCTATAGCCCTGTTGATTGGCGGAGTCGTACTGGCCGGTAATAAAGATCGGACCGGACAAGCCGGGGCAGGGGAACTTCTGCTTAATCCCTGGGCTCGCTCCGGGGGGCTGTTCGGCCTTAACGGTGCCAATGTGACCGGTATTGAGGCGATGAAAATCAATATTGCCGGTTTGGCTCATACCAAGAAAACGGAAGTTGGCCTGGCGCATACGCGCTATCTGGCAGGAACAGGTATGAGCATCAGTAATCTCGGTGTGGCCTATAATGCCGGTGAAATCGGTGTGCTGGGCGTGAACATCATGAGTTTCGGGTTCGGTGATATTCCCATCACTACGGAAAATTCTCCGGAAGGCGGGATTGGTACGTACAAGCCCAGTTTCCTGAACATGTCTGTCGGGCTCGGTCATACCTTCTCCAAGAATATGGCTGCCGGCCTGAATGTCACCTATGTGAACGAGGCCATCAGTAATATCCGTGCCAGTGCACTCGGCTTTGATGCCGGTATCCAGTACACGAACGGCAAGCGTGATAACCTTCACCTGGGGGTTACCCTGCGCAATGTGGGTACTAACCTGCGTTTCAACGGTGACGGTTTCAACTTCAATGGTACGAGCCCTGATTTCGCCAAAGAGATCACGGTAAGTTCACGTTCCGAAAAGTTTTCTCTGCCTTCGCAATTGAATATTGCCACATCCTATGATTTCTATCTCGATGAGAAAAAGACCAAGGCTGAGGAAATGCCGCAACATCGCCTTACCGGTATGTTCAGTTTCATTTCCAACTCCTTCAGCAGCGACTGGCTTGGACTGGGTGCCGAATATTCTTACAAGGAGAAGTTCATGCTTCGCGCGGCTTACCGCTACGAAAGCGGGATCGGCGATAAGGCTGTGACCACAACCTTCTACACCGGATTGAGCGCCGGTGTGACCCTGCAAACCAAACTGGGCAGCGGCGAAGGTGCTTCAACGCTTGCCCTTGATTATGGTTATCGTCCTACCCGCATTGCCAGTGGTGTCCATGTGGTTGGTCTGCGACTGGGCCTGAATGGCAAGTCCTCCAAGGACTGATCCTTTCCTTAACCTAATTTGCACACAAATCTTTTCAACGCTTTCTTCGGAAGGCGTTGATTCTTTTTTACCAAATCATTCAACCACAAATTTCCTAGCTATGAGTGTTACCTATGTAACGAAAGAAACCCTGCAGCAAATGATGGACGAGTTGAATCAACTCAAAACCAGTGGTCGCGCGGAAATTGCCCGGGCTATTGCTGAGGCGCGTGAGAAAGGAGATCTCAAGGAGAATGCCGAATATGACGCCGCCAAAGAAGCCCAGGGACATCATGAGGCCCGGATCGCCGTGCTGGAGTCTGCCATTGTGAATGCCCGTGTGATCGATGTCAGTACCATCGACACAAGTAAGGTCACTATTCTGAGCAAGGTGAAGATCTACAACATGGCCAATAAGAAGACCATTGAATACCAGATCGTGAGTGAAAATGAGGCGGATCTTAAATTGGGTAAGATTTCGGTTTCATCGCCCATCGGAAAAGGATTGCTGGGAAAGAAGAAAGGTGAGGTGGCCGATGTGCAAACACCGGGCGGGGTCCTGCAGTTTCGTATTGAAGATATCACCGTTTAATATTCCTTGTCATGCCATCGATTTTCTCCCGAATTGTTGCAGGCGAAATTCCCTGCTACAGGATCGCGGAAGATGACGACTTCCTCGCTTTCCTGGATGTGTTCCCCTTGGTGAAAGGTCATACCCTGGTTATCCCGAAGCTGGAGCTTGATAAGTTGTATGAACTTGATGATCGACTGCTCGGCAGGATGCTGGTGTTTGCAAGCCCCCTGGCCAGGGCCATCGAAGCAGCCATGCCTTGTCAGCGCGTGGGCATGAGTGTGATCGGACTGGAAGTGCCGCATGCGCATTTGCATTTGGTACCCATAAAGTCGGCCGATGATCTGAATTTCACCCGACCCAAGTTATCAGTGTCGCCCGAAGAAATGCAGGCCGTGCAACAGGCTATTCTTTCTCGTCTTTAGCACTGGGGTTGATGAAACGGAATCCGACCCCGTGAATGGTCTGGATCTCGATCTCTTTTTCCTCTTTAAGGTATTTGCGGATCTTGGTAATGAAGACGTCCATACTTCTGCCAAGGAAGTAATCATCCTTGCCCCAGACCTTGGTCAGAACTTCATCGCGTTTAACCACCCTGTTCGGGTTCATACAGAAAAAGCGAAGGAGGTCGGCTTCTTTTTGGGTGAGCCGGACGTTCGTATTCGGTCCGGTAACCGTGAGGTTGGGGAAATCGAACACGGTTTCACCCAACTGGAAGACCAGTTCCTCCGGATCGGTGCCCTTTGTACGCTTCAGGAATACCTCGATCCGCAGCATCAGTTCTTCCATACTGAAGGGCTTGGTGATGTAATCGTCGCCGCCTGCCTTGAAGCCGGCAATGCGGTCTTCCTGAAGACTTTTTGCTGTAATGAACAGAATGGGGATATGGGTGTTTTTACGTCGGATCTGCGCGGCCAGGGTGAAGCCGTCTTTCTGTGGCATCATCACATCCAGCAGACACAGGTCGTAGAAATTCTTGGAAAACTGTTGCCAGCCCATGTTTCCATCGGTTGCGTGGGTTACTTCAAAACCACGCTCTTCTAAACTGTCCTTGATCACATAGCCGAGGGAAGCATCGTCTTCGACGAGCAGTATTTTGGTTTTTTGCTGGTTCACATCGGCCAGCGGCTTGAGGGTCAGGGGGATTTCGGGCAGCTGAATGCGCTGCGCGAGATCGACGAGCTCGCGCAGTTCGTTCAGACCCGACACATAGGAGCCGATCACGGTCATGGACTTGAACGGGAACATCGGCACCGGGCAGCGGAATTCGCCCCCGAACAGGCCCACGATCACCACGGTGCCCGCGCGGCGCACGATGCCGGTGGCGAGCGTGGTGGAGCCCTCAGACCCCACAAAGTCAATCACGCCCAGGATCTGGTTGCCGGTGAGCTTCATGGCAGCGCGGGCGGCATCGGCCGCGGACGGATCGATGGCATCGGCTGCGCCATAGCGGCGGGCCATCTCGCGCTTGGCCGGATCCGGATCGATGGCCAGCACCCGGGCCTTGGAGATGGCCGACAACAGGGCCACGGCCGTCATGCCCACGCCCCCGCAACCCACCACGGCCACCCAGTCTTCGGCGGTGGCTTCGGGCAGTTTGCGAATGGCGCCATAGGCCGTGATGCCGGCGCAGGCATAGGTGGCGGCGCGTGCGGGATCGAGCGTGCCGATCGGCACCAGATAGCGGTCGTGCGGCACGCGGCACAGGTCGGCATAGCCGCCTGGCAGTTGCATGCCCAGATTGCGCGCGGCCCGGTTGCACAGATGGTCGTTGCCCCCCAGGCAGGTCGGGCACTCGCCGCAACCGAGCCAGGGATAGACCACCACGCGATCGCCCACCTTCACGCTCGTGACCTCGGGGCCGACCTCGACCACTTCGCCACCAATCTCGTGGCCCATGGTCACAGGCAGCTTGGTGCCCCCGCGCTCGAGGTTGGTGGTCTTGCCACCGCCCATGTCAAAGCCGCCGCTCTGGATGTGCAGATCGGAGTGGCAGATGCCGCAGTGCGTGACCCGCACCGTGACCTCGTGGCCCACGGGGGCCTCGAGCGTGTCTTCGTGCAGTTCCAGGGCCTCGCCCCACTTCGGAAAGGCCCAGCGATGGGCGCAACGGTAGTTCATGGCTCAGTCTCCGGAAATCAGCGCAGGGGCTTGTAGCGCAGGCGGGTCGGGCGGGCCGCATCCTCACCCAGGCGTCGCTTCTTGTCGGCCTCGTACTCCTGGTAGTTGCCGTTGAAGAAGGTCCATTGGGAATCGCCCTCGGCCGCCAGGATATGGGTGGCGATCCGGTCGAGGAACCAGCGATCGTGAGAGATCACGAGCACCGAGCCGGCAAACTCGAGCAGCG
>Ga0256347_1000112_pt1 | contig 11501 bp, 10 predicted proteins | sample AtltaT_41_FD_183681 | JGI IMG/M metagenome (GOLD analysis project Ga0256347, IMG submission 183681) | Metatranscriptome of freshwater microbial communities from Altamaha River, Georgia, United States - Atl_Colum_RepB_8d (Metagenome... | ecosystem: Environmental > Aquatic > Freshwater > River...
ATGGACGTCATCTTGCAGCAAAGCAAAAGTCCGTCCAAAACGCCGCATACACACTTGAAGGTTCTCAGCGCCCATGCCCGATCGAACCATGAGAGCAAGACTCCCAGCCCTGAGTTGGCGGCTGAAGAATCCCAAACCGTCGTCGTTGAGCCGATGAGTGATTTCGCGAAACAACGCCACATACTGCTCGCCCGTCACCCGGGCGCTGGCCTGTTCCAAGAGGCTTTCATCAATACCCGCCGCTGCCAGAAACGGCTGCACAGACAACCCTTTTGCACGCACGCCACCGAGCATGCCACGCACAAAAGCCATCGAGACACTGACTGGGGGTTTGGGTGCCGCAGTGGCCATAAAAAAGGTATTCACTCACCTGCAAAAAAACAAGCTCCATTCTAGGAGGGCCACGGTAGTCAGTTCGCTGGAACATCAGTCCAGACTCAGGGGTATCGTGGGCGTGTTCAAGGGGTGTAAGCCGCGACGATGGCCTCTCGGTTCCAGGTCCCATCGGCACGCTGCGGCAAGTCCAGGGCCAGAACCACATCCCGTGGGCGCTTGAAGCGGGCGATGCGCTGGCCGACATGTTCGATCAGTTCATCAGCCGTGGTGGTGGCGCCTGGCGTCAACACACACACCGCACGAACAGCCTCGCCCCACCGGACATCTGGTACGCCAAAAACCACTGCGGCGGTCACGCTGGGATGAGAAAGGAGCGCATGCTCCACCTCGGCCGGATAAATGTTCTCACCACCGCTTTTGATGAGTGCCTTCTCAGGGGCTCGCCCCATGAACCACAACCGACCTTGTGAGTCTAGACGGCCAAGATCGCCGGTATGGTGCCAGCCGCCACGGCCAACGTGCTGTGTTGCCAGGGCCTGTTCCCAATAGCCCTCAAAAACACCGGGACTGCGCAGCACAATTTCGCCCTGTTCGCCGACTTTGGCGGGATTGCCTTCGCCCGTCTCTATGCGCAGCGCGACAGTGGGAAGCGCACGGCCTGCAAAGCCAGCCCCTTCCTCAAACGGTGCCATGCAGACAAGCCCACCGGTCTCGGTCTGGCCATAACCGCTCCAGAACATGGCTTTGGGGCACTGCAGTTGCAGCCGTTCTACGGTCTCCGCAGACTCCAAGCCGGTGACGACGCGCAAGCTGCCCAGCGAGGCGCCTTTGGCTTGTGCATGATCCAACAGCGTACCCAGGATGGGCGCAAAACTGGTGAAACACGTGACGCCGTGGTCTTCAATGTGTTGAACAGCCTCGGATGCGTCAAACCGGCTCATCAATACCGTGGAGCCTCCACTGACTTGAGTCGCCAAAGTCATCCCCAGACCAGCCATGTGGAACAGCGGTAAGACACACAAATGACGGGTGTCGGCATCCAGACGCCACAACTGCGCCAGCTGCAAGGCCTGGTGTAGCAGGGCTGCGTGGGATAGAAGCGCCAGACGCGGACGACCATTGACAGCAGCCGTTGGTATCGCAACGAGTGGCAAACGTGACGATACCGTGAAGAGGCTGCCACCGAGCATTGCCGTCGCGAGGTCATTGTCTGCATCACCAACGATTTGCGGCCAAGGCCTCAGGCGCTCTACTGCGTAAGCGAAGTTGTGGCACGTCACCGTTTCGGGCACATCCGCCAGCAAGGGCAGAAAGGCCTCCTCGCAAAAGAGCAAGCACGGCGCACTGTCGTCTACCAACCCTGCAACTTCGGCGACACTGGTGCGAGTGTTGAGCAACACCACTGTCAACCCCAACACGGCCGCTGCACCCAGCAACTCCAGAAAGCGGGACCGATTCGATGCCAACACCGCCACTCGGTCGCCGGCAACAAGACCCTGGCTGGACATCCAGCGCGCTAGGGCAAGAGAAGACCGGTGCAACTGCCGATGAGTGACAACGACGTCACCCTCGATCAGCGCAGGGGAATCGCCCACCGCCTGCGCATTACGCTCAAGCAGGTCGGCATAAGAGAAGTTGTGAGTGGTCATCCGAGAGATATCAAGCCTGAAACTGAGGAGGTCGTCGAGCCAGAAACGCGCCCACACCCTCGAGCGCGTCGGCCGTGCGTGTCTGATCACGCAGCAGTGCATGTTCAAGCGCCAGGTGCTCACTCAAGTTTCGGTCCAGTGCGCCGTCACACAACCGTTTGATCGCCGCATGTGACCCTCTTGCACCACGCAACAGCCGCTGTGCCAGCGCCTCGGCCTGCTCCACAAGCTGCGCGGGTGGGTGCAATGCGTCCACGGCACCCACCTGCAAACAGGTCTGCGCATCGATGGCGTCGCTCAACAAAAGCCATCGCTTGGCGCGCTGCGTACCCACACGTCGCGCCAGAAAACACGAGCTACCCAGGTCGGGCGAAAGCCCAAGGGCTGCGTATCCCGTGCGCAGCTTCATCTGGGTGCTGGCCAGCACGATGTCGGCGCACAAAGCCACCCCTACACCCGCCCCACCAAGTGCACCATTGACGACGCTGATGACCGGCGCGTCGTTGGTGGCAAGCCGTGCGATGGCGGGATGCAGAGGCTCCAGGATCGCGTCGACCAGATCGTCGAACCGATCGCCCGCACGCTCAAACTCCTGAATGTCCCCGCCAGCACAAAAGATGTTGCCTTCGGCGCTGAGCAACACCACTTTGGGTTTGGCATCGAGCACCGAGTGAATCGCGCGGGCCAGCGCATGGGCCGCCACGGTTTCCAGCGAATTCGCACGGTCGGGTCGGCGCAACTCGATGCGACCCAGCCCATCTTCAACGTCCCAGGCCACGCCATGTTCGATATGCATGAGATGTCCTTATCCGAGCCAGCGCTTGCGCCGGCGGTAGTGTTTGATTTCGCGATAGTTGCGACGCTCGCCACCGGCCTGGTGGCCCAGATAGAACTCCTGGATGTCTTCGTTCGCTCGCAGTTGCTCACTGCTGCCCTCCAACACAACGCGCCCGCCTTCGAGCACGTAGCCGTGGTCGGCAAGGCCCAGGGCCGCCTGCGCATTCTGTTCAACGATCAACAGCGAGAGCCCCTGCGAACGCAGGTGTGACAGCAGCGCGAAGATCTCTTCGATCATCATCGGTGCCAGCCCTAGCGAGGGCTCATCGATGAGCAGCAGCCGGGGCGAGCCCATCATGGCACGCGCTATCAGCAGCAGCTGTTGCTCGCCGCCAGACAAGTAGCCGGCTGTGCGCGCCCTCAAGACCTTGAGTCGGGGAATCGTCTCGTAGACCTGCTCGATGCCACGCCGTACCGTGGCAAGGTTGGGCTGCACATGGCCACCCACCACAAGGTTCTGCTCCACGGTCATGTGACGCAGAACCTTGCGGCCCTCCACCACATGCACGATACCCCGCGCCACGCGCTGTTGCACATCAATGCCGGCGAGATCTTGTCCGCTGTAGCGAACCGCCCCAGCTGACACCTGACCATCCTCCACCTTCAACATGCCTGAAATGGCTTTGAGTGTGGTGCTCTTACCCGCCCCGTTGGGGCCAAGCAGCGCGGTGCACTTTCCTTGCTCTACCTGGAGGTTTACTCCCTTCAGCGCCAGAATGACGTCGGAATAGAGCACCTCCAGGTTTTCGACGGACAGCAGTGGCGATGTCGCGTGGGTATCTGTCATGCGTACCTCACCACTTGTTCAGCTTGGGCACGGTCACCGAGGTAGCGACGTTCTTGAGCTTGCCGCCCGAGACTTGACCAATATTGATGCGGGGGTCTTTCAGCGGGAACGGTGCATCGATCGAAAAGTCGACATCGCCACCCGTGAAACCAAAGAAGGCCTTAGCAGGAAGTTCTGTCTCCAGCAAGGTCTTGTGCAAGAGTTCACCGGTGAGCTTATCGCCACCCGCTTTGCGTGCAGCTGCCTCCACGCCACGCACCAGCACCAGGGCCTGACCGATGCCCAGCCCGGTGAATGCGTGCCAAGGGGCCTTCAGGCCATGTTTGGCCACCAACATGTCATAGAAGCGACGCGCTTCGCTGTCGTCCACACCCGTCACCACCGAGGCATGTGCCTCATAGTCACCCTCCAGCGCAGCGTAACCGCCCAGGGGTTTCTCCAGCACGCTCAAGGCATTGTGGGCACTGAACATCAGCGGCACGTTTTTGCCAAGCGCTTGCATCGCTCGCTTGACGGCCACAGCCTGTTGGATAGAGGCCGGCACCAACACCACTTCAGCACCCGCGTTGAGAACACGCCTCAGCTGCAACGTCACGTCGGCAGGCTGTGGCTCCACGTAAACCATCTCCACGAGGTCAATGACCTTGGGATTGGCCTTGGCGTAGGCGATCACTCCTTTGCCCATGTCGGCAAACGAAGGCGATGCCTCCGTGGTGAACATGGCCACCTTCACGGGGCGGGTGCCGCCGGCCTTGGTTTTTTGGAACCACTCCACAAACCCCGTGATTTCGTGGACAAAGGTGGGGCGGGTCGACATCACCCACTGATTGGGGCGCCAGCCAAAGCCGTTGCTGGCTGAGCCCAGGATCATGGGCACCTTGTCATTGGGCAAGCGCTGCTGAAGTGCGGCCGTGTCGGGTCCGCCCAGCGAAAAGCCGATGATCGGCTTGGTGGAAGCCAGCACGCCTGGCCACAGGCTGGCAGTCTGCGCCGTGTCGTAGCGGGTGTCAAAAGACTTCATCTCAAGCTTGACGCCGAGCTTGGCTCCCTCCTCCGCGTTCCACCAGCTGATGACCGCCTCGCGTGAACCGCCAAAAAAAGGCATCACGCTGGCAAATGGGCCCGAGAAGTCAGAAAGCGATGGAATTTGATACACCGTCTGCGCGTGTGCAGGCGCAGCAGCGGCACCCACTGCGGCCAAGGCAAAGGCCGCGCGCGCGGCGAACTGTCGAATGAATTTCATGTTTGTCTCCTTGTGTGAATGGAAGGGATCAGTGAGGGAAAGGCCACAGCCGGTACGACCGCTTGGCAATTGCCACGCGGTGCATCAGCCCTTTGGGCTCAAACAGCAGGAAAAGCACGATGACGGTGCCCAGCAGCACATTCATGCCGGCGAAGACTATGTCTTGCCCCGCCGAGGGCACCAACTCGACGAGTTGCGGCCCCAGGCTGACCACACCCTCGCGGGCCATCTGGATAAAGAAGGTGCCGATCAGCGCGCCAACGATGGAGCCAAGGCCGCCGACGATCATCATGGCGATCATCCAGATCGAGTTGAACAGTGTGAACTGCTCGACAGACACATGCCGCAATGCGATGGCCCAGAGCCCGCCCGCCACGCCGGCAAAAAACGCGGCGACCAAAAACGCGCGCACCTTGGTAGCGGCCACGCCAATGCCCATCATCCCCGCCGCGACGTCGTCATCGCGCACGGCCTGAAAGGAGCGGCCATGGCGCGAGCGCACGATGCCGAACGCACCTGCCGTCATCACCACCGTGACTCCGAGCGACAGCCAATACAGGCTGCGATCGCTTCCGATGTCCATGCCCATGAACTGCAGCGACTCCAGGTGCAAGCCGCCAGCGCCGCCCAGCCATTCCGAAGGCAGGTTAAGTACCAGGAAGTGGAAGATGGCCTGCGCCGCGATGGTGGTCAGCGCCAGGTAAAAGCCCTTGATGCGTGCAGCCGTGAGCCCGAACAGCACACCGAAGACCGCAGCAAACAAGCCTCCGAGCAGCAAAGCGAGGAGCAGCGGCATGCCGGGGACGTGCAATAACAGCGCACAGGCATAGGCGCCCACGCCCATGAAGGCCGATTGCCCGAGGTTGACCTGGCCGGCGTAGCCGGTGCAGATCTGCAAGCCGATCACCGCAATGGCAGTGATGAACATGGCGTAGCCGAGGCTGATCCAGCGCTCGTTGACCCAGGTCGGAAAGAGCACCAGAGCACCCAGGAACACCAGCAGTGCCACCGCTTGTGGAGTGGTCCGCACCAGCGCGCGGTCGCGCGAATGGCTTTTAAAAAATACACCCGATGCATCCATGACTCAAACCCTCTCGATGTGACGCCAGCCGAACAGGCCGGTGGGGCGCACCACCAGGATGAACAGCATGAAAACGAATGGAACAATGCTGGACGCAGAGCCTCCGATGCGTGGGTCCACATAGGCCGCCACCAGCGACTGAATGACCCCCACGATGGCACCGGCCAGCAGCAGTCCCCCGATGGACTCCAGACCTGCAAGCAACGCCACTGGCAAGGCCGCGAGCGCCACGTCTGCAGACAACACGCTCAACGATCGACCGTTGAGCAACACCATGGCACCCACGGTGGCGATGCAGGCGCCTAGCATCCAAGCCAACGTCACTGCCCTTTTGACAGCAATACCCGCAGAAATGGCGGTGTAAGGGTCCTCTGCAACGGCAGTCAGCGTGAGTCCGAATCGAGTCCGGTTGAAGAAGTACCACAGCCCCGCGGTCAACACCACGGTGAATGCCGCGCCGATCACCATGGAGGTGGGCAACAACAAGTCACCCAGGATGATGGGTGCCGTCGGTAGCAGAGCGGGGAATTGCCGATCGGCAGCACCCCAGATTACCAGCACCACGCCACGAATCAGGATCACCAGACCGATGGTGACCATCACCATTGAGAACACCGATTCGCCCACCAGGCGACGGAAGAACAGGCGCTCGATCAGCCAACCATAGGCCAGCGCTGCAGCAAAAGCCACCGGAACCACCAGCACTGGCGGTAGGTTGGCGCCCAACGAAAGTGTCCATACCGTGTAGGCGCCCAGCAGCATCAACTCGCCCTGCGCAAAGTTGAAAACCTTGCTGGCGCGGTAGATGACCACAAAACCCAGCGACAGCAGCGCATAGACTTCACCCAACAGGATGCCGTTGAGCACGTAGTTCAGAAAATCCATCATGTCCAGGCCTCCAACGGCTTTGTGCTCACATGGCTTTGGGCAATAGCCTCCGCAGCCTCGTTGTTGGTGTCACCTCCCAGCCGCACCTGAGCGCGCAACAACCCCGTTCGGCCATCCTGGTAGCGCACCGGCACTTCAAGCGCGACCTCTCGCTCATGGCTGTAGAGCGCATCCACAATGACGCGGTAACGCTCTGCAATGGCCTCCCGCTTGAGCTTGCGGGTGCGGGTGAGCTCGCCCTCATCGGCGTCCAGTTCCTTGGGCAGGTTGGCAAAGCGGCGAACCCTTGCGTGCTCGGGCAACGCGGCGTTGACGCGTTCGATCTCGCGCCACACGCGTGCCACCACTTCGGCGCGCTGCGAGAGATCGGTGAAGGTGGTGAACGCAATACCTTCACGCTCAGCCCAGCGAGAAAGAACCTCGCTGTCGATGTTGACCAGCGCCGTCACATGGCTGTGGTGTTCTTCACCCAGCACCATCACCTCCTTGATGTAAGGCGAGAAGCGCAGCCGGCTCTCGATGAACTGCTTCGGGTAGGTTTGCCCGTTGGACAAACGGCTGAGGTGGTCCACCCGATCGAGGTACACCAGCTCGCGTCCGTCGCCAGACGCGACCACCGCATCACCCGTGCGATACCAATCGCCATCCAGGCGCTCGGCGGTCTTGTCGGGCTTGTTCCAGTACCCGGCAAAACCGGCGCCACCTTTGACTTCAAGTTCGCCAGCTTCCGTCACGCGCCACTCGATGCCCTGGCCCCAAGGTGTCGCCAAACTCAGCGGGGCACCCACGGTCTCCACGTTGACTGGGCAGGCAACGCTGTGGCCACTGATCAAGCCCATCTCGCTACAACCGTAAATGTTGCGCAGGGTGACACCCATGGACGCAAACAGACGGAACACATCGGGCGCGGTCGCCGCACCGCCCGTGACCGCGACCCGGGCGTTCTTGAGTCCAAGTTGCTCACGCAATGGGCGCAACACCAGCGCTTCGGCAACTGGCAGTAACAGGCGGTTCAGCAGCGGCACCCGCCGTCCTTCGTTCGCCGCCACTCGCGTACTCTGTCCTATGGCCACACCCCAGTCCACCAGCGCCTGTCGCCAGGGTGCTGCGTCCGCCATGCGGTTGTGCACCACTGCGGCCATGCTTTCCCATTGACGTGGACCGAAAAACACCATGTCACAAGCCAACTCACGCACCGCTTCCTGGATCTGGTCCGGACGCTCGGCAAAGTTCACGCACATCGGCAACATCAAGCCCAGCGTCACGCCAATCCACTGCTCGGTAGCCCACGACAGCGGGATGTACGACAGGTACTCGCAACCGGGCTTTACACCCATGCATTCGGCGATGGCACGTGCGTTGTGCAACAACGACGCGTGGGTGGTGATCACGCCTTTGGGCTTGCCCGTGGTGCCAGAGGTGTAGGACAACAGCGCAATGTCCGACGCCTGACCGACGCCCACCAAAGTACGGACGTAAGCGGAATTGCGCGTTGCAAGAGGCTCTCCTGCCAGTTTCAACGCATCCCACGACAGCAGTTCGGCGTCCTTGTAGCCCCACATGCCGCCCGACTCCCACCAGACGATGGTGTGCAATTGCGAGCGCCTGCGGGCGATCGGTAGTGCCTTGTCGACCTGCTCCTGGTCCTCCGCAAACACAGTCACTGCACCTGAGTCTTCCACCACGTAGTCGAGCTCGGCCTCAGTTGCGTCGGGATACAGTGCCACGATCTTTGCGCCCAGGCACATGGCCGCGAGTTCAGCCCAGTACTGCTCAGGTCGGTTCTCGCTGATGATCACCACTGTCTGGCCGGATTGAACGCCACGTGCGGCCAGACCAAACGCCAGAGCATGGACTTCTTTTTCAATGGCTTGCCAGGTGAATTCCCGCCATACGCCAGCCTGCTTGTGCCGTTGGCCCACACGCTGGGACAGCTGTTGAGCGTTGTGCGCCAACCATTGCGGCAAGGTGTTCAGCGCGGTGCTCATGACTTGACCCCCAGGTACGCTTCGATCACTTCGGGATTGCGTTGCACTTCGCTGGGTGTGCCTTCTGCGATCTTTCGACCGAAGTTGAGAACAGCCACCCGATCGGCGATGTCCATCACCACCCCCATGTCGTGTTCCACCAGCACCACCGGGATGTGGCGCGATTCGCGCACGTCCAAGATGAATCGGGCCAGGTCTTCCTTTTCTTCGCTGTTCATGCCAGCCATCGGCTCGTCGAGCAGCAGCACCGACGGGTCCATCGCCAAGGCGCGGCCCAGGTCCACGCGCTTGCGCATGCCGTAGCCCAGCGTGCCCACGGGCTGATGCCGCACGTGTTCGATCTCAAGAAAGCTGATGATCTCTTCGGCCACGGCACGGTGTTCCACTTCTTAACGATGCGCAAAGGGGTAGTAAGCAAAAGCCGCAGCCAAGCCGCTTCGCTGGTGGCAGTAGCGTCCGACCAGGATGTTGTCGAGTACGCTCATGTGCCCCAGCAAGTGGGTGCCCTGAAACGTGCGCGCCAGCCCGGCACGTGCCACGCGATGCACTGGCCAGCCGGTGATGTCCTGGCCGTCGAATTCGATGCGGCCCTGCCGAGGGCGATAGAACCCGGACAACACGTTCAGCAGCGAACTCTTGCCGGCGCCGTTGGGTCCGATCAGCGCCACAAGCTCATCGTCACGGACGTCGATGTTGACATCCTGCAATGCTGTGACACCGCCGAACGTTAGCGTGATGCCGTCGGCCCCAAGGGCTCTTTTCCGGCCGGGCTGTGAAGGCTTGGGGCTCATGTAGTGACCTTCATGTCTTGCAATGGCAGGAAGCGGGGGGCAGGCGCTACTTCGATGGCGCCGTCGGCACCGATCTGAAATACGCCACGTGCCTGGTTGTGTGGGTGGTTTGCCGCTTCTGCCATGCGTAGAACTGGTGCGAAGCAAACGTCGGAGCCTTCCAGCAAAGCGCACCAATGAGCGCGCGGCTGGCTTGCGAACAAACGGGACAAACGTGCAGACAGCTGTGGCCAGGCCGCGCGGTCGTACTGCGAGGCCGGATCGACGTTGTGCAAATCCAGGCGTTGCAGCAGCAGCGCGTAGAACTGGGGTTCCAGTGCACCCAGGGTGATGCACTCGCCATCCGCGCATGTGTAGACGGCGTAGAACGGCGAGTCGTGGAACGGGCTGGGCTCGGCAGAATCGATCTGGCCGGATGCGCGCACCCATTGGGCAATGCTGCCCAACATGGCAACGATGTCAACGATCGCACCGTCCACCACACAACCGGGTTGTCCGGAGCGCACCGCGTGCAGCGCGCACACCATGCCAAAGGCCAATCCCAGTGCACCGGACGCGTCGCCCACCACGGTGGGGGGCAAGATCGGGCGCTCACCCCGGTTGGCCGACAGCGAAAGCAAACCCGTGAGTGCCACGTAGTTGAGATCGTGCCCAGCGGCCTGCGACAAGGGACCAGACTGGCCCCAACCCGTCATGCGGCCGTAGACCAGCTTCGGATTGCGCTGTGCACACACCGTGGGGCCAAGGCCGATGCGCTCCATGACACCGGGCCGATTCCCTTCAATCAGGCCATGAGCCGATGCGATCAGCTCCAACGCCTGCTCGCGTGCCTCGGCCTGCTTGAGGTCCAGGATCAGTACCTCTTTCCCTCGGCGCAGCGGTTGGTGAGATGAAGACCCAAGGCGCTCGTTGATGGCTCCGCGCTGGGGGCGGGCAATCACCGTCACCTGTGCCCCCATGTCGGCCAGGATGCGTCCAGCCAAGGGGCCCGGGCCGATCCCCTCGAACTCGATGATGCGAACGTCGGCAAGCGGTGTCATGCGAACAACTTCCGCGCGATGAGGTCTTTCATGATCTCGGTGGTGCCGCCATAGATACGCTGCACTCGCGCGTCGGCATAAAGGCGGGCGATGGGGTACTCGGTCATGTAACCGTAGCCGCCAAAGAGCTGCAGGCATTCGTCCACCACACGGCACTGCTGCTCGGTGCACCACCACTTGGCCATGTAAGCGGCCTCATCGTCCAGCGTGCCGTCCAGCAGGCGCTGCGTGCAGTCGTTCACAAAGCCCCGCACGATGTGGGCTATGGTGGCGCACTCCGCCAGCTTGAAGCGTGTGTTCTGGAAGTCCGCCAGCTTTTGTCCAAAGGCTGGGCGCTGTCGGGTGTAGTCGACCGTCAGCTCCACCGCCAGTTCAATGGCAGCCGCCGCAGGCACCGCCAGCAGCAGGCGTTCATAGGGCAGTTGACTCATCAGCTGACGAAAGCCCAACCCCTCCACGCCGCCCAACAAGTTGGACACGGGAACACGAACCTCGTCAAAGAACAGCTCGCAGGTGTCCGAAGCATGCTGGCCGATTTTTTCCAAACGCCGGCCAACGCGAAAGCCCGGCAAGTCGGTGGTTTCCATCACCAACAGGGAAACCCCGGCGCTGCCTGCATCACCCGTGCGCACGGCCACCACCAGAAGGTTGCCGGAGAAACCATTGGTGATGAACATCTTGGAGCCAGACACCACATAGTGGTCACCATCGCGCACAGCACGGGTTCGCAGTGACTTGAGATCAGAGCCGCACCCAGGTTCGGTCAGTGCAATGCCGGCAAAAAAATGGCCATTCACCAGCCCTGGCATCCAGCGCTCTTTCTGCGCCTGTGTGCCGTAGTCGAGCACGTAGTGCGACGCG
>Ga0256347_1000114_pt1 | contig 11468 bp, 9 predicted proteins | sample AtltaT_41_FD_183681 | JGI IMG/M metagenome (GOLD analysis project Ga0256347, IMG submission 183681) | Metatranscriptome of freshwater microbial communities from Altamaha River, Georgia, United States - Atl_Colum_RepB_8d (Metagenome... | ecosystem: Environmental > Aquatic > Freshwater > River...
CTTGATCGCCAAGGCCATAGGCAAGCTTGATGAGTTGACCAGAAAAGGGCGCAACAAGGCTATGCTCCATTTTCATCGCCTCCATGACTAAAAGCACTTGGCCCGCTTCGACACCATCGCCTTGGGAGGCATTGATCGCTATGATTTTTCCAGGCATTGGAGCGAGAAGCGCGCCAGCGCTTTGCTGATTGCTTGCAGCATGCTTGTCCTCCAGCAAGATTTGCCAAGTGCTACCGGCCTGCGGTAAGTCGAGCATGATGTGCAGCTTATCGAGGCCCGTGATCCTCGCCCGCAAACGGATATTGCTTTGCGCTTGCAGCCCTTTGCCATGACTGCCGTCCAAAGGCATCGGCTCGCAGGCCTCAAAGCTTGCCGCAAGCTCAAGCGTCTTCGATGGGTGGGTCGTCAATTCGCCGTCTCGCAAACGCCAGAACTGGCCAAGAACCGATACGGTCAGGTCAGGCAGCCACTGAATATCGATCTTCTCCTCATGCGATGAGACCGCATCATCCATGGCACGCAATCGAAGTTGATAGCGTGCAGGATCGCTCGCCTGAAGGCCATGGTGGCGCCAGCCGTCCCTGCGATCAAAAGCATCCCAGGATTGACTTGACGGTTGGCTCAGTGCCCATGCCGCCGCGATCGCAAGCAGCGATTCAAGCCTTTCTTGTGGGCTCAGCGCGCCAGCGAGGCTATCGATTTCTCGTTCGATCAGGGCAGTGCTGAGTTGCCCTGCCTGCACGGCGGGATGGTCGATAAGCTTTTGTAAGAAAGCGCGATTGTTTGAGGGGCCAAGTACCGAGCTTGCTGCAAGCGCCTGACGCATGCTTGCAAGTGCTTGTTGGCGATCCTTGCCATGGACAATGATCTTGGCAATCATCGGGTCGTAATCCCCGCTGATCACATCGCCCTCCCGTATGCCTGCATCGATCCGGATCGGCGCACTCACATCAAATTGTGCGGCCGCTTCAGGAAAGCAAAGCGATTGAACCTGCCCCATCGAGGGCAGAAAGCCTCGGCGGGGATTCTCGGCGTAAAGCCTTGCTTCGATGGCATGGCCTTGGGCCTCTACATGTTCCCAATGCGCGGGCAAGGGCTCACCCATGGCAACCTTGAGCTGCCAGGCCACCAAATCTTCGCCCAAAATCATCTCAGTGACCGGGTGCTCGACTTGCAAGCGGGTGTTCATTTCCATGAAGAAAAAATCACCGGCTGGGTCGACGATGAATTCCACGGTGCCTGCCCCGACATATTGCACCGAGCGCGCCGCGGCGATGGCCGCCGTGCTCATGGCCCGACGCTTTTGCGGGCTCCAGCCGGGTGCAGGCGCTTCTTCAATCACTTTTTGATGTCGTCGCTGCAAGCTGCAATCGCGCTCAAGCAGTGAGACGATCTTGCCGTGCTGGTCGCCAAAAATCTGGACCTCGATGTGCCTAGGTTCGATGATATAGCGCTCGATTAATACCTGCGCATCACCAAAACTCGATAAAGCTTCGCGCTGGCACGATGCCAGCGCCGCTGCAAAGTCCTTGGCCTCATCCACCCGGCGCATTCCTTTGCCGCCACCGCCCGCGGTTGCCTTGATCAGCAACGGGTAGCCCACAAGCGCTGCTTGCTCTTTGAGGAAGTCAGTATCTTGGCGTTCGCCGTAATAACCGGGCACCAGCGCGACGCCCGCTGCCGCCATCAAGGCTTTGGCGTTGGCCTTGCTCCCCATCGCTGAAATGGCGGCAGGGCTAGGTCCGATAAAACGCATCCCTGCATCGATAACAGCTTGCGCAAACTCGGCATTTTCAGACAAAAAACCATAACCGGGATGAATCGCGTCTGCCGTCGATTCGCCTGCGGCCTTGAGCAAGACGGTTTGGTTGAGGTATGAAAGCCGCGCGGCTGGGGGGCCGATGAAAACCGCCTCGTCGGCCAAAGCAACATGAGCTGCGTGCCTGTCCGCTTCTGAATACACCGCAATACAGTGAATGCCGAGTTGTTGTGCACTCCGTATGACCCGGCAAGCGATTTCGCCGCGGTTGGCAATCAGAAGCCTGCGGATTGTTTTCACGTTGGTTGATCCAGGCTTGCGAGCCAGGAGGGCTTGCGCTTTTCGAAAAACGCGGCAATACCCTCTTGCGCCTCATCGCTTGCCCGTACCTGGGCGATGCGTGCTGCGGTTTCGGCGCTCAAGGCGTCATCGATGACTTTCCCAGCCACATCGGCGATCAATTGTTTGCAATGCCCCATCGCCTGCGGTCCGGCTGCAAGCAATTGGCCGAGCATGGCATTGACTGCACCGTCGAGTTCATCGTCAGGGACAATGCTTTGCACTAATCCGATGCGCCAGGCTTCGGCAGCCTCAAAGACTTCGGCGCTTAAAAAGTAACGCCTTGCCTGACGCTCGCCCATGGCCTTGATCACATAAGGACTGATCATGGCCGGAATAAGCCCAAGCTTGACTTCGGAGAGGCAAAACCGAGTGTCTGCACTAGCTATTGCTATATCGCATGCCGCAACCAGACCCATGCCGCCAGCAAAGGCTGCGCCATGCACTCTTGCAACCGTCGGTTTGGGGCTTTGGTGTAACAGACGCAAAACCCTTGCAAGCCTTCCCGAATCGGCGCGTGCCTCCTCGGGGCTCATCGCGCGCGCCTTTTTCATCCATGCTAAATCACCGCCTGCACAAAAAGCCTTGCCGCGGCCTGCAAGCAATATGACGCGAACTGCATCGTCGCTAATCGCGTCACCAAGCGCCTGGGTGAGCTCGCCGAGCATGACATCGTTCATCGCATTGCGCAGATCAGGACGGTTAAGCCAGATCAGGCCAATGCCCTGGTTGAGCTCACATTGCAGCGTTTCATAGGTCACGATAGCAATTCCTTTTGTCGATGCCTGGCTCAGGCGTGGCGATGAGGCTTCATCTCAGCGCCAACATTACATGCGAAATACGCCAAAGCGGCTCGCTTGGGCAGGGCTTTGCAAACTCATGCTAAGACCTAGGGCAACCACCCGGCGCGTGTCTTCAGGGTGGATGACACCATCGTCCCACAGCCTCGCACTGGCGTAATAGGGATGACCTTCGCGCTCATACTGGGCGCGGATCGGCGCTTTAAAGGCTTCGATTTGTTCGCTGCTCATGGACTGCCCGCGCAAGGCCAAGGCGTCTTGGCGTATGGTCGCAAGTACCGAGGCGGCTTGTTCGCCACCCATCACCGAAATGCGAGCATTTGGCCACATAAACAATAGCCTGGGCGAGTAGGCGCGACCGCACATGCCGTAGTTGCCGGCGCCAAAGCTGCCACCGATAATCACCGTGAATTTAGGCACCTTGGCGCAGGCCACCGCGGTTACCATCTTCGCACCAGCACGAGCAATGCCTTCGTTTTCGTACTTGCGCCCCACCATGAAGCCGGTGATGTTTTGCAAAAAAATAAGTGGTATGCCGCGTTGACAGCACAACTCGATAAAGTGCGCGCCTTTATTGGCTGATTCAGCAAACAAAATGCCGTTGTTGGCAACAATGCCAACCGGGATACCGTGCCAGTGGGCAAAACCTGTGACGAGCGTGCTGCCATAGCGGGCTTTGAACTCTTCAAAATCAGACCCATCGACTAAGCGGGCAATCAGCTCCCTCACATCGAAGGGTTTACGAGGATCGGCTGGGATAATGCCACTGAGTTCGCGCGGGTCGTACGCTGGCTCGATGCTCTCGCGCAAGTCGAGTCTTTCGGCAACGCTGCCCGATACCGCAGGCCGTGGGGTTGTCGCGAGCAGACTGCGGGCAATCGATAGCGCGTGGCGGTCGTTCTCGGCAAAGTAATCAGCAACACCAGATAGGCGGGTGTGCACATCGGCACCGCCAAGTTCCTCGGCACTGACTTCTTCGCCGGTCGCGGCTTTGACCAATGGGGGCCCGCCTAAAAAGATGGTTCCTTGTTCGCGCACGATGATCGACTGATCGCTCATTGCAGGCACGTAGGCACCACCTGCCGTGCAAGAACCCATGACCACAGCGATTTGTGCAATGCCTTGCGCTGAGAGTCTGGCTTGGTTATAAAAAATCCGCCCGAAATGCTCGCGATCAGGAAAAACCTGGTCTTGGTTGGGCAGATTCGCACCGCCCGAGTCGACCAAATAAACGCAGGGCAAATGGTTTTCTTCGGCGATCTCCTGAGCTCTTAAGTGTTTTTTGACCGTCATGGGGTAGTAGGTGCCGCCTTTGACGGTTGCGTCATTGCACACCACCATCACTTTGCGGCCATGCACCGAACCGACTCCGGTGATGATCCCGCCACAAGGAGCGTCGCCGTCGTACATGCCATGAGCGGCCAGGGGTGAAAACTCAATGAATGCTGCACCTGGGTCGAGCAGTTGCGCGACCCGATCCCGAGGCAGCAATTTGCCACGCGCCAAATGCTTGGCTCTTGCGGCCTCGCCGCCACCTGCGGCCGCCAAACGGAGTTGCGCCTGCAAATCCTCGCAGGCCGCTTGCATGGCCGCTTGATTGGCCTGAAAGCTGGCGTCCTTGGTTTGGATCTTGCTCTCGATGCGGCTCAACGCAAATCCTCCTGGGCAAGGGCGCGAGCAATTAAGAGCCTTTGGATATCGCTCGTGCCCTCGTAAATTTGGCAAACCCGCACATCGCGCCAAATCCGTTCAACCGGAAAGTCCTGAACCACGCCGTAGCCACCATGAATTTGAATGGCGTCCGAACAAACCTGCTCTGCCATTTCACTGGCTTGCAGCTTGGCCATGGCAGCCTCTTTGAGGCAGGGTTTGCCTGCATCCTTTAAGCGCGCCGCATGGGCAATCAACTGTCTTGCACTTTCAAGACGCGTTGCCATATCGGCAAGCCGAAACTGAACCGCCTGGTGCTCAAAAATCGCTGAGCCAAAGGCTTCTCGGGTTTTTGCATAGCTTAGGGCTGCAATAAAAGCGGCGCGTGCCATGCCAAGCGATTGCGCCGCGATACCGATACGCCCCCCTTCAAGACCCGATAAGGCAATGCGATAGCCCTGGCCTTCCTCACCGAGGCGAAAGCTTGCGGGAATCTTGCAAGCTTCCAGTGTAATTTGTGCGGTGTCAGATGCGCGTTGACCGACTTTGTCCTCAAGCCTTGCTACCCGATAGCCTTCGGTATCGGTTGGCACAAGAAAGGCCGAAATGCCTCGCTTACCCGCTTCGGGGTCGCTGACTGCCATCACAATAGCGACATCGGCATGTTTGCCTGAGGTGATGAATTGTTTGACGCCATCAAGCACATAGTGATCACCCTCGCGCCGTGCTCGGGTACGAATCGCTGCAGCATCCGAACCAACATGCGGCTCAGTGAGGCAAAAAGCGCCAAGCATCGCACCGCTTGCCAAAGGCTTGAGCCATTGCGATTGCTGCTCGGGGTTGCCCCAGGCGAGCAAGATTGAGCACACCGGACAGTTATTCACCGAGATGATGGTCGAGGTTGCACCATCGCCTGCTGCAATTTCTTCCAGGATGACCGCAAGCGCCTGATAGTTTAGGCCCGCTCCGCCTAAGTGGTCGGGCACGGCAATACCAAAGCAACCCAGCTCAGCCAGCCCCTTTAACGCTTGCGCAGGAAAGCTTGCCTCCCTATCCCATTGGGCTGCAAAAGGGGTAATTTCTTTAGCGACATAAGCGGCGACCGCCTCGCGGATCATCTCCAAATCGATGCCGCTTTCGGCTTGCTTTACCATGCCAGCGAACTACCACGGTAATCGAAAAACTGCCCCGAGGGATAGGCGAGCGGCTCGCTAATCACGCGTCTTAAACCCTCAACCGAAGCTTCGACATCGACATCGGCATTGGGGCCTCCCATGTCGGTTCTGACCCAGCCCGGGTGTAGGGCCAAGACTCTGACACCGCTTGCGTTGTAGTCGACATGGGCCAGTTTTGCCAGCATGTTGACCGAAGCTTTTGAGACGCGGTACAAAAGTCCGTAGCTGTTGGCAGCTTCCGAAATCGAGCCCATGCGCGATGAAATGAAAGCCATCGTCCCGCGCTTGGCAGACAGGCAAGGCATCACGACCGGAATCAAGCGCATCGCGGCCAAGACATTGGTGCGCATCACCAAGTCAAAGGCTGCATCATCGGGAGGCTTTTGGGTGCTCGAATCCCGAGGTCCGAAAACCCCAGCGTTCATCACCACCACATCAAACTGTTCGCCCTCAAGCTGCCAGGCAAGTCCGGCGATATCTTCGAGATGTCCAACGTCCAGCTTCAGCGGATGGGCACCCATGTCGCGAAGACTCGTGCGATGGTCTTCGCTGCGGTAGGTGGCATGCACCTGCCAGCCAGCTTGTAAATACTGGCGTGTGAACTCCAGCCCTATGCCTCGCGAGGCGCCCAGTACAAGTGCGGCAGGCATTAGATCACCTCAAGGGCCATGGCGGTGGCTTCACCACCGCCAATGCAAAGCGCCGCCACGCCGCGCTTGCCGCCTGTTTTGCGCAGTGCGCCGAGTAAGCTGACCAAAATCCTTGCCCCCGAAGCGCCAATCGGATGGCCGAGCGCGCAAGCCCCGCCGTGGATATTGACCTTTTCGTGCGCAAGATCAAGTTCGCGCATGGCGGCCATGGTAACCACGGCAAAGGCTTCGTTGATTTCATAAAGATCAACATCGTTGGCGCTCCATCCGGTTTTAGCAAACAGCTTATGGAGCGCGCCCACCGGGGCGGTGGTAAACCACTCGGGCTGCTGCGCGTGGGTGCTATGCGCCACGATGCGCGCAAGTGGCTTGCAAGCCAAGCGGTTTGCGGTGCTTTCTCGCATAAGCACCATGGCGGCTGCACCATCAGAAATCGACGAAGCATTGGCTGCGGTGATGGTGCCATCCTTGACAAAGGCCGGGCGCAGACCTGGGATCTTCTCAAGTTGGGCTTTAAAGGGTTGCTCATCACGCAGGATTTGTTGCTCCCCCTTTTTGCCTGGCACGCTTACCGGGGCAATTTCCCAATCGAAGCTGCCATCTTCGTTGGCCGTTTTAGCGCGCTCGGTCGAGTTGATCGCAAACGCATCTTGCGCCTGGCGGCTGAATTGGTACTTGCTTGCGCAATCCTCGGCAAATACCCCCATAGCCTTGCCGCGTTGATAAGCGTCTTCAAGACCATCGACAGCCATGTGGTCATAACTTGTGAACGCGCCATAGCGATAGCCTTTGCGCGCATTCATGAGCAGGTGCGGCGCATTGGTCATGCTCTCCATACCGCCGGCGATCATGACTTGTGCGCTTCCGGCCAGCAATAAATCATGGCCAAGCATCGCCGCTTTCATGCCCGATCCACACATTTTGCTAATCGTCGTCGCACCGGCCGAGGTAGGCAAGCCTGCTTTGAGCGCAGCCTGTCGGGCGGGTGCTTGCCCCTGGCCAGCCATTAGGCAACAACCCATGATAACTTCATCGACATGTTCGGCAGCAATGCCAGCGCGTTGAAGCGCTGCGGCAATCGCCACAGCGCCCAAGTCATAGGCTGCAAGACTTGCAAAGTCGCCAAGCATCGAGCCCATGGGCGTGCGAGCTACCGAGGCAATCACGACCGGATCGGTTGGAAGGGGTGAAGTGGGCGTGGGGTTCATGGTTTGCATGCTCCAAAGTTAGGTTGCGCTGACTTAACGCGTATCGGCAAAAAGCTCCCGGCCGATCAGCATGCGCCGGATTTCTGATGTCCCGGCGCCGATTTCATAAAGCTTGGCATCGCGCCAAAGCCTTCCGGTGGGGTAGTCATTGATATAGCCGTTGCCCCCAAGTGTTTGGATCGCTTCACCAGCCATCCAAGTGGCTTTTTCGGCAGCCCACAAAATGGCGCCAGCCGCATCTTTGCGCAAGCTTCGAACATCGAGCAAACCTTCGCGGCTTCGATCGCATTGCCGACCGACCTCGTAAACGTAGGCACGGGTGGCCATCATGGTGGTGTACATATCCGCAAGCTTGCCCTGCATCAGCTGAAATTCACCAATCGGCTGGCCAAATTGCTTGCGCTCATGAACATAGGGGACAACGACATCCATGCAAGCAGCCATGATGCCCAGCGGACCGCCAGAAAGCACAGCACGTTCAAAGTCAAGACCGCTCATGAGCACATTTACGCCTTTGCCCAACCCGCCAAGCACCCGGTCTGCAGGCACGATGCAATCGTCAAAGACCAATTCACCGGTGTGCGAGCCGCGCATGCCGAGCTTATCGAGTTTTTGCGCCACGCTAAAACCAGGCGCGTGCTTGTCGACCAAAAAAGCGGTGATGCCACGAGGACCTGCTTCGATATCATTTTTTGCATAGACCACAATCACATCGGCATCGGGTCCGTTAGTAATCCACATTTTGCTCCCATTGAGCACCCAGTGATCACCGCGAAAATCGGCCCGGGTTTTCATCGACACGACATCAGAGCCTGCATTGGGCTCACTCATGGCAAGCGCCCCAACCCATTCACCTGAGATGAGCTTTGGGAGGTAGAAATCCTTTTGCTCTTGAGAGCCGTTGCGAAAAATCTGATTCACACACAAATTGGAATGCGCACCATAAGAAAGCCCCACCGACGCTGATCCGCGTGAGATTTCTTCCATGGCCACGATATGCGCCAAATAACCCAAACCTGCGCCTCCGTAGCGCTCATCGACCGTGATGCCAAGCACCCCCATGTCGCCAAGCTTGCGCCACAAATCCATCGGGAACTGGTCGCTGCGATCGATAGCCGCAGCCCGCGGGCTAATTTCTTGTTCGACGAAATCACGCAGCGCTTCGCGAAGCGCCGTGATCGTCTCACCGAGATCAAAGGGTAAACCGGGCATTTGCATGGCTGGGGCTCCTCGCACTGATAGCCTTACAGGTTCAAAACCATTCTGCGTGAAACTGGACTACTCAATTGTCGCGCAAACGACTCGCTTGAATCCTTTGACAACTTGCTGCCCTAAGATCTGGCCTCGCTTATGAATCCCCTCGAAAAAGAATTGCACTACCCCTTTGACGATCGACTGCCCGCTACTGGACAGCGCTTTGATTTAGGGCCTGATGTGGCATGGCTTCGAATGCCGCTACCCTTTGCGCTCGATCACATCAATCTTTGGCTTTTGCCTGATTGCATCGAGGGTCGTAAGGGTTGGACGCTGGTTGATTGTGGTGCATCGACTGAGGACATCCGCGAGGCTTGGGAGCGTTTGATCGCCGCGCCCAAGGGGGCGCTAGGACTCGATGGTTTAGCGATCTTGCGCATTATTTGCACCCATATGCACCCTGACCATGTGGGGCTTGCGGCCATGCTTGCCGAGCGCTTTGACTGCGCCTTGTGGATGACGGTTGGCGAATACGGCTTGTGTCGGGTTTTGTCGCAGGCGCTGCCTGGGGCCGATGGCACATCAGCCTTTGAGCACTATCGCAGGCATGGCGTCATCGACGCCCAAAAGCTTGCGCAGTTAAGAAAACATGGCGCCCATTCGTTTCGATCGCTGGTGCCCAACGTGCCCTCGCGTTTTCGCAGGATTCGCGATGGCGAATCGATCGCCATAGGCTTCAGGCACTGGCAGGTCATCACCGGCTGTGGGCATTCGCCAGAACATGCAAGTCTTTACAGCGAAAGTCGCCTTGATGCTCAAGGCAAGAAGGTGCTTGACCCTTTGTTGATCTCGGGGGATATGGTGTTGCCAAGAATTTCCACCAACACCTCGGTGTGGGAAATTGAGCCTGAGTCCAATCCAGTGCAGTGGTTTATGGATTCAATCAAACGATTTAATGGGTGTAGCGAACAAAGCCTTGTGCTTCCCTCGCACGGTAAGCCCTTTGTTGGCCTGCATACGCGCATCAAGCAATTGCTCGACCATCACCAAGCAAGGCTTGATGAAGTCCGCGCCGCCTGCGCGCAAAGCGATTGCAGCGCGATGGACATTGTGCCGATGATGTTTCGCCGCCCACTCGATACCCACCAGATCAGTTTTGCGCTCGGCGAAGCGCTCGGTCATTTGCACGCGCTTTGGTACGCAGGCGAGCTAACCCGACAGACCGATGATCAGCAGGTGATACGGTTTCGCAAAATTAGCCATTAGCTAATCGTGCTCAGCTTTGCGCCAGTTGCTTTTCGATGGCCGCTTCCCAGCCACGATTTGCAGCCGGCGAAGCGGGGCTCGGATGAAGAATTTGAATCACCCGATACGCATCAGGCGAGTGCATGTGTTGGCGTGCCAGTTCAAGTCGTTTGGCAGCAAAGCCACCGATGCCAACCAAAACCTCGGGTCTGAGCAAATCGATCACCGCGCGCAAATGCTGCATGCAGGCCTCATCAAGCGGCGAGCGCTCGGCGCTAGGCAATAACTCAGGCGTACGGTTTTTTCCCGATGCTTCCAAAAACACTAAGGGACAAAAATTCACCACGAAATGCTCGGCAAAAAAAGCCTGTGCACTGCCATAGTTTTTTTGCCGCCCAAGCCCAAAGCCTTCGGCCACTGACTTCGGAGCGGGTGCATGACCAGCCCTGAATGGGTCGCTTGGGATGTTGAGTGATCGGCTTTTCGATGACCGCATCAAGTCCCATCCATGCTTTAGCTGCAGTGATTTCGCCAAAAGGGATACCGCATTGCATCATCCCGTAAGGCCCTGGGTTCATGCCTAAGAAAAGCTTGCGCTTGGTATGTTGGGCGTAGCGTTGGAGGTATTGCTGATAAGGGCCGATGGCGTAGTCAAGGGGGTTGTAAACATGGGCCACCGGCGGGGCAAAGCGCAAACGATTCACCGCATCGCGCAGCTTTAAGGCCTCGTTGAACAAGGCTTCGGGGAGTCGGGTTTGCAGGCTCAATTAACGAGATGTAAGGATTGGAAGTGCGCAAGAAGGCTGATAGCATAGTCCCAATTGGTGTGCTGGCGAACACATGGACCATCGCTTGATAGCTTTTCGAGGACAACGCCCTAGATGAACAAACCCATTGAAACCCATGTGAGCGATGCTGCGGGCGCGGATCCGCGTTTGGTGCCTTATGCCAAGCCTCAGCCCTGGGGCATGGTCCCCGACATTGTCGAGCAGCATGTGCTTACCGAGGATGAGAACTTGTGGGCGCCGGTGGGCGAGCAGTCCTGGTCGCGTCCGATTCATTTGAATGTGACTGGCGGCTTTTATGTGCACCTGCTGAAAGTCAAGCGCTCGGGAGTTTTGCAGCGTCATCGCCATTCGGGTGCCGTCCACGCTTATGTGATTCGTGGCCGTTGGTATTACCTCGAACACGATTGGGTGGCGGAAACCGGCAGCTATATCTTTGAGCCTCCTGGCGAAACCCACACCTTGACGGTGCCCACCGATTGCACCGAGATGATTACTTTATTCACGGTGCATGGTGCGCTGATGTATGTTGACCCGCAGGGTAATGCCACGGGTTATGACGACGTGTTTACGCGGATTGAAAAATATCGAGCGCATTTTGAAAACGTCGGGCTTGGCGCTGATTACGTCAAGCGCTTCATGCGATAACGATGTCTAATATAA
>Ga0256347_1000119_pt1 | contig 11379 bp, 10 predicted proteins | sample AtltaT_41_FD_183681 | JGI IMG/M metagenome (GOLD analysis project Ga0256347, IMG submission 183681) | Metatranscriptome of freshwater microbial communities from Altamaha River, Georgia, United States - Atl_Colum_RepB_8d (Metagenome... | ecosystem: Environmental > Aquatic > Freshwater > River...
CAACCAAGATTTGGTGAACCAACTGGCCGCCTTGGGTGTGGAGACCTCTGACGAGTGGATCGTCGAGCGCACCGGCATCCAAGCCCGCCACTTTGTCGACGACCACACCCACACCAGCGATCTGGCCTTCGAAGCCTCGTGCCGCGCGCTTCGGGCGGCTGGGCGTCAACCCCAGGACCTAGACCTCATCATCGTGGCCACCTCCACCCCCGACATGGTGTTTCCGTCCACTGCCAGCATCTTGCAGCGCAAACTCGCGCAGCTCGACGCAGCGTCAGCCGGCATTGCAGGTTGCGCAGCGTTTGACGTGCAAGCCGTTTGTACGGGTTTTGTGTATGCCTTGAGCGTAGCCGACGCCATGATTCGCGCGGGCAACGCGCGTTGCGCTTTGGTGGTGGGGGCTGAGACTTTCTCCCGTCTGCTCGATTTCAACGATCGCACCACTTGTGTGCTCTTTGGCGACGGCGCGGGCGCCGTGGTGCTCGAAGCCAGCGAACGGCCCGGCATCGCCGCGTGCGATTTGCATGCCGATGGCCGACATGTGGACATTCTGTGCGTGCCAGGCCACGTTCACAACGGACAGGTCACCGGTGACCCGGTGCTGAAAATGGACGGTCAGGCCGTCTTCAAACTCGCGGTGGGCTTGCTCGAAGGCGCGGCCCTCAAAGCCCTCGCCCAAGCCGGCTGGCAGGCGCAAGACATCGATTGGCTCATCCCCCACCAGGCGAACATTCGCATCATCACCAGCACCGCACGCAAGCTCAAGCTGCCCATGGAAAGAGTGATGTTGACCGTGCACGACCACGGCAACACCTCCGCCGCCTCCATCCCGCTGGCGTTGGACCATGGCGTGCGTGCGGGACAGATCAAACCTGGCCAAAAACTGCTCCTGGAGGGGGTGGGTGGCGGCTTTACGTGGGGCGCTGTGGCCCTCACCCTGTAAGGATCGCGCATCCCGTTTGTGCGACATTGCGGACTCACACACATGAAACCTTTTGCCATTGTTTTTCCCGGTCAAGGCTCGCAGGCGGTGGGCATGCTCGACGCCTGGGGCGATCACCCCGTGCTCCAGCAAACGCTGGCCGAGGCCAGCGATGCCCTGGGAGACGATCTCGGTCGCCTGATTCACGAAGGTCCCAAAGAGGCCTTGGCCCTCACCACCAACACGCAGCCCGTGATGCTCGTCGCTGGCGTGGCGGCTTATCGCATTTGGATGGCTGAAGTGGGCGTGGCCCCGGCGCTGGTAGCGGGCCACTCGCTGGGCGAGTATGCCGCGCTGGTCGCCTCGGGCGTGCTGAGCTTGGCGCAGGCCACTCCCCTGGTGCGCTTGCGCGCGCAAGCCATGCAAGAGGCTGTGCCCGTGGGCACGGGCGCCATGGCGGCCATTTTGGGCATGGCGTCGGGCCAAGTGATCGAAGGCTGCGCGCAAGCGCAAGCCAGCTTCGGCGCCAACAGCGCCGAAGTGGTGGAGGCGGTGAATTTCAATGATCCGGCCCAAACCGTCATTGCGGGAACCAAAGCTGGCGTAGAAAAAGGCTGTGAAGTGCTCAAAGCATTAGGGGCCAAACGTGCCCTGCCGCTGCCCGTCTCCGCGCCCTTTCACTCCAGCTTGATGAAGCCCGCGGCGGAAAAGCTCAAGGTGGCGCTGGCCGCGACCCCGTTTGGCAGTCCCGCCATACCAGTACTCAACAACATTGATGTGGCTGTGCAAACCGAGGCCGATGCCATCCGCGACGCTTTGTATCGCCAAGCTTTCGGTCCCGTCCGCTGGGTGGAGTGTGTGCAAGCCATGCGCGCGCGTGGCCTCCTGCACTTGATCGAGTGCGGGCCGGGCAAAGTCCTCGCGGGCATGACCAAGCGCATTGATGCTGAACTACAGGGGCTCACGGTCTATGACCCCGCGAGTTTGACCGAAACCCGCAGCGCCTTGGGCGCTTAAACCCATCGAGCAACGCATGAACGCAAACACCTCTTCTTCTCAAGTCGCCTTGGTTACCGGCGCATCGCGCGGGATCGGCGCGGCCATCGCACTGGAGTTGGCCCGCCAGGGCTTTCGGGTGATCGGAACCGCCACTTCCGACGAAGGCGCCACCAAAATCACCCAGGCCTTGGCCGCGCATGTCGGCTGCATGGGCGTGAACCTCAATGTCAATGACGCCCCAGCCGTCGAGGCGCTGATCGATCGCATCGTGAACGAGCAGGGCGGCCTGCATGTGTTGGTGAACAACGCAGGCATCACCCGCGATACGCTGGCCATGCGCATGAAAGATGAAGACTGGGACGCCGTGAGCGACACCAATCTCAAAGCCGTCTTTCGCGTCGCGCGCGCGGCCATCCGGCCCATGATGAAGCAACGCGCTGGGCGCATCATCAATATCACCAGCGTCGTGGGGGCGGCGGGTAACCCGGGGCAAGCCAATTACGCGGCGGCCAAAGCCGGCGTGGCCGGCATGACCCGCGCCCTCGCGCGCGAGCTCGGCAGCCGCCACATCACGGTCAACTGTGTGGCGCCCGGATTCATTGAAACCGATATGACTTCGGCCTTGCCCGAGGCCCAGCAAAAGGCCTTGCTTGCGCAAATTCCGTTGGGACACTTGGGAAAACCCGCGGATGTAGCCCTAACGGTCGCTTTTTTGGCGGGGCCTGGTGGCGCTTACATCACGGGACAAGAGTTGCATGTCAATGGCGGCATGCACATGGCCTAAACTCAAAACCGAAACAAAATGCAAAACGGCCCGTCCGCCCGGATAAAATTGCGGACTGAATCAACAACCCTTTGAGGGAACCATGAGCGATATCGAAGCACGTGTCAAAAAAATCATTGCCGAACAACTCGGCGTGGAAGAGTCCCAAGTGACGAATGAGAAAGCCTTTGTGGCCGACCTCGGCGCCGACTCCCTTGACACGGTAGAACTGGTGATGGCACTGGAAGACGAATTTGGCATCGAAATCCCCGATGAAGACGCCGAAAAAATCACCACCGTGCAAAACGCCATTGACTACGCCCTGGCGCACAAAAAAGCCTAAGCCAGAGAAAGAAACCCCATGAGCCGCCGTCGCGTTGTCGTGACCGGCCTGGGTTGCATCAGCCCCGTGGGCAACACGGTGGCCGAGGCCTGGGCCAACCTGCTGGCTGGACGCTCTGGCGTCGGTCGCATCACGCGTTTTGATGCCTCCAACCTGAGCTGCCAAATTGCCGGCGAGGTGAAAGACTTCCCGCTCGAGACCTACATCTCCAGCAAGGAAGCCCGCACGATGGATACCTTTATCCATTACGGTATCGCTGCGGCTGCCCAAGCCGTTGCCGACGCGGGCTTGCCCACATTGGAAGCCTTGGACGACGAGGCGGCCTGCCGCATTGGCGTGCTGATCGGTTCTGGCATCGGGGGGCTGCCCTTGATCGAGGAAATGCACACCGAACTCACCAACCGAGGCCCGCGTCGCATTTCTCCGTTTTTCGTGCCCGCCTCGATCATCAACATGATCTCCGGCCATGTCTCCATGCGCTATGGCTTTAAGGGCCCCAATTTGGCCGTGGTCACCGCTTGCACCACGGGCCTGCACAGCATTGGCGAAGCCGGGCGCTTGATTGAATACGGCGACGCCGACGTCATGATCGCTGGCGGCTCCGAATGCACCGTCTCTCCCCTGGGCGTCGGTGGCTTTGCCGCCATGCGTGCGCTCTCCACCCGCAACGACGATCCCACCACCGCCTCGCGCCCCTGGGACAAAGACCGCGACGGCTTTGTGCTCGGAGAGGGTGCTGGCGTCATGGTGCTCGAAGAGTACGAATACGCCAAGAAACGTGGTGCTCGCATTTATGCCGAGCTTGTGGGTTACGGCATGAGTGCCGATGCGGGGCACATGACCGCGCCCAACATGGATGGCCCGCGCCGCGCCATGCTCAACGCCATGCGCAACGCCGGGGTGAACCCATCCCAAATCCAATACCTCAACGCCCACGGCACCTCCACTCCCTTGGGCGATGTCAACGAAACCAACGCCATCAAGGCGGCGTTGGGCGATCACGCGAAAAAATTGGTCGTCAACTCGACCAAGTCCATGACCGGCCACCTGCTCGGCGGCGCGGGCGGCATTGAGAGCGTGTTCACCGTCTTGGCGGTGCACGAGCAAAAAAGCCCGCCCACCATCAACATCTTCTCCCAAGACCCTGAGTGCGATCTCGATTACTGCGCCAATACCGCGCGGGATTTACCCATCGAGTACGCGCTCAAAAACAACTTCGGTTTTGGTGGCACCAACGGCAGTCTGGTCTTTAAACGCGCCTAAACCTGCCCACGGCCATGAACAACGCCCCAGCGGTCAGCTACCCGGTGGGGCGTTGTGCTTTTGGGGATCGCACCTTTATCGCGCTCGCCTTGTGCATTCTGGCCCTGGGTGGGCTTGTTGCGGTGAGCTTCGAACCCGCGGCTTTCTTCCCGAGTGCTGTCTGGACGGTCTGTGGCTTGGGCCTACTCGCCGGGGGGTGGCGGCGCTACCGCCGCACTCAAGGTGTCTTGCTTTGGGACGGCCAGGACTGGCTCTGGCAGCCCACCGGGGGCGAGCCGCAAACGGGTCGCTTGCGCGTGGTTTGGCAGCACCCAAAGGCCTTGCTTTTGCAATGGCAAACCCCATCTGACAAACTCAACGGCAACGTCTGGTGCTGGCTGGACGGCAGCCATCGGCCTGAGCGTTGGCTGGATTTGCGCCGGGCGGCTTTGGCCACCCCAACCCTTGATTGAGGTACACATGATGTCATTCTCTCGCCGTGTATGGCTCGCCGGTGTCTTGTCCCTGGGCTTGTGGGCCCCGATGGCCATCCAAGCGCAAACGCGGGCCTTGCCCGATTTCACCGACCTGGTCGAACAAGTAGGCCCCTCGGTGGTCAACATTCGCACCCTGGAGAAAGTCAGCCCGCGCGAAGGCGCGAGCGGCGGGCCCGACGAAGAGATGCAAGAGCTCTTTCGGCGCTTTTTTGGCGTGCCCTTGCCGCAGGGGCCCCGTCAGCAGCGTCCTGGCCGTGGCGGCCCGAACGCTGAGGAGCAACCCCGGGGGGTCGGGTCGGGCTTCGTCCTGTCCTCAGACGGCTTCATCATGACCAATGCACATGTGGTTGACGGCGCGGATCAAGTCATCGTCACCCTGCCCGACAAGCGTGAATTCAAGGCCCGTATCGTGGGCGCGGACAAGCGCACCGATGTGGCCGTGGTCAAGATCGACGCGACAGGGCTGCCCGCCGTGCGCATTGGCGACGTGAGCCGTCTCAAGGTCGGAGAGTGGGTCATGGCCATCGGTTCCCCTTTCGGCTTGGAAAACACCGTCACGGCGGGCATCGTGAGCGCCAAACAGCGTGACACGGGGGACTACCTGCCCTTCATCCAAACCGATGTGGCGATCAATCCCGGCAACTCGGGCGGCCCCCTCATCAATATGCGCGGCGAGGTGGTTGGCATCAACAGCCAGATTTACTCGCGCTCGGGCGGCTTTATGGGCATTTCATTCGCTATCCCCATCGACGAAGCGGTACGCGTGAGCGATCAACTGCGCGTGAGTGGGCGTGTGCAACGGGGTCGCTTGGGCGTGCAGATTGACCAAGTGGGCAAGGAGGTGGCCGAGTCCCTCGGTTTGCCCAAGCCACAAGGGGCCCTGGTGCGAGCCATCGAACCGGGCTCCCCTGCCGAGAAAGCCGGCCTGGAGCCGGGTGACATCATCTTGCGCTTTGATGGCAAGACGATTGAAAAATCCACCGACCTTCCCCGCTTCGTCGGCAACACCAAGCCGGGAACGCGCAGCAGCCTGCAGGTATGGCGGCGCGGGGCCACCCGCGAGATGACCATCACGGTCGGGGAAGTCGAGCCCGAGAAGGTCGCCCGCGCCCCTGCGGCGGAGGCCAGCAAGGCCGCCCCGCCCACGAGCGCAGTGGCGCGAGCCTGGGGCCTGACCTTGGCGGATTTGAGTGACGCGCAAAAGCGCGAACTGCGCGTGCGCGCAGGCGTGCGTGTGGACGCCGTGGGCGATGTGGCCGCGCGGGCAGGCATCCAAGAGGGCGACGTGATTTTGGCCTTGGCCAACCAAGAAACCCCGAGCTTGCAAGCGGCAGAGGCCATTCTGGCGCGTCTTGACCGCAGCAAGCCCGTGAGTGTGCTGATTCGACGAGGGGAGTGGGTGCAGTACACCGTCATCCGGCCCAAGGGTTAATCCCTGACATTTCAGTCGGGTACTCGGCTTGTTTGGTCGGCCTGTTGCAAATTGTTGAAAAAATTTTTTCCACCCCTTTGTTAGTTAGTGCAAACTAATTTAAGGGTCATTCACTGACAAATTTTCGCTAAAATGACGACTAAACAGGATTGCTGCAACAACCCAGGTGAATCAAGCTTCACGATGCGGGAAATTCAGCCACTCTTCACAGCCACTCCACAGTTCACCCACAAGTTGTTCCATGAACGGCTTTTCAGTACTGTGAATAAACTGTGCATAAATTCCTGTTGTTGACCTGCAACGAGGCCCACAGGCGGCATGCGAGGCTGGACGGAAGGGGCGTTTTGCCTACAATGAAGTCCCAACTATCGCAGTTGCCATTGCTTGTTGGTTTCGGGGCGCGTCAACAGATGACGCGCCCTTTTTTATGTTTCTTCGCCTTTTTGAATCAATCACTTAAGCGTTCGCATTGATGAACCACATCAGAAACTTCTCGATCATCGCCCACATCGATCATGGCAAATCCACGCTCGCCGATCGTCTCATTCAGCGTTGCGGTGGCTTGGAGGAACGCGAAATGCAAGCGCAGGTTCTCGACTCCATGGACATCGAGAAAGAGCGTGGGATAACCATCAAGGCACAGACCGCCGCGCTGCAATACAAAGCGCGTGACGGCAAGGTCTACAACCTCAACTTGATCGACACGCCGGGCCACGTCGATTTCTCCTACGAGGTCAGTCGCTCGCTTTCGGCTTGCGAAGGCGCGTTGTTGGTGGTCGACGCCAGTCAAGGCGTGGAGGCGCAAACCGTCGCCAACTGCTACACCGCGCTCGACCTCAACGTGGAAGTCGTTCCCGTGCTCAACAAGATGGATCTGCCCCAAGCCGATCCCGATACCGCCAAGGCGGAGATCGAGGATGTGATTGGCATCGATGCGTCCGAAGCGATTCCCTGCTCCGCCAAAACGGGTCTGGGCGTGGAGGACATTCTCGAAGCCATCGTCGCCAAGGTCCCGCCCCCTCAGGGTAATCCGCAGGGGGCGTTGCGCGCCATGATCATCGACTCCTGGTTCGACAGCTACGTGGGCGTGGTGATGCTCGTGCGCGTGGTCGACGGCACGCTGCACAAGGGGGAGCGCATACGCCTCATGGCCACCGGGGCCTGCTACGAGGCAGGTAGCCTGGGCGTGTTCACGCCGGCCAACCAGCCGCGCGAGCGTTTGCAAGCGGGGGAGGTGGGCTACATCATCGCCGGCATCAAGGAACTCAAGGCGGCCAAGGTAGGCGATACCGTGACGCTGGAGAAAAAACTCCCGAACAACGCCGGTGTGGCCGAGACGGCCTTGCCCGGATTCAAGGAAATCCAACCGCAGGTTTTTGCCGGTCTCTACCCCACTGAAGCGAATCAGTACGACGCCCTGCGCGACGCGTTGGAGAAGCTCCAGCTCAACGATGCCTCCCTGCAGTTCGAGCCCGAAGTCTCGCAGGCGCTCGGGTTTGGCTTCCGCTGCGGCTTTCTCGGCCTGCTGCACATGGAAATCGTGCAGGAGCGCCTCGAGCGCGAGTTTGACCAAGACTTGATCACCACCGCGCCCAGCGTGGTCTATCAGGTCGAAAAAGCCGATGGCGAGGTCATCTTGGTGGAAAACCCCTCCAAGATGCCCGAGCAAGGTCGCATCCAAGAAATCCGTGAACCCATCGTCACGGTCCACCTCTACATGCCGCAAGACTACGTGGGCCCCGTCATGACGCTGGCCAACCAAAAACGCGGCGTGCAAATCAACATGGCCTATCACGGTCGCCAAGTCATGCTCACCTATGAGCTCCCGCTGGGCGAGATCGTGCTGGATTTCTTCGACAAGCTCAAATCCGTCAGCCGGGGCTACGCCTCCATGGACTACGAGTTCAAGGAATATCGCGCCTCGGATGTCGTCAAGGTCGACATCCTGCTCAACGGTGAAAAGGTCGACGCCCTCTCCATCATCGTGCACCGCAGCCAAGCACAGTACCGGGGGCGGGCAGTCGCCGCCAAGATGCGCGAGATCATCAGCCGACAAATGTTTGACGTTGCCATCCAAGCCGCCATTGGTGCCAATATCATCGCGCGCGAAACCATCAAAGCTTTGCGCAAGAACGTGCTGGCAAAATGCTATGGTGGCGACATCACCCGTAAGCGCAAATTGCTGGAAAAGCAAAAGGCCGGGAAGAAACGCATGAAACAAATTGGATCAGTGGAGGTTCCCCAGGAAGCCTTCCTGGCCATCCTTCAGGTCGAAGAATAATGCCCACCCTTACCGCTGCTGTTCTTGCTGCCTTCGCTGGCTACGCCGTGAGTTGGTACCTCGGCATGATCGAGGGCAACTTCGCCCTCTTCATGTTCGCTGCCACCGCCGTCACCGGGGTTTACTGGCTGGCCGAGCGTTGGCACTTCTTGCCCCGCCGCCAAGCCGCCGCCCAAGCCCTGCAAGCCGACGCCGAACGCCGCCGCCAAGAACTCCAGGCCATGGGCATCGAGAAACAAGACATCGACGTGGGGGAAGCGCGCGAGCGCCTGCTCATGCAGCCTTGGTGGTTGGATTGGACGGCGGGCTTGTTCCCGGTCATTCTGGCGGTCTTCTTGCTGCGCTCTTTCCTGTTCGAGCCATTCAAAATTCCCTCGGGCTCCATGATTCCCACCCTGTTGGTGGGGGACCTCATCCTGGTCAATAAATTCCATTACGGCGTGCGTCTGCCTGTCCTCAATACCAAACTCACTGAGGGCAACCCCGTGCAGCGCGGGGACGTCATGGTCTTTCGCTATCCCCCGAAGCCGAGCCTCGACTACATCAAGCGGGTGGTGGGTGTGCCGGGTGACGAGGTGGCTTATCTCAACAAGCGCCTGACCATCAATGGCAAACCCGTCCCCAGCCGCGATCTGCCGGATTTTCTGGACGCCGAGAGCCTGCGCTATATCAAACAGTTCGAGGAGAGTCTGCCCTTGGGCAGTCGCGCGCTGGAGATGGGCGCGCCGCACACGCACCGCTTGCTCATCGAGACCGGGCGCCCGGCTTTTATCCCCGGCACGGAAGACTTCCCCTTCAAGGATCAATGCACCTACACCGTCGAGGGCGTGACCTGCAAGGTCCCTCCAGGGCACTATTTCATGATGGGCGATAACCGGGATAATTCGTTGGATTCCCGCTATTGGGGCTTCGTGCCCGACCAGAACATCGTGGGCAAAGCCTTCTTTGTCTGGATGAACTTCGGCGACATCCGTCGCATCGGCGGTTTTGAATAAGCCATGGGCGCGCCAAATTTGCTGCAAAGCGCTGCCCATGAGGCCCTCCAGCAGCGTCTGGGTCATCGATTCACCGATCTAGCCCTTCTGCAACTGGCGCTCACCCATCGCAGCTTCAGCGCCAACCACAACGAGCGGCTGGAGTTTTTGGGCGATTCGGTCCTCAATTTGGCCGTCTCGGACATGCTCTATCGCAAGTTGGACGAATTGCCCGAGGGCGATCTCTCGCGGGTGCGGGCCAATCTGGTGCGTCAGGACACCCTCCACCGCATCGCTCTGCGACTCGAACTCTCGCCGCTCTTGCGTCTGGGCGAGGGCGAGATGCGCTCAGGGGGCAGTCGCCGTCCCTCCATCCTGGCCGATGCGCTCGAAGCCCTCATTGGCGCGGTCTATCTCGATGCCGGTGCCGAGGCCGCGCATGCCCTGGTCCTGCGCCTCTACGCCGACATCGACATCACCCCCACCATGCAGGCCGTGGGTAAAGACCCCAAAACCGCCCTCCAAGAGTGGCTGCAAGCGCGCAAAATGCATTTGCCCATCTACCGTGTGGTAGGCACCCTGGGCGCGGCCCACCGCCAAACCTTTGACGTGGAGTGTGAAGTGCCCGATTTAAATCGCTGCGAACGCGGCATTGGTAACTCGCGCCGTGCGGGCGAGCAAGCCGCTGCGGCGGCCATGTTGCAAGTCATTGCGGAGCTCGGCCTGTGAACGATACCCCAGAGCACCAGGACCCCGCGCCCGATGCGCCCCAGCGCTGCGGTCTGATCGCCATCGTGGGCAAGCCCAATGTGGGCAAATCCACTTTGCTCAACGCCTTGGTGGGCCAAAAAGTCAGCATCACCTCGCGCAAAGCCCAGACGACGCGCCACCGCATCACGGGTATTCGCACCGAGGGCCCCACCCAGTTTGTGTTCGTCGACACCCCCGGGTTTCAGACCGTGCACGGCAACGCCCTCAACAAGTCACTCAACAAGACCGTGCAAGGCGCGGTGGGCGATGTGGACTTGGTTTTGTTGGTGGTGGAAGCCGGGCGTTTCGCGCCCGCCGATGCCAAGGTTCTGGCCTTGCTCGACCCCCGCGTGCCGGTGCTGCTCATCGCCAACAAACTCGACACCATCAAACACCGTGGCGAGCTCATGCCCTGGCTGCAACAAATGCAAGCCGCGCATCCGTTTCGTGAAATCGTCCCCTTGTCGGCGAAAAACCGCAAGGACATCGAACGCCTGCTGACCATTTGCACGCCTTACTTGCCTGAGCAGCCCTGGTTCTATGACGCCGATGAGCTGACCGACCGCAGCGAGCGTTTTTTGGCCGCCGAACTCGTGCGCGAGAAACTCTTTCGCCTCACGGGAGACGAATTGCCCTACACCTCCACGGTGGTGGTGGAGTCATTTGCCGAAGAACCCGGGCAGTCCAAAAAGGTCAAGCGCATGGTGCGCATTGCCGCGACCATCATCGTCGAACGCGACGGCCACAAGGCGATGGTCATCGGCGACAAAGGCGAGCGCTTGAAGCGTATTGGCACCCAAGCACGGACGGAACTCGAAAAACTGCTCGACGCCAAGGTCTTCCTGGAGCTCTGGGTCAAAGTCCGATCGGGCTGGGCCGATGACGAAGCGCGGGTGCGCAGCTTTGGCTACGAATAAAACCCTCGCGCGAGCGGCCACCCGCGTTCACGACGAGCCGGCCTACGTGCTCCACCATTACGATTGGAGCGAATCGAGTCTGATTTTGGAAATCCTCACTCGCCATCGCGGGCGGGTAGCCCTGGTCGGCAAAGGCGTCAAGCGCCCGAGTTCAAGCTTTCGCCCGGTCCTCCTGCCCCTGCAACCGCTGCGCTTGTCCTACGGGGGAGACGCCGAAATCCGCACCCTCAAGTCCGCCGAGTGGGTCAGCACCGAGGGC
>Ga0256347_1000135_pt1 | contig 11057 bp, 9 predicted proteins | sample AtltaT_41_FD_183681 | JGI IMG/M metagenome (GOLD analysis project Ga0256347, IMG submission 183681) | Metatranscriptome of freshwater microbial communities from Altamaha River, Georgia, United States - Atl_Colum_RepB_8d (Metagenome... | ecosystem: Environmental > Aquatic > Freshwater > River...
CCAAGGCGGTACCGAGATCACGGCCACCACCACCGACGAGCGCCGCATTCGCACCACCGCCACTTACCTCGACCGCGGTCTGGTGGGCGACCTCATCGCCAACGGGGTGAAGTTCGACGTCAAGCCGCGCGAAGAAGCCTCGCTCATCATGACGCTGCTGGTGAGCTGGGGGCCCATGCTCTTGCTCATCGGGGTCTGGATTTACTTCATGCGGCAAATGCAAGGCGGTGGCAAAGGCGGTGCCTTTAGCTTCGGCAAGAGCAAGGCCCGCATGCTCGACGAGAACAACAACGCCGTCACCTTTGCCGACGTGGCGGGTTGCGACGAGGCCAAAGAAGAAGTGAAGGAAGTGGTGGACTTCCTGAAGGACCCGCAAAAATTCCAGAAGCTCGGCGGTCGCATTCCGCGGGGCTTGCTCTTGGTCGGGCCTCCCGGCACCGGCAAAACCTTGCTCGCCAAAGGCATCGCCGGTGAAGCCAAGGTCCCGTTCTTCAGCATCTCGGGCTCGGATTTCGTGGAAATGTTCGTTGGCGTGGGTGCGGCCCGCGTGCGCGACATGTTCGAGAACGCCAAGAAGAACGCCCCTTGCATCATCTTCATCGATGAAATCGACGCGGTCGGCCGCCAGCGCGGTGCCGGCTTGGGCGGCGGCAACGACGAGCGTGAACAAACCTTGAACCAAATGCTCGTCGAGATGGATGGCTTTGAGACCAACCTTGGCGTGATCGTGGTCGCAGCCACCAACCGTCCCGACATTCTCGACTCCGCGCTCTTGCGCCCGGGCCGTTTTGACCGCCAAGTGTATGTCACGCTGCCCGATATCCGTGGCCGTGAGCAAATCCTCAACGTGCACATGCGCAAGATCCCCCTGGGTCAGGACGTCAACGCCGCCGTGATCGCGCGGGGCACGCCCGGCATGAGCGGGGCCGATTTGGCCAACCTCACCAACGAGGCGGCCCTCATGGCCGCGCGCCGCAACGCACGCGTGGTGGAGATGCAAGATTTCGAGAAGGCCAAGGACAAAATCCTCATGGGCCCCGAGCGCAAGAGCATGGTCATGCCCGAGGAAGAGCGCCGCAACACGGCCTACCACGAGGCCGGCCACGCCCTCATTGGCAAACTCTTGCCCAAGTGCGATCCGGTGCACAAGGTCACCATCATCCCGCGCGGCCGTGCGCTGGGGGTCACCATGAGCCTGCCGGAGAAAGACCGCTACAGCTACGACCGCGAGTACATGCTCAACCAGATCAGCATGCTCTTTGGTGGCCGGATTGCCGAAGAGGTCTTCATGAACCAAATGACCACAGGCGCCTCCAACGATTTTGAGCGTGCGACCCAAATCGCCCGCGACATGGTCATGCGCTATGGCATGACCGAGGCCTTGGGCCCCATGGTGTACGCCGAAAACGAGGGGGAAGTCTTCCTCGGTCGCTCGGTCACCAAAACCACTCACATGAGCGAGCAGACCATGCAAAAGGTCGACGATGAGGTGCGCCGCATCATCGACACCCAGTACGCGCTGGCGCGTCGCCTCATCGAAGAGCACTCCGACAAAATGCACGCCATGGCCAAGGCCTTGCTCGAATGGGAAACCATTGAGATGGAGCAGATTGACGACATCATGGCGGGCCGTGAGCCCCGTCCGCCCAAGGATTGGACACCCCGAACCCCGCCTCCGGGGGGCGATGGTGCCGGTGGCACCGGTGCCGTGAACACCGATCCCTCCCCCAGCGCCGCTTAAGGCCAAACCCACGGGGCCCCCAGCGGCCCCTTTTTTCATGCTTTGGCAGACCACCCGTTTTCAGATCGACCTGAGTCAACCCCAGGTCATGGGCATCGTCAACCTGACCCCCGACTCGTTCTCCGATGGCGGCAGCTATGTGGACCCGCGCTTGGCCATCGCGCACGCCGAGCGCTTGTTGGCCGACGGGGCACAGATGCTGGATCTGGGCGCTGAATCCACGCGTCCGGGGGCCAAGCCCATTGACGACGCGCAGGAATGGGCTCGGCTCGAACCCGTCTTGACCGAGCTTTTGCGCTGGAAGGTGCCCTTGTCCGTGGACACCTACCGACCCGCCACCATGGCTCGGGCCCTCGCGTTGGGGGTGGACATCATCAACGACATCTGGGGTTTGCGCCAGCCGGGGGCTCTCGCGAGCGTGGCCGGGTATGCGTGTGGTCTTTGTGTGATGCACATGCATGGCGAGCCCGAATCCATGCAACTCCACCCCATGGCCGACCCCGCGCTGCCGCAGGTCGCGGGCTTTTTACGCCAACGGCTGCAGGACATGGAGGCCGCGGGCATTGACCCCGTGCGCATCGTGCTCGATCCGGGCATTGGCTTTGGCAAGACGGTGCGCCAGAATTTTGAGTTGTTGTCGGATCAGGCTCGCTTGCTCGACTGTGGCCGCCCCTTACTGCTGGGCTGGTCGCGCAAGTCCTCCTTGGGCGCGGTCACGGGCCTGCCGGTGGAGGAGCGCCTGGTGCCCAGCGTGGTGGCGGCGGTGCTCGCCCTGGATCGGGGCGCGGCCGTGGTACGGGTGCACGATGTGGCGGCCACGGTGGCGGGCATGAAGGTATGGCGCGCCGCGATCTGCGAAAATTGAATTTTCCCAAGCACACTCGCCCATGACCCGCAAGTATTTCGGCACCGATGGTATTCGTGGCACGGTTGGCCAGGCCCCGATCACCCCAGATTTCGTCTTGCGACTCGCGCATGCGGTCGGGCGCGTGCTGCGGCGGGAGAACCCCAGGCCCCTCGTCCTCATTGGCAAGGACACGCGCATCTCGGGCTATATGTTGGAGTCGGCGCTGGAGTCGGGCTTCAACTCTGCGGGTGTGGACGTCATGCTGCTCGGGCCTCTGCCCACACCGGGGGTGGCCTACCTCACCCGGGCTCAGCGCGCGAGCCTTGGGGTTGTCATCAGCGCGAGCCACAACCCATTTGCCGACAACGGCATCAAGTTTTTCAGTGCCCAGGGCAGCAAGCTCGACGACAGTTGGGAGCAGGCCGTGGAGGCGGAGATCGATCAGCCGCCGCAGTGGGTGGCATCGGCGCAGCTGGGGCGGGCCCGCCGCCTCGACGACGCGGCGGGGCGCTACATCGAGTTTTGCAAGAGCACCTTCGCCCAGGAGCTCAGCCTCAAAGGCTTGCGCGTGGTGGTGGATGCCGCGCACGGCGCGGCGTATCACATTGCGCCCAAGGTGTTTCACGAGCTGGGCGCGGAAGTGACCGCCATAGGCTGCGCGCCCGATGGCCTCAACATCAATCAGGGGGTGGGCGCGACGCATCCCGAAGCCTTGGTCGAGGCGGTGCAAGCCCAGCAAGCCCACTTTGGCATCGCGCTCGATGGCGACGCCGATCGCCTGCAGATGGTGGACACCCAGGGGCGGCTTTTCAATGGCGATGAGCTGCTGTACTTGCTCGCCGATGACCGCTTGCAACGCGGCGAAGCTGTGCCCGGCGTGGTCGGCACCCTCATGACCAATATGGCGGTGGAACTCGCCCTCAAAGCCCGTGGCATTGAATTCACCCGCAGCAAGGTGGGGGACCGCTACGTGCTCGAGGCCTTGCAACAGCGCGGCTGGTTGCTCGGCGGCGAGGGCTCGGGCCACCTGCTGGTGCTGGACAAACAGACCACGGGCGATGGCCTGGTGAGTGCTTTGCAGGTCTTGCAAGCCTGTGTGCGCAGCCAGCAAAGCCTGGCGCAGCGCTTGGAAGGCTTGCAGCTGTTCCCGCAGACCCTGCTCAACGTCCGCCTCGCCCCTGGCGTGGATTGGACGACCCATGCGGGCCTCCAGCAGGCCCAAGCGGCCGCGCAGGCCGAATTGGCCGGCCAGGGGCGGGTGCTGATCCGCCCCAGCGGCACCGAGCCGGTGTTGCGCATCATGGTCGAGAGCCCCCAAGCCAGCCTGTCGGCCGCGCTGGCCCAGCGCATGGCCAAAGCCCTGGAGGCTTGATCCCTTCAACCCGCTGGGTTGTCACAGAACCGTCACAATGCAGGTCTAGAGTTCGGGTTGTCCATTAACCCAAACGAGGTCAACCATGAACGGTAAACGCCATTTTCTGAAATCCCTGGCTGCTTTGGCCCTCAGTGCCAGCGCCTTGAACGCCTGGGCTGCCGACATCACGGGCGCGGGCGCCACTTTCCCCTTCCCGATCTACGCCAAGTGGGCCGAGGCCTACAAGGCCGCATCGGGTGTGGGCTTGAACTACCAATCCATCGGCTCATCGGGCGGCATTCGCCAGATCCGCGCCAAAACCGTGACCTTCGGGGCGACCGATGCCCCCCTCAAAGGTGACGAGCTCGACAAAGACGGTCTGATCCAGTTCCCGGCCATCATTGGCGGCACGGTGCCCGTGATCAACCTCGACGGCTTCAAGCCCGGTGAGCTGCGCATCACCGGCACAGTTCTGGCCGATATTTACCTGGGCGTGATCAAGAATTGGAATGACCCCCAGCTCGTGGCGCTCAACCCGGGCAAGAACTTGCCCAACCAAGCCATCACCGTGGTGCACCGCGCCGACGGCTCTGGCACCACCTTCAACTTCACCGATTACCTCAGCACCGTGAGCAAAACTTGGGCTGAAAAAGTGGGCAAGAACGCCGCCGTGAAATGGCCCGCCGATACCTCTGTGGGCGGTAAAGGCAACGAAGGCGTGGCGGCCAACGTCAACCGGGTCAAGGGTGCGATTGGCTATGTCGAGTACGCCTATGTGAAGAAGAACAACATGAACTTCTTGCAGATGCAAAATGCCGATGGCAAGTATGTCTCCCCCGATGACCTCACCTTCGCCGCCGCGGCCGCTGGCGCCGATTGGTTTGCCGTCCCCGGCATGGGCATCTCCATGGTCAATGCCAAAGGCGCCACGGCCTGGCCGATCTCCACCGCTTCCTTCATCCTGATGTACAAGGAACCGGGTGACAAGGCCGCCTCGCAAAACGCCCTCAAGTTCTTCGACTGGGCTTTCAAGAATGGCCGCAAGATGGCTGAGGAGCTCGATTACGTGCCCCTGCCTGACGCCTTGACCCAGCAAATCCGCCAGCGCGTCTGGTCACAAATCAAGCACTGATCCCATGAGCCCAGCCCAGGATTCCGCCACCCGGTCCACCGCCAAAGAGGTGCTGTCGATCGCGCGCCAGCAGCGTCTGCAGGATTTCCTCTTTCACCGCGTCACCCAGTTTTTCTCGCTGCTGGTGTTGGTGGCCTTGTTGGGCATCATGGGCTCGCTGGTCTACAACGCCTGGCCCACGTTTGAAGCCATGGGCGGGCGTTTCTTCTGGCACGTCGAGTGGGACATCGTGAACGAGGATTTTGGCGCTGCGATCGCGGTGATCGGCACGCTCTTGAGCGCCTCGATTGCCTTGTTGCTCGCCGTGCCGCTGGCCTTTGGGGTGGCCGTGTTTCTCACCGAAACCTGCCCTCCCTGGCTGCGCCGGCCACTGGGGACCGCCATCGAGTTACTCGCGGCGGTGCCCTCCATCATTTACGGTATGTTTGGTCTCTTCGTGTTCGCGCCCTTGTTTGCGGACTATGTGCAAATGCCCCTCAAATCCCTGATGTCGGGCATGCCGCTGGTGGGCAGTCTTTTTGGCGGCGCCACCAACGGCATGGGCATTCTGGCCGCAGGCATTGTGCTGGCGTTCATGGTGTTGCCCTTTATCGCTGCGGTGATGCGCGATGTCTTTGAAATCACCCCCGCCATCCTGCGCGAATCGGCCTATGGTTTGGGCTGCACCACCTGGGAGGTGGTGCGCGAGGTGGTGTTGCCCTACACGCAAAAGGGCGTGGTGGGAGGCATCATGCTCGGGCTCGGGCGCGCGCTCGGTGAGACCATGGCCGTGACCTTTGTGATTGGCAACGCCAACCGTCTACCCACCTCGGTGTTTTCGCCGGGGACTTCCATCGCCTCGGTGCTGGCCAATGAATTTGGCGAGGCGCAGGGCTTGCATTTCTCGGCCTTGTTCGCCCTGGGCTTGCTCTTGTTCATCATCACGTTTGTGGTTTTGGCGGCCGCCAAAACCCTGATCTTGCGCGCTGAAAAAGCCAAAGGCTTGTGAGGACTCGGCCATGACCCCATCTTCGCCCCTCTATCGCCGCCGCCGCCTCACCAACTGGATCGGGTTGGGCTTGTCCATGACCGCCATGGCACTCGGTTTGGCCGTGCTGTTCTGGATTCTTTATGTGCTGTTTGCCAATGGGTTTGCGGCACTGGAATGGTCGATGTTCACCCACGACACCCCGGCCCCAGGCTCGGAAGGGGGGGGCTTGCGCAATGCCATTGTGGGCAGCCTCATGATTGTGGGCTTGACCGTCTTGGTCTCCACCCCCATTGGCATCTTGGCGGGGGTCTACCTGTGCGAGTATGGGGATGAGAGCCGCACGGCCGCGCTCACCCGCTTTGTGACCGACCTCATGCTCTCGGCCCCCTCCATCGTGCTCGGGCTCTTTGTGTATGCCATCGCGGTGGCCACGGTTGGGCGCTTCTCGGGTTACGCGGGCAGCCTGGCCTTGTCGCTCATTGCCATTCCGGTGGTCATGCGCACCACGGAAAACATGCTGCGCCTGGTGCCGGGGAGCTTGCGCGAGGCCGCCTTTGCATTGGGCGCGCCGCGTTGGAAGGTGGCCTCCATGGTCACCCTGAGGGCCGCGCGCAGCGGGGTGATGACGGGCTTGTTGCTGGCCATTGCCCGCATCAGCGGCGAGACGGCGCCGCTCTTGTTCACGGCGTTGAACAACCAGTTCTTTAGCACCCGCATGGATTCGCCCATGGCGAACTTGCCGGTGGTGATTTTCCAATTCGCGATGAGCCCGTACGACAACTGGGTGCGTTTGGCCTGGGCCGGCGCCTTGCTCATCACCCTCACTGTTTTGGGGCTCAACATTGTGGCGCGGGTTTTCTTCCGCGACCGCAGCCCTCGTTAACCGTTTGCTGAAAGCCTGACCATGACGCCTCCGGCCGCCCCCACGCGCAACGCCATCGAAGTGCGCGACCTCAATTTTTACTACGGCAAGTTCCAGGGCTTGCGCAACGTCTCGCTGGACATTGCCGAGCACCGCGTGACGGCCTTCATTGGTCCGTCGGGCTGTGGCAAATCGACCCTGCTGCGCACCTTGAACCGCATGTACAGCCTCTATCCGGGACAGCGCGCAGAGGGCCAAATTCTGTTGCATGGCGAGAACATCCTCGACCCGCGCCAGGATCTCAACCTCTTGCGGGCGCGGGTGGGCATGGTGTTTCAAAAGCCCACGCCGTTCCCCATGACGATTTATGAAAACATCGCGTTTGGCGTGCGCTTGTACGAGAAGTTGAACCAAAGCGAAATGGACGACCGGGTGGAGTGGGCCTTGACCAAGGCGGCGCTGTGGTCGGAGGTGAAAGACAAGCTCCAGCAAAGCGGCCTCTCGCTCTCGGGCGGACAACAACAGCGCCTGTGCATCGCGCGCAGCGTGGCCGTCAAGCCCTCGGTGCTCTTGCTCGATGAACCGACCTCCGCCCTGGATCCGATCTCCACGGGCAAGGTGGAGGAATTGGTGCACGAGCTCAAGAGTGACTACACCATCGCCATCGTCACCCACAACATGCAGCAGGCCGCGCGCTGCAGCGACTACACCGCTTACATGTACCTGGGCGAGTTGGTGGAGTTCGGGACCACGGAACAAATTTTCTTCAAGCCCAGCAAGACCGCGACCGAAGACTACATCACCGGCCGTTTTGGCTAACAGGAGGATTCCATGCCAGACAAACACCTTTCATCCCAATTCGACGCCGACCTCAACCACATCTCGGCGCGCGTCATGGAGCTTGGCGGACTCGTCGAGTCGCAAATCCGCAGCGCCATCGACGCCCTCACGCACTTCAGCCCCGAGACGGCCGAGGATGTGCTGCGCACCGAGACCAAGGTCAACCAGCTGGAGGTCGAGATCGACCGCGACATCGCCTCGGTGGTGGGCCGCCGCCAGCCGACAGCGCGCGATTTACGCTTGCTCCTGGCGATGTCCAAGAGCAATGCCAATTTGGAGCGTGCGGGGGACGAAGCCGCCAAAATCGCGCGCATGGTCAAGTCCATCATTGAGGCCGGGGCCACCCGCACCTTGCCCACGCACGACTTGCGCAGCAGCGCTGAGCTGGCGCTGGGCTTGTTGCGCAAGGCGCTGGATGCGTTTGCGCGCCTCGATGTGCCCACCGCCGTTCGCATCTTGCGCGAGGACGACCAGATCGATCAAGCCTTTGACGGATTTGTGCGCAAGCTCATCACCTACATGATGGAAGACCCGCGTACCATCTCGGCTGGCCTCGACCTGCTCTTTGTGGCCAAAGCCATCGAGCGCATTGGCGACCACGCGAAAAACATTGCCGAGTTCATCATCTACATCGTCAAGGGGGAAGACGTCCGCCACACGCCCTTGGCGATGGTGGAATCCACGCTGGGGTAACGCATGAAGCCTGCACGTGTGCTGGTGGTCGAGGACGAACCGGCCATTGCCGAGTTGCTCGCCGTCAACCTCAAACACCAAGGCTGGTTGCCCGTGCTCGCCCCCGACGGCGAAGCGGCGCAACGCGCCATGGCCGAGGCTCTACCGGATTTGATCTTGCTCGACTGGATGCTGCCGGGCCACAGCGGCCTGGTGTGGGCGCGGCGCTGGCGTGCCGAAGCCCGCACCGCATCCATTCCGATTCTCATGCTCACCGCGCGGGGCGATGAGGTGGACAAGGTGGCCGGCCTCGATGCCGGCGCGGACGATTACATCACCAAGCCCTTTTCACCTCAGGAGCTGCTCGCCCGGATTCGAGCCGTGATGCGCCGACGGGCGCCGTCCGCGGCCGCGGACAGCGTTGCGGTGGGCGAGCTCAGCCTCGACGGAGCCACGCACCGTGTGCGCTGGAAGGGCGAAACCCTCAAACTCGGCCCCACCGAGTTCAAGCTGTTGAGCTATTTCATGCACCACCCCGAGCGGGTGCACTCGCGTGCGAGCTTGCTCGATCGGGTTTGGGGCGATCAGGTCTTCATTGAAGAGCGAACGGTGGATGTGCACGTCAAGCGCCTGCGCGAGTCCTTGGGCGAAGCCGGCGCCATGATTGAAACGGTGCGTGGGGTGGGTTACCGCTTCGCGGCTTTGGGCTGACTCTGAGATACTGGCCCCCATGTTCACTCGCCTCCTGATCATGGTGTGGACAGCCCTCATGGGGGCTGTGCTGGGCTATGGCTGGGCGGCTTGGCGCGGCTGGCGCGACCCGGAATGGGGCGCGCTGGTGGGAGCGCTCGTGCTCAGCAGTCTGTTGTGGCTGCTGGAGTTCTCGCGCGGCTTGCGCTGGTTGCGTTGGCTGCAAAAAGGCGATCTCACGGATGAATTGCGCTTGGGCGGTCTCTGGGCAGAAGTGGCGTACCGAACCCGGCGCTTGCTGCAGCGTGAACAACGCCAGGGGGCGCAAGCCGAGCAGCAATTGCGCAATTTCCTCGCCGCCATTCAGGCCTCGCCCAATGGGGTGATCTTGCTCGACGCCCAAGGGCTCATCCAATGGTGCAACCTCACCGCAGCCCAGCAGCTGGGCATTGACCCACAACGCGATCTTGGCCAGCGCATTGGCTTGTTGCTGCGTGATCCCGGCTTCACCGCCTACATGCAAAGCGCCGAGCCCACGCAAGCGATCATCATGCAAGGGCGCACGCACCGCGCCGACCGACCGGTGCGCATATCCCTGCAACGCCATCCCTACGGCGAGGGCCAGCAGATGTTGCTCACCCGGGACATCACGGCGGTGGAGCAGGCGGAGGCCATGCGGCGCGATTTTGTGGCGAATGTGTCGCACGAAATCCGCACGCCCCTGACGGTGCTCAGTGGGTTTGTCGAGACGCTGCAAACCCTTGAACTCGACGAAGCCACGCGCAGCCAATACCTCGGCCTCATGGCGGAGCAGGCGGGCCGCATGCAGAGTTTGGTGGAAGATCTCTTGCAACTCTCGCGCCTAGAGGACAGCCCTTTGCCCGATTTGCACGACGCCTGGAAGCTCTTGCCCTGGGTGGAATCGGCCACGCGCGAAGCCCAGGCCTTGTCGGCCCCCTTGTTTCGGGGCGCAACGCCCCAACAGATTCGCTCCGTGGTCGAGCCCGCTTTGCGCGAGGCCGAGATCTTGGGGGACGCGCGCGAGTTGCACAGTGCGTTGTCGAACTTGCTGAGCAACGCGGTGCGCTACACCCCCGCCGGTGGGGTGATTGAATTGCACGTTATGGGGGCGCCGGAAGGGGGCTTGCTGCTCCAGGTGCGCGACAGTGGGCCGGGCATTGCCAGTGAGCACCTGCCGCGTCTGACCGAGCGCTTTTACCGCGTGGACCGAAGCCGCTCGCGGGAAACAGGGGGTACGGGGCTCGGCTTGGCGATTGTCAAACACGTCATGCAACGCCACCAAGGCGAGCTGCGCGTCGAGAGCAGCTTGGGCGAGGGCAGCCGCTTTAGCTTGTGGCTGCCGGCCTCGCGTTGGCGCGTCGCAGCGCCTGCCACAGCAGAGCCCCCACAATCCCATCCGTGATCAGCAGGGCGAGGGTGCTCGCCTGCCAATACGCCAGTGGTGAGCCCACGGCAAACCCCAAGGCTGAACCATCCCAATACCCAATGGCCAGGGCGTGGCCCAAACCCAGTCCCAGACCCCAGAGGCAAAGGGTGTAGGTCAGCAGGGGCAGCAAGGTCACGCCATAGCAACGCAACACAAAGACAAACAGCGCCTGGCTGGCATCGACCAGGTGGTAGGCCAGCAACCACTGCAGCAAGGTCGCGGCCATGGCCTGTACCGCGGGGGAGGGGGTGTAGAAAGCGGCCAGCGCGTCATTGAAGAGCCAGATCGCTACGCCAAAGAGCAGCGCCAACACCACCAATAGACCCAGCCCCTCACGCAGGGCGTTTTGGGCCCGCGCCGGGTGTTGGGCCCCCAGCCAATAACTCACGCGAGCGCTGGTGGCGATCGACAAAGAGAGCGGCACCATGTAGAGCAGCGCGGCCGCATTGGCCATGATTTGGTGGGCCGCGGTGGCGGTCACGCCCAGCCGTGCCACGAGAAG
>Ga0256347_1000150_pt1 | contig 10693 bp, 6 predicted proteins | sample AtltaT_41_FD_183681 | JGI IMG/M metagenome (GOLD analysis project Ga0256347, IMG submission 183681) | Metatranscriptome of freshwater microbial communities from Altamaha River, Georgia, United States - Atl_Colum_RepB_8d (Metagenome... | ecosystem: Environmental > Aquatic > Freshwater > River...
CAGCTGCTCAAAAGCGAATGCGAGCGCGTGGGCATCAGCCGCCCTTTGATCGTGACCGACGCGGGCGTCAAAGCCGTAGGCATTCTCGACAAGGCGCTGGCCGCCCTGCCCGGCCTCCAAGTCAGCGTCTTTGACCAGACCCCCTCCAACCCGACCGAAGCGGCTGTTCGCGCCGCCGCAGCCCTCTACAAGCAGGACGGCTGCGACGGCCTGATTGCCCTGGGCGGCGGCTCGTCGATCGACTGTGCCAAGGGCGTGGCGATTGCCGCCACCCATGAAGGCCCCCTCACCCACTATGCCACCATCGAAGGCGGCTCGCCCCGCATCACGGATAAGGTCTTGCCCCTGATTGCCATTCCCACCACTGCGGGTACGGGCAGAGAAATTGCCCGGGGGGCGATCGTGATTGTGGACGATGGCCGCAAGCTCGGGTTTCACTCTTGGAACCTCATGCCCAAGGCGGCTTTGCTCGACCCGGAACTCACCCTGGGTTTGCCCCCGGGGCTGACCGCGGCCACGGGCATGGACGCCATTGCGCACTGCATGGAGACCTTCATGTCGGCCGCGTTCAATCCGCCCGCCGATGGGATTTCGCTTGACGGGCTCGCGCGCGGTTGGACGCACATCGAAACCGCCACCCGCGATGGCCAAAACACCGAAGCGCGTCTGCAAATGCTCAGCGCCTCCATGCAAGGGGCTATGGCCTTCCAGAAAGGGCTGGGGTGCGTGCATTCGCTCAGCCACAGCTTGGGCGGCGTGAACCCCAAACTCCATCACGGGACGTTGAACGCCATGTTCTTGCCCGCAGTGGTGCGCTTTAACGCGCAGGCGCCCTCGGTGGTGGCGGAGCGCCGCCTCGAACGCATGGCACAAACCCTGGGGCTCGGCAACCCCGCCAACGCGGCCGACGCGGCCGAGGCCATTGCCCACGCCCTGATCGCGCTCAACCAACGCCTGGGCTTGCCCAACGGGCTCGCCGCCATGGGGGTCACGCCCGCGCAATTTGACGCGGTCATCACGGGCGCCTTGGCCGATCACTGCCACAAAACCAACCCCCGCTTGGCCAGTCCCGAAGACTATCGCCAAATGCTGCAGGACTCCCTAGAATTGGCCTGAGTCGGTTTTGTCCCGCCGGCTGGGGAGTCCAGGTTTGACCGACGACATACTGCGCAGTGGGACGCCGCATCGGGTGGAAACGAGTGAAATCACCCGCCATGCGATCAACCCGCGCAACACGTTTCTAGATTTGCCCGCCCAAGCCCCGGCGCAGGACGAGGCGGCGCCCATCGAGCCTCGGAACCTTGGCCAGGGCGTCGATGTCCATGCCTCGGCTGCGCCTCCCGCGCAGGAGCCCACCCTCACCCCCGAACAGCAAGCGCAAATCCTGCGCACCCGCGCCAAGCTCGCCCAAGCCAAAGCCCACCTGCGTGACAACTTGCAGACTTTGCAGAACCAGCAAACCCCCGAAAGCATCCCAATGGCAACGAATGCGGCCGCCCCGCAGGAGCTGCATGACCACGAGGTGGGTGGGTCCAAAACCCATCTGCAAGACCGCCTATTCGCAGAGTCCAAAGCCCACCCGCAAGACCGCTACTTTGCAGAGCCCAAAGCCCAACTGCAAGACTCTCTGACGCGACAAGGCTCCGAAGCGCTGCAATCAAATACGCATCGAGAGGGGGCCGAACACTTGCAAGCGCGATGGCAACACGAGTCGGCCGAGCGGTTGCGCCGACAAACCGTGGGTGAAACCAAGCCGGTGCTGGAAGACCGCCATGCGCGGGAAGCCAAACAGCACTGGGTGGACAACCGCCAGCGGGTGGACCTCACGCCCATTCGCCGAGCGGCCCCCGAGGGTTTTGGCCCCGGCGCGGTGCACACCGAAGTGGGTGAGACATCGACCCACCAAGGGCCCTCCCCTCGCGCTGAGGGCGCTCCATCGGATGTCCAAGGGGTGCAACCCGCTCGTGTGGAGCGACGCCGTCGCCCGCGCACGCCGGCCGAAGAGGCTGCCTGGCGCGCGCGTTTGGAGGCGCTCAAGCAGCAGGTTGAAGCGGTGGACGATACCCTCGATGAAATGGAAGAGGAGCCGTTAGACCCAGAGGACGAACCCCCTCAGAGTGGCTCGAGCCAAGATTCATCGGGCTGATCGAGCCATCGCGCCCATTCGTCGGCCAGGCGTTCGCTCTCGGCCACGGCGCGTTGCCAAACGCGCACGCGGGCGGCCAAGTCTTCCCCATAGTGCACAAAGTCGGTCCGATCGGGCAGCTTGCCATTGGGCAGGCATTGGCGCACCCACTCGGGGTCGGGCGCCAAGACCAAGGTGGATTCGAGGTGCGCCGTGGCGCCGTGACGCCACCGCAAGGCCTTGTCGAGCCAGCCAGGTACCACCGCTTTTTGGAAGTGGGGATACAAGACCAGGCCAGGCGTGGCCCGATAGTCCAAATGCAAGTGGTAATCCGTGATGCCGCCATCCCAATAGGCGCCAGGTGCGGCGCCGGGAATGTCGTGTACGGCCTGGAGGACAAAGGGGATTGAGCAACTCGCTTGCACGGCCGGGCCGAAGTTGGCTGGCGTGAGGGCCTGCTGGACGGTGGGGTAGTCCTGGGTGGCAAAGGGTAAGGGTGCGGGCTGCCCATCGGCACCGACGCTGGAGAAAACCACGCGTTCAAGCACATGCCCCATGGCGCGCCGCGAGACCAGATTAGTGCAATAGGCCCAGCCGTAGCCCAGCGGAGTGGCCCAGGGGTGTTCACGCCCAAGCACCCCGCGCCCATGGGAAGTCATCACGTGCAAGCGATAGCGAGGGTGTTGCAGCAGCGTGTCCACCGCCGTGCCGAAAAATTCGCTCAAACTCTGGCCAAAGGATGCGCTCACCTGAGCGGCGCTGGGGCGGCTGCGTCCAGGCTCGGGCACGTAGTGTTGGTGGATGTAATCGTGTTCCAGCGCGCGCGACCGTGCCACCGGATCGGGCAGGCAAGCCGTGGCCATGCGCCACGCGCCAATGGAAGCGCCCACGAGATCGACGGGGTGATGCGATTGAGGAAGCCATCGCCCAAACAAAAACCGGTCCAAGGGGCCGAGCACCAGGCCCTTGGGGCCCCCGGCTGCGCCGGGAATCACCCGCACATCCTCTGGCCGCAAACCTTGCGCGCGCAAATGCGCCAAGGCCTTGGGGCCGGCGTAGAGGCGAAGGGCGCGCATCGATGGGCCTAGCGTTTAGCGCCTTGGAGCTTGGCAAAGGCTTGCGCCATGGCCCCTCCCGTGGCAGGCTCGGGGGCGCGCGTGTGCGAGGGGCGCTGGCCTCGGCTCGGGGCTTCGTAGCGGTTCTCCCGCGCGCCTCGCTCACGCGGTGCGGCATCGAGGCGCATGCTCAGGCTGATGCGCTTGCGCGGCACATCCACCTCCAGCACCCGCACCTTCACGATGTCGCCTGCTTTCACCACTTCGCGGGCGTCTTGCACAAACTTGTGGCTGAGTTGGCTCACATGGATGAGCCCGTCTTGGTGCACGCCCAAATCCACAAAGGCCCCAAAGGCGGCCACGTTGCTGACCGTGCCTTCGAGCACCATGTCGGGTTTCAAGTCGGCGATGTCCTCCACGCCCTCATTGAAGCGGGCCACCTGAAAGTCCGGTCGCGGATCACGCCCTGGCTTTTCCAATTCCTGCAAGATGTCGCGCACCGTGATCACACCCACACCCTCATTGGCGAAAAGCTCAGGGCGTAGGGTCTTGAGCATGTCGGCGCGACCCATGAGGCTGTGCACCGGTTGTCCCACGTGCGAGAGGATGCGCTCCACCACGCCATAGCTCTCCGGGTGCACGCCCGTCATGTCCAGGGGCTCATCGCCATCGCGAATGCGCAAGAACCCCGCGCATTGCTCAAAGGTCTTGGGGCCGAGCCCCGCGACTTCGCGCAGTTGTTGACGGTTGCGAAACCGGCCCTGGGTTTCACGGTGGCGCACCACGGCACGGGCAATTCCTGCCGAGAGTCCAGAGACACGCGCGAGCAGCGGCACGCTGGCGGTGTTGAGGTCTACCCCCACCTTGTTCACGCAGTCTTCCACCACGGCATCGAGGGTGCGCGCCAATTCGCTGGGGTTGAGGTCGTGCTGGTACTGCCCCACCCCAATGGATTTGGGATCGATCTTCACGAGTTCCGCCAATGGGTCCTGCAAGCGCCGCGCGATGCTCACCGCGCCGCGCAGGCTCACGTCCACATCGGGGAGTTCCACGCTCGCGAACTCACTCGCGCTATAGACCGAAGCGCCGGCCTCACTCACCACCACTTTGAGGGGGGCGCCCAGTCCCTGCGCTTTGAGCCCTTGAATCAACTCGCCCGCGAGCTTGTCGGTCTCACGGCTGGCGGTGCCATTGCCGATGGAAATGAGCTCCACCCCATTCTGACGGCACAAGAGCCCGAGGGTGTGCAAGGCGCCGTCCCAATCGCGTCGAGGTTCGTGGGGGTAAACCGTTTGCGTGGCCAAGAGCTTGCCGGTGGCATCGACCACGGCCACTTTCACCCCGGTGCGAATGCCAGGGTCCAAGCCCATGACGGCTTTGGGCCCGGCTGGCGCGGCGAGCAACAAATCCCGCACGTTGTCGCCAAAGACGCGAATGGCCACTTTCTCGGCCTCCTCGCGCAAGCGGGCAAACAAATCGCGCTCCAGCGAGAGGCTCAATTTGACGCGCCAGCACCATTGCACACACTTGCGCAACAAGTCATCTGCCGCGCGCCCCTGATGCGACCAGCCCAAGTGGTGCGCGATGCGCCCCTCGGCCAGCGAGGATTGGCCCGGCTCGGGCTCCTGCGGTTGCGCCATGCGCACATCAAGGCACTCCAGGGCACGCCCCCGAAACACCGCCAACGCACGGTGGGAGGGAACGCGGGCAAAGACCTCGCGGAAATCAAAGTAATCCCGGAACTTGGCCACATCCGGATGCTCGCCATCCTTGCCCGTGGCCAAACGCGCGACGAGCACCCCTTCGCTCCAGAGCCATTCGCGCAGCATTTGCACCAGGCGGGCATCTTCGGCCCAGTGCTCGCTCAGTAAATCGCGCACCCCATCGAGCACCAGGGCCGGCGTGCTGAAGTCGGCCCCCTCGATTTGACCGGCCGGCACCAAATAAGCCTGCGCTTCATCGAGCGGCACCAGATCGGGGTTGGCCAGCAAGGCCAGCGCCAAGGGCTCCAAGCCTGCCTCTCGGGCAATCATGGCCTTGGTGCGCCGCTTGGGTTTGTAGGGCAAGTAAAGGTCTTCGAGCGCCTGTTTGGTGTCGGCAGCCTCAATCGCGGCCCGCAACGCCGGCGTGAGCTTGCCTTGGGCCTCGATGCTGCTGAGAATGGTCTCACGGCGTGCCGCCATGTCCCGCAAATACCCCAATTGGTAAGCCAGTTCGCGCAACTGCACGTCGTCGAGGCCTCCCGTGGCCTCTTTACGGTAGCGGGCGATGAACGGCACGGTGGCGCCGCCATCGAGGAGTTCCACGGCCGCTCGCGCCTGGGCGGGGCGGATCGAGAGCAGAGTGGCGAGTTGGGCCAGCAGGTCTTGCATGAGAGAGGGTCAAACGCGAAAAGTCAAACCCACGAGTGTGCCACAGCCTCCCCGCGTTTCCGCGACGCTGGGCTTACAAGACTTCGAAGACGCCGGCCGCGCCCATGCCCCCACCAATGCACATGGTGACGCACACCCGCTTGGCCCCTCGGCGCTTGCCTTCGATGAGGGCGTGCCCCGTGAGGCGTTGCCCGCTCATGCCATAGGGATGGCCCAAGGCAATGGCGCCGCCGTTGACATTGAGGCGATCATCCGGAATGCCCAGTCGATCCCGGCAATAGAGCACCTGCACCGCGAAGGCTTCATTGAGCTCCCACAGGTCAATATCGCTCACCTTCAGGCCCAAGCGCTGCAACACCTTGGGCACGGCAAAAACGGGGCCAATGCCCATTTCATCGGGCTCACACCCCGCGACGGCGAAGCCCAAGAAGCGCCCCAAGGGCTTGAGGCCCTTGCGGCTGGCAAAGGATTCGCTCACCACCACGCAGGCCCCCGCGCCGTCGGAGAACTGGCTGGCATTGCCCGCCGTGACCAAGCCCCCGGGCAAGGCCGAGCGCAGACCACTGATGGCCTCCACGGTCGTGCCCTCGCGCATGCCCTCGTCCTTGCTCACCGTGACTTTTCGGGTCACGAGGCCCAGGGTTTTGTCGGCAATACCCGCCGTCACCTCAATGGGGGCAATCTCCGCGTCAAACTTGCCGGCGGCCGCGGCGGCACAGGCTTTTTGCTGGCTCGCGGCGCCATAGGCGTCCATGACATCACGACCGATTTGGTAGCGCTTGGCCACGTTTTCGGCCGTTTGCAGCATGTTCCAGTAAATCTCGGGTTTGATTTTTTTCAGGTTCGGATCCTGGAACATGTGCATGTTCATTTCTTGCTGAACGCAAGAGATGCTCTCCACACCCCCAGCCACATAGGCATCGCCCTCGCCGCCGATGATGCGCTGCGCCGCCAGCGCTATGGTTTGCAACCCGGAGGAGCAGAAGCGATTGATGGTCATGCCCGAGACGTCCACGGGCAAGCCCCCGGCGAGTCCACACTGGCGGGCGATGTTCCAGCCCGTGGCCCCCTCGGGGTTGGCGCAACCCATGATCACGTCTTCGATCTCGGCGGGGTCCACGCCCGCACGCGCGACGGCTTCGCGCACCACATGGCCACCCAGGGTGGCACCGTGGGTCATGTTGAAGGCCCCTTTCCAAGATTTGGTCAAAGGGGTGCGGGCAGTGGAAACAATGACGGCTTGGGTCATGGCAGTGATCCTTGGTCTCAATTCAGGGTTTTGCCGTCAGCGGCGAGGCGCTGCAGCAGGGGAGCCGGTTGCCAGAAGCTGGCGTCGTCGTGCGGGTTGGTGGCAAAACGCTTCATGGCTTGCACGACATTGAAGAGGCCGAGCTGATCGGCGTAGAGCATGGGGCCACCGCGGTGGATCGGGAAACCATAGCCGGTGATGTAGACCATGTCGATGTCGCTCGCCTTGGCGGCGATGCCCTCTTCCAGAATGTGCGCGCCTTCATTGACCAGCGCAAAAACCAGACGCTGCACGATTTCGTCATCGGAGATCTTGCGCGGCTTGAGCCCCAGGGCTTCGCGGTGTTTGAGGATCATGGCCTCGACCTCGGCGCTGGGCAAGGCGTCACGCCTGCCCGGTGCGTAGTCGTACCAGCCTTTGCCGGTCTTTTGCCCAAAACGGCCCATTTCGCACAGCAGATCGGCGGTCTTGCTGTAGCGCAGGCCGGGGTGTTCAATGGCGCGGCGCTTGCGAATCGCCCAGCCAATGTCATTGCCCGCCAAATCGCCCATGCGAAACGGCCCCATGGCAAAACCGAATTTTTCAATGGCGCGATCGACCTGTTGCGGGGTACAACCCTCGTCGAGCAAAAACCCGGCTTGACGGGCGTATTGCTCGATCATGCGGTTGCCAATAAAGCCATCACAGACACCCGAGACCACCGCGGTTTTCTTAATCGTCTTGGCCAAGCCCATGACTGTCGCCAGGACGTCTTTGGCGGTCTTGGCCCCGCGCACCACTTCGAGGAGCTTCATGACATTGGCGGGACTGAAGAAGTGCAAACCCACCACGTCTTGGGGGCGCTGGGTGAATCCGGCGATGGTGTCCACATTCAAGGTGGAGGTGTTGGTGGCGAGGATGGCGCCAGGCTTGGCGATGGCGTCGAGCTGGCGGAAGACCTGCTCTTTCACGCCCATTTCCTCAAACACGGCCTCGATCACCAGATCGACATCGCGGAAATCCTCATACGCCAGCGTGGGGTGCAGCAAGGCCATGCGTTCTTTGTATTTCTCTTCCTTGAGCTTGCCCTTTTTGACCTGCGCTTCGTAGTTCTTGCGAATGGTGGCCAAGCCCCGGTCCAGCGCTTCTTGCTGGGTTTCGAGCAAGACCACGGGAATGCCCGCGTTGAGGAAGTTCATGCTGATGCCGCCCCCCATGGTGCCCGCGCCAATCACGCCCACCCGGCGAATGCTGCGGGTGGGGGTGTCTGAGGGCACATCGTCAATTTTGGCGGCGGCGCGTTGGGCGGAAAACAGATGGCGCAAGGCGCGGCATTCCGGCGTCCACATCAGGTTGATGAAGATCTCGCGTTCTTTGGCCGCGCCTTGGTCAAAGGGCAGCTTGGTGGCGGCTTCCACCGCGTCCACACACTTGGGCGGCGCAGGGAAATGCCGGGCCATGCCTTTGGCCATGTTGCGGGCAAACTGAAAATAGGCTTGGTCCTGCGGGTGCTGACAAGGCAGGTCGCGCAGCCGGGGGAGCGGGCGCACGGCAGCGACGTCGCGAGCCAGCGCCATTGCCTCCTCCATGAGCTTTTCCGGGGCCGAGGCCATGCGGTCAAACAGTTTTTGGCCCGGCACCATGGCCAGCAAATCGCTTTTCACCGATTCACCGCTCACGATCAAGTTGAGCGCAGGCTCCACGCCCAAGGCGCGGGGCAGGCGCTGGGTGCCGCCCGCGCCCGGAATCAGGCCGATCTTGACCTCAGGCATGGCAATCGTGGTGCCCGGCGCGGCAATGCGGTAGTGGCAACCCAGCGCCAGTTCCAAGCCCCCGCCCATGGCGACGCTGTGGATGGCCGCCACCACGGGCTTGGTGCTGGCCTCCAGCGCGGAGATCACGCTGATGAGGATGGGCTCTTGCAGCGCCTTGGCGCTGCTGAATTCGCGAATATCCGCCCCACCCGAGAAGGCCTTGCCGGCACCGGTGAGCACGATGGCCGCCACGGCGGGATCGGCCAGGGCTTGTTCCAAGCCGGCCACAATGCCTTGGCGCGTGGCCAAGCCGAGTCCGTTCACGGGGGGGTTATCGAGGGTGATGACGGCGAGATTGCCGTGCACCTGATAGGTGGCTGTCATGGAGGGCTCCAAAGAGAGTCAGTTCAAGCGGGGAGTTTGTAATCGTGTAGCTGCTCGCGCAAACGGTTTTTCTGCATCTTACCCGTTGCACCCAGGGGAATGGCGTCCACGAAGATCACGTCATCGGGCACTTGCCACTTGGCAATTTTGCCCTCGTAGAAGGCGAGCAATTCGTCGCGGCTGACGGCCGCATCGGGTTTTTTCACCACCACGAGCACCGGACGCTCGTCCCATTTGGGATGGAAGACCCCAATGCACGCGGCCATGGCCACGCTCGGGTGCGCCATGGCGATGTTTTCCACATCGATCGAGCTGATCCACTCGCCCCCCGACTTGATCACATCTTTCGTGCGATCCGTGATCTGCATGAAGCCGTCGGCGTCAATTGTCGCCACGTCCCCCGTGGGGAACCAGCCGTCTTGCAAGGGAGAGCCACCCTCCCCTTTGAAATATTCCCGAATGACCCAAGGCCCGCGCACCAGCAAGTCGCCGTAGGTCTGGCCATCATGGGGCTGCGGTTGACCCTGGTCGTTGACGATTTTCATGTCAATGCCATAGATGGCGCGCCCCTGTTTGAGGCGAATCTTCATCTGCTCCTCGGCCGGGAGCTTCAAGTGTTTGTTCTTCAAGGTGCACAAGGTGCCCAGAGGGCTGAGCTCGGTCATGCCCCAGGCGTGCAGCACATCCACACCGTAGTGATCACGGAAGGCATCAATCATGGCCGGCGGGCAGGCCGAACCCCCAATGACTGTGCGCTGGAGGGTGGAGAACTTCAAGCCCTTGGGCAACATGTGGGTGAGCAACATCTGCCACACGGTGGGCACGCCGGCGGCGAAGGTCACACCTTCGGCCTCGATGAGCTCGTACACCGACTGCCCATCGAGCTGGCCGCCCGGAAACACCAGCTTGGCGCCGGTCAGCGCCGCGCTATAGGGGATGCCCCAGGCGTTGACGTGGAACATGGGCACGACGGGCAGGATGCTGTCGCGCGCAGAGATGGCCATGACATCGGGCAAGGCCGACGCATAGGCGTGCAAAATGGTCGAGCGGTGACTGTAGAGCGCACCTTTGGGGTTACCCGTGGTGCCCGAGGTGTAGCACAGGCTCGACGCGCTGTTTTCATCAAACACCGGCCAATCGTAAGTCTGCGGCTGCGAGCCCATCCAGGCTTCGTAGCTCACCAAGTTCGGGATGCCCGCGTCTTTGGGCAGTGCCTCGGCCTCGCACAGCGCCACCCAATGGCGCACGGTGTGGCATTGGGCGTGAATTTTCTCAATGATGGGCAGAAACGTCATGTCAAAGCACAGCACCTGGTCTTCGGCATGGTTGGCGATCCAGGCAATTTGCTCGGGAATCAAGCGCGGGTTGATGGTGTGCAACACCCGACCGCTGCCACTCACCCCAAAGTAAAGCTCCAAGTGCCGGTAACCATTCCAGGCGAGGGTGGCGACCCGATCGCCGTGCGCGAGCGACCAGGCATCTAAAGCCCGCGCGACCTGACGCGAACGCTTGGCAACGGTGGCCCAATCCGTACGGTGGATATCGCCCTCGACGCGACGCGAGACGATTTCACCATCCCCGTGGTGTTTTTCCGCAAATTCAATCAAGCTCGAGATCAGCAACGGCTGATCCTGCATGAGTCCCAACATGGTGTGCTCCTCTTGTATGGGGCGCAGCGGCTAGACATACGCCCCTTTTTTGTTCAAGACATCTACCTTACACCATCCAGACAGCGGTTTGAATGACCGGCGTGTGGCCCCAACACGACCCGAATG
>Ga0256347_1000165_pt1 | contig 10401 bp, 3 predicted proteins | sample AtltaT_41_FD_183681 | JGI IMG/M metagenome (GOLD analysis project Ga0256347, IMG submission 183681) | Metatranscriptome of freshwater microbial communities from Altamaha River, Georgia, United States - Atl_Colum_RepB_8d (Metagenome... | ecosystem: Environmental > Aquatic > Freshwater > River...
GCACGGCGCGCGCGGCGCGATCCTCGACGGCGGACTGGAGAGCTGGAAGGCGGAGAACCGTCCCCTCGAGAAGGAGTCGCCAAACTTCTCTCCCGCCACATTTACGCCGCGCCCCAATCCCGGCCTGCTGATCGATCACCGGGCAATGCGCGACCTCTCGTGGATCGCGACGAACATCGACGGAAACGATGTAACCATCATCGATTCGCGATCCGCTGACGTCTACGCCGGCTCTGCCGAGAAGAAGACCGGACACATCCCCGGCGCCGCCAACCTCTTCTGGATGGACCATTTTGAGAAGAAACCAGGTCAAGCCGGAAAGATGCGGCCAATCGAAGATCTGCGGCGCGACTATGCCAGCATTGGAGTCCTTCCTGGACGTCTGGTGGCGACCTACTGCAACACTGGCATGCAGTCCTCGCATACCTGGTTCACCCTGCGATACCTTGGATATGATGCCCTGCTCTACGATGGATCAATGACCGAATGGAGCCGGGTTGCCGGTGCTCCGATTGTCAGCGGCCCGCGACCTAAATAGCGGGCTGATCGCCGTCAGGACGGATCTCAATCTCATCCCCGCCCTGCGCTTCTCAGTCGTCTCAACTCCCGTTCTGCGCCATCAGTCTGCCATGGCCCAAACGAACGGAGTGGTCATTCAGTGGCAATGCGGTGGCGACCCAGCCATCTGCCGTCGTGGCGCCTCTGCCGCTTTGCACTAAATCTTCGCTTTGACACAGTTGAAATCGTCAGTAACCCGTGGATCGTCAAGGAATGATGGTACAATCAGAAATGTTAGTTCGGGAAACTTGAAACACTGTTCGCTCACCTGTAACTGAGGTCACCTCTCGCAACGGCCCTGCCGCCAGAGAAAGCCTCTCCATCAACCTGGATGAAGGTAAAAATGAGATCATCGAACCCATTTCACTCTGTTACTTATGGGGAGCAAGCTCCACGATTTGTCAACGCGCTCATTGAAATTCCGAGTGGGTCAAAGGCCAAATACGAGTTGGATAAAGATAGCGGCCTTCTGCGTCTGGACCGAGTCCTCTTCTCTTCTGTCCACTATCCGGCCAACTACGGACTAATTCCGCAAACCTTTTGTGACGACGGAGACCCGCTGGATATCCTCGTGCTCTCCCAACTTTCATTGGTGCCGATGTGTATTGTCGAGTGCAAGCCGATCGGGGTGATGAGAATGCTCGACCAGGGGAAACACGACGATAAAGTCATCGCGGTCGCCACCGGTGACATGAGCGTCAAACATTTTGAGGACATCCAGGAACTGCCAGATCACTACCTGCTCGAGCTGCAGAGATTTTTCGAAGACTACAAGAAGCTTGAGCACAAGCACGTTGAGGTGTCAGAATTTCAGAATAGAGACGCGGCGATTGAGATCGTGGCTCAAAGCATCACCCTTTATCGACAAATATTCATCGCGGGCGGCGAACTGAGCGACCCTCTCCACTAAGCGAATCCGAGCTATCGGCCTGTTGGGGCGGGGTGTATCGAGCCAGGAGGGTCGTGCGGGAGGTCTCGATCCAGTTAACCCCTCCCCAGCCCCAGTCACTGGACCAGCTTCAGCAGCCGCTGTTCAGCCGCGACTGTCTCTGTCGGCTCGATTTGATGCCGATAATCGAGAAGGATTCGATTGAGCATCCTGGCAATGTGGGTCAGCTCGTGGTGGTCTGTCACATACTGATAGACACTGGATGAGAGCTGCGCATAACGGTCAGGATCAGCGACGATTGAACGGAGCCACTCCACCATTGACTCGATCTGCCCTCCGGCAACGTGGCCACACTCATTGAGCTGAATAAAGTTGTCAGGATCGACATTGAGCGAGACAATGGGCACCCCAAATTTACCCGCCTGAAGAAAAGTGTTCGGAAACCCCTCGAACCGCGAGGTATTGACCAGAAATGAGGCTTGCCTGAAGAGCGTATCAATCTCGGAGATCGACAATCTCTCAATGATTCGCACATTGGCCGGAGCTTCAGCCAGGATCCGGTCGTGGATATCAGAATTGGAGATGTTCATGACCATCAGGAACTGAAAATCCGGGAGGTGCCGCGCGAGGTCGATCAACAATTCCGGTCGTTTGACCGGATCAGACTTGCCAATCCAGAGGCAGACTGGAGCCGGAGCAGTGGTCCGTGATCCGGGCAGCGGCGAATCGTCGAGATCGATCGGATTTGGAAGGACTACTGCTTCACGACCCACTCCCTGTCGCAGCAACTCGGCCTGATGTTTGGTCTGGGCAACAATAAGATCAGCCGCCTTGAGGGTGTAGTTGATGTAGGAGTCATAATTTCCATAGCTGTCCCGGCTGTTCGAGTCACTGGAGCTGGCCCCCGCCAGATGGTCATCGCTTCCAATGAAGAGCGCGACCGGTCTCTCTTCGCGGTGACAAAGAGTCATAATTTCTGCGGCCATGTTATGAACCCCAAAGACACAGTAGAGGTCGGCATCGGTGTTGGTGATGTATGACAGATTCTCTTCGTAAACCAGATCCTCATTTATCCGGAGCAAATCGATATATCTCCCCTCCGGCCACATCGCAGCAGGGAGTGGTAAGATTTTGGCGAGCAACGAGGTCGCGCGGTAGACCTTAACCTTATCCCAGGTTTCAAGCGGGCCCTGGCCATGGTCATTGACCGCAAAGAAGACCTCGATCTCACCAAGCGCAGCAAGTGCCCTGCCCAGAATCCAGGCCCGGACCTCACTTCCCCCAAAGAGGAATGAAGTCGACGAGTTGAAGAGCGAATAGGCGTAAGGCAGGACGATGCAGATCCGGATAGTCTTGCGACCGGTTTGAGAATCTTGCCGCTCAATCATCGCGCTGAGTGAGCGGAGATCATTCCGTAATACCGCGCCCATACTCTGCGCCTCACGACGGGCAATAAAGCAGGCAGCGCGCAGCTGAGTGCTCTCCGTGCGAAGCTGCTGCAGCTCGCTTCGCAGACCCAGCATAATATCATTGTTGCTATTTAATTCATGGTAGATGGCAGATTGTGCCTCTGCCAGATCATTCCTTGATGCGAGACCCAGCCTGCACAGCATCAACCGATAGAAAGATTTGACCCATTTTCGCGGGAATGTGGTAATACCCATAAGTCTTGTTTCTTTACACTTAGTTAGCGACGACGTTGCCTGGCCGAGCTGGTGAACAACTGCGTGCTAATGATCGGATAACTAAGGTCGATCTCTGATACCGTGGTCTGCTAGGAGAGGGTGTCAATAGTTCTGTGAGTTGTATCTGAAATTTAAAAGCAGCCAGTCCACTATACTTTCAATATGATTCTCTTTAACTAATGATTCACTCTAACTAATGATTCACTCTAAGCACCTTCCACAATCACACTTATAATTATCATTATTATTCCAAACACTAGAATGTCAACTACCTCTGTGGTTAGTATCCTCACCCCCCTTTAGCTGCAGGAGCGCATTCTTTCCTGAATGTGGAAACCATAGAAGTCGGCTCTGAACTGGCAGGCGACCTCTCTCTGGGCGCGAATGACGTCCGACAGGCTCATCCCGGCTGGTCGGGATCCGGCGGCGGTGCGTGGAAGTGCTGACTGGGGATGAGACCGGCACGACAGCGTGATCATTCTCAGCCCAACCACCGTCGGGTCTGTGTTAGTTACCTTGAAACGGCGCCCAACAATGCCGTTCGTGGATCCGAAGCAGAATGAGGTTGGAGCAGTTCAGGCAGTCGATCAGGCGACTGCCTGAACAATTGCTCCCCAGATAACCCAAACAGAGCTCCCGTCGCACGGAAAACAGGTTGATACCTTGATTGCCAGGTGGAGATTTGGCTTTGGCAATCTCCACCTCGCAACGACCACTACTCAGCCGGCAGGACAGGCAACGTAATGGTTGCACTGCCTTGCAAGGTCAGTGCATGAAGATTATGGCCTCCATTGAACGAGGTAGAACTTGGCTGACCTTGATTAATGACCGCCCCAAGAATTGCCTGCTCTTCAGAAGCCACATAGAACTTCATCCATCCTGACCGGCCAGCCGGAACCAGTTGATCAAGACGCGGAGAGGTTCTGGGTAAGGAGTTGCTGATCGAGCGAAGCAACTGACAACTTCCACCACTGATGGTGAAGCTGGCGGCCCTCTCCAGATCGTCATAGACAAAACCAGCCATAGTCCCCAACACCCCCATGCTTGATTGGAGATTCCCTCCAACCCGATTGACGATCAGCAGCGCGTTATTGTTCTGGGCCAGCGACTGAATATTGCTCACAGCCAGGGTCCGCGGTAGCCTTTCATAACTTGCCCCATCAAAGAAGAGGCTGGCGGTGACCGCGTTAGGAATACAGGGTGGCACTCCAACCGCCGCCTTCACCGCGACGGCGGAGAGCGCGGCACGATGGCCACTCGAGAACTTAACGAGGCTCTCGCCGATCAACCAGTTGAAACTGATTGGGCACCCAGATTCATCTATAGCCACCGCGATCAGATATCCGCTAACGACGGGATCGAGATCACTGGCCAGAAATGAAGTAGTCTGATTGGGAGTCAACTTGATGATATTATCGGCCACTGAGCAGTCACTCCCATCGACAAAGAAGAGGTGGACATAGGCGACCAGAGTCAAGTTCGTATTGGTGAGGGTGATCCGAGTGTCCTGCTGGGAATGGTTCACCGATGAAGTGTAGATATTGTAGAAGAGGACGCTTCCGGCAGCCTGGTCGCTTGGCGCCTGCAAATTGGAACTGATGGTTCCCGGACCTGGCAAAGGAACGCTGACATTGTAACTGAGATTGATGGTCGGGAACGTGGTCAGAATCGCTCCGGTCGATGGATTGACGAACTGTCCGGTAGAGGTAATCTGCAGAGGAACGCCGGGGAGATTGGCAACCACCAGCACATCAAAGCGAATGATCACCGTTTCTCCGGAGGCCAGCGTCCCTGACCAGGTCAGGGTCTGGGCAACCTGGAGCTTGCCGGATCGCAATGCAATATTGTCATTGACGGCACTCCGCCGGGGTTGAGAGACCGTGCAGGTTCCGCGTGGCACTCCATTGACTGTCGCGGTGCAGCTTCCTGTCGCCTCGAGACCTTGTGAAATGCTGGCGGTATACGAGGCATTGACCGGGGTTGGATTGAAGTTGGTCAGGGGCACTTCAACCTGGATCTCGTTGTCGGTAGTAACCGGAGAACCACCACCACTTCCACCGCCAGGTCCCCCACTACCACCTCCGCCACCGGCCGAGTCATCACCAACAACCATGAATCTGGTGTAGACGGGTCCGACTTGCGGAAGCTCAAGGAGGGGTTGCCCATCGGGTCCAGCGATGCCATCGGAATTGAGAAATCTGAGCCTGACCTGACCCGTGGTACCACCAAGACTGACTGTAACCGTCCGGCTATTGCCGGACCCGCTCACACCAGTAATGGTTGCGGTCTGGTGTGGAGCAATCAGCGTCCGTGCTGTCACATTGGTGCCATTTGAGGTTATATCGACGGCAGTCGTGTTGAGTGCCGCTTCAATTTTGAACGTATCTGCAGTTACTTCACGGGCGAAGTAAGCTGTACCCAGAGTAATGCCGCCAGGCGCGGTACTACCGGTAAAGATGACCGTCGTTCCATTGGCCAAACCATGGTTCAGTCTGGTCACCGTATCACTTGTGCTGTTGACACTGACCACACCGAGGGAATCATCGAGGGTAAAATTTGTGACAGCACCACCAGTAACGACCTGATCGAAGGTAATCAGATACTGAACGACATTGGTCGTCACAAGTTCCGTAGTTGGGGAGCCGTAACTAATTGTCGCGGAGAGAGGAAACTCGTTGACCGTGCATCCATTGAGAAGCACCATTTTGTTGGAGAATCTCATTCTCTCGCTGTTGGAGACGGTATCCGTGCTGGCCGGGCTGACACCAGTCTTGCTGGTGATCACTGCATTTGTTCCCCCACTGCAAGTGATATCGTAATCATTTAATCTTCCAGCAAAGGTCGCCCGATCACTACCTGCTCCACCATCGATGCTGTTGGTGCCAGCATCACCCTGTAGAACATCATCGCCACCGCCACCATTGATAGTGTCATTGCCATTGCCACCCGAGATGGTGTCATTGCCATTGCCGCCCGTGATAGTGTCGTTGCCACTGCCACCGATGATTCTCGCCCCGACTCCGGTATTGGTGATTGTGAAGCCATTTCCGGCTGTAAGAGTTGAAAGATCGATCCCAAGGCCATTGGTAGTCAGTGAGGCAATGCCATTATTAACAGTTCCTGAACCGGGAATATAGGGTGTAGTGACCGTCGCGTTAGCGGTCGCCCCGGCAGAAACGATGAGGACCTCGCTTCCACCAAGATCGCTGATGCCATCGGCGCCACTATCAACATTGAAGGTATCAGTACCACCGCCGCCACTGATGGTGTCATTACCGCCCCCTCCAGTAATGTTATCGTTGCCGCTCCCACCGACAATAGTATCAGCAGCGCTGCTGCCGACGAGGATTGCCCCGGCGCCAGTATTGGTGATGGTGAAGCCATTGCCTCCCGAGACTGCGGCGAGATTAACACCAAAACCATTTGATGTCAGATTGGCAATCCCATTGTTGATGGTTCCTGCCCCCGCAGTGAAGGCAGCTGTCACCGTCGCGGTGGCCGTCGCTCCTGTAGCGACGATCAGCACATCGCTGCTACTCAGATCCGGGATAGTGTCGGCGCCGGCGTCAGCGTTGAAGGTATCCGATCCTCCACCACCGGTCAGAGTATCGTTCCCGCCGCCGCCGGTCAGCGTGTCGTTGCCGGTTCCGCCGGTGATCGTGTCCACCCCGCTGCTCCCGACGAGCGTCGCTGCCCCGCCCGAGTTGGTGATCGTGAAGCCGCCCCACGTCGTCACGGCGGCGAGATCGACGCCAAAGCCATTGGTGGTCAGCGTTGCCGTGCCGTTGTTGACCGTGCCGGCACCCGCCGTGTAGGCCGCCGTCACCGTCGCGGTGGCGGTCCCCCCCGTGGAGACCACCAGCACATCACTGCCGTTCAGGTCGGTGACCGTGTCCGTGCCGCCATTGGCATTGAAGGTGTCGTTTCCGTCACCACCGGCCAGGGTATCATTGCCACCGCCGCCAGTCAGGGTGTCGTTGCCGCCGCCGCCGGTCAGCGTGTCGTTGCCAGTCCCGCCAGTGATCGTGTCGTTTCCGCTACTCCCAACCAGCGTCGCCGCCGCGCCAGTGTTGGTGATCGCGAAGCCGCTCCCCGTCGTCACCGCGGCCAGGTTGACTCCGAATCCGTTGGTGGTCAGTGTCGCCGTGCCGTTGTTGACCGTGCTGGCTCCTGCGGTATACGCCGCCGTCACCGTTGCCGTGGCTGTCGCTCCCGTGGAGACGACCAGCACCTCACTGCCATTCAGATCGGTGATCGTGTCGGCGCCGGCGTCAGCGTTGAAGGTATCCGTTCCGCCGCCACCGGTCAGCGTGTCGTTACCGCCGCCACCGGTCAGCGTGTCACCGCCGGTCCCGCCGGTGATCGTGTCTACCCCGCTGCTCCCGACGAGCGTCGCCGCCCCGCCCGAGTTGGTGATCGTGAAGCCGCTCCCCGTCGTCACCGCGGCCAGATTGACTCCGAAACCGTTGGTGGTCAGCGTCGCCGTGCCGTTGTTGACCGTGCCAGCTCCTGCGGTGTAGGCCCCCGTCACCGTTGCCGTGACTGTCGCTCCGGTGGAGACGATCAGCACATCGCTGCTGCTCAGATCCGGGATGGTGTCGGCGCCACCATTGACATTAAAGGTATCGCCGCCGCCGCCGCCGGTCAGCGTATCGTTGCCAGCGCCGCCGGTCAGCGTGTCGTCACCGGCTCCGCCGTTGATCGTGTCCACCCCGCTGCTCCCGACGAGCGTCGCCGCCCCGCCAGCGTTGATGATCGTGAAGCCGCTTCCCGTCGTCACGGCAGCCAGATTGACGCCGAAGCCGTTCGTGGTCAGCGTCGCCGTGCCATTGTTGACCGTGCCAGCACCTGCGGTATACGCCGCCGTCACCGTTGCCGTGGCTGTCGCCCCCGTGGAGACCACCAGCACCTCACTGCCATTCAGATCGGTGATCGTGTCGGCGCCGCTATCGGCATTGAAGGTGTCGTTTCCGTCTCCGCCGGTCAGCGTGTCACTTCCACCACCACCGGTCAGCGTATCGTTTCCGCCACCTCCGGTCAGCGTGTCGTTGCCGGTTCCGCCGGTCAGCGTGTCGGCTCCGCCGCTTCCAACGAGCGTCGCCGCCCCGCCGGTGTTGGTGATCGTGAAGCCGCTCCCCGTCGTCACCGCGGCCAGATCGACGTCGAAACCGTTGGTGGTCAGCGTCGCCGCGCCGTTGTTGACCGTGCCGGCTCCCGCTGTGTAGGCAGCCGTCACCGTCGCGTTGGCCGTCGCTCCCAGCGAAACAATTAGCACTTCAGCGCTGTTCAGATCGGAGACCAGATCGGTCCCGCCATCGACATTGAAGGTGTCCGCTCCACCGCCACCGGTCAGGGTGTCATTGCCGCCCCCACCGGTTATGGCGTTGTTGCCGGCATTCCCGATCAGGACATTGTTGCCGGCATTGCCCGCAATATTTACCGCTGCGCCCCCGGTGAGGGTCAGGTTTCCATTGGTGACAACCGCATCGAGGGTCGCGGTCCCAAAGCCCGTCACTCCGGTGGGGGCACTGATTGTGAGGTTGTTGACCTTGACCGTTGCCGAGGGCTCGGTATAGGTTCCGGCGAGCAGACTCAGCGTCCCCCCGGCAGCCACCAGATCGAGCCCCTCCTGGATTCGTCCAGTCGAGCCCACCTGTGCCAGATCTGTCGTCACCGTCACCGCCGAAAGGTCCGGCTGAAAGCCGACCGTACCGGGTGCAGTATCGGTACCCAATCCAAGAAAGGGAGTGTAGTCAAGGGACTGACCGGCAAGAGTAACCGAGGTGGTGGCAGTGATAACCAAGCCATCGGTCGTTCCCCACCAATTCCCACTCGCGTTAATGGTCGTTGAGGCAGGAGGCGTCTGCAGCTCAATCTTCAGTCCCGCAACACCGCTGAAATCGTTGCCGCTCACAACAACATTCCCCCCATATGTGAAGAGCACCAACCCCTTCGAAGAGTTCGTGAACTTGTTGTTGCGAATCACAATGCCAGGTCCCGCCGGCGCAGCTCCTGGCGCCGGTCCGCCAATATAGAGAAGATCACCAGAGTTACTATCGACCCTTGCAAATTCGTTATTCTCAACGACCGTTGTTGCGGAGGGATGCCAGATAAGAATATTGCGCTGACCGGTCAGATTTTCGAACTTATTGCCAGAAATTGTAAATGCGGCAGACCACTGATTCATTAGCAGCCCGTTGAACCCGCTCCCCGTCCCAAATGCCCTGAACCTGTTGTGACTGATCTGCCCGGAAATATAGGTCGCTCCTGAACTGACTGAACCAGCCCCACCTAACCAGATGTACCTTTTTGTTCCAGTGGCATTACTGGTCAGATCGATAAGGTTATTGCGAATCGTACTGACCGTGCCAGCCCCCTTCGCCCAGACCATCCGGCCATTATTTGATTCGGTGTAGTCCGCACCAACCAGATTGAAACCGTCGATGGTGTAGCTGGTGACGTTGGCCTCGATGGTGATCAGGGAGGCGTTTGTGGCAGCCGTGATGATGGCCTCCGTGGCACGCGTCGCATTGGCATCATTCAGGTTCCGGTTTGGCCCCAGAATGATCAGATTCTTGCCATTGATCGTCAGATTTTCGGTGTAGGTCCCGGGGGCAACTTCGATGGTGTCACCAGTGGCCGCCGCATTGATTGCCGATTGAATTGTCGCGTAGGTCTCGCCTGGACCAACTTTCAGCGTGGCAAATGGCGCCGGAGATGTCGCGAGTCGAGCTGCCGATGGATCAAGACCAAGACGGCGGAGGCTCGTCGTGACCATCCGTGACCACATCTGATTGCTGGTGCGCCAACCTGACTTTGCCTCGACCGTCACGCCAAGCCTACCCAGCGCTTTTGAGAACGATGAGGGATAGAATAACAGTCCGGTCAGGCCGGCAATCATCATCACAAAGCCAAACAGACCAAGCAGGACGGTGCGACGATAAATGCTTGCCGCATTGGCGATAGATATAATAATACGACTCGGCAAAGGTGTGTAGTGATTCATTCGATACCCTCGGGAGCTGTCTTGTCTTCGGCTGTGTCCTGGCAGAGGAATTAGGCTGCAGACAGCATAGTGATCGACATCGATTTCAAGTTAATCGTTTTGTAAGTTTAACCGGGCTGAGTCGGGTCACAACAAACATACTCGCACTCAAACCTTTCACAGAAGATCATGGTCGGTTGATGGTGCAGGCACAGGCCATCCCACCAGTCAGGTTACTTGCGCTTCATGGGTTTTCCACCCACCAGCTCGCATGCATGTTATAC
>Ga0256347_1000167_pt1 | contig 10394 bp, 1 predicted proteins | sample AtltaT_41_FD_183681 | JGI IMG/M metagenome (GOLD analysis project Ga0256347, IMG submission 183681) | Metatranscriptome of freshwater microbial communities from Altamaha River, Georgia, United States - Atl_Colum_RepB_8d (Metagenome... | ecosystem: Environmental > Aquatic > Freshwater > River...
GAAGAGTCTTAAATCCTGGGTGACGTAGCCAATATGATTGCGGAAGTCGACAGGATCAATCTGTCGTATATCGATCCCGTCGATTTTTACCTGACCCTCAATCGGCTGATAAAGCCCAGCGATCATTCTGAGTAAGGTCGACTTGCCGCTGCCGATTTTGCCGACAAAGGCTACACGCTCACCGGGCTCGATTTTTAGCGTTACGTCTCGCAATGCGATAGGAGGTGTGTGTGAACCCGTGGAGGGATACGCAAAACTCAGCTTATGGACTTCGATCTTCCCCTCAAGCTCCGGCTTTTGCAGATAAGCGCGGGTGGGATCCCGCTCGGTCGGCAGCTTCATTAAATCGTTCAGGCCGCTCATTGCTGCCTTGGCACTTTGCCATTGATTCGTCAGCCCGATAAACTGACCCACGGGGCCAATCGCACGGCCCGCAAACATCAAACTACCAACTAGCGCACCCGTTGAAATGTCTCCCGAGTGAATCAGGTAAACACCCCAGACCAGCATGATAATGTTGCCTGCCTGCTGGATCATGTTGAACCAGGTCATCACGATATTCGACAGTATGCGAAAGCGCATACCGGATATGGCAGAGGCAGCGTTTAACTCTTCATAGCGCTTGGTCATGATGCCTGAGGCGCCTGTGACGCGAAGGGTTTCTATGCCCTCGATAGACTCGATCAGCACGCCCATCATTTGGGCCTGATCTCGGTAGGTTTGCATCATGTAGCGATGCAAGGGAAACTGCACCAAGAGTCCTGTCAGAATGGACAGCACAATGACCGCAGCGGGCACTACCGCTAGCGGACCCGCCACGGTAAAAATCATGAACAGAAAGAGTATCGCGAAGGGTAAATCGGTCACTACTGCCAGACTGGCTGAGGTACCGAAATTTCTTACCGTTTCAAACTGTCTGACCTGATGCGCAAAGGCGCCTGATGACGGAGGGGTATGCTCAAGCCTGAGCCCAAGGGCCTGCCGGAACAACGCGGACGACAGGGTGATATCGGCCTTACGCGCAGCCAGATCCATCAAGTAGTCACGAATCTGTCGGGTACCGGCTTCGAACAAAATTGCGATCGTGACGCCAGCCACGAGCGACCACAGTGTGGAATACGCTTTGAGCGGGATGACTCGGTCGTAGACATGGATAGCAAACAAGCCCGCCAACGTTGACAACACGTTGATCAGAACTGCAGCGATGATGCTGTCGTAGTAATAGCGACGATATCGCCAAACAACTTTCCACAACCATGCCGAACCAACTTTGGCTTCTTTGGTTGTTTCTTCGTCACCGGCACTACCCGGCTTGGGTAGCTGCTTGATTAGCAGGCAGTGCCCACCGTAGCGCTGTTTAAGCTCTTCGTCGTCGAGAAACTGTGTTTTGCCCGCTGGGCCGGCCTCGAACACCTCGTACCGCACCCCACGGGCATTGCGTGCTGTGTTTAGTAGTACGTAGGCTGTTCCGTCGCGGTTAAGCAAGACTGCAGGCAATAGGTCTGCAGGCAGAGATGCCGGATCGCGTTTGGCCAGCTTAACGGCAAAACCGGCTGACTGCATCGCACGTATTCCGTGCTCTACAGACAACCGGTCTGTGCTTGGCAAACCCGCCAGGAATGAGGCAGGAGACTTCTGGATTCCACTCCTGTTGCAGACCCAAAGCAGGGTCTGCAACAGGCTATCGGTCTCTGCCGGGCTCGCTTCGTACCGAGCGCCGCCAGGGTGATTCATGAACGCTTCCTTTAGCCAATGATGGTGTGAATCTTGTCATTGACCAACAGATGAGCGTTTTGGTTCACGTAGACCATGTAGGTATCCGCGCCATCCTGCTGAGTACCTGCGTAACTCCAGGTACCAGACAGCTGAACGGTGTCGCTTGCGTCACCTGTGATGGTCACTGACGAGGTGCCCTGCAGGATGTCCGCCTCACCCACCGCCAACACATCAGCCAGCGTGACCTTCAAGGTCTCTGCCTGTGTACTGGTCAGGTTGATGTTCGCACCACCCGCTGCTTTCGCCACTTCAGCCAGATCGAACACTCGGCTTCCGCTGGAATCTGTCTGGAACCAGACGTCACCCATCGTATGCGTGGTGCCATCCGCTTTGGTGTAGCTACCCATCAGGCCAATCAAGTTACCGTTGTTGACTTCAGCCGAAGCGGTTGAGGTCAGCGACAGTGAGGCGATACCCAGATCGGACAGCTTGGTCAGTTCGCTCGCATCGGTGATGCCGTCGCCGTTTCTGTCAGCCCATGCTGCGAGCTGGCTGAAGGCTGCGTCCTTCGAGTCGAGGATACCGTCGAAGTTGGTATCAAGGGCACGCATCGCCTCGTAACCATCCTTAGCTTTCTGACCATTCGACAGTACCGTGCCCGAACCAAACAGTTCGCCACCGTTGTTGATGACGCCGTCACCATCGATATCGCGAACCAGCAGACCATCACCGCGAGCCACCCAGCCTGTTCTTTCGACCTTGCCATCGTTGTCGATGTCGAAGGTAACGCCGTTCAGGACGTTGACCGTCTTGATGCCGTTTCCGTCGAGGTCAAGGACCATCGGAGTAGTAAAGCCCCAACGATCTTGCTGCGCCGAAGTTACGGGTGTGAGCGCATTGATCTGGTTGCTCAGTATGGAGTCAATTGTCGATGAGCCGTATGCACCAGTCCAGCCACCAACCTGTGTCGACGACAGACCAGATATTTGTGTCGACGTTAGGCCCTGAATCTGGCTAGTGCTCAATTCTGCCAAGTCAGCCGAGGTCATGTTGGTGATCTGCGCCGACGCAAACTCACTGACAGTGATTTGCTGCATTTGCGACGAATTCAGCGCGTTGATCTGCAGCGAAGTCAGCTCTTGAATATCCGTTGAGGTCATTGCAGCGACCTGCGCGTTACTCAATCGAGTCACAAATGTGGAACCCAGAGACTGAACGGTGGACTGCGTCAGTGAGTTCACTTGGGCAGTGCTTAGCTCCTGTACATCTGCCGATGTCAGGGTGCTCAATTGCGTTGAGCTTAGGTTCGCAATGAATGAGCTTCCCAGCGCCTGAACCGTCGTTTCAGTCAACGCATTCACCTGCGTTGAGCTCAACTCTTGAACATCGGTCGATGTCATCGCCGCCAACTGTGCTGTTGCGAAGTTGGTCGCAGTGATTACCTGCACCTGGTTGGAAGTCAAGGCATTCACTTGCGTGGAACTCAGTTCTTGCACATCCGTGGCAGCCAGTGTGCTCAGCTGCGTGCTGCTCAAGAGGTTGATGAAAGAGCTACCCAAAGCCTGAACCGTGGTCTGGGAGAGCGCATTCACTTGAGTTGAGCTGAGCTCCTGAACATCGGTCGAGGTCATCGCCGCCAACTGTGCTGTTGCGAAGTTTGTCGCAGTAATCACCTGCACCTGGGCTTGAGACAAAGCGTTCACCTGACTGGAGCTTAGCTCTTGTATGTCAGTCGTGGTCATAGCGCTCAGCTGGGCAGAGCCCAAGCGGCTGACGAATACGCTTCCCAGTGCCTGGACGGTGGTCGAGGTGAGCGCATTTACCTGGAATGTCGTCAACTCTTGCACATCGGTAGACGTCATTGCAGCCAGCTGTGCCGTGCCGAAATTCGCCACAGTCATGCCTTGTACCTGGCTGGACGTAAGTGCGTTCACTTGCGCTGATGTCAGCTCTTGTACATCCGCTGACGTCATGGCTGCCAGCTGGGCCGTGCCAAGGTTACCCACAAAGGCGTTACCTAGAGCCTGGACCGTTGTTGAGGACAGTGCGTTCACCTGCGCTGTGCTCAGCTCCTGAACATCTGCCGACGTCATCGTGCTCAGCTGGGCACTGCTGAAGTTGGTCGATGTGACGCGCTGTACCTGCGCTGCCGTCAGAGCATTCACCTGGGTCGAGCTCAGGTACTGAACGTTGGTCGATTCCATACCAGACAACTGAACGGTGCTAAAGGCCTCTGCCGAAATCACTCTCAACTGCGTAGAGGTCATCAGATTGATCTGGCCTGTTGAGAGGCCTGTCAATACCGCAGTAGACAATTGGCTCAGTTGAGTCGATCCAAAGTCAGTTCCATCAATTGCCCTCAACTGCGAGGTGGCCAGGAGTGGGATATTGTCGGTGGTCAGGGTTTGCACTTGGGTGGAGCTCAATGCTGCAATCTGTGCAGTCCCCAAGCCTGTCAAGAGGGTTGCGTTGGCAACCAGTGTCGCCAGCGACGCTGACGTCAATGACGAGATATCAGCCGATTCTATCTTCGATATCTGTGCAGTCTGCAAACGCTCTGCCTGATCGACCGTGATGGCCGCAATTTGACCCGACGTCAGCGCAACAATCTGTGCTGTCGTCATCTCGCGCATATCGTCCGCTTCGATAGCCGCCACTTGCGCACTGCCAAGGGCCTGGACCTGATCGGAGGTCAGCTTGGAGATCTGTGCAGTAGTCAGGCCAGCGATCTGCGTCGTTTTCAGGTTCTGCAGATCATTGGTCTCAATCGCTCTGATTTGAAGCGTCGCGAGCGAGCCCACGTTGGCGTCGTCAATCGCTCTCAGCTGATTTGACTCCAGCGCGACGATTTGCGTGGTTTGAAGGTTGCTCAACTGCAGTGTGGTGAGCGCTGAGATTTGCGTGCTCAACATCACATTGAGATCGGCTGTCTCGATGGCTCGGACTTGCGTAGTTTTCAGCAGTGGCAACTGATCGGTAGTCAGCTTCAGAACTTGGTCACTGAGCAGCGCTGCAACTTGTGTTGTCGCCAAAGATCCAATGTCATCAAGCTCGATGGACTGCAGCTGGTTGCTGGTCAGCGCCTGGACCTGTGACGTTTGCAGCTTGGACAGCTGATCTGCAGACATACCAACAATTTGGGCTGTCGACAGATTGCTCAAGTCATTGGTTTCAAGTGCCTGAATCTGCGCTGTCAGCAGAGCGCGGATGTCGTCGGCGCTGATGGCACGCAGCTGCACCGAGCCCATTGCAACGATTTGGGCCGTTTGGATCCCGCCTAACTGCGCGGTGGTCAGTGCACTGATCTGGGTAGATTTCAGTTCTTTGAAATCTACCGTCTGGATAGCGGCGATTTGCGCTGTCCTCAGGAAAGGAACCTGATCCGTGGTGATGCTGGTCAATTGGTCGCTGGTGAATGCAACCACTTGATCCGTCGTAAACGCGGCCAACAACACGGTGGGCAGGTTAATCAGTTGGGTGCTGGTTAGTGCCTGAGCCTGTGCTGTCGACAAGCCTTGGACCTGTGCGGCTGTCAGCGCGCCGATCTGGCTTGTGTACAGTGCCTGGAGGTTGTTGGTATCGATCACTCGCAGCTGGGCAGTGCCGAGACCGCTCACATCTTCATCTTCGATAGCACGCAGCTGGGTCGAGCTCAAATTATCGATTTGGCGGGTCGTCAGCGCAGCAAGTTGTGCCGTGATCATCGCCTCAATCGCCGCGGTGGACAAATTGCCTAAGTCCGTGGTTTGGATTGCAGCAAACTGCGTTGCCTTCATACCGCCAACTTGGTCTGCAGTGATGCCACCAACATGTACAGAACTTAGGGCAACGATCTGAGCCGTGGTCAACGAGCCGATATCGCGCGTCTCGATCGCTCCAAACTGAGCACTCGTCAGCGCCTGAACCTGCGCGGTGGTTAGACCTGCAAGTTGCGCTGTGCCCAGAGCAATGATTTGGTCGGTGGTCAGCGTATCCACATCGGTAGTGCTAACAGCGGCAACTTGCGCTACAGCCATTGCCGCAAGATCTTGCGTTTCAATTGCACGCAATTGATCGGACGTGAAGTTTCTGATCTGAGTGGTCGTCAAGCCCGCGACTTGCGCAGTCGCCATTGCCTCAACCGCCCCGGTACTCAGGCCGCCCAAATCGGTCGTCTGGATAGCGGCCAGCTGCACAGCCTTCATCGCGACGATTTGATCGGTATTCAAACCGCCGATTTGTGAAGAGTTCATCGCCACAATGTGCGCCGTGGTCAGCGAACCCACGTCGCGTGTTTCAATCGCGGCGATTTGATCACTGGTGAGGCTCTGCACCTGAGTCGTCGTCAAGCCTGCGATCTGGGCGGTACCCAGCGCAATAACTTGATCCGTCGTCAACGTATCGACGTCGGCTGTAGTGATTGCCGCGACTTGGGTGGCTGTCATGGCAGCAACGTCCTGCGTCTCAATCGCACGCAGTTGAGCTGAGGCAAAGGTTCTGATTTGAGCTGCCGTCAGGCCAGCCACTTGTGCGGTAACCATGGCTTCGATTGCTGCCGTGGTTAGTGTGCTCAGGTCTCTGGTTTCGATTGCGGCGAGTTGCGAGGCCTTCATGCCGGCGATTTGGTCTGCCGTGATGCCGCCGACATGCACCGAGGTCAGCGCAACGATCTGTGCGGTGGTCATTGAGCCGATGTCACGTGTCTCGATCGCGGCGAATTGCGCGCTCGTCAGCGTGTTGACTTGCGCTGTGGTCAGGCTAGCCAGCTGAGACGTCCCCAGCGCGATGATCTGATCCGTGGTCAGCGTGTCGATGTCGGCCGTGGTGATGGCTGCCACTTGCGCAGCAGTCATCGCTGCGAGATCTTGGGTTTCGATCGCGCGAAGCTGATCCGACGTGAAGTTACGGATCTGCAGGGTGGTCAAACCAGCGATTTGCGCCGTCGCCAATGCTTCGACAGATGCTGTGTTCAGACCAGCGAGATCAACCGTCTGGATAGCAGCCAGCTGGGCTGCTCTCAGGCCGGCAATCTGATCAGTGGTGATGCTGTTGATCTGCGAGGAGTTCATCGCCACGATATGCGCCGTAGTCAATGATCCAATATCACGTGTCTCAATTGCTGCAACTTGATCATCGTCGAGGTTTTGGACCTGGGTGGTCGTTAATCCAGCGATTTGGGCTGTACCCAAGGCAACGATCTGGTCGGTAGTGAGCTGATCGATCTCTACCGTGGAGATCGCAGCGACTTGTGCCACCGTCAAGGCCGCGAGATCTTGCGTTTCAATGGCGCGCAATTGATCAGACGTGAAGTTGCGCAGCTGGGATGTATTAAACCCGCTGATCTGCGCAGTCGAGAGCGCCTCGATAACTTGCGTGCTCAGCGAGCCGAGCCTGGAGGTCGAGATCGCGCCCAATTGTGTTGCGCGCAACTGGCCCGCTTGATCAACTGTCAGCGCCGCGATCTGCGTGGAAGTCACCTGCGCCATTTGTGCGGTGCTCAGCGAACCGATGTCCCGTGTTTCGATGGCAGCAAACTGGTCGCTAGTCAGCAACGCTAGTTGAGCAGTCCTGAGCCCCGCGATTTGTGCTGTGGTTAGAGCAATGACCTGATCAGTGGTCAAGTTGTCAATGTCATCGGTTCCGACTGCCGCTATCTGCGTCGCCGACAGCGCAGCAAAATCGTCAGTGGCGATGGCCATAATTTGAGTCGACGTCAGCGCCTGAACCTGGGCAGTGGTCAAGCCAGCTACCTGAGAGGTAAGCAAGGCATCGATAGCATCTGTACCCAAGGAAGTGATGGTGTCGGTGCGCAGAGCAGCGAGTTGTGCCGTGGCCTTCAATGCTTGGAGCTGGTCCGTGGTTATGACCCCGACCTGTGCGCCGGCCATGGCCTTTATCTGGCTGGCAGTCAAGGAACCGAAGTCTTTCGCCTCAACGGCCGCAACTTGGGTAGAGGTCAAAATGGCGACCTGGCTTGTTTTCATCGCCGCGATTTGAGCACCACCCATCGCTACGATGCCGTCGGTGGTGTAAGACCGCAAAGCATTGCTAGAGTGCGCGGAAATCTGCGCGGCCGTTAACGAGGCCACTTGGGCCGTGGCCAGCCAATAAGTCAAGTTAGATGAGGCCGTTGTACCTTCATCGATGCTAGAAATTTGCTTAGTTGTTAGCGCCGCAATTTGCGCGGTCGTCATAGCTTGTAGCTGAGCTGTTGCGGTTTGGTCACTCAACTTGAATCCGGCGGCCGCAATTTGCGAAGTCGTTAGCGAGACCATTTGCGCCGTGGTGAACTCCTTAAAGGCTGCAGCGTTGTCAAACGACGCCTTGAGTTGCGCGGTTGTCATCGCAGCAATATCTCGACCCTCAATCTCTTGAACCTGCGTCGACGAGAGGGCGGAAAGTTGCGCGGTATCAAGGCCACGGATCTGAGAAGTTGTGAGCGCGACCACTTGATCGGTCGTCAGATTATCAATGTCCGCATTATCAATGGCGCGAATTTGAGCCGTACTGAGCGAAGCGAAGTCAGCAGCCTCGATTGCAGAAATTTGATCACTCGTGAGAGCCTTGATTTGCGAGGTGCGTAGGAGCGCAAATTGCGAACCAGTTAGCGCAACGATCTGATCGGTCGTCAACGCATTGATCACGCTGGTTGGCAATGATGCAAGCTGTGCAGTGGTGAAACGGCCCAGCTGGGTAGTAGATATCGTTGCGATGTCGCTCTGGATCGCAGCCAACTGAGCAGTCGACAACGCCGCCATTTGGCCGGTCGTCAACGCTGCTAGCTGATCAGTCTCCAACGCGGCAATTTGAGTTGTAATCAGGCTACCAAGCTGAGAAGTGATCAGCGCCGAAAGCTGCTGTGTTGTGAGCTTGCTAACATCAGTGCCGATCACTCTCAACTGCGCTGTGCCCAGGGAGGCCATGTCGCTCGCGTCAATGGCCTGTAACTGCGTCGATGTCAAACCATCAATTTGGTTGGTGCGCATCGATCCGAGCTGCGCGCCCGAGAGCGCAACGATTTGATCGGTGGTGAGATCGTCAGCATGGGTGGCTGTGATGGCACGAATTTGATCCGTGCTCATGCGTGCGATGTCGGCGGTTCCAATGGCCGAAACTTGAGCCGCGCCCAACGCCGCTACTTGCGCGGTCGATAGGGCCGCGATCTGCCCCGTTCCCAAACCTTCGATTTGGTCGGTGCCGAGGTTGCTGAGATTGAGAGTCGTGATGGCACGCACTTGCGCAGTGTTGAGCGCAATGACGCTATCTGCATCGATAGACACAAGCTGTGCGCTGCCCATACCCCTGATTTGGCCGGTTGCAAAACCTGCCAACTGCTGAGTCGTCAGGTTGCTGATGACCGCCGTAGTCAGCACGGCGACGTCACGCGTCTCCATGCTGCCCAGCTGTGCGGCGGACAAACCAGCCGCCTGATCTTCGGTGAGCGACTGCACTGCAGCCGTGGTCAGCGCCACCAACTGCGATGTTCCAAGACTCTTGACCTGATCAACGCCCCATACGCCGACTTGCGTTGCACCCAACGCGGCAACCTGGCTGGTTGCCAGACCGGCGATCTGCGCTGTCAGGAAGGCATCCACCTGGTCGGTCTGCAAAGCAGCAATATCGGCCGTATCGATAGCCGCAATCTGAGCCGGCCTCAACTGCGCCAGCTGCGTTGCGCCGATGGCTCCGATTTGGGCAGAGTCAAGTGCTTTGACTTGCGCGGTGACGAGAGAGCCAATGTCGCGGGTCTCAATGGCCGCGATTTGCGCCGTGGTGAAATTGCGCAGGTTAGACGTGCTGATAGCACCAATCTGCGCGGTCGTGAGCGCAATGATCTGATCGGTGTCAATGGAATCGATGTTTGCCGTCGTGATCGCGTTGAGCTGAGCAGTTGCCAGAGCGCGTATATCAGCACCGAAAGCGATAAGCTGGTCGGTGGTGAGCGCCCTCACTTGCGCCGCCGTAAATGCGGTTACTTGTGCGGTAGTCAACGCATCAATCGCGTCAGTGCCAACACTAACCAAATCAATAGTTTCTATCGCAGCCAACTGCGAGGTGCGCAATACCGCGCCCGTATCAACCGAGAAAAGCGACCCGATCTGAGCGGTATCGAGACGTCGCACTTGATCTGTGGTCAGCGAGGTGAGCACGGATGTAGACAGCGAAGCCAGATCCGCCGCACTCAGCCCAGCAGCCAGGGAGTTTGCCGAAATAGATGCCACCTGAGTCGCCGTGATGCCAACCACGCCCGTCTCGGACAGCGCGCCTAGTTGCGCGGTGCCGAGCTTGGCTACCTGCGCGGCCGTCAGCTTGGAGACCTGCGCAGCAACGAGACTGGAAACGCCACCCGTCGGGAACGCCGAAATCAAGCCATCCGAAATCGACGAAAGTTGCGCCGTGGTAAGCGCCGCAGCCTGATCTCCGCTAAGCACGCCCAGCTTAGCCGCCGTATTGATGCCCGCAATCTTGAGACTGCCAATAGTGTCTGTCGGCCACACCGAAATACTCGCCGTGGTGAGACTCGCGATTTGCGCAGTGCTGAACTGCGCCACCTGCGCGTTGGACCACTGAGTAATGTCCTCAAGTGTCAAGCTCGCGATTTGCGATGCGGTCAGAGCTGTGATTGCGGTTGTGATCGGCATTTTTCTCTCGTCTTAAAAGGTTTTTGATTTGCGAGCCAAGCGAATTATTTATACAGC
>Ga0256347_1000176_pt1 | contig 10244 bp, 8 predicted proteins | sample AtltaT_41_FD_183681 | JGI IMG/M metagenome (GOLD analysis project Ga0256347, IMG submission 183681) | Metatranscriptome of freshwater microbial communities from Altamaha River, Georgia, United States - Atl_Colum_RepB_8d (Metagenome... | ecosystem: Environmental > Aquatic > Freshwater > River...
CGCGCCGAAGCTGCATGGCGGGACGAGGGGCTGGCCCTGATCCACGAGACGGTGCGGCACGACTATGCCCCCCGCGAGCTGGCCGACCGCGTGGCGATCAGCCTGGCGCGTTACCTGGAGCTCTCGGGCATTGGCGTGTACACGCTCGAGCCGTTGCAGTCGCCCACCGATGAGGGGGCTGCCCCTGCATCGCCGGCGGTTCAGCTGCAGCGCCTGGGCATGGCCAATGGCCTGCCGGTGCGCATGCCGAGGGTGCTGGCCTGTTCCTCCTCGGATCTGCAGCGGCTGGCCACCGGCGAGAGCCTGTTGCGACGGCATGCCATTCCCGCCAGCCTGATCGAGGAGATCGATTGCGCCTACGGTTCGGAGATCGTGCTGGTGCCTTTTGTGATCGAGTCGCAGGCGCGGGGAGCCTTGCTGATGGTGGTGCCTCAGGCGCAGCTGGCGGGTCTGGCGGTCCTGATGGCGTCGGGCTCGACGGCGATCGCCGTGGCCCTGCAGTCTTCGCTGAACCGGCAGACCCTGCAGGCCTCGCTGGAGCGTGCCAATGAGCTGACCGAAGAGCTGCAGCGCCACCATGAAAAGCTGCAGGCCAGCGAGATGGCTCTGAAGAAGCAGATGGCCTATGTCAACGACATCCTGTCCAACATGCACAGCGGTCTGGTCGTGGTCGACCGTTCCGGTCGCATCCAGGATTGCAACCCGGCCTTGCTGAACATGACCGGTTTTGCCCGTGACGTCCTGATCGGGGAGCCGAGCAGTGTGCTGTTCGAGGAGGACGAGACGCGCCTGCTGTCCATCTTCAAGGGTTACGGTCAGATGCTCACCCGCCTGGGGGTGGAGGAGCCGGACGCTTACCGCAACCTGCTGTCGGACAGCCTGCTGGGTGCGTTCCTGATCGACAGCCACGGCACCATACAGGCCGTCAATCAGCGCTTTGTGCAGCTGTCGGGCTATCCATCGGCCCTGCTGGTGGGCCGGGCCTTGCGCGACCTCGTGCCGCCATCCTCGGCGCAAAGCATGGAGGTGCTGGCCGAGCTGATGACCGCCGATGAAACTTTCTACCGTTCCGGCGTGGGGCAACCGCTGGCCCTGCTCAGCCGCGATGGACGAACCATCGAGGTGGAGGTCAGCCTGATCACCCACCGCTTCATGGGCGAGCTCACCACCCTGGCGCTGGTGCGCACCGAACGTGATCTGCCCTGGGGGGTGGTCAACTCCACGGCGCTGCAGAAACTCACCCCGGGTGATGAAGACGCCATGGTGGCGAAGTTGCGCAACCTCTCGGGCACGCACATTCCGGTGCGCGTGACTTCGTCGTTCCTGGTGGACGCTTCCGGCATGCCCCAGCAAACCGTGATCAACCTGATCGACGTCTCCAGCCTGGTCAACAAGAGTGAAGAAATCCGCGCCCAGCACCAGCTGCTGGAGATGACCATGGACGCCATGCAGGACGGGGTGCTGCGCATCGACCGCAAGGGCAAAGTGGTCAGCGCCAACCCGATGGCGCTGGACCTGCTCGGTCTGGACAAGAGCGCCATGGCGCGCCAGCACGTCTATGACCTGCTGCCAGGGGAGCAGCAGGGGCACGACCTGGCCTACTGGCTGCCTTTGCGCGGTGATCTGCTGTTGCGGCGTCTGGTCCAGGATCTGCACGCCAACCCCGAGCTGGTCCAGTCCCTGCCCATCCCCTTGCTGTTCGCCAACCGCCTGGGACGGCTCAAGTGGGCCACGCCCACCGCCTGTGCCTTGCTGGGGCTGAATGTGCCGCCCCAGTCGGCCGCCGAACCGCACATGCTGGCCGAGCAGACCACGCGTGAGCTGCTGGCCTTGCGCGCATCGCCCAAGCGGGCCGACGACGAGGATGTACCACCCATCGTCGATGTGTCCTGGCGTGCCGGCAATGCGCCGGTCATGCGCCTGCCGACCATGATGATCGACACGGCCGATGCCTCCAACGAGGAGCTGATGGTCTGGCTCATCCCCGACCTGGATGCGCTGAGCACGTTCATGATCAGGCGTGCCCACAACATCGAGTGGACGATCTTGCAAACCCTCGAAGGTTTGCTGGTGCCGGTGATTCTGACGGCTTCTCCGCTCGAGGACCCCTACAACCGTCTCACCGGTGCGGTGGTCACCATCAAGGACATGCGCGAGATCAAGGACAAGGAGGCCGAGAACCTGCGCATGATCCAGAAAATCGAGCAATCGCAGCGTCTGGAGGCGCTGGGGCAGCTGGCCGCCGGTGTGGCGCACGATTTCAACAACCTGCTGGGCGTGATCCAGAACCACGCCGAGCTGGTCGAGATGAAGCTGGGCAGCGACACCAAGGCAGCCAAGAACCTCTCGGCCATCCAGCAGGCCACCACCCGTGCGCGCGACATTGTGCTCAAGCTCAACGCGCTCGGGCGGGAGCGCAAACGGCTGGACGAGGATGGCAGCGTGCATGACGAGCAGGAGGTTCAGACCTGGTTCGAGGTGGCCCCCCTGGTCCAGGAAACCCAGGGCCTGCTGCAGGCCAGCCTCAAGGGCATCGACATCCAGGTCAATCTGGACGAGTCGGTCTCCGGGCTGCTCATCCGAGGCCAGAGCGGCGCACTGCAGCAAGTGCTGGTCAACCTTTGTGTCAATGGCAGCCATGCGATCGGGGACCGGCGCAACGGCTTGATCACGCTGGATGTGGCGCGCGCCTCGGAAGGGCAGATCCGCCTGGCGGTGACCGACAACGGCAGCGGCATCCCGCCCGAGATCATGTCGCGCATTTTTGAACCGTTTTTCACCACCAAGGAAGTCGGCAAGGGCACCGGCCTGGGCCTGTCCATGGTGCGCAGCATCGTCACCCAGATGGGGGGCTCCATCGATTGCCAGTCGGAAGTGGGCAAGGGCAGCTGCTTCTCCATCCTGCTGCCCTGTGTGGCGCAATGAGCCACGCCGTCGGTCCATGTCGAAATTGATAGTATTATCAAAAAATACTGATTTAGTGATTTGAGTTTTGTGTCCCGGGGCATGCGCTCAGGGGAAAGATGCAGTGATGGTGGTTCGTGATTCCGTCTCCTCTCGCATGACCGTTTTTGTGGCGGTTGCGGCGGGCCTTTACCTGCTGGCAGGAGGTGCCGCGCTGTGGGGCCTGGCGCAGGCCTCGGCCGAGGATCCGCGGACCCTGACCCTGGCCTGCGGTGCGCTGCTCTCGGGGCTGTTCCTCATGCTGTGGCTGGCCCGCAGGCTTGTCCGTGGCATTGTTCAACCTTTGCGTCAGGTCAGCGCCATGGCCCAGCAGGTGGTGCGCAGCGGCGACCTGTCGCAGCGCATCGAATGGCGGTCCGGAGACGAGATCGGTCAGGTGGCCGAGGCCATCAACAAACTGATGAAAGGCTGGCAGCTGGCCATCCGTGATGTGAGCGGGGTGTTTGGCGCGCTGGCCGAGGGCCGCTTTGACCAGCGTGTGCAGCGCCAGCTCGGCGGTGATCTGGGCCAGCTGTGCGACCGGGTCAATGCTTCGACGCAGACGATCGAGGAAACCTTTCAGAGCCTCGGGGCCTTGATGACCAGCCTGAGGCAGGGTGACTTCTCTGTCCAGGTGTCCTGCCGGGCCCAAGGCGGCTTTCACGATGTGCTGGCACAGGCCCAGGACGCACTGGTGGCCTTGCGTCAGATGCTCGGAGAGGTGGGTGCCGTGATGCAGGGCGTCAGCGCTGGCGATTTGTCCATGCGGGTGCAAGCCGATGGCGAAGGTGACCTGGCCATGCTCAAGCACAACATCAACCGGACGCTCGACAGCCTGGTCACCATGGTCCGGACGGTGCATGACAACAGCCGACAGGTGGCCGCCGCGGCGGTTGAAACCAGCAACGCCATCGGTCAGATTTCCGACGGTGCGCAAAATCAGACCCACGCGATTTCCCAACTGGCCTCGGCCGTGCGCCAGACCTCCGCTGCCATCAACGATGTTTCGCGCAACACCAGTGTGGCCAGCCAGAAATCCCGCGATTCGGTCTCGATCATGGTCGACGGCATGAAGCGCATGGACGACATGGTGGTGGTGGTCAACAACATTGCGGCCAACTCCGAGAAGATCAACAAGATCACCGAAGTGATCGAGAAAATCGCGAACAAGACCAATCTGCTCTCCCTCAATGCAGCGATCGAGGCGGCACGCGCCGGTGAGCACGGCAAGGGCTTCTCGGTGGTGGCCGAGGAGGTGGGCAAGCTGGCCGCCAGCAGTGCGCAGAGCTCCCAGGAGATCGCGCGGCTGGTTCAGCAAGCTGTCGAAGAAACCGCCCAGGCGGTCGAGACGGTGCGCCAGGTGAACCAGGGCATGCGCCAGATCGAGGCGGGCGCACAGGAAACGGACGCGATGCTGCAGCGCATCTCGGCGGCCCTGGAGCAGCAGACCAGTGCGGTGGGCGAAATCAATGCCAACCTGACCAATCTGGATGCGATTGCGCAGAGCAATGCGGCGGCTTCCGAGCAAATCACGGCCACGGTCATGGAGTTGTCCAAGATCGCCGGCAGCACACAAAATGAGGTTTCTCGCTTCAGAGTGGTCAGCAACTGACGATGCTTTGCCTATGATCTTGCCGTGACACACACACCATGAACTCTCCCAACAAGGTCGTTTCTGCCGCATTTGCAGTCAACATCGAGCACCTGCACGCGCTCGGTGTGGTCGATCCCTATTCCGAACAGAGCCTCCAGCTCTACCACTCCGGCAAGCTCAATGCCAACGAGCGTCTGTATTTTTCGCTGTGGGGTTCTTCCGAGCTCAGCACCTCGCTGATTCGCGCCAGAACCCGTTTTGCGAAACAGGGCGAGCCCGTCAGCTCGGCCTATTTCATCATCAAAGGGGCCGCCCTGGGGGTGAAGGACGACGAAATCTACCGCCTGGGTCCGGGCAGCGTGATCGGTCTGGCCGAAGGCGTGGGGGCACAGCCCCATTCCATGACCGCGATCGCCGTTGACGATGTTCAGGTGCGCGTGTTTCCCGTCTATGTGATCGCCAAGCTGGTCAAGAACATGCCCCCGGGTTTGCGCGGCATCCTCAAGGCCACGGTCATGCGTACGCTTCAACTTAAGACGCCTCCGGCGGTATTGATGTGAATTCCTTTGACGAAGTCAAGCTCGAGGAAGGGCAGGTGCTGTTCAAGGCTGGAGAGCCAGCGGACAAGCTGTATTTCATCCAGTCCGGCAGCATCAACATGGCCGACAAGAACACGGGCGCTGTCTTTGCCACCCTCAAGGAGGGCGATTCCTTTGGTGAACAAGCCATGTTGCAGGGGGGCATCCGGGGTGCGACGGCCATTGCGGCCGAGGCATCGGTCTGCCTGGAAATCACGGCTGAAGGGCTCAGGAGCATGCTGATATCGGCATCGCCGATCCTGACGGCGGTTTTTGAAGCCCTGATGCTCCAGCAAAACATGCAAAACGCATTGCGCGTCAGGAACTGAAATGCCTTTTGCAGCCTCCCCAGCCAACCACCTGCTCGCTTCGCTGGAGTCGACACTCCAGAACCTCAGGCAACCCTGGCCGGCCCAATGGCCGGGGCTGGAGCGTGTCCTGGAGCGCTGCTGGCAGCGCCTGGACATCGACTGCGCCGCTCAGCCCCCACGCACTGCCGCCTTGCTGGACTGGTCCCGGCAGGTGGCCAGCCGCATCGAGCGCGATGGACAGCGGCTGCATGCGCAAGGTCATGAGCCTGACTACCACAACCGCCTGCACATCGCGGACACCCTGGTGTGCATGACGCACCTGCTGCTGGCCCTGCGCATGCAGTCGCAGCCCGGTGCTGGTCAGGCGCATCTGGAGGCGCTGTGTCTGGCCATCATGGCGGGGCATGATTTCGCGCACCCGGGGGGCAGCAATGCGTTTCCTGGTCAGTTTGAAACGCTGGCGGTGCAGGCGCTTGAACCGCTGATGCGCGAGGCCGGCGTGGACAAGCGCGATCAGGAGGTGCTGGCGCACTGCATCCTGCTGACCGACCCCTTGTGCGTCAAATCGGCCCACCAGGCCGCAGCCAGCGTGCCTTTCCACCTGGGTGAATTGCAGTGGATGACAGTGCTGGTGCAGGAGGCCGATATCCTGGCGAGCACCTTGCCCGAAACGCAGCAGAGTCTGACGCAGGCCCTCTCGCGCGAATGGATGCCGTCCAACCCCGATGCGGCGGCCAAGTTGCTGCTGCCATTCAGCCGTATGATGTTCCTGGAGCATGCGGCCCTGTTTTCCAGCCCCGCTTCTCGGCTGTTGCAGTTGCACGAAGTCAAGGCGCGCCAGGTCAGTGACCTGCAAAGCCAGCTCTGACGGTGGCCCGCAGGGCCGGGCAGCTTACTTGGTGTAGGCCGCCATCATGCCTTCGAAGGTGCCCTTGAGGCTGGTGCGCAGGCTGTTGCTGCTGCCCACAATGCTCTCCATCACGCTGAACTGGTTCATGTAACGGCTGAGCAGCTTGTCCATCTGGTCTTGCAGGCGTTCGAGCTCTTTCTGGTAGCCAGAAACTTGTTTTTGCGCGCTGGCCGTTTGCTTGTCGATCACGCCGGTGCTGCGCAGCATCTTGTCGAGCTCACGCACCGCATCACCAGCCAGTCCGCCGTTGGCGCTGCTGTAGACGCTCTGGTTGTTGGTGCCGGCACTGAACATCTGCACCACTTCGTCAAAATTGTCCTGCAGGGCGGCGTCGAGCTTGGCCTCATCGAGTTGCAGCATGCCGTTGCGGTCAAATGACAGGCCCACATTGCGGGCGGCCTGGATGGTGGTGCCGCCGGTGCTGGAGGGGTCGCTGATGAGGCGGCGCACTTTGCCGAGCACGCTCTGCACCAGACTGTCGCCGGCCAGAGCGCCACCGTAGGTCTCCACCTTGCTGTCGCGGTCACCCAGGATCTTGAGGTTGTCGCTGAATTCCTGGTAAGCGGCGACCAGGGCCTTGAGGTTGTCCTTGATCGTGCCGGTTTCGCGGTTGAGTTCCAGCCTGGCTGCCCCGCTGGTGGTGGTGTTGAGATTGAGCGTGACGCCGTCAATGATGTCGTTGATGCTGTTGCTGGCGCGTTGAATCGGCAGACCATTGACTTCGAGCTCGGCGTTGGCGGCAGGCTGCAGCGTCTGGGCGAAGCTGATGGGTGCGCTGCCCGGACGTTGGGCCTGCAGGCTGAGCGTGGCCGTTTCGGGGGGCAGGGTGGCACCATCGGCTGGGCGCCAAAGCCCGTCCTCGCCTTGCACCAGGGGCAGGGAAATGGTCACGGGTTCGCCGGTGTCGGGGTCGGTGTCTTCGTAGCTGGCCATGACCGAGGTGGTGCCGGTGGCGGCGCTGATTTCCAGGCTGCTGGCGCTGCGGGTCTCCACCTGGGCCGTGCTGGCCACGGTGCCGGCTGCGGCAGTGATGGCAAAGCTGTTGGCCGAACCGGTCTGTCCACTGAGCACGATCTGGAAACCGCTGCCGGTGTTCAACAGCTGCGCCGTCACGCCGGTCTTGGCGCCGTTGATCGCACTGACCACACCCGCTGGCGTGGCGTTACTGACGGTGATGTCCTTGGGTGTGCCATTGCCCACAGTCAGCTGCAGCGTGAATGCTTGTCCGCCGTTGAGCGGGGTGTTGCGCGCCTCAAAGGTCTGGCTGGCACTGCGCTGTTCGGTGGCCAGGCTCTTGATGTTGACACTGTAGCTGCCGGTGCCGGCGGTGGTGCCGGCACTGACGGACAAGGCCCCGGGCTGGCTCACGGCGGCCTTGATGGAGGCGAAGTCGCTGGCGTCGTTGAGCTTTTCGAACGCGCCCTTGAGTTGCGACAGCGAGTATTTGACGGCGGCATAACCCGAGATCCGGGCCTCGGTCTGCTTGATCTTGCCGTCGATGCGCTCCTTGCGCGGTGCGCGCTCGGCTTCCACCAGGTTTTCGGCCAGGGCCTTGATGTCGATGCCCGAACCGGCGCCCAGGGTGTTGACGATGTTGGAGGTGGTGGCCATGTCGGTTTATATCGGCGCGGGGTCAGGAAACTTGAATCAGCCGCGGATGTAGTCGAACAGCGAGAGGCCGGAGATTTTCGAGAAGCTGCCCATGGCAGCTTCCATGGCCATCACTTGCTTGTTCATGCGTGTGACCGCTTCCGCATAGTCAAGATCCTCGATCTGAGAGAGGGTTGACTTCAGGCGCAGTGTCGTTTCGGCCAGAACGTCCAGCTGAGACTGGACCACTTGCTGATCCGATCCCGTCTGGGCGATGGCCAGTGTCAGGCCCAGGGACATTTGACCGAGTTGCTGCGCACGCCCGCGCTTGCGCAAGCCTTGGGGGACGAGGCCGGGGTGGTGGTGGCGGCCACGGTGGCAGAGCGCGATGCGACCTATCACCTCGCACGCTACACCTTCGATGGCGGCGAGGTGTGGGGACGCGACGCGGGCTTGGCTCTGGGCAGCCCCTTGCGCCTGCGCTTACTCGCGCGCGATGTGAGCCTCTCGACCCAAGCCGAGGAGGCCTCGAGCATTCAAAACCGCCTCGCGGGCGTGATCAGCGCGGTGGAGGATGACACCCACCCCTCCCAGGTGCGGGTGCACGTGCGCTGTGGCCAGAGCGTGGTGCTGGCGCGTTTGACGCGCCGCGCCCACGACCAGCTCGGCCTGCACCTGGGCCAACAGGTGTGGTGTCAGGTGAAATCGGTCGCGCTCATGGTTTGACTCGGGCAGGATGTCCAAGGCCACCTGCTAAGCGTCAAGCGTTGGCCTTGCACGCGCGCGCGCGCGATGGCGGCCACCCCTTGGTGATCCAACATCCATTGCACGGGCTCGCCCGCCACTTGCAAGGCACGGCGGCGCAGCTGTGCGGTTAACTCGCAAGGGGCGGCCTGCCCCAGAATGCGGCGCATGGACTCGGGCAGGATGTCCAAGGCCACCTGCTGCATGAGTTGCAGCAAGGGGCGATCGATCCAATCGGCAGGATAGGCCATGAGGATGCGGTAAATCTCCTGCGCCCGGGCGTCAAAGCGCAACGCGGGCACATAAGCTTCCAAGGCGGCCTGGGTCGCGCGCCAAGTGAGCGGCAAGTCCGTCGCCCCCAAGGCCTGGCCCACGCGGGTCATCTCAGCCACGTAGGCGTCGGCCTGTGCAGGGCTCAAGGGCGTGCGCGCCAGGTGTTGGTAAGCCGATAAAAAAGCGCTGACCTCCGCCAAGTGCACCCAACGCAGGAGGGCGGGTTCGTTGGCCACATAGGGCTCGCCTGCTTGATCGACGCCCTGGATGCGGGCGTGGATGGCGTTGACACGGGCAATGGCTTGCTGCGCCATGTCTTGCCCGCCATAGGTGGTGGCCGCGACAAAATGCGCGGTTCGCCCCAGCCGTGCTTTGAGCTGGTGGCGGAAATCGGAGTGATCCCACACCGCCGCCAACGCCCGTGGGTGCAGGGATTGCACGATCAAGGAGGAGAGCCCCCCCACCATCATGGCCACAAAATGCGCGTGCACGCGCCAGGCTTGTGAGTCCGGTCCAAAGAGGCCAGGGTCCCCCAAGGGCTGCGTGAACTCGTCCAAGTTGGCGCGCGAGCCCGTGAGCGCGCGCACGCGCGCGCCGAGCGTGTCAGCGGCCCAAGCCAGCCATGGCGAAACAGAAGAAGGGGGCACAGTCCGAGAGCCTCATACCAGAGTGAGCCACCATGGTATGGAGAAGGCTCTACAGTTGCACGCCAGCACGGTAGTACCCCCGACCTCTCACAGGACTCTCTCCATGGCGGACTTCAAAGGCAATAAGTCTTACCTGCCCAGCAAACCCTGCGCGGTGTGTGGGCGCACCATGACGTGGCGAAAGGCCTGGGCGAAGAACTGGGAATCGGTGCGGTATTGTTCGACGGCTTGCCGCCAACACAAATCCACCACGCCCCCCAATCGTTGCGCTTGAGCGCCCGCCCTCCCCTCGCCTTTGCGTGAGGCGGGGGAGGATGCGCGCGTTTAGGCGTTTTGCTCCCGCAGCGGCGGAGCCGCCATGAGTTGCTGGATTTGGGCGTTGCGCGTGACTTGCTCGATCATCTCGGCAATCATGGCCGCCGTGACCGCCGACAGCGTCCAGCCCAAATGACCGTGGCCCGTGTTGTAGAACACATTGGCCGCTTTGCCACGTCCGACGCGGGGCATCATATTGGGCATCATGGGGCGCAGACCCGCCCATGGCACCACTTGGCGGGTGCTCACGCCCGGGAAGCATTGGTTGACCCAGTTGACCAGGGGTTGAATGCGATCGGCGCGAATGTCTTTGTTCAGGCCATTGAACTCGGCGGTGCC
>Ga0256347_1000181_pt1 | contig 10146 bp, 4 predicted proteins | sample AtltaT_41_FD_183681 | JGI IMG/M metagenome (GOLD analysis project Ga0256347, IMG submission 183681) | Metatranscriptome of freshwater microbial communities from Altamaha River, Georgia, United States - Atl_Colum_RepB_8d (Metagenome... | ecosystem: Environmental > Aquatic > Freshwater > River...
AAATATATCTATATATATAATTTTGCATGATTTTTTATTATAACACATTATTGAAAACAGAAATGCTTTAATAAGGTGTTTTGCTGGTTTTTATGTGAACGGTTTTATCTCGTATCTCAAATCCGGCAATTATGGAAATCATGAATGGAAGAGCAAAAAAAAATCTAACTTTTATTCTCCCTGTTTTATCAGGGAAGGATAATTCCTTTTTAACCAGGTTCATTCGCTTTGGACCTTTATTGGTCTTTTTTCTCCTTTTTCTACTCGCTGAAAAGGTAGTCGGACAAACATTGACTTGTAATCCGGCACCCATTAATGCACCAAAGGAAATTGCAGTTAATCAAAATTGTGAAGGGGTTATCCTTCCGGCCATTATTGTGGATACAGCTTCTACGACCTATTTGTCTTCAAATATGTCTATTGCGCTTTTTACACAGGCAGGTACTTTAATTAAAAAAGATACCGGCAGCCTTACCGTAAATCTGAATCCTTATCTTGGCACTATTGTAAGGATTGAAATTCTGGTTTTTGGTACGCCCTTTTCATGTAATGGTTATGCCCGTATTGTAGATAAAATGCCACCTGTTATCTCCTGCCGGGATACGGTGGTTAGTTGTAGTGTCGATACCTCTGGTATTAATCTGGGAAGACCTGTCATCATCGAAAATAATTGTAATAGTACCCTGACCTATAACTATAAGGATAGCGTTTCCGTTTCTGATTGCTCAATGGATACACTGCAGCGGATATTCCGCAGATGGATTGTAGCAGATATTTATGGTAATGCTGATACCTGTTTTCAAAAGATCAGTTTACTAAAACCAAGTCTGGATTCCCTGACTGCCTTACGTCGTATCGTCTTTCCCCGCGATACCCTGTTAAGTTGCAATACACCCAATGTAAGTCCCGAAAGAACAGGTTATCCAACGATTAATGGCAGTAAAATTAATTCACCGGGATTATGTAAAATAAATTACTCCTTTACAGATGATACTACGAGGACCTGCGCCGGCGTTAGTTTTGCAGTGATTCGTCGCTGGACTGCCATCGACCTTTGTACCAGCCAGGATACCTTGCACACGCAGATTATTCAGGTTAAGGATACAACTAAACCTGTTATTGTTTGTCCTGTTCCAAAGCGTGTTTCTACCCAACCTTCCATTTGTATGGCTTTGGTACCGTTAAGTGCTCCCCAACTCATAACGGACAATTGTGATCCGGCACCAAATCTGATGGTTACAACACCATTTTCAGGAACGTATCCAAACCTTATCACTATGCCACTCGGTACGCATACTATAACCTACATGGCTATCGATAAATGCGGGAATACGGCTGTTTGTACCTCTACTGTAGAGGTTTTTGACACCACTCCGCCCGTTGCTATTTGTAAGGGGGCGGGAAATATTACCCTGACAAATGAAGGAACTGCTTATGCCTCAGCAAGGGCTTTTGACAGTGGCTCCAGGGATAATTGCGGTCTTCCTGTTTATTATAAAGTTAAGCGAAAGGTTATCAGCAGTTGTAACGGTTCAAATGGTGATGATTCGCCAGCGTCAGGCTATCAGGAATGGTTTGACGATTTTGTAACTTTTTGTTGTGAAGATGTGGATAAAGGTAAAATTACCATTGAGCTCAGGGTGTATATTTCCAATCCGGGTGAAGGGCCGGTTGATCCGGCAAGGGAGGCACCTGGCGGAGATTTATATGGTAATTTTTATAATACCTGTGAGGTAAATATGACGGTTGAAGATAAACTTCCTCCTGTTATTATCTGTCCTTCAAATAAAAACACAGAATGTAATGATGAATTAATTAATCTGGGTCGTTTTGGCAGCCCAATTGTTCTGGAAGCCTGCAGTTACACCTTAGATTCTACACATAGTGTAAAAATGGAGGAATGTAATACGGGGCTGCTCACTCGTACCTTTACTGCAACCGATGCGAGGGGTTTGAAAGCCTCTTGTACCCAAACTATAAATATCCAGAATAATTCAGTTCTCCTCGCTCAACATATCACCTGGCCTGCCGATGTGACTATTAATTCATGTAATGCACAGGTTGGGGTGAATGATTTGCCGGTAAATAGCAGAAGACCCGCTGTTAATGAGCCGCTTTGTGCTCAGATTGCTTATGCATACACAGATAATGTTTTTAATATGACTTCGCCCGGTTGTTTTAAGGTATATCGTACCTGGGAGGTAGTCGATTTATGTAAATATGTGCCTGGAATACCCGGACATCGTTTTACCCATGCTCAATTAATTATTGTGGAAGATAAAACGCCTCCCGTTTTATCTGTTCCACCCAACCAGACCGTAAATTTATTTACCGATTGCAATGTGGCTCAGGTAACTATTCCCCTGGCTACAGCTACAGATAATTGTAATCAGAATCTGGAGATAACCAATAATTCTCCCTTTGCCAATCAAAATGGGGCAAATGCAAGTGGTACCTATCCACTCGGTACGACAACTTTTACTTTCTCAGTTTCAGACGGATGTGGTAACAAGGTGACCAGGCAAATGTCAGTAACCGTCATCGATAAGAAACCTCCAACCCCAATATGTAAAAACATAGCGGTAAATCTTTCTAAAATGCCAGCTATAATGGCTATGGTAGATGCCAAAGCTATTAATCTGGCGAGCCGTGATGTTTGTGGCGGACCCATAAAAATCAGTATCAAAAGAGGTAATTCCGGGGAAAGAATTCCACCCCATCCTCTTGATACCATGTTAACCTTTACCTGTGCAGATTTTGGAATTCAACCCGTTGAGTTATGGGTGACTGATGCTAAGGGAAACAGCGATTTCTGTACCGCTACCGTAGATGTACAAGATAATGATGGATTATGTCTGACAAATCCGAAAGGTAAAATTGCAGGTGTCATCAAAACCGAAAAAGGAGAAGATGTCGAGAAAGTAATCATTAAAGAGATTAATGATCCCTCAATGAACGCACTGACTTCCGCTTCCGGTAAGTTTGAATTGCCTAATCTTCCGTTTGGAAAAAATTATAAATTACAACCAACAAAAAATGATGACCTATTAAATGGTCTTTCTACCATGGATCTGGTTCTTATCCAGAAGTTTATCCTTGGGTTGATTCAGTTAAAATCGCCCTATCAGCAGATAGCAGCTGATTTAGACAGGTCGGGTAATGTGTCCACCCTTGACCTGATAAAACTGAGAAAATTGATTTTAGGGAAGGACACAGATTTAGGAACCCTGAATAATTCATGGCGATTTATAGACGCTGATTATATTTTTCCAGCTGGCGTAAATCCGTTAAAAGCTCCTTTCCCTGAAGCTAAAACGATAGAGGATTTTAAGTCCAAATTCGCACAAGCTAATTTTATTGGTATTAAAGTTGGCGATTTAAATAGTTCCGCTACGCCCAATAGTTTAATCATTCAAACACCAAGGAGTACCTATGGTGAACTACAATTGCAGATTCCCAACAGGAAATTTGATTACGGAGAAGAGTTTACTGTAGAGATAAAGGCGGAATCACAGGAGGATGTGGCTGGGTTTCAGTTTACACTTGATTTTGATGAACGCATCCTGGAATTTATAGATTATGCTGCTGGTGATGTGCCTGGCATTACAGATGAAAATTTTGCACTCATTGACAAGAATAAGGGTATTCTGACAGCTAGCTGGAATGTAATGAGAGAAAAATCATGGCCTCTGGCTGCAACACCTATATTAAGACTGACATTCCGTGCTAAAAAAGCCTCAGAAATTATTTATGCGCTCAATATGGCGCCTCAACCTACCGTTCCGGAGGCCTACACACATGAAGGAGAAATGCTGGACCTGAATCTGATTTTTAAAGACGGTGCCAATCCTATTGGTAAAGGTGGGTATCATTTGTATCAAAATTATCCCAATCCTTTCTACCAGCATACAATGATTGGATTTACAATACCACAATCGCAGGAGGTAAAGATTACGATTACAGATATTACGGGAAGAATTGTTTGGGAGACAAAAGGTATTTATCCGAAAGGCCTGAATGAAGTTCCTTTTCAAAGAGAAGGTTTCTGGAGTGATGGCTTGTATCTCTACAAATTGGAATCCGGATCATTTACCGATGTAAAAAGAATGATCCTAAGTTCCGGTCATAAATAATTTAAAGCTTTTTTTTCAAAATCTTTTAGTTTGGCATGAATTTGGCATAGCCTTTCTTGTAACTATTAAAATTTTTTATCATGCGTGGGTACAAAAAATCAGATTGGATGATAGTCGCTATCCTGACTTTCTTTCTGAATTCTCCTCAGTTATTATCCGGCCAGTGTACGTTGATTTGTAATAATAATGTTTCGATTAGTGCAGATTCAACCTGTAATCTCAGAATTACAGCTGCCATGATTCTAAGTGAAACAAATCCTGGTATTTGCTCTCCCTCCGCACCTTCCGATTATGAAGTTACGGTGATGCTGGGACCAAATGGTCAGGTGTTTCCAACCTCTCCTTTTGTTGGCAGGGCATACCTAAATCAATTACTTTATGCCAGAATCAGACATATACCCAGCGGAAATATTTGTGTAGGGTCTTTTAGGGTCGTTTCATTGGGTTCCCCCCTGATTATTTGCCCAAGAGATACAACTGTGCTTTGCGGAACTCCTACCGATACGGCTAGGTTAGGTAAAGCTACTTCCCTTGAATGTAATTCCTACAGTATTTCCTATGAAGATAAATATGAAAACAAAATAAATGCATGCGCAGATACTTTGGTTGGTATAATTAACAGAACCTGGACTATAACCCTTTCCAATGGCTTGAAAAATACCTGTGTTCAAAAAATAAAAATACGCAGACCCTCTGTCTCAAATTTAGTTTTTCCTGCCAACAGAGATAATGTGTCGGGTAGGAGAGGAGTTTCGTGTGTTACGCCCAATGTTACACCTGATAGTACCGGATGGCCTCAATTAAATGGCTTTAATATAACACCTTCCAATATTTGTGGCATTTCATTGACCTATAATGATCAAACTATTAATGGTTGTGCACCAACTTTTACCTTGCTAAGAAACTGGACAGCTGTTGATGGATGTACCAATGCTATACGTACTTTTCAACAGGTTATTCAAGTCATCGATACGATTAAGCCAAGACTAACCTGTTTAAGGGATACTATTATTGCCTTTACTTCCTCTTCAACCCAGTGTGGTGCAACAGTAACCATACCCCCAATTGCTTTTATTGATTCCTGTGCGGCTAATAATCAGGTCAGAGTGGTTATTATGTCTAATTTTGGCGTCATCAATGGGAATGGGGGTCAATTAACGGGTGTTCCGCCTGGCTATCACAATATCATGTATATGGTTACAGATCCCTGTGGCAATACTTCCCAATGCACCCGCGTGGTTCGGGTCATTGATAATACACCGCCTGTTTTGGTTTGTCCCTCCAGTATCCAGGTTTCTTTAACACTGACGGGTGAAGCACAGGTAGAGCCGAGTTCCTTTTATTTGCAGGCCACCGATTTATGCTGTACGAATCTAACCTTTAAACTTCAGAAAATGACGGCTTCTCCTTTGCCCTTTTCTGATTCGCTGAAATATTATTGTGCAGAAATCTTAACCAATAATATGGCTACCCTTCAGGTGACCGATTGTTATGGAAACTCCAATTTTTGCATGGTCGAAGTAGATGTGGTTGATAAACTTCCAAGAACTATCATTTGTCCAGATACGGTAACGCTATATAATCCCGCATTTTTAGCTGATACCAGTATTGTTGGAGGTCCCAGGGTAAATGGAACCTGTAATTTGTTTCAGGTGGAATATGAAGATGACAGAAACCTGGGTTGCGGTGGCGGAACAGGTGTAATCAGAAGGGATTGGACCGTTTATTATGGAGGTATTGATACAACTACCTGTCCTACCCAAATCATTATTTTAAACGATACTACTACCTTAAGAGCTACCTTTCCTCCGGATTACTCCCAAACAAATTGTACCAATTTAGCTTCGTTGAATCCAGCTAACCTGCCGGTTGGTTTCAGAACCCCAACCGTTATAAATCCGGCATATAAAGGCATTGTTATTACGCATAATGATGCCGTAAATTATAATGTCTCTGGTGCCTGTATTCAAATAACCAGAACATGGACCATTACTGACACCTGTGTTTATGAACCAGGTGATCCCATTGGCCCTTTGAATGGAAGAATTGTTGGTACTCAACTCATCAGGGTTTTTGATAATACACCACCCAGTTTTATATGTCCCTCCGAAGGTCTGGTTATTTACCTGGATCCGGATTCCTGTAATACTACTATCAGACTACCAATACCAACGAATATTCAGGAATGTTTACCCGATCTGGTGACGATTTCTGTAAGCGGCGATTTTGGAAATTCTTTAGACATTTCCCGAATTCCAGCGGGTATTTATGATGTTACCTATCGGGTGGCAGATATATGTGGAAATTTTGGAACCTGTGATGCTACGTTTGCTATCATTGAGAATACACCGCCTGATATGTTTTGTAATAACATTGTTAGTAAATCTCTGGCCGCTTCAGGTACAGCTATTGTGAATGCCATAGAATTTAATACAGGAGCAACGGTTGACAATTGTACCCAAACAGATTCTATTCGATGGAGAATCGGCGCCAGACCCACACCCGGATTTACCGGACCCCCGCCAAATGCCTCCCTGACTTTTGCCTGTGATGATATTGGAGATAATCCTTTGACCGTGTGGTCAGTTGATATAGCTGGTAATTATGAACGTTGCGACGTCATCGTCAGAATAAATGATCCATTAGCGGTCTGTGGTGGAGGAGTAACAGTTGCAGGTGCCATTAAACTGGAAAATGGTTCCGGGGTCCCTACCGTAAAGGTAGAGGAAATGAAAAATCATTCAGGTGAATCTATGACCGATAATAAAGGTACGTATGCATTAGGTAACCTTGTTCCTGGCGGAAACTATGAAATTATGCCCGGAAAATCAGGTAGCTATACCGATGGCGTTTCTACCCTCGATCTGATTCTGGTGAACAGGCATTTGACGGGGTCAAGAGCGTTGGAATCACCCTATAAAATCATAGCAGCCGATGTGGATGGAAATGGAAGAATCTCGGTGAGAGATATTATCCAACTTCAACGGTTGATTTTAAATGTGACCAATACATTTCCTGAAAATAAACCATGGAGATTTATTCCTAAAAGTTTTCAGTTTCCAAATCCTAAAGATCCCTTCGCATCTCCTTTTCCGGAATCTAAATTTGTCTCAAACTTATTCAAAGATATGAATGATGGTGATTTCGTTGCCATAAAAGTTGGAGATGTTAATAATAGTATAATCCCTGAAAATGGTATCAGCCCCCGTTCCCAGGAAACTTCCAGAGTCTTTTTACTCCCCCAATGGAAGCTTCAGCCAGGGGAACGGGTCTGGTTACCTATTTATTTTGAAAGCAGGGACTTTTGGTGGGGTGGACAATTTGCCCTGCAGTTTAATCCCGAATTGATTAAAATACATGGTTTCTCTGCTTCTGATGAGTTAAAGGTGACAGATAAACCTTTATCGGATAACAAATGGGCTTTTACCTGGTATTCTGACGATTTGAAAAAAATAGAAGCGGGTGAGGTTTTAGGCTTTATTGAAGTGGAAGCACTTCGACAAACCGTCCTATCCAATGCCCTTTCTTTAAGCAATAATTTCTTTGATTCTGAAGCTTACTTATCAACACAGCATATTGATTCTGTGGTGGTCGCCCCCCTGACCATTCAGTTTGCTTCACCAAACGCCGCAACCAATAGTGGGTTGCGGCTTTGGCCGAATCCTTTTAAAGATTGGGTAACCTTTCAATTACCTCCTGCTTCCGGTTCTCAAGGTACCCTCGACATTTATGATGTACAGGGAAGAAAAATCTGGACAAAATCCTGGCAATTAAATAAAGGGGATGCGCCTCTTTTCACCTTACAGGGAACTGAACTGCCACATGCTGGGGTATATATCTATAAATATGCAGATGGTTTGGGACAATATACAGGAAATCTGATTTTACAGAAATAATCCACTCTTTGGTTTTTTCAGGATAAAGTTTCTTCTTTGAACTTTATCCTGAAAAATCTGGCATGTATTCAACATTTCAAAAAGGTAAATGGGGGGAATCATTAGCTTTAATCTGGCTTTTGGCACACGGTTTTACCATTATTCAAAAAAATTGGTTTTATAAACACGCAGAAATAGATTTAATTGCCCGGCATTTAAATACGTTAGTATTTATTGAAGTAAGGCTGTTACATAGAAGAAACCTAAACCTTCCGGAAAATACAATCAGTAAAAATAAAAGAAAAAAAATAGCATCGGAAGCTGCTGCTTTTACAGAATCTCATGATTACCAGGGTGATATTCGATTTGATATCATTGGTATAATCTATGGTAAGGATAAAAAACCGGAAATCAGACATTTTCCGGACGCTTTTTTCCCTGGCTTATTTTAACCCAATTTGTTTTTCAGATACTTTCAGGTTAATTTTATATAAAATTGGATATAAATGAGGTTTAAAAAATTAATGTCTTCAGTTTCTGCATTGTCTGTAATTGGATTACTTATGGGTCAGCCTTCGGAAAATAGAAAGGAAATCAGGTTAATAACACTTGATCCGGGGCATTTTCATGCCGCTCTTATTCAAAAAACGATGTATCCACAGCTTGATCCAACGGTATTTGTTTATGCACCAATGGGTACAGATGTAGATTTACACCTGGGGAGAATAAATTCTTATAATCATCGAAATGAAAATCCAACCCAATGGGAGGTAAAAACATACCTGGGAAAGGATTATTTGTCCAACATGCTGGCAGAAAAAAAGGGAAATGTAGTTATGCTGGCTGGTAATAATAAACTTAAAACTAAATATATTGCCGATGCCGTTGCTGCAGGGTATCATGTTTTTGCCGACAAACCTATGGTTATTAACTCGGCCGGGTTTCATTTGCTGGAAAAGGCGTTTAAACAAGCAGAACAAAAAAATATCCTCATATACGATATTATGACAGAACGGTATGAAATCAGCTCTATGTTACAAAGAGCTTTTTCTACCTTTGAAGAAGTTTTTGGGGTTTTACAGGATGGGTCATTAGAAAATCCTGCTGTTATCAAAGAGAGTGTTCACCATTTTTATAAGGAAGTTTCAGGTTCTCCCCTGCAACGACCTGGATGGTTTTATGATGTAAACCAGGAAGGGGAGGGGATTGTCGATGTCACAACGCATCTGGTTGATCTGGTTCAGTGGAGTTGTTTTCCTGATCAAATATTAAATTATGAAAGGGATATCAAATTGAGGGACGCAAGGCGTTGGGCTACTATGATTTCTCCTGCCCAATTTCAGCAAAGTACTAAAATGGCTCAGGTTCCGGATTATCTGAAAAGTATTCAGCAAAAGGATGGTCAGCTTTCCGTATTTTCAAACGGGCAGATTGATTACCAGATTAAGGGTCATTTTGCCAGGGTAAAAGTTACCTGGGCCTGGCAGGCAGAACAAGGCGCCGGAGATACCCATTATTCCATTATGCGAGGAACAAATGCCAGTCTGATTATCAGGCAAGGTAAGGAACAAGGCTTTCAACCTGTATTTTCAGTAGAGTCCAACCGGTTTAAGGAGGATGCGTATCGTAATACCTTTGACCGTGTTTTCCGTGAAATTGCAAAATCCTTCCCAGGTATTAGTTATATCTTAATGGGAAATACCGCTACATTTGATATTCCCACCGTATATAAGGAGGGTCATGAAGCTCATTTTGCCAGGGTTACGGAAAAATATCTTGATTTTATTCAGAAAGGAAAAATGCCTGCCTGGGAGGTACCCAATATGCTGGTCAAATACAAATTGACTACAGATGCATTAAATCTGGCATTAAAAAATACGAAATAATAGCTAACGGATTTTTTATTTAATTTCTTCAAAAACGCCAAGTTCTACCTGTCGTTTTTGAAGATTCGTATCCAATAGCCTTACTTTTAGCCTGGCACCCATCTTAAGCGTTTTTCCAGTGTAAATACCCCTTGCAAATAATCGCGATGGATCCATTTCATAAGGTTCTGCAAACCGGTTAAAAGAAAGAAAGCCTTCGCAATGGGTAGTCAGTAATTCAATGAACAGTCCTCTGTCCATCATACCGGTAAT
>Ga0256347_1000186_pt1 | contig 10089 bp, 7 predicted proteins | sample AtltaT_41_FD_183681 | JGI IMG/M metagenome (GOLD analysis project Ga0256347, IMG submission 183681) | Metatranscriptome of freshwater microbial communities from Altamaha River, Georgia, United States - Atl_Colum_RepB_8d (Metagenome... | ecosystem: Environmental > Aquatic > Freshwater > River...
ATTCGCAACACGAGTCCAATACAGCCTTCCACATCGCAGAAAGACAGGGATGCAGACCACTTTTCCCAGACTCTTGCAAAAGCACGCCACCGAGCGCCCGAGCGCGCCCGCCTTGCGTGAAAAAGAATACGGTATTTGGCAGACCACCACCTGGTCGGCCTTGCGCCAAGAAGTGCAATCCCTCGCCTGTGGCCTGCACCAGCTCGGATTGCAGCGCGGCGAACACATGGTGGTGATTGGTTCAAACCGCCCGCGCCTCTATGCCGCCATGTTGGCCGCGCAGTCGCTGGGGGCCATTCCCGTGCCGCTCTACCAAGACGCCGTGGCCGCCGAATGTGTGTTCCCCCTCAACAACGCCGAGGTGCGCTTCGCCGTGGTGGAAGACCAAGAGCAAGTCGACAAACTGCTCGAAATTCGCGAACAATGCCCGCAACTCACCCACATCCTTTTTGACGACCCGCGCGGCCTGCGCAAGTACGACGAGCCCGGTCTGGCCTCGCTCGACGAGGCCGTCGCTGCCGGTGAAGTGTTCGCCCGCCAGCACCCCCAGTTCTACGATGAGCAGATCGAATCGGCCAAGCCCGAGGATGTCGCTGCCATGTTCTTCACCTCCGGCACCACGGGTAACCCCAAGGGCGTGGTGCACACCCACCTCTCCTTGCTCGACCGCGCCGAAGCGGGCGCCATTTTTGACCGCCTCACTTCGGCCGAAGACGTGCTGGCTTACTTGCCCCCCGCGTGGATTGGTCAAAACATTTTCAGCTACGCGCAGTGGCTCGCCTGCGGCTATGTGGTCAATTGCCCCGAGTCGAGTGCCACCGTCACCATCGACCTCAAAGAAGTGGGGCCCACATATTATTTCGCGCCGCCGCGCGTGTTTGAGGGCTTGCTCACGAGCGTGATGATTCGCATGGAAGACGCTGGCGCGTTCAAGCGCGGCCTCTTTCACTACTTCATGCGCGTGGCGCGCCAATATGGCCCAGACCGCATGGACGGCAAGTCCATTGGCGCGGTCGCCAGCTTGCTCTACCAATTGGGCGACTGGTTTGTCTACGGCCCTTTGCGCAACAACCTCGGTTTCTCGCGCGTGCGCGTGGCCTACACCGCGGGTGAGGCCATTGGCCCCGACCTTTTCACTTTCTACCGCTCGATTGGCGTGAACCTCAAGCAGCTCTACGGCTCAACCGAAACCGCCGTGTTCGTCTGCCTGCAGCCCGACCACGAAGCGCGTGCCGACACCGTGGGCGTGCCCTGCAAGGGCGTGGAGATCAAAGTGGCCGACAACGGGGAGATTTTGGTCAAGTCCTCGGGCCTGCTCAAGGAATACTACAAGAACCCGGCTGCCACCGCCGAAGTGCTCACCGCCGATGGGTGGTACCACACCAGCGACGCGGGTTTTCTCGACAGCCACGGGCATTTGAAGATCATCGACCGCGTCAAGGACGTCGGCCGCATCAAGGGCGGCGCCAATGACGGCGCCATGTTTGCGCCCAAATACGTCGAGAACAAGCTCAAGTTCTTCCCGCACATCAAAGAGGCGGTGGCCTACGGCGATGGTCGTGAAAAAGTGTGTGTGATGGTCAACATCGACTTCGACGCCGTGGGCAACTGGGCCGAGCGGCGCAACCTCCCCTACGCGGGTTACCCAGATCTCGCGGGCAAGCCCGAGGTTTACGCCCTGATTCAGGAGTGCGTGGAAAAAGTCAATGCCGATCTGGCCGAAGACAAGCTGCTCGCCGGCAGCCAGATCAGCCGCTTCCTTGTGTTGCACAAAGAGCTCGACGCCGACGACGGCGAACTCACCCGCACCAACAAAGTTCGTCGCGGCTTCATTGCCGAGAAGTACCAAGTGCTGATTGACGCCCTCTACGGCGGCAAGAGCGAGCAGTACATCGAAACCCAAGTGAAGTTCGAGGACGGTCGCACCGGCAGCGTCAGCGCCACCTTGAAGATTTTTGACGCGAAGACATTCGCCACGGTAGGTAAAGCAGCATGAGCAAAAAAATCGGTGACGTCATTCTCGACGTCCAGCACATCAGCCTGCGCTTTGGCGGCGTCAAGGCCCTCACAGACATCTCCTTCAACGTGCGCGAGCACGAGGTGCGCGCCATCATCGGCCCCAACGGTGCGGGCAAGAGCTCCATGCTCAACTGCATCAACGGGGTTTACACCCCGACCGAGGGCTCGATCATGTTCCGCGGTCAAACCTTCAGCCACATGAACAGCCGTCAGGTGGCGGAAATGGGCATCGCCCGCACCTTTCAGAACTTGGCGCTCTTTAAGGGCATGAGCGTGATCGACAACATCATGACGGGGCGCAACCTGCGCATCAAGAGCAACTTGTTCTTGCAAGCGCTGCGCGTGGGCCCGGCCCAGGCGGAAGAGGAGCGTCATCGCGAATTTGTCGAGCACATCATCGACTTCCTGGAAATCCAGGCGCACCGCAAGACCCCCGTGGGCCAATTGCCCTATGGCTTGCAAAAGCGTGTGGACCTCGGTCGTGCCCTGGCCATGGAGCCGCAAGTGCTCTTGCTCGACGAACCCATGGCTGGCATGAACCTGGAAGAGAAGCAGGACATGAGCCGCTTCATTCTCGACGTCAACGACGAGTTCGGCACCACCATCGTGCTCATCGAGCACGACATGGGGGTGGTGATGGACATCTCCGACCGCGTGGTCGTGCTCGACTACGGCAAGAAGATTGGCGACGGCACCCCCGATGAGGTGCGCAACAACGAAGAAGTGATCCAGGCCTACCTGGGCACGTCGCACTGAAGGGAGCAAGCACATGGCATTCTTTCTAGAAACTCTCTTTGGCGGCTTGATGGCCGGCATGCTCTATTCCTTGGTGGCCTTGGGCTTCGTGCTCATCTTCAAGGCCTCAGGGGTGTTCAATTTCGCGCAAGGCGCGATGGTGCTGGTGGCCGCGTTGGCCATGGCGCGCTTTTCCGAATGGTTCCCGATGTGGTTTGGTTTTGAGAACATGTTTCTCGCCAACTTGCTGGCGTTCGCCGCCGCCACGGTGTTCATGTTCCTGCTGGCCTGGCTGATCGAGCGCTTGGTGCTGCGCCACTTGGTGAACCAAGAAGGCGTCACCCTGCTCATGGCCACGCTGGGCATCACGTATTTCATCGACGGCTTTGGCCAGACGATCTTTGGCAGCGACATCTACAAAATCGATGTGGGCATGCCCAAAGAGCCCATCTTCGTGCTCGACAGCATCTTCGAGGGGGGTGTGTTGGTGAACCAGGAAGACGTGGTCGCCGCTGTCATCGCGGCTTTGCTGGTGGCGGCGCTCTCGCTCTTCTTCCAAAAAACCGCCACCGGCCGCGCCCTGCGCGCCGTGGCCGACGACCACCAAGCGGCCCAGTCCATTGGCATTCCGCTCAACCGCATCTGGGTCATTGTCTGGTGCGTGGCGGGCATCACCGCCTTGGTGGCCGGCATCATTTGGGGCTCGAAGCTGGGCGTGCAGTTCTCGCTCACCACCGTGGCCTTGCGGGCCTTGCCGGTGATCATCTTGGGCGGACTCACCTCCGTGCCGGGGGCCATCATTGGCGGCCTCATCATTGGCGTGGGGGAAAAGCTCTCCGAGGTCTACTTGGGCCCCTTGGTGGGGGGCGGCATTGAGATCTGGTTTGCCTACATGCTGGCATTGGTATTCCTGCTGTTCCGTCCGCAGGGTTTGTTCGGCGAGAAAATCATCGACCGCGTGTAAGGGAGCGACCTCATGTTTTACAGAGAAAACGGCCAGTTCAAAACGTCTTACCGTGCCGACCAACAAATTTTCCCGATCACGCAGGATCGCATCGCCATCTTGGCCATTGTGGCGTTTGCCGCGGTTGGCGTTCCCCTGCTGGTGGATGAGTACCTCTACCGCGCGATCCTGATTCCTTTCCTCATCCTCTCCCTGGCCGCCTTGGGCGTGAACATCTTGGTGGGCTATTGCGGCCAGATCTCTTTGGGCTCGGGGGCCTTCATGGCGGTAGGCGCCTACATGGCGTACAACACCTACATCCGCGTGGATGGCATGCCGCTCATCGTGGCCTTGCTCAGCGGGGGCTTCTTTGCCACGCTGGTGGGCATGGTCTTTGGCATCCCGAGCTTGCGCGTCAAGGGCTTGTACCTGGCGGTGGCCACCCTCGCCGCGCAGTTCTTCTGCGATTGGGCCTTCTTGCGCGTGGGCTGGTTCACCAACAACAACGCCTCGGGCTCGGTCTCCGTCTCCGACCTCACCGTGCTGGGCTGGACCATCAACACCCCGATGGACAAATACCTCTTCTGCCTGGGCTTCTTGGTGGTGTTTGGGCTGCTCGCCAAGAACCTGGTGCGCAGTGCCATCGGCCGCGAGTGGATGGCCATTCGCGACATGGACGTGGCGGCAGCCGTGATCGGCATTCGCCCGATGTATGCCAAGCTCTCTGCGTTTGCGGTGAGTTCATTCATCGTGGGCGTGGCCGGCGCACTCTGGGGCTTTATCCATCTGGGCTCTTGGGAGCCCGCCGCGTTCTCCATCGACCGTTCCTTCCAGCTGCTCTTTATGGTCATCATTGGCGGCATGGGCTCGATCATGGGCAGCTTCTTTGGCGCCGGCTTCATCGTGGTGTTGCCCATTTTCCTCAACCAAGTGTTGCCCGCCGTTGGCGAGCTCTTTGGTGTGACGATCTCCACCGCCACCGTCTCGCACGCCGAGTACATGGTGTTTGGCAGCTTGATCGTGTGGTTCCTGATCGTGGAGCCGCATGGTTTGGCCAAGCTCTGGTCCGTGGGCAAGCAAAAGCTGCGTCTGTGGCCGTTCCCGCACTGATTTTTTCGTTCGTTTCTATCATTCTTTAGGAGGCAAATCATGAAAATTCGTCATCTCGCTCTGGCCGCATCCGTTGCGGTGGCTGGCTTGGCCAGTGCTTTGGTGCCCGCCGTGGCCCAAGCGCAAGCCAAGGAGCAATTCTTCCCCGTGCTGGTCTACCGCACGGGGGCCTATGCGCCCAACGGCGTGCCATGGGCCAACGGCTTTGTCGATTACATCAAGCTCACCAATGCGCGCGGTGGCATCAACGGCGTCAAGATCTCCTTCGAGGAGTGCGAGACCGGCTACGCCACCGACCGTGGCGTGGAATGCTACGAGCGTTTGAAGGGCAAGAACGGTGGCGCAACCATGTTCCAGCCGCTCTCGACGGGCATTACCTTCGCGTTGACTGAAAAAGCCCCTGCCGACAAGATTCCGCTCATCACGTCGGGCTATGGCCGCAGTGAGTCGCAAGACGGTGGCGTCTTCAAGTGGAACTTCCCGATCGCGGGCACCTACTGGGTGGCCGGTGACATCATCGTGCAAGACATCGCCAAGAAAGAAGGCGGCATGGACAAGCTCAAGGGCAAGCACATCGCCTTGGTCTACCATGACAGCCCGTTTGGCAAAGAAGCCATCCCCATCATGCAGGAGCGCGCCGCCATGTTGGGCTACAAGCTGACCTTGTTGCCCGTTACCCATCCGGGCGTCGAGCAAAAGTCCACTTGGCTGCAAATTCGCCGCGACCGTCCTGACTACGTGGTCAACTGGGGCTGGGGCGTGATGAACTCCACCTTGGTGAAGGAAGCGCAAGCCACGGGCTACCCCCGCGAGAAGATCTACGGCGTGTGGTGGGCTGGTGCTGAACCCGATGTCAAGGACATTGGCGAAGGCGCCAAGGGCTACAACGCCATCACCATGCAGCACGGCGCCGAGCCTAACGCTGCTTTCGTGAAAGAAATCCTCGCCAAGGTGCACGACAAGGGCCAGGGCACGGGACCGAAGGATGAAGTGGGCTCTGTGCTCTACGTGCGGGGTGCGATGAGCGCGATGTTTGCCGTCGAAGGCGTGCGTCGTGCCCAGGAGCGCTTCGGCAAGGGCAAAGTCATGACGGGCGAACAAGTCCGTTGGGGCTTGGAGAACTTGGACCTGACCCAGGCCAAGCTGGACTCACTCGGCTTCAAAGGCGTGATGCGCCCCGTCTCCACCAGCTGCCAGGATCACATGGGCGCCAACTGGGGCCGCATCCACACGTGGGACGGCAAGAAGTGGAACTTCACCAGCGATTGGTACCAGGCGGATGAGCAAATCATCAAGCCCATGGTGAAGGCCGCTGCCGACAAGTACGCGGCGGAGAAGAAGATCAACCGTCGCACACCGCAGGACTGCCAGTCCTGATCTCCGCTGGCCCGTCGCGTGCGTTCGCGCACGCACGGGTTGCGGCGCTGCCCCCTCTTTTTGGGAGGGGGATCAGCGCAAAAGCAACCGTGGGTTGCTTTTGCCCTGGTTCCCTCAAAGGTTCTTCACTATGGACAAAAAAATCGTTCTCAACGTCAACGGCATCGAGGTCATCTATAACCACGTGATCTTGGTGCTCAAGGGCGTTTCCCTGCAAGTGCCCGAAGGCGGCATTGTGGCCATCCTGGGCGGCAATGGCGCGGGCAAAACCACCACCTTGCGCGCCATCTCCAACTTGCTCAAGGGCGAGCGCGGAGAGGTGACCAAGGGCTCCATCGAGCTGCGGGGCGAGCGCATCGAAAACCTCTCCCCGGCTGACCTCGTCAAGCGCGGCGTGGTCCAGGTGATGGAAGGCCGTCACTGCTTTGCTCACCTCACCATTGAGGAAAATTTGCTCACCGGCAGCTACACCCGCAAGGACAAGGGTGAAGTGGCCGCCAATCTGGAGAAGGTCTACAACTATTTCCCGCGTCTCAAGACGCGCCGCACCTCCCAAGCCGCGTACACCTCGGGCGGCGAACAACAGATGTGCGCCATTGGCCGCGCCCTCATGGCCAACCCCAACATGGTCTTGCTCGACGAACCCTCGATGGGTCTGGCCCCACAAATCGTGGAAGAGGTGTTTGAGATCGTCAAAGACCTCAACGCCAAAGAAAAAGTGACCTTCTTGCTTGCCGAGCAAAACACCAACATGGCGCTGAAGTACGCCGACTATGGCTACATCATGGAGTCGGGTCGGGTGATGATGGATGGCGCGGCGCAAGACTTGCGCAACAACGAAGACGTCAAGGAGTTCTACCTGGGCGTGGGGGGTGGCGAGCGCAAGAGTTTCCGCGACGTCAAGAGCTACAAGCGTCGCAAGCGTTGGTTGGCCTAAGGCCTGTTTGACTGGAGAAAACCGCCCATGAGCCAACACCTAGACACCCTGGAAACCCGCGACCCCCAACAACGCGAGGCCGAACTCTTTGCCGCGCTGCCCCAGCAGATCGCGCATGCCCAACAACACACGCCCGCATTCGCCCGCATTCTGGCGGGCGTCAACGCCGCAGCCATTACTTCGCGTGCCGCGCTGGCACAGCTACCCGTCACGCGCAAGTACGAGTTGCTCGAATTGCAAAAGGCCGCACGCCCAGCCGATCCGTTCGGTGGGTTCTCCGCCTTGGTCAAGGGTCGCCAGATGGCGCGCATCTTTGCCTCGCCGGGGCCGATTTACGAACCCGATGGCAGCGGTGCCGATTACTGGCGCGTGGCCCGCGCCTTGTGCGCGGCAGGCTTTCGCGAAGGCGACCTCGTGCACAACAGCTTTAGTTACCACATGACCCCTGGCGCTTTCATGATGGAGTCGGGTGCCCTGGCCATGGGCTGCACGGTCTTTCCCGCAGGGACGGGACAAACCGAGCAGCAGCTCGGTGCGATTGCCGACCTGCGCCCTCAAGCCTATACCGGCACCCCGAGCTTTTTGCGCATCTTGGTCGAGAAAGCGCAGGAGCATGGCGCCGACATCAGCAGCGTGAAGAAAGCCATGGTCAGCGGCGAAGCCTTCCCGCCCAGCCTGCGCGATTGGCTCGCCGAGCGCGGCATCACCGCCTACCAGTGTTATGCCACCGCCGATTTGGGCCTCATCGCCTATGAGACCGAATCGCGCCAAGGCATGGTGCTCGACGAGCGCGTGATCGTGGAAATTGTCCGTCCGGGTACGGGCGACCCCGTACCCGAGGGAGAGGTGGGCGAATTGGTCGTGACCACGTTGAGCCCGGGATACCCCCTGATCCGTTTTGGGACGGGCGATTTGTCCGCCATCTTGCCGGGCACCTGCCCGACCGGTCGCACCAACGCCCGCATCAAAGGGTGGATGGGGCGTGCCGACCAAACCACCAAGGTGCGTGGCATGTTTGTGCACCCCGGCCAAGTGGCCGATGTGGCCAAGCGGTTCCCGGAAATCCTGCGTGCCCGCTTGGTGGTCAGTGGTGAAATGGCCAACGATCAAATGACTCTGCGCGTGGAAACCCAACAATCCGACGCCGCTTTGCAAGCCAAGGTGGCCGAGGCCGTGCGAGACGTCACCAAACTGCGTGCCGATGTCGAATGCGTCGCGCCAGGCAGTTTGCCCAATGACGGCAAGGTGATCGAAGACGCCCGCTCTTACCAGTAAGCTGCGAGGCCGCGCAAAGACGGCTGGGGTTTTCCGCTATGTAATTCCCACACTTGGGAGGGATTTGCGAAGACGCTAGGATTGACAGTCTCATAAGGAGTCATACGGATCATGAAAAAACCCCTTTCTCTGCTCGTTCTCGCCCTCGGCTTGGGCAATGTGGCTTGGGCCTCGGACTACCCCATCAAAGACCGCCCGATCACCTTGATCGTCCCGTTCTCTGCCGGTGGCCCCACCGACCGCGTGGCGCGCGATCTGGCCGAAGCCTTGCGCAAACCCCTGGGGGCTTCCAGCGTGGTGGTGGAAAACGTGGGGGGTGCCGGTGGCACGATTGGTGCCGCCAAGGCCGCCAAGGCCAACCCCGATGGCCACACGCTGCTCTTGCACCACATTGGCATGGCCACATCGCCCGCCCTCTACCGCAAGATGCCCTATGACACCATGGGCGACTTCGAATACCTGGGCATGATCAACGATGTGCCCATGACCCTCGTGGGACGTCCCACCTTGCCCGCCAACAACTACAAGGAATTGCTCGGCTGGATCGACGCCAACAAGGGCAAGATCAACTTGGGCAACGCCGGCCTGGGCGCCGCCTCGCACCTGTGCGGTTTGATGTTCCAGCGGGACCTCAAGGTGGACATGACCACGGTGCCCTACAAGGGCACGGCGCCGGCCATGAACGACCTCATGGGCGGCCAGATCGACCTCATGTGCGATCAGACCACCAACACCACCGCGCAAATCGAGGGTAAAACCATCAAGGCCTACGCGGTCACCACCGGTAAGCGCCTGACCACCCCCGCGCTCAAGGATTTACCCACCTTGCAAGAAGTGGGCATGAAGGGCTTTGAAGTCACGATCTGGCACGGCCTCTACGCCCCCAAAGGCACACCGGCTGATGTGGTGAAAAAGGTCAATACCGCCCTGCGCGCGGCCTTGAAAGACCCCGAATTCATCACCAAGCAACAAGGCTTGGGTGCGGTGGTCGTCACGGATAAGCGCATCGAACCCGCCGAGCACCGCAAGTTTGTGCAGGCGGAAATCAACAAGTGGGGCCCGGTCATTCAGGCTGCTGGTCAGTACGCCGACTAACCCCCCTGCGGAGCCCTCATCAAGGGTCTCCCGCCTTCTCGAAAATGGCCCGCTCGCGGGCCATTTTTTTCGCCCAGCCGATTAAAACGGCACCCAGTTCTCCGCTCGCTTGCGCTTGCGCTCTAGCGCCACCACTTCAGGGTCCGGCTCGCCCTCGTGCAACTGCTCAAAGGGCAGAGATTGCTTGACCAGCACCACTGTGCAGGGCGCATCCATGGCCACCTTGATCGGCACCGTGGCGACCAAGCGTTGCATTTGCAAGCCGTGGGTGGCCGCGCCCATCACAATCATGCTCACCTGATTACCTTCGGCATAGCGCACCAAGGCTTGCGCCACGTCGGTGGACTCCAGCACGTGAAAGGACGTCTGGTGCCCTTCGAGGTCGAGGGGTTGGGCCCACTGCCGTAGCATGTTGAGGTATTGCCGGTGCACGGCGGTTTCGCTGTTGTCGCTGTCGGTGGTGCTGCTCATGCCCGGTGAAATGACCGTCACCACCGCCAGGCGCGCGCCCGGGCGGATGCCCAGTGAGCGCGCCACTGCCTCGCGCAGGGAAAACAAGGTCGCATCACTCACATCGTAGTGCGGCACCGCCACCATC
>Ga0256347_1000187_pt1 | contig 10084 bp, 10 predicted proteins | sample AtltaT_41_FD_183681 | JGI IMG/M metagenome (GOLD analysis project Ga0256347, IMG submission 183681) | Metatranscriptome of freshwater microbial communities from Altamaha River, Georgia, United States - Atl_Colum_RepB_8d (Metagenome... | ecosystem: Environmental > Aquatic > Freshwater > River...
CAAGGTGTGTAAATCGCCCAGTTCGGGCGAGAGTTGCCAGTGGGTGCCGTGCCAGGCGCACACGGTGTTGCGCTGGTCCGCCCCCAGCGCCAAAACGGGGGCCCCCAGAGGCGCGACCCGTGGCAGGTTCATGCGCGCACTCGGGCGCGCAACCAGTCCACCCACGCGTCCATGCCGCTGCCCTCGGTGGCCGAGAGTTGGAAGATTTGCACGTCGGGGCGAATCTGGCGCGCGTAGTCAAGCGCGCGCGAGACGTCAAAGCGCACATGCGGGAGCAAATCGCACTTGTTGAGCACCAGCACATCGGCGGCGCGGAACATGTCGGGGTACTTGAGGGGTTTGTCTTCGCCCTCCGTGACCGAAAACACCACCACCTTGTGGTGCTCGCCCAAGTCAAAGGCGGCCGGACACACCAAATTGCCCACGTTCTCGATGAGGAGCACGCCTTCGGGCAAGAGGGGGAGTTGCATCAAGCCTTGATGCACCATGCGTGCGTCCAAATGGCAGCCCTTGCCCGTGTTGATTTGCGTGACCGGCACGCCGGTGGCTTCGATGCGCTCGGCGTCGAGTCGCGTTTGCTGGTCACCCTCGATGACCGCCACGGGCATCGTGCCCTGCAAGCGGCGAATGGTCTCCACCAGCAAGGTGGTTTTACCCGCGCCGGGGCTGGACATCAGGTTGAGGGCGCGCACACCGGCGCGCTGGAGCAGCTGTCGGTTGCGCGCGGCTTGGGCGTCGTTGCTCGCGAGCAGATCGGCCTCTAGGTGCACGAGGCGGCTCTCCCAGCTGGTGTCAGGCAAGGGCGCGGGCATGGCGGGCAGGGGGGTGTGGCATCCGCAAGTGGTACACATGGCAAAACTTCCTATTCAACCCGCAAGTCGAGCAACTGCATGCGGGTCCCGGCTTGGGCCACCAAGGCGGATTGCTGACAGGCTGGACAGATATCATAAAGAACCTGCATGGCCGCTTCGTGACCGCAGGCGGGGCAGCGGCCATGGCCGGCCTCGATGCGCAGCTTGACTTCGGCGGTTTCGGCGCAGGTACCCCGTAAGGCCTCGGCCAGAGCCCAGCGCAAGGCCTCGGGCTCCACGCAGGAGAGTTCGCCCACCACCAAATGGATCTCCCGCACGCGCGCGAAGCCCTCGCGCACCGCCGCCGCTTCAATGATGTCACGGGCGTTGAGCGCCAGGGAGAGTTCATGCATGCGCGCAGTCCTTGATCTGTCGCAGAAACGGGCGTAGACCGTCGGGCGCACTTAAGGGCAAAATAGACCACAAGAGGCGCGCACCCTCGGCAATCGAGGGCGCGTGCATGGGCAGGACCATCGACAAGGACACCGAGTGGCGAGCGCAGAATTGGAGGCATTGTTCAAGAAGCACGCACACGATGGTACCCGTCTGGTGCAAGCGCTGCATGATCTACAACAAATGCGTGGCTGGCTGCCCCCCGAGGATCTCGCCAGCCTGGCCCAGGGCTTGGGCTTGACGCTGGCGCAGGTGCAGAGCACCGCGAGCTTTTACAGCTTCTTCTACACCCGTCCGGTGGGCGAGTACCGCATTTTGTTCTCCGACAACATCACCGACCGCATGCTTGGCAGCGAGGCCTTGATGCAGCGCCTGTGTGAGGCCCTGTGGGTCGAGCCCGGCCATGTCTCGGAAGACGGTTTGGTGAGCGTGGACCGGACCTCCTGCACGGGCTTGTGCGAGCAAGGCCCGGCGCTGCTGGTCAACGGCTGGCCCATGGGCCGGGTGGACGCGGCGCGCATCGACGCCATCGCCCAGGCGGTGCGCACGCGCCAGCCCCTGGACCAATGGCCGCGCGCGTGGTTCGAGATCGAGTCGCCCATTCACCGGCGCGATTGGCTGCTCAGCACCACCCCCCCGGCCGGCGCGGCGGTGGAGGCGGCGCTCGCGCGCAGCTCCGAGGCGCAATTGCAGGCAGTGATCGATTCGGGCTTGCGCGGCCGCGGCGGGGCGGGCTTTGCCACGGGCCAGAAATGGCAGGCATGTCGTGCGGCCGAGAGCACGACACGTTATGTGGTGTGCAACGCCGACGAGGGCGAGCCCGGCACGTTCAAGGACCGCGTTTTACTCAGCACGCACTTTGACGATGTGATCGACGGCATGTGCGTGGCGGCCTGGGTTTTGGGGGCGCGCCAAGGCTTCCTCTATTTGCGTGCCGAATACCGTCACCTGCTCGCCCCATTGCAAGACCGTTTGGCCGAGCGCCGCGCCCAAGGCCTCTTGGGGGCGGGTGCGTTTGGCGGTCGGCTCGACTTTGACGTCGACATACACCTTGGCGCCGGGGCCTATATTTGTGGCGAGGAATCGGCGCTCATCGAGTCGCTCGAAGGCAAGCCGGGCAAGCCCCGCATCCGTCCGCCCTTTCCCGTGACCCACGGCTACCGGGGGCAACCCACGGTGGTCAACAACGTGGAGACCTTTGCCTGGGTCGCGCGCATCGCGCTCGATGGGGCCGAGGCCTGCCGCGCGCGCGGCACGCCGCAGTCGGCCGGTACCAAGGTCTTGTCCATCTCGGGCGACGTGGCGCGGCCGGGGGTGTACGAGATTCCCTTTGGCATGACCGTGCGCGAGGTGCTCGCCTTGTGCGGCGGGGAGGGCGCCGCCGCCGTCACCACCGCGGGCGCAGCGGGGCCCTGCCTCGCGGCGCACGAGTTTGACCGCCAGATCGCGTTTGAGGATGTGCCCACCGGGGGCTCCATCATGGTCTTTGGCCCCGAGCGCGATTTGTTCGACCTCGCCCGCAATGTGGCGCACTTCTTTGCCCACGAGAGCTGTGGCTTTTGCACCCCTTGTCGGGTGGGCACGGCGGTCAACGCGCGCTTGCTCGACAAACTCGATCGCCACCATGGCTCGCCCTATGACTTGCAGGAAATGGGGCGCATGCACCGGCTCATGCAAGGCGCGAGCCACTGCGGCTTGGGCAACACCGCAAGCCTGCTCCTCCATGACCTGCAGGTGAAATTCCCCGAGGCGTTCACGCGCCGCTTGCACTCGACCGACTACGAACCGGCCTTTGATCTGGATGCGGCCCTCTCGCAAGCCCGCTGGATGACCGGCCGCGACGATCCCGGCGCCCATTTGGGCGACAACCTCAGTGCCCACCTGGGGCAGCCTTGGCCCACGGGCGCTGCCCCGAGTGCGCCAGAAAGCGAACCGACATGAGCGACGCCTTTACCCTCGATGGCCAGCCCGTGCCCTTCACGCCGGGCCAGACGCTGATGCAAGCCGCTCGCGAGGCGGGACACTACATCCCCCACCTCTGCTGGCACCCCGACTTCACAGCGCATGGCTCGTGCAAGCTCTGCACAGTCAAGGTCAATGGCCGCTTCAGCACCGCCTGCACCACGGCGGCGAGCGCGGGCCAGGTGGTGGAAAACCGCAGCCCCGAACTCGACGAGAAGCGCCGGACCCTGCTGCAGTTGCTGTTTGTCGAGGGCAACCATTTCTGCCCCTCTTGCGAAAAGAGTGGGGACTGCGTGCTGCAAGCCACGGCCTACGAGATGGGCATGCTCTCGCCGCATTTCGACCATTTCTTCCCCGATCGTCCTGTCGATGCCTCCCACCCCGACGTGCTGCTCGACTTCAACCGCTGCATCCTGTGCGAGCTGTGCGTGCGCGCGAGCAAAGAAGTCGATGGCAAGTCGGTGTTCGCGCTCGCGGGGCGGGGCACCCAATCGCACCTCATCGTCAACAGCCCGAGCGGCCAACTGGCCGATACCGATTTCGCGCTGACGGACCGTGCCGCGCAAGTGTGCCCGGTGGGTGTGATTCTGAAAAAACGCGTGGGTTTTGCCGTGCCCATTGGCGAGCGCACCTATGACCGAGCGCCCATCCGCGTGGTGCAAGTCCCCGCCCGCGCCAAGCCCGAGGAGTCCGCATGAACGCCCCCCAACGCAAGCTGCGCGTGGCCACGGTCTCGCTCGCGGGCTGCTTTGGCTGCCACATGTCCTTTCTCGACATCGACGAGCGCTTGTTGCCCCTGCTCGATCACGTTGAATTCGATCGCTCGCCCCTCACCGACATCAAGCATTGCGGCCCTTGCGACATTGGCTTGATCGAGGGCGGCGTGTGCAACGCCGAGAACGTGCATGTGCTGCGCGAGTTTCGCGCCCAGTGCAAGGTGCTCGTGGCGCTTGGGGCTTGTGCCGTCAACGGCGGCTTGCCCGCGCAGCGCAACCATCTCCCGCTTGTGGATATCCTGCAAACGGTCTACCGCACCGGCCCGGGTTTGGTGCCGGGCAGTCAGATTCCCAACGACCCCGAATTGCCCTTGCCCCTCAACCAGGTTCACCCGGTGCACGAGGTGGTGCGCATCGACTATTTCCTCCCCGGTTGCCCGCCGTCGGGCGACGCCATTTGGTCTTTTCTCCAAGACTTGATCGCCGGCCGCGAGCCCCAGTTGGGCCACGGCTTGCTGCACTATGACTGAGCGACCCATGTCTGAACTCGAAACCGCCCAATTGCCCCCGGAGTCGCTGCGCCGCGTTGCCATCGACCCAGTCTCGCGCGTGGAAGGTCACGGCAAAGTGACCCTGTTGCTCGATCAAGACAACCGTGTGCAGCAGGCGCGGCTGCACATTGTGGAGTTTCGTGGCTTTGAGCACTTCATCCAAGGCCGGCCCTATTGGGAAGTGCCGGTCATGGTGCAGCGCCTCTGCGGCATTTGCCCGGTCTCGCACCACCTCGCCGCGAGCAAGGCACTCGATCGGGTGGTGGGGGCGGATCGCCTCACGCCCACCGCTGAAAAAATGCGCCGGCTCATGCACTACGGCCAGATGCTGCAATCCCATGCCTTGCACTTCTTTCATTTGTCTTCGCCCGATTTGCTCTTTGGCTTTGAGGCCGAGGCCGAGCGGCGCAACATTGTGGCCGTCGCCCAGGCCCACCCGGACATCGCGCGCAAGGGCATTTTGTTGCGCAAGTTCGGCCAGGAGGTGATTCGCCTCACGGCGGGCAAGCGTGTGCACGGCACCGGCTCGGTGCCCGGCGGGGTGAACAAAAACCTCTCGGGTGCGGAGCGCTTGGCCTTGGCGCGCGAGGCCGACCAGGCCGTGGCGTGGAGCGAGGACGCGGTGGCCATCATCGCCGCCATGCACGCGGGCAACCCCGCCCTCTACGACCGTTTTGGGCATTTTGAGTCGCCCTTCATGTGTCTGGTCGATGGCCAGGGCACGCTCGACTTTTACGACGGCGGGCTGCGCGGCATCGACGCGCAAGGGCAGATTCTTTTTGATGGCCACGACGCGCAGGATTACAACGCCTTGATCACCGAGTCGGTCAAGCCTTGGAGCTATATGAAGTTTCCGTATTGGCGTGACCGCGGCCCCGAGGCCGGTTGGTACCGCGTGGGGCCACTCGCGCGCGTGCAGACCTGTGACCGCATGCCCACGCCCAAGGCGCAACGCGCCTTGGAGGCCTTCAAGGCCTACCACGCGCCGGGCCTGGCCTTCGCCTCGCTCGCTTACCACTGGGCGCGCATGATCGAGATGCTTTGCGCGGCCGAGACCGTGCAGGCCTTGCTGCAAGACGACGACCTCGAAGGCCAAGACTGGGTGGTGCAAGGCGAGCGCCGCCGCGAGGGGGTGGGCATCATTGAAGCGCCGCGCGGCACGCTCATCCACCACTACCAGGTGGACGAGAACGACTTGGTGACCATGGCCAATCTGATTGTCTCGACCACCCACAACAACGAGGCCATGAACCGAGCGGTACGCGACGTCGCGCGGACTTACTTTGACGGCCGTGAGGTGACCGAGGGCTTGCTCAACCACATTGAGGTGGCCATCCGCGCTTACGACCCCTGCCTCTCGTGCGCCACCCACGCCTTGGGCAAGATGCCCCTGGTGGTGGAGTTGCACGACGCCCAAGGCGGCTTGGTGGACAGGCGGGTTCGCGATTGAGCCTCGCCCCGACCTTGGTGCTCGCCTGGGGCAACCCCAGCCGAGGCGATGATGCCCTTGGCCCCGCGCTGGTCGAGGCCTTGCAGCGCTCGCCCTGGCCGGGCGTGGAGTTCTTGCTCGACTTCCAATTGCAGGTCGAGCACGCCCTCGATTTGCGCGATCGCGCCCGCGTGCTCTTTGTGGACGCGGCCACCGCAGCGGATTGGTCGCCCGAGGAGGCTTTTCGCATCACGCGGGTCGCCCCCGCGCCCTCGGCATCCATCACCTCGCACGCGCTCTCGCCGCAAGCCGTGTTGCAGGTGTTTGTGGACATCGAAGACACGCCACCGCCCCCCTGTTGGCTGTTGGCGATTCGTGGTGAGGCCTGGGAGCTGGGCATGCCCCTCAGCCCGGCGGCCCAAACGCGTCTGGAGGCGGCCCTCGCGTGGGCGAGGGCGTTTCTCTGCACCCCACCGTAAGGCCACGCCCTGTGCCACAATTCCGGCACTTTTTCAATAGCATCGGTCGCCTCATGCGTTTACCCCAGATTTCCTCTCCCCATCGTCTGCTGAGCGTGCTTGGCCTCGGTGCGATCTTCTTGCTGCTCAATGCGGCGGTGCGCTTGGGGATGGTCTTCTTCTCCGGCGAGTGGTCGGGCCTGGGCTTGGGCGGCTGGCTGGGCGTGTTTGCCGTGGGGCTGTGGTATGACTTGGCGGCGCTCGCCTATGTGTGGCCCATCTTCGCCCTCTGGGCTTGGGTGTGCACAGCGGGCGGGCGAGGGCGGCGAATTTACGCCCTGGGCTTCATGGTCCTCTTTGTGCTGGCGCTCTTTGGTGCGATTTTTGTGGCGGCCTCCGAGTTCGTGTTCTGGAACGAATTTGGCGTGCGGTTCAATTTCATCGCCGTGGACTACCTGATCTACACGCGCGAGGTGCTGGGCAATATTCGCGAGTCCTACCCCATGGGCTGGATCTTGACGGGCCTGGCCGTGCTCACCGCAGGCATTGGCGCGCTCGTCTGGCGCCCCCTGTGGCAGCAGGCGCTGGGGCCGCCGATGGTTTTCCTCGGCGCAGCCTGCAGTTGGGCATCGCGCTGGTCCTGCCCGTGTTGTCGTTCACCTTGGTGGGCGATGGACCGAAGGGTTGGTTTCAAAATGCGGGCGCGCGCGAACTCGCGAGCAACGGCTATTACGATTTTTGGCGCGCTTTTCGCAACAACGACCTGAACTACGAGACCTTCTACAACACCTTGCCCGCGGGCGAGAACCTGGTGGTCACCCAGGAAATGCTGCAACGCGTGCAGGCCACAGCCGCCACCCGCGAGCCGCGTGCCACACACGCCCGCGTCTACCCGAAGGTGGAGAAACCCGGCGCGCCCTACAACTTGGTGCTGGTCTCCATGGAGAGCCTGGGCGCGGAGTTTGTCGAGGCCTTGGGCGGCGAGGCGGGGCTCACCCCCAACCTCAACCGCCTCTCGCGCGAGGGCCTTTTCTTCACCGCGACCTATGCCACCGGCCTGCGCACGGTGCGGGGCCTCGAAGCCCTCACCTTGTCGCTGCCGCCCTTGCCCGGACACGCCATTCCGGTGCGCAAAGACAACAAGGGTTTTGCGACCCTGGGGGGCGTCCTGCGTGAGCAAGGCTACGACACCCTCTACCTCTACGGGGGGTATTCGCCCTTTGACAACATGCTCGACTTCTTTGGCGGCAACGACTACGAGGTGATTGACCGCACCCGCATCGACGCCAAGGACATCAGCCACGAGACCATTTGGGGCGTGGCCGACGAAGACCTCTTCAAACTCGCGGTGCGCGAGCTCGATGCGCGCTCGGCCAAGGGCAAGCCCTGGTTTGCCCACATCATGACCACCTCCAACCACCGGCCCTTCACCTATCCGGACAAGCGCATCAACATTCCCTCGGGCTCGGGCCGGGCTGGCGCTGTGAAGTATTCCGATTGGGCGGTGGGCCAGTTCTTGGCCGAAGCCAAAAGCAAACCCTGGTTTGACCGCACCATTTTCGTGTTGGTGGCCGATCACACCTCGCAGGGCCGGGGGCGGGTGGACTTGGAGCCCAAGAACTTTCGCATCCCCTTCATCATCTATGCCCCCAAGCTCATCGCGCCCAAACGCGTCGATGTGCTCAATTCCCAAATTGACGTGGCGCCCACCGTGCTCTCCCTCATGGGGGTGGGGTACACCTCTTATTTCATGGGGCAGGACATCCTCACCGAAGGGCAGCTCAACCCCCGCGCCTTCATGGCCAATTACCTCACCATCGGTTATTTGCGCGACAACCGCCTCGTTCAGCTCGGCCCCAACCGCAAGCAAAGCGTGCTCGACGCCAACAGCCTCACCGAGATCCCGCCCACCGACACCCTCTCGCGCCAGGTCTTGCGCGAGGCGGTGGGGCAATACCAGTACACCAGCCAGTGGGTGAGCGAGCGCCCGCGCGCGTTTTTCAAGCGTTAAGCCCTTGAACCGCCGAGCGGCGCCGGCCCCCGTAGGGGTTTGCGCAGAGGGGCACACCCCCTGTGGCCGCATGGTCTATGCTATGGCCTCAGACGGGGTCTGTTTGCGGGCCCCACCGAAGGCCGCATCGACGGCCTCCAACAGAATCGTTTTTGGAGGAGATTCCCCGTGACCGTCCAACTCCACGTCAACGGCAAGCCCGTCTCGCTCGATGTCGCCCCCAACACCCTCTTGGTGCAGGCGTTGCGCGAAGGTTTGCACCTCACCGGCACCCATGTTGGCTGTGACACCGCCCAATGCGGGGCCTGCACGGTGCTGCTCGATGGTCAGGCCGTGAAATCCTGCAACGTGCTCGCGCACCAAGTGGCCGGTCGCTCGGTGACCACCATCGAGGGCTTGGCCGGGGAGGGTGGGGCGCTGCACCCCATGCAGGCTGCTTTCAAAGATTGCCATGGCCTGCAATGCGGCTTTTGCACGCCGGGCATGGTCATGAGCGCCGTGGCCTTGTTGCAAACCCACCCCAAACCCAGCGCCGCCGAGATTCGGGAGGGGCTCGAGGGCAACCTCTGCCGCTGCACGGGCTATCACAACATCGTCGCGGCCGTGCAGCAGGCCGCGGGCGTCTGAGAGGAGCGGCTCCATGTACGCATTTGAATACCAACGCCCGAGCCAACTCGATGAAGCGCTGCGCGCCATTGCTGCGGGTGGCCAGGCGCTGGCCGGTGGCCAGACCCTCATCGCCTCGCTCAAGCAGCGCTTGGCGGCCCCCGAAACCCTCATCGACCTCGGTCAAATCGCGGCCTTGCAGGGTATTCGCTTGGCGGGCAACCGCTTGGTCATTGGCGCCATGGCGCGCCATGCCGAGGTGGCGGCCCACCCCTTGGTGCGTGAGCGCTTGCCGGCCTTGGCCGAGCTCGCCGGCGGCATTGGCGATCGCCAGGTGCGGGCCATGGGCACCCTGGGGGGATCCGTGGCCAACAACGACCCCGCCGCCTGCTACCCCAGCGCCGTGCTGGCACTCGGGGCCACGGTGGTCACCTCCCAACGAACGCTCGCTGCCGACGATTTTTTCCAAGGCGTTTACGCCACCGCGCTCGGCGCCGATGAGCTGATCACGGCCATTGAGTTCCCCTTGCCCAAACGCGCGGCCTACGCGAAGTTTCGCCAGCCCGCCTCGCGCTTTGCCTTGATCGGCGTGTTTGTGGCCGAGACCGATGCCGGTGTGCGCGTGGCCATCACCGGCGCGGGCAATGGCGTCTTTCGCCACGCGGGGCTGGAGGCCGCGCTCACGCGCAGCTTCACGCCAGAGGCTGTGGATGCCGTTGCCATCGACGCCGCCGAACTCAATGGCGATCTCCACGCCTCGGCCGCCTACCGCGCCGACCTCATTCGCAGCCAAACCCGCGCAGCCGTCTCGCTCGCGCGCTAAGCCATGAACGCACCGCAGTCGATCGAGGCCTGGCAAGAGGCCCTGGCCCAAGTGGGCTATTTGGCCGACCGCCGCTTGGCGACCACGGTGTTTCTCGCCTCACGCCTGCAACGCCCCCTCATGCTCGAAGGCGAGCCAGGGGTGGGCAAAACCGAGCTGGCCAAAGCGCTCGCCCAAGTGCTGGGTCGCCCCCTCATCCGGCTGCAATGCTATGACGGGATCGAGTTGCGTGAAGCCCTCTACGAATGGAACCACGCGGCGCAACTCTTGCATTTGCGGGTGGC
>Ga0256347_1000201_pt1 | contig 9953 bp, 11 predicted proteins | sample AtltaT_41_FD_183681 | JGI IMG/M metagenome (GOLD analysis project Ga0256347, IMG submission 183681) | Metatranscriptome of freshwater microbial communities from Altamaha River, Georgia, United States - Atl_Colum_RepB_8d (Metagenome... | ecosystem: Environmental > Aquatic > Freshwater > River...
CGAAGGTGTAGTTTGGATCCTTGGGTATGAGCCCATCAAAATACCTTCCGAACAAATCGAAGAGATCGAGCAACTGCTTGGTAAAGGTTTCAGGCCGCTCCAACCCCTTAACAACAGGGCAGTTCTTGGGTTGAGAGGATCAACACACTAAGAACGAGGAGGGCGGCAGGATTTGCCGGTGGTTCGGAACGGTTCGGCATCGGTTGCCGAATCTGGTAAGCCTGCACTAAGCTTACAAGTTGTTTAGGCCATTAGTACCTTTGAAACTCACCGTTCGTCGGATTGGCATGTACCTTGCTCTTGGGTGTTGAAGCTAAGAGAAATAGCGGTTAGTGCCCGTGCTGTAAGTTCGTGTTAACCAGAGTCGTTGCTTCGTGTGACTTGAGGCGTGATGGCAGTCCGTAGGTATTTAATGGGTATTCGGTAATGAATCTAGTTCCTGAGTTCGATCCTTTGTTCTTCTCTGAGGCAGCGCTTCGGATGCGGGGCTATCGGCAGCAGATTCTCTCGTCAAATATGGCGAACGTAGACACCCCTGGCTACAAAGCGAGAGATGTTCTATTCTCCTCCGCGCTTCGTGAGCAGCTTGAGGGAACCGCTTACTCAAATGCACTACCGCTCCATGCGACGGCTGATCGCCACTATCGAATCGGGGGGTCTTTGCCGGGTGCGCCGGCATTGCTATACCGCATGGCAATGCAGCCAGCGCTGGACGGTAATACGGTGGATGTTGAAACGGAGCGATCGCACTTTGCAGACAACGCGATTCGCACTGAGGCGGCGATGACCATGCTCAATAGTGTGATCGCTTCAAGACGGCTTGCTCTTACTGGCAATCAATAATTGCGAGGCGAATGATGAGTTTGATGCGTAGTTTTCAGGTGGCCTCAACGGCGCTGTCTTCGCAGTCGCTTAGGATGAATGCGCTTGCCTCAAATCTTGCCAACGCCGAATCGGTGGCGGGGCCCGACGGTAAGGCATACAGGCCCAGGCATGTGGTGTTCCGTCCTGCACCGATTCTTGGTGAGGTTGCCGCTGGTGTTGAGGTCGCTTCAGTTGAAGAAGATCTGAAGCCTGGCCCTAAAGTTTACAAGCCGGGGCACCCAAGTGCGGATGCCAATGGATACATTCAGATGCCTAACGTGAATCCTGTTGAGGTCATGGTTGACATGGTGTCTGCCTCTCGTAGCTATCAAATGAATGTTGAGGTGATGAACACCAGCAAGCAATTGATGCTCAAAATGCTCGATTTAGGTAGGGTTTAATTTATGTCTACATCTACAGGTAATCTAAGCGCGATTCCAAGGTACGACCCGGCAACCGCGAATCAAGTCAAAACATCGAATACCGGTATAGGTTCAACCGCTCAAGAGATTCAGAATAATTTCATGAAGATGCTGGTTACGCAAATGCAGAACCAAAATCCTCTCAACCCAATGGATAATGCGCAATTCGCATCCCAATTGGCTCAGATGAGTCAACTGCAGGGTATCGAGAGTATGCGCGCGTCAATCGATAGCTTTGTCAAACAAGTTTCGAGTAGTAGATTGCTCGATCAGTCGGCGTTGGTTGGTCGTGAGGTGCTTGCTGCTGGTCCGCTGGTCAACTGGACTGGGGATTCGCCAGTGAATTTCGCAGTTAATGCGGATGCAGGGCTTTCGAATGCCCTAATCCGTATTAAGACAGCGGATGGGAGAATCGTAGATGAGATTGCTCTTGGTGGCGTGGGATCGGATATTCAGGCGCTTACCTGGGATGGTGTTGATTCAGCCGGCAAGACGGTGGCACCAGGGACATATCGTGTGACCGTTGAGGGGCTGACATTTGACGGAAAGACTGCTGCTGGAAATGTGCTGACGGGTGGCACGGTTCTAAGCGTTCAGCGGTCTTCGAATGGCGTAGAGGTTCGGCTCAATGATGGTCGAATTGTGAACGATACGCAGATTATGCAAATTGGCGCAAAGCAAGCTGAGTTAGCTAGCGGTGCCTAACAAGCTTCGATAGGGCTTCGAAGCTTTGGTTTTGGAATATTTCGTACTGTAGGAGAGGGTTCTCATGTCTAGTGGATTTTCGATCGGCTTAAATGCACTTCAAGCAAATGCGGGTGCAATTGAAGTTGCGAGTAAGAATATTGCCGCCTCAAACGTTAGTGGTTTCAAGTCTTCGGAATATTTGTTCCAAGAGGCCCTGTCCAGATCAATTCAGCCAACCTCGTCGGGACGTTTTGGCTCGACTGGTACAGGAGGAATTACAAGGCGTACCTATGCTTCCGGATCAACCAAATATTCATCCTCGCCGCTCGACATGTCCATTAACGGAGACGGTATGTTCGTCGTTGGGCTCTTCAAAGAGCCGTCAGTTGAAAAGACTTACTACACCAGAAGCGGACAGTTCCTGACTGACAAAGATGGCTACATTGTGAGCTCAAGTGGGCTTTTCTTGTACGGCTATCAGCCAAACATTGATTCAACGAATGTGACAAATGAGGTAGGCCCGTTAAAAGAACCCGACTCGCCAATGCCTCCAAACCCCACTTCCAGTGCATTTGTTGCTGTAAATTTAGACTCTAGATTGCCAATTGTCGACAAGACAAAAGTCATTGCTGGTGGACAAACAGTATCCAATGAGTTGGACGTTAATTATCCGGATACTTATTCACACGTACAACAATTTTCTCTCTACGATAAGCTCGGACGTCAGCATTCCGTTTCGCTTTACTTTCGGCGAGACGAGGAGAAAGTCTATAACGTTTATGTGAACGTTGATGGTCAGGTCTGGGCTAATGCTACAGAGGTTGCCGATGGTAAGGTTCAGATCAAGATGCCCAATGCCCCTACTGATGGCGGGTCTGACGGTGCTTCTGTGTCAACGGCGCCTCAGCCAATCGCCAAGTTTGGTTTTACAGAAGGCAAATTATCAGGCGTTACAACTGGTGATCAGGAGCTAGCTGCTGCAGCCGGAAATCTGTCTCTTACTTTCCTTCTTAGTCCCCCTAATGACGAGGGTGAGCCACTTGATCCCTCATTGGTATTGAGTGATCCGATTGAATTTAAGCTTGACTTTAGCGGCACAACAAACTACGCCTCCGCATTTGAGGTAAAGCGTGTTGATCAGGATGGTTATGCTGCAGGTTCGCTTAGCGGACTCTCAGTGGACGATAAGGGTATCGTGAGAGGTCAGTTCACGAACGGTCGAACTGTCGTCGCTGGCCAACTGCAACTCGCAACGTTCCGGGGCTTGGGCGGACTCAGGGAGGTGACTAACAATACATACGCTGCATCTGAGCAATCGGGTGAACCACTTATGGGTACGGGCGCATCCGGGATTTACGGCAGTGTTAGATCAAATTCGGTTGAAGAAGCAAATACGGATATGGCAAGCGAACTCGTTCGTCTAATGGTTCAGCAAAGAAATTATCAGGCGAATGCGCAAACGATTCGTACTCAGGTGGAAATCCTGTCCGTTACGATTGATGTCACTCGCTAGGGGTGAAGTCAATATGTCTTTATTTGAGCTGAGATAGGTTGGTATGGATCGCCTCGTTTTCGCTGCAATGACAGGTGCGAGATCTGCACTCGGTCAAATGGCAGTAACTGCTAACAATCTTGCTAACGCAAGCACGCCTGGGTTTCGGGAGCAAATTGCTGCATTTAGGGCTGTTCCAATGGGTGGTGACGGGGCCAATACTCGTGCTTTTGCGCTTGACACGACACCAGGATCAAACTTCCAAGCAGCTGCGCTTGAATCGACTGGGAATCCATTTGATGTTGCTATACAGGGTGACGGGTTTTTCGTGGTTCGTCGAGCAGATGGGCGAGAAGCACTTACACGTGCAGGAAACTTCCGGACAAGCGTAACAGGGGAACTCGTGACGGCAGGAGGACTTCCAGTGCTCGGTGATGCTGGGCCAATTACCATTCCTCCCAATAGTTCTATTCCGCAAATTGGTAACGATGGTACTGTAGTGATATTCGACGGTACTTCGCCGCAGCCTCAGATTCTCGGCAAGTTGAGGCTTGTCAGGCCAGATCCAAAGTCGCTAAGCCGTTCTGCTGATGGTCTTTTCGAAGCTCCAAACACTCAAGCTTTGACTTCGGATCCACTTATTGCAGCAAAGCAGGGTTTCGTAGAAGGGTCCAATGTAAGCGTTGCTGCGGCCATGGTTGCCCTTGTCGGTCAGCAGCGATTGTTTGATTTAAACGTAAAAATGATTCAAAACGCAGATACGAATGCGCGTTCTGCGAATGGCATAATGACTTTGAGTAGAGGTTAATCAATGATTCGTTCACTGTGGGTCGCGAAGACTGGTATGGATGTCAACCAGGCCAATCTTGACGTTATTGCGCATAACCTTGCTAATGCTTCTACTGTATCGTTTAAGCGCGTTAAGCCAAACTTTGAAGATTTGCTTTATCAAACAGTCCGCGCGCCAGGCGCTCAGACTTCAGAGCAAAGCGTTTCTCCAACGGGCCTCCAGTTTGGAAGTGGGGCAAGAATTCTTGGTACTACTCGTGTATTGAATCAGGGTGCAATGTCGCAAACTGGGAACGGTTTAGACGTTGCAGTCAACGGTAACGGATACTTCCAAATCAACTTGCCAACGGGTGTTGCTGCTTACACACGCGATGGTAACTTTACGCAGGATAACCAAGGCCAGCTGACGAATATGGCGGGCTATGTAGTTGCTCCCGGCATTACCATTCCCGATGGAGCTGAGGCAGTGACCATCTCTGAATTTGGTCAGATTACCGCGAAAGTAAACGGCACCACCCAGCAACTTGGACAATTGCAGATCGTCAATTTTGTCAATCCAGCTGGCCTTGAGGCTATCGGTGGAAACCTCTACATTGAAAGTGTTGCTTCTGGCAGCCCAACCCAGGGCACACCAGGTCAAAACGGCTTGGGAGTTCTCAAGCAGGGGTATGTTGAACAGTCCAATGTTAGTGTTGCTGAAGAGCTCATTAACATGATTCAGGCGCAGCGTGGTTACGACGTAAACACTCGGGTAGTCCGTGCATCTGATGAAGTTCTGCAGCGTTTGGCTCAGGTTTAATTCACTATGCGCCGAGTCCGGATTTTTTCCCTGATTAGCCTCGTTGCTTGTCTTGGCGCATGTGCGACGGCTAACGACAGTATTCAGGCCTCTCCGCCAGTGGTTCGGCCTAAGCCTCTTGCGGCAACGCCCGCAAGCCAGGGTAGTTTATTTCCTGCATCCCTTGGCACTGGTGCCCCCAGACCGTTGTTTGAGGATAGGAGGGCTCGGGCTGTTGGTGACATTTTGCAGGTTGTTCTAAAGGAAAGTACCGCAGCGAATCGATCAATAGGTAACCAGGCTTCGCGAGATTCAACGGTGGAACTGACTGTTGAGCCTGGTGCTGCCGGAACAAGTCCGCTTGGCAAAGCTCTTAAAGGTGCGAACTTGAACGCTGGGGCAAAAATGGATTTCCAAGGGGCAGGTGCTTCGAGTGCTAAGAATGCGTTTACGGGTGTGTTGATGGTGATGGTCACCCAAGTCTTAACCAACGGGAATTTGGTTGTTTCGGGCGAAAAGCAGATTGCTATCGGTGCCGAGGAAGAAGTCATCAGATTTTCCGGCATTATCAACCCAGCTGATCTCACCAACAATTCAGTGCTTTCAACTCAGGTCGCAGACGCTCGGCTAGAATATCGGGGGCGTGGCATCGGTGATGATGCTACGCGTCCAGGCTGGCTGTCTCGTGGTTTGATGAAGGTATGGCCCTTTTAAACGGGGCCTAGCCAAGCCAGGAAATCGAAGAGTGATCAATTTCTATTTGCAGCGAGTGCTTCCAGCATTCTTACCTTTCCTGCTTGTTGCTTGCCTGCTGGGTACTGCCGAAGCGTCCAAGCTTAGAGACATCAGTTCTATCGCGGGAGTCCGTAGCAATCAGCTCATTGGTTATGGACTTGTTGTTGGTCTGGATGGGTCTGGTGACCAAACAACGCAGACGCCGTTCACTCTACAGACGACATTGTCACTGTTGCAGGCGCTTGGTGTGAAAATGCCAGAGGGCCAGCGTGTGCAGCTTCGTAATACCGCTGCAGTGATGGTGACGGCGACTTTGCCGCCATTTGCAAGGCCAGGGCAGAGCCTTGACGTATCGGTTTCCTCAATTGGTAACGCAAAGACACTGAGAGGGGGTATGCTTTTGCTGACCCCCTTGCGAGCCGCTGATGGTCAGGTCTACGCGATGGCGCAGGGCTCCGTCTTAGTTCCAGGTGCTGGGGCAAGTGGAGGAGGAGGCGCAGTTCTCGTAAATCATCAGTCTGTCGGTCGAGTTCCTGGAGGCGGGTTGGTCGAGCGGTCAGTTCCACAGTCCATTGAGGATGATTTGATGCAAGTGGACTTGTACCGGGCGGATTTTGGCCAGATGCAAAAGGTTGTCGAGGCGATTAGCAGGCGGTTTGGGCCTAACGTGGCTGTTCCGCTCGACAGCCGAGCTATTCAGGTGAGGATGCCTCAATCACAAATTGATCGCGTTCGGTTTGTTGCCGATTTGGAATCTCTAATTGTTGATCCAGTCGATGAAGTCCCACGAGTCATAATTAATTCCCGAACGGGTTCGGTGGTCATGAACCAAGGGGTCCGCCTGGATCCCGTGGCAGTTGCCCATGGAAACTTGACGGTCAAAATTAGTAGAGACACCCAGGTCAGCCAACCAGCGCCGCTATCTCAAGGCCAAACCGTCACTACGCAACGAGCGAACGTCGACGTTAGTATCGGTTCAGGTTCCTTGGGAGCCTTGCCAAAGGGGGCTTCCCTTGAGGAAGTGGTTAGAGCCCTGAACTTACTTGGTGCTAATGCGCAGGATTTGGTGGCAATTCTCCAGGCGATGAAAGCGGCAGGCGCTCTCAAAGCTGAACTTGAGTTGATCTAATGGTTGCCCCGTCAGCTTTCGATCCGTGGGCTGCTGCCCTTGGTGCTAGATCATCGGCTAATAATGTTAGCGGCTCGGCCAAGCAAGCGGCGCAGCAATTTGAGGCCTTACTCATTCGCCAGTTTCTAACTACTGCTCGGTCGACGGGATGGTTAAGTGGTGAGCAAGAATCAGAGTCAGGTTGGCGGGAGATTGCTGATGATTCTTTAGCTGGTTACTTGGTGAAGTCGGGTGGCTTAGGATTAGCAAAACAGGTTGAAGCGCTGATTGCTCAGGCGAGTTTGTCAAGAAGTGGTCGTGATCTAGAGGCTATGCCAAAGTCTCCACAATCATCGAACCGGCTCGACTCTGTGTTTAATCGAGTTGCACTTCCGACCGTTAGCCAAGAAGATAGAAGGGCACTTCGCCCTGCCGATTTGAAATAAGCCGCTAAAGCGAGATTACATGGGATCTGGTATTTCAACGATAAACGGGCTTGGTCTGGCGGGGATGCAAACCGCTCAAGCTGGCATGGCGAATGTGGCGACTAACGTGGCAGGTGCCTCAGTTGATGGATTTCACAGGCGACAAATCCATCCTTTGGTTGCCTCAGCGTCGACCGACCCCTTGGTACAGGGTGGTACAGTCGTTGTAGATTCTATCGTTCGATCATTTTCCGCGTTGATTTCGTCTCAATATCAAATCAACCACGCTAAGCTCAATCAAGCGCAAGCATTAAACAACGCATCGCTCATTGTTGATCGCATGTTAGTTGATGAGTCTGCGGGACTCACCCAGGTCTTCAATGGTTTCTTCACTGCCGCTTCGGACCTTTCAGCAGATCCTGCGTCCGGAACCGCGAGAACGGCGTTCGCAACAACAGCCTTGGAGCTGACCGATCGTGTTCGTAATCTCGCCTCGACTGTCGAGGAGACGCGGCGACAAGCTCTATATCAGCTAAACGGTGTGGTTGATGCCTTTAACGATAAGGCTAAAGCACTTTCGAGAGTTAACCTGCTAATTCAGGCTTCAGCAGCGGGTGGCAAGCCACTCCCATCCGCTGACTTATTAGATGAAAGAGACAGACTAGTTGGAGAGTTGTCGGATCTAATGGGCGTTAACTTGGAAGTTTCGAATTCAGGGCAGGCAACGCTTCGTTTTGATGGATTAGCGATTGTCGAAGGTGGGCGATCGGCGAATTTGGTGGCCGTTGAGGATGTCGATGGATTGCCAACGGGTCAAATCAGAATAGCACTTCCGAAGGATGACACAGATCGTGGAGAGGGTGAAACCTTTGTCGCGACTCTAAGAGGTAGCGGTGTTGTTGGTGGCGAATTCGGCGGACTGATGAAGTACGCAGAGGGAGCTGAAGCCTGGCTCGCCAGTCTTGATCAGTTTGCGCTGTCTTTTGTCTCATTTGGCGATCCTCTATCCTTAGGTTCAGGGGGTGAGTCTGGTCAGCAGTGGTACAGCAAGAGATTAACTGCTGAAGGGATCTATTCACCGGTCGGAGGCTTTGACGATAACGGCGTGTTTTTCCCTGGAATGTTTCGGGTCGATCCTGGATTCGGGCAGGGTGGCGAGGTTGGTGACGACAATCTAGTCGTCAGATCCCTGCGTCCGTCGCTCACTTTTCGATCAAACTTGAGTACCGGTGCTGATGTTCCATGGTCACAGAGTCCCCAGCCAGGTGCGACGGTGGATCAATCTTTTGTGATCAAGGTGTCCAGCGGGCGCTCAACGCTGATGCGTGAGTGGTCTGATTGGGTGTCTGACGTTTCTAGTGATTTGTCCAAGTGGCGAGCTGAGGAAGCGTCATTCACAGCGGTGGATAAGTCCTTGACCGATCAACGTGAGCAGATTTCAGGTGTCGACTTGGATGAGGAAGCGACTGATTTGTTGCGTTTTCAGCAAATCTATCAGGCAAACAGCTCTGTGATTCAGGCTGCTATGCGTATGTTTGACACCCTCATTACAGTTACCAGTCGCTAATAACACTTAATTGGATTTCGACGATGCGAACGACGATTGCAAATCGATTTAACGAATCTCTTGCATCAATACAGCGGCATTCGAGACAGATGGCCGACGAACAGATCCGAATCAGCGGTGGCACTAAAATGTTGCGCGCCTCTGATTCACCGCTTGCCATGGGAAAAGCTGTTGATCTTAGAACGACTCAAGCGCAACTAGATGCTCTTGGCAGACTGCAGGCAACCGCTGCAAACAGAATGGCTGAGACGGAGGCGGCACTAGCAGATGCCGGAAAAGTTTTAGACGATTTCTTTCAGCTGTATGCATCAACGCAGAATGCAGCATTAGGTCCTCAACAGCTTAAAGGGTTGTCAAGTCAAGCGTCAGTGCTGCAGGAAGAGTTGAAGCAGATCCTGTCACGGGCCGACTCAGCTGGGTATCGAATTTTTAATACCTCAGACTTAAAGGTCATCGTTGACGGAGGCACGGCAGGAGTCGCGCCGGTATCGATCAACACGATCGGTGTGCTCGCTGGTTTGGAGATGCTAAATCCCGGGGCAATTAATTGGTCCGAGGTTTCTGATCCGTCTGATTTAGATCAAGCGGTAAAGGAATTACTTTACGGCCCCGATAGTCAACTGGACAGATTTGTGAGCGCACTAAAGTTAGGTGAGCGTTTTAAGGTCGAAGGCGATGCATTCAAGGCGGCATCTGAGGAAATGACCCAGCAAAGAATTCGGGTAGGCGCCGCGCAAGCGCGAGTAGACCGATCTATGTTGCGTACCGACGATTTGGCTTTATCTGTGAGTACGGCTTTGTCCCGTGAAGTTGATACTGATTTTGCTACGTCGACAATGGAAGTTCAAAAGGCGAAGGCCTTATTAGAAGCAGCTCAGTCAATTACGGCCCAAATTGGCACAATGAATCTCTTTCAAAAGCTTGGTTGATAAGCTCCTGAATTGGTTTGTGTTTTTGCTGATTAAAGTTAACTCTGTACGGAATTAAGGAAGCATCATGGTCATCCCACTTGGAATTATCATAGGTTTCGGCTGTGCCCTTGCGGGCTATGTGCTTCACGGCGGAAATCCAGTGGTTCTTTGGCAG
>Ga0256347_1000208_pt1 | contig 9805 bp, 10 predicted proteins | sample AtltaT_41_FD_183681 | JGI IMG/M metagenome (GOLD analysis project Ga0256347, IMG submission 183681) | Metatranscriptome of freshwater microbial communities from Altamaha River, Georgia, United States - Atl_Colum_RepB_8d (Metagenome... | ecosystem: Environmental > Aquatic > Freshwater > River...
AAAAAATAGCCGTATTTCCCGGATCGTTTGATCCAATTACCATAGGTCATGTAGATATTGTCATGAGAGCCTTGCCATTTTTTGATAAAATTATCGTGGCTGTAGGGGTGAATGAACAAAAAAAGGCATTGTTTCCATTAGCTGACAGGATGAAATGGCTGGAACAGGTTTTTAGAGATGAACCCAAAATTGAAATTGGGAGTTTTGAAAATCTTACCGCTCATTATTGTTCCAGAATTGGTGCAAAATACCTGATCAGAGGGTTACGTAATGCGTCTGATTTTGACTATGAAAAAACAATCTCTCAGCTCAACCATATCGTGGGAAATGGTTTGGAGACCATTTTTTTAATTAGCCAACCTGCCTTTAGTCACATCAGTTCAACCATAGTAAGAGAGATAATTAAAGGTGGTGGAGATGCCGTTTCCTTTTTACCTGAAAAAATAGTAATTCAGCCTTTTTTACGATAACAGCTTATCCTTAAAAACCAAATATTATGGCTAATGCCCTTTTTAATTTACCAGATATAAAAAATGAACCCGTTCTGAATTATGTGCCTGGTTCTCCTGAGAAAATTGCTTTAGAGGTTGCCCTAAATGACCTGTTTTCCAATGAAATGGATATTCCGCAATTTATTGGGGGAAGGGAGGTTCGCGAGGGCGAAAAGATATTCATTAGCCCGCCACATGATCATCAAAGAAACATCGGCTTTTACCATAAAGGAAATGCATCTCATGTGAAACTGGCAATAGAAGAGGCCCTGAAAGTTAAATCTTCCTGGGAATCTACATCCTGGGAGCAGCGCGCGGCTATTTTCTTAAAGGCCGCCGATTTATTGAGCGGTCCTTTCAGGGCAAAAATGAATGCAGCTACTATGCTCTGTCAATCAAAGAACATTTATCAGGCAGAAATTGATGCAGTTGCTGAGTTAGCTGATTTTTTCCGTTTTAATGTCAGATTCATGACTCAGATTTATGCCGAACAACCAATTTCTGCTCCTCAGGTATGGAATAAAATGGAATTCAGGGCATTGGAGGGTTTTGTTTTTGCATTGACCCCTTTTAATTTTACATCAATTGCAGGAAATTTACCCGCGGCACCAGCCTTAATGGGTAATGTAGTGGTTTGGAAACCAGCTGAAAGTCAGGTGTATTCTGCTGCCGTAATCATGGAAGTACTAAAACTTGCCGGACTGCCAGATGGAGTGATCAACATGGTCATTGTACCCGGACCTGTTGCCGGAGAAGTAATATTTGAACACAGAGATTTTGCGGGACTCCATTTTACAGGTAGTACTTCTGTTTTTAATGCACTATGGCAAAAGGTTGCATCAAATCTTTCAAAGTACAAGTCTTATCCCAGAATCGTTGGGGAAACCGGTGGAAAAGATTTTGTAATTGCCCATTCCAGTGCAAATGTTCAGGCATTAGCTGTCGCACTGGCAAGAGGTGCATTTGAATTCCAGGGTCAAAAATGTTCCGCAGCATCAAGAGCTTATATTCCCCTCTCTATATGGGATGAATTGAAAAACAAACTCGTTCCAATGGTTCAATCATTTAAAATGGGCTCTCCACTCGATTATAAGCATTTTATTAATGCGGTTATTGATGAAAAAGCTTTTGATAAAATTGCTGGTTACATTGAAGCTGGTAAAAAGGATGCAAAGGTTACCTTGATTTCTGGTGGAAATTATGATAAATCAGTAGGTTATTTTATTGAGCCTACCATTTTTCAAGTCGAAAATCCTCATCATACCTTAATGGAAGAAGAAATTTTCGGTCCGGTGCTCACTATTTATGTTTATCAGGATAGAGAATATGAACAGACCCTAAAGTTAGTAGATGAAACTTCACCTTATGCGCTGACAGGTGCTGTTTTTACCTCTGACCAGCAAGCATTAAAACTGGCCAGTGAAATGTTGAAAAATGCAGCGGGTAATTTTTATATTAATGACAAACCAACAGGCGCTGTTGTTGGACAACAACCATTCGGAGGAGCCCGTGCTTCAGGGACTAATGATAAGGCTGGTTCAGTTATTAACCTCTGGCGATGGGTTTCACCCAGAACAATCAAAGAGAATTTTAATCCTCCACTGGATTATAAATATCCCTTCATGGGATAAATTAAAATTTGAATTTTAGCGAAAATTCGCTACTTTTACAAACAAAAATACTATGGCGGCTTATTTTAATATGGAAACGCTTAAGTTTCTGATTTTTAATGTTCATAAGTTAGAAGATTTGCTTTTAAACGAGCGCTATAATGCTTTCGACAAGGATGCCATCCTTCTTTTTTTGCAGGCTATAGCTGATTTTTCTGACCAGGAATTATATCCTGTTTTCAAGGAGATGGATGAAAAACCGGCTAAATTTTCAGACGGTAAAATCCATGTTCATCCAAAAATTAAGGAAATTTTACACAAGCAAGGGGAACTTGGAGTTATAGGTGCATCCTTTGATGAATCGCTGGGTGGTTTACAATTGCCGGCAACAGTTATGCATGCGGCTTACTTCATTATGGAAGCTGCAAATAATCATATTCCCGGATATGCTGGTTTAACAGCAGGTGCTGCCCATTTGATCTCTTCTTTTGCCGATACAACGTATCACGATAAATATGTGCCTAATATGTTAGCAGGTAAATGGTGTGGTACCATGTGTTTATCAGAACCCCAGGCTGGGAGTGGTCTATCAGATATAAAATGTTCAGCAAAACGAACAGAAGATGGTACTTATCGGATAAAAGGACATAAAATTTTTATTTCCGGTGGAGATCATGAATACACAGAAAATATTATTCATCTTTTATTAGCCAGAATAGAGGGTGCACCTTCCGGTACCAAAGGAATTTCCTTGTTCATCGTTCCTAAATACCGGGTAATGGATGATCATTCATTAATGCAAAATGATGTGATTACAGCAGGGGATTTTCAGAAAATGGGACAAAGGGGCTATTGTACAGCTCATCTTGTTTTTGGCGACAATGATAATTGCACCGGATATCTTGTAGGCGAAGCTAATAAAGGACTCTCTTATATGTTTCAGATGATGAATGATGCCAGAATAGCTGTTGGCAGGGGAGGGGCAGCCATCGCTTCTGCAGCTTATTATGCTTCTTTACAATATGCTCAGGAAAGACTTCAGGGAAGAAGATTGTTAAGTGGTGGACGAAAAGATGAATCTTCAGGTCCAACTTTAATTATCAATCATCCTGATGTGAGAAGAATGCTATTTTTGCAGAAGGCTATTTATGAGGGCTCTCTTTCACTTATTTTGCAATCTTCTGTTTACCACGACAGAGAAATTTCTGAAAAAGAAAATAAGGAGCATTGGAATCTTCTGCTGGAGTTTCTTACACCGATTACAAAGACATATCCTGCAGAAAAAGGAAAACTGGCAGTCGATAATGGTCTTCAAATATTAGGTGGTTACGGTTTTTGTGCCGATTTTATACTACAACAATACTATAGGGATATTCGGATTATGTCTATTTATGAAGGAACGACAGGTATTCAATCGCTCGATTTGTTAGGTAGAAAAGTCCTGATGGAAAATGGAGTGGTTTTGAAAAAAATGCTGGCAGAAATACAACATACTATATCTGAAGCCCGTAAGGAGAATCAACTCGTTCAAACTGCAAAAGAACTCGAGGATCAATTGCCCCTGGTGGAGAAAACCCTGGCACATCTGATTCCCATTGCAATGAAAGGGGAAACCGAAAAATTTATTTCTGATGCTACGCTGTTCATGGAAGCTATAGGATCGGTGGTAGTAGCCTGGCAATGGTTAAAAATTGGCATGGCAGCCGCAGGTGAATTGAAAAGTGAAAATTCAACATTTCCGGCAGCCATGTTGAAAAATAAGATCCATACCATGCGCTTTTTCTATAAATATGAATTGGCCAGAAATAAAAGTATATTCAACATTATCCAGTCTGATGAGGTGTTAACCCTCGCTGAGGATGAGGCTTTTCCTGACTAATTTTATTAACATGCACAAATATATTGACGGTTGGTACAGTCCATCTCTTCACAAACACATGAATATTGCGGTATATGGTCATTATGGATTCGCTTTATTGATGTTGCCAACTGCCGCTGCTGATTTTCTTGAATATGAACGGTTTCACCTCATTCATTCCATATCACATCTGATTAATGCCGGAAAAGTAAAGGTTTTTTTCTATCAATAGTATAAATAATGAAAGTTGGTTAAATAACTTCATGCACCCAAGGGATAAATCTATCAGGCATAACCAGTTTAATGAATATGTGTATAAAGAAGTAATGCCATATATTAAAAGTAAAACATCTGATGATACACCAGTCATAGCTGCCGGGGCTTCTTTTGGTGCACTTCATGCAATGAATTTGTTTTTAAAAAGACCCGATCTGATTAATGGCGTCATTGCGATGAGCGGTGATTATAATCTTCAGTCTTACACAAATGGCTACTTTGATGAGGATGTATATTTTAATAATCCTATGGCTTATTTTCCGAACTTAAATGATGAAAATATACTGTCAACATTAAGACAGCGCTCTCATATTCATATTATTTCAGGTTCAGGAAGTTATGAAAAGCCTCAGGCCAGCAAACAATTATCGGCTGTTTTTCACGCTAAAAATATTAATCATGAACTGGCTGTCTGGGGAGATGATATGCCCCATGACTGGCCTACCTGGCATAAGGTTTTACCCTTTTATCTCGAAAATAGGTTCTGATTGCCCTGAATTTTCTATTTTTGAGCTTTAATGCTTTTAATTTTATTGTTTTGATTGAAAACGAAAATGAAGATGAATTTTTTCAACATGTTTCCTTGCAAATCGATCCTAAGCAGGAACTTGTTAGAATAGATAAATATCTGTCCGATCGCTTAGGCAAAATTTCAAGGAATAGGATTCAGCAAGCTATCAGAGCCGGGGCTGTAATGGTTGATGCTTCACCCGTTAAGCCTAACTATAAAATAAAACCGGGTAATTTAATTTCAGCAGTATTTCCCAGGCATTTCTCAGAAGAAGAGGCAGGTAAAATTCAGCCTCAATTTATTCCCCTTGAAATTGTTTACGAAGATGAGGATATTCTGATTATCAACAAACAAGCGGGCTTAGTGGTACATCCGGGCGTTGGTAATTGGGATGGTACCCTGGTAAATGGTCTGGCTTATTATCTGGGATTGGATCATCTGAACCAGGATGCTGAATCTTTTCAAAACAGAGTGGGTCTCGTTCACAGAATTGATAAAAATACCTCCGGACTTTTAGTTATTGCTAAAAATGATTACGCCTTATCATTTTTAGCTAAACAATTCTCAGATCATTCCATTGAAAGGACTTATTACGCTTTGGTATGGGGAACACCAGAGCCTTCAAATGGTAACATTGTGGGACATATTGGCCGAAATCCCAGAGATAGAAAAAGTTATCAGGTTTACCCTGAAGGGGATGAGGGGAAATGGGCGCTTACCCATTATGAAACACTGGAAAATTACTATTATGTCTCTTTGGTGAAATGTAATCTTGAAACAGGCAGAACACATCAGATCCGGGTTCACTTCAACTATATAGGTCATCCATTATTTAATGATGAAAAATATGGTGGTTCCAGAATCGTAAAGGGTACGCCTTTTTCAAAGTATAAGGATTTTGTGCATAATACCTTTCAGGTATTACCCAGACAAGCCCTTCATGCCAGAACCCTGGGTTTTATACACCCCACTTCAAAGGAATTTTTACGTTTTGAATGTGAATTGCCAAAGGATTTTGAGGAATGTCTGCAGCGATGGAAAAAGTACTATCAATCACGAAGAGATTAAGATGTACATGATGAAGGAAAATGAAATAGATATAACAAAACACTGGATAGAGAGGGTAGTCATTGGAATGAATTTTTGTCCTTTTGCCGCAAAGCCTTTTTATCTTGGTAAAATACTTTATCAGGTTCAGGATGAAAAGGATATTTCAATATATATCAAACAATTTTATGCCGTTGTAAGAGAACTTCAGGAGGAACCAGCTGAGGTTTTTGAAACCGCATTTATTATCTACCCTCATTCATTTAAAGCCTTTGATGAATATCTTCAATTTGTGGAAATCCTTAACTCTTTTCTGAAGATAAATCAGCTGGAAGAAGCGTTTCAACTGGCTTCCTTTCATCCGGATTATTATTTTGAAGGCAGTCAACCTTCTGATGTCACAAATTATACTAATAGATCTCCCTATCCATTAATCCATATTCTAAGATCTGAAAGTATATCTAACGCCACCGTTGTTTTTGGTGATACCTTGAAAATCCCCCAATTAAATATCAATAAACTGAATACATTGGGGAAAGCAGGCTGGATAGCCTTTTGTGTGAAAAACCAGATTTCTTTGCCGAAATAATTTTATATGAACCTGGAAAAAAGAGTACAAGCATTCATTTCATTTGGTGAATTATTGAAAAGTCATCCGGAAAAACTGGAGGAAAGTATCCTGAAAACCAATCAAATTAATCCCTGGTTTACGCCTGAAAATCAAAAACTGGCTATTGAAAATATATGGGCATTTTTTCTCAGTGAATCAAAATTGAAAAATTGGATACAAGATTATCCGAAGCTTGGCAATCCGGTGATTCCTAAAAAAGTAGGATTAATTTTAGCGGGGAATATTCCACTTGTCGGATTTCATGATTTTCTTTGTGTCCTTGTTTCAGGGAATAGCGCCCTTATTAAATGTTCAGAAAAGGATCCCTTTTTACTTCCATGTCTGGCTGAATTATTGGTTGAAGTGGAGCCACAATTCAAATCATTTATTCAATTTGTTGAAAAATTAGTTGATTATGATGCGGTCATAGCAACAGGGAGTAATAATTCAGCCAGATATTTTGAACAATATTTTTCATCAAAGCCTCATATAATAAGAAAAAACAGGCAGGCTGTGGCGATTTTAACAGGAAGTGAGTCTGAGGATGAATTAATTAATCTTGGAAAAGATATTTTTACTTTTTTTGGCCTGGGTTGTAGAAATGTTTCTAAAATTTATGTTCCAGCCGATTATGAGTTTACCCTTTTGCTCGATGCCTTACATTCCTACAAAGAGATTATTTTGCACCATAGTTATAAAAATAATTTTGATTATCAATCTGCTATCTGGCTGTTAAACAAGGTTCCTCATTTTATGACCGGCAGCATATTAATCTCTGAAGAAAAATCTATCTCCTCTAAAATTGCCACGCTCCATTACGAATTTTATACATCTTTACCTGAGCTTAAAAATAATTTGAGCAGTCATCAGGATCAAATTCAATGTGTTATTGGAAATCTTGTCATTCCTGGTTTTTCTATTATTCCATTTGGTGAAGGTCAAAAACCTGCATTATCGGACTATGCTGATGGTGTAGATACCATCGCCTTTTTAACAGGAATGAGCTTATAAATAAAAGGGTTAAGGTAACCATTGAAAAACAGTTGTTAGCTGTAAATTGGCTAAAACGGAATATCTAATACAGGTTCTTTTACCATTCTTGAAATCTTATCCCAAGCTGACAATCTGCTATGGCAAATTCTTTAGCCCCCCATGGCCTCAACGTAATTTTATTCAGATTTGGATGCAGAAGATTAGGATGAGTAGCCAAAATTTTATCATAAGCGGCCGCTATATTTTTTGTTTCAATTCTTAATTCCGGATGATGTTCGCCAGCTATTATTTTATCCTGGAAAACCATTATTTTTAGGTCGTTTTTTACTATTACACAATATGGGTGAGCAGTATTTAAATCCTGATGTATAATGGTAAATTGAAGACAGTCAACAAATGTATTCAATCCGTCTGAGATATCAGCATAAAAAACACTAGGTACTAAAGTTTAGAAATTCATTTTTTAACCGACGTGTTTATTCATAATAATAACCAAAAATAATATTCATTTCATCTTCACTTGTAAATCCAAAAGAAATATTTCGATTTGAAGTGTTATTATAAGTGACCTCTGAGGTAAGACCTTCTCCAGGGTTCAAAATAATAGGGTTTTCAAATAATTTGGTTAACGGATGTTCCCAGTCCGTATTTTCATATAATATTTCACCATTTCTGGATCCACCAAATATTTTAATTACAAATTTTTCGCCATACTTATGATTATGGGAAGTGAGTAATAAGATGTGGGTCTTTACTGAAAAAGTAAAATTCTTTATAATCGTTTTTCTTTGATTTGGCGGAAGATTGAAACTGGTGTTGTTTAAATCTAACATTTTGACCTCGTTTTTTACTGAACTTGCAGGAATAGTATGAAAATTCACATAATTTTCTCCTTGTAACACCAATTTAGTCTTATTGAAATAATGGGCGTTTAAATCAACAGGCATATTGGGGCTTATTTTAATAGCCGCACCTTCAGGTAAGCTGATACTATTATTTACATCCGTACCACCACCAATAAAAAAGTGATTTTGCATTTCAGCTAAAGTTAAAATATTTAAGGAACCATCAGGATTTCGTAAATCTCTGATTTTATTTTCTGCCGGCAGAAAGGCAGGATTGTTAAATCCATAAACCAGGAAATGATGGCTGTTGGATCGACCTTTCAATTCTATTTTATTCACATAAACAGGAGCATTGTTTGGCGTTGTTTTTCGGATAAATATTTCCCTTTCAAAATTTGGCTGGATATCGAATTTATCCATTTTAAGTTGAAAACCATTTACAGGTGGAGATAGAGGATCTATATCAGACTGACAGGCAGAGCTATCAGATAAAACAGATAAGCTCAGGCTTCTATCATCATTTGAAGCTCCGGTATTGATCCATCTTTTCACCAGTTCAACCTGACCTTTAGTAATAATATTGCCGCCCATTGGCATTTGTTTTCCAAAATTCAAATTACTTTTATGTATGTATGCGTCGCAATTAATCTTTTGAAATAAAAAACTTTTTTCTGCATCACCTGGCTGAACCAGTAACATTTTTGCATTTACAGCAGCTACATTAACCGGTCCCTTATTTACCAGGTTCTGATAAGCGTTCCCATCTGATAATATGAGTTTGTGTTGCTGAAAACTACCATCTGCTGAAGATTGATGGCAACCACTTACAGCACAACTGGGTGTTAGTATCTGTTCTTGAATTACTTTAAATGTTATTTCATTTTGTGGTTCCCCGAAATTTTCCTGTTTACAACCATTGATTAAAACCCAGATAGTCAGTGGAGTCAAAATATTTAAATACTTAAACATTACTTTTTTATTTGATATATATTAAAAAATGGAATTAATCCATAAACATCCAAAACAGGAAATAGATTAAAATCATAGCCCCACTGGAAATGCCCAATGTAATGCCACCTATGCCAAAAAACACAATTATAAATAAAACCCTTAATAAAGTAACGGAAATCCCCGTACTATTTGCTATGCCGGCAAGTACGCCTCCAAACATTCCATTTCTGCTTCTTTTCATGATAAAAATTGATTTAAATAGTTTTTTGCTGTTTTAATTGCTGTTAATATATCCTTTTCACTACCTTCGAAAGCCTTGTCTTCTACCTCAATACAAACCGGGCCCCGATAGCAGACATCTGTTAAGGCAGAAAAAAATCTTCCCCAGTTTACATCGCCATATCCTGGAATTTTTGGGGAACTATAGAAATTTGGAGGTGACATGATACCCACCTTATTTAATTTATCCTGATATATTTTAACGTCTTTCAGATGAATATGATGCAATCTTTCCTTAAAGTCATATATAGCCTTTATATAATCCATTTGTTGCCAGATAAAATGGGATGGATCAAAATTTAATCCAAATAGAGGAGTTGGAAAATAATCAAAC
>Ga0256347_1000211_pt1 | contig 9765 bp, 3 predicted proteins | sample AtltaT_41_FD_183681 | JGI IMG/M metagenome (GOLD analysis project Ga0256347, IMG submission 183681) | Metatranscriptome of freshwater microbial communities from Altamaha River, Georgia, United States - Atl_Colum_RepB_8d (Metagenome... | ecosystem: Environmental > Aquatic > Freshwater > River...
AGAAATTATAATTGAACAATTTAGTTGTATTTTTACAATTTATTGTCAATTTATATTTTTCTATTATGATTTCTGAGATTTGTTTCTAGTGATATAAACACTTATAAAAATCACTTGTATTGAATACTATTGTTTCTTAATGGAATTAAAATTACTACCCGCTTTAATTAGTAGGCTCTGTTTTAAACCAAAATTGAAACTCGATTTAGTTATTTTCTATAAATAACAGCAGTTGAAGATCTGCTTATCAAACAATTTTATATTGAAATTTATATAGGCTACGACACTTATATGAATTTATCTAGACCTCTTAAAGGTCCCATATAGTTTTAAAACTAGAATATGGTCTTTTAAGTCGGAACCTGTTGTAATCAGTCTTTACATTTTTTGTTTGCTAAAGTAAAACGCAAAATGTTTCATAATTCATGAAAATTATTAATCGACTCTTGAAGGTTAGTCCTTAAATAACCTCCACGATAATCATAACGTAGTGATTCCTTTAGCATGCTAAGGCTACGCATGAAACTGACTTTGAAATAATAGTCCTTAAATATTATTTCCTGTTATAATCAGCCTTTATATGATTTGTGAAGCTATCATTAAACGCTTTATCACCCTGTGGCAACCAGTCTTTGCTCGATTTTATTGAACTATCGTTAAACGTTCTTTAACCGTTATTGAAGGTTTGTTTTCAATATACCATATCTATAGGTAAGTTTATAGATGTAGTTGCAATCTACAAAATCTAAATAAGAAGGTTCCCAGCTCGCGAAACTGGTGAATCTTATTTGGATCTTTGCATACTTTGTTGGCTAGTATAATCGCCAATTGTCTATGTGCAGACATTAAAGCAAGTTGACAGTCAGTACTGTTAGGACGACCTACCGTAAATGGTCTCGGGAGTAAACCCTCCCATGAAAACAGCTAATTTATTGGATGTATTTATTTATGAAATGACTCGCTCTCTCACAGATAGGTATTGAATTTAATTTAGTTGAATTAATGGTTCTCCATGTAACATCCGGGTCTCGCCCCCGTGTTATGTGTATTCTTTATGGTAAGCTTAGCATGAAGTAACCTGAGTTCTATTCTATGGTTAGTAAGAATTTTGCTCAATTGTACGATCAAGATCTTAAGTAGCACACTCGAATTTCAGTATCATTTGGACCCCAATTTCCGTAAGTTGTTCGGAAGTTAAAGCCCAAATTAACGCTGAAGCTAGATGCAAACGCTGCTTATTTTCTCGTATGGTTGTGTATATATTCGTTGTTTTCACGACTAATTCGAATAGACATCAATGTGACAAATGGACAAGTGCAATCGAAATTCTCTTAATACAACTCTTTTAACCCACTTTAACGATGAAGCTATATTCCCAATGAATGTAGATAAGTCACAAACTGTTAAATCACGCTGGTTTTTGGTTCTTGTACAAGGAAAAGGTTTAAATATCCAAGATATACCTGCTTCTGATTACAAGAAAATTGAAAATTATCGTACTTATGGCTATAAGGTTGTTCCCTCCCCAAGGGAGCAAAATGTTTCGTATTTGTTTCAACCACACTTAACGCGCTTTGAAGTTAATCAATTTGTTCAACAAATTGAAAGACCGAAGAGTTTTGGCTTAAATAAAAATGTGCACAAAAAGAATAAGAAGATGATAAACTTTGAATCTCAGGGTTTATTTGATTATTTTTCTAGTGTTTTCTCAACTATTAAGAATCTCCCTACGACTCTCAAGAAGGCGGAAGAAATCGTGGATAACGTACACGATGCTTCCAAGAATCTCCCCCCAAATGTTAAGAAGGTAGAGGAAGTTGTCAATATCACTCATAGTACCACAAAAACTGTGAATGAGAAAGTAATACAACCTTTATTTTCTGTTTCGAATCTCGCTTGTGAATTTTTTAATAAAATATATGATTTATGTAAATGGTTTTTTAAAGAAGTTCTCTGGTCAGACAATGGTTTTAAACCGTCTGCTTGGAGATTATTTATTTTCACTTTTGTTCCATATATGTATAGATTTTTAAAGAATCCCCATTATGACACTGTAACCCCCAAACCCCCCCAATTTGAAGCTCAATCTCTTGACAGCTTGATAATGGCATCTCTTTTTTCAGGTGTAGTAGGCTCACGTTTATTACATTTGTTTAAGAACATATCCTTATTTACGCGTATCAAAATTTTGGATGATCTAAGCTTTGTACAAGACTGTATGGCATATATATTAGAAGTTCCATTTCTAATAGCTGTATGGCTTAATAGCAAAAGCAAACGTGAAACTAAACTGTTTGATAATAGTCAATGGTTCTCTCAAGCATATTCCAAGTATGTTTTAGAGAAAATCCCTTTTACTCGAATGAATCGGCTCTCTGTTAAATTTGAATCTCTTTTTTCAGAATATAATCAAAACAATTCTATTCTATCAAATACTTATTTTCAGGAAACCTGGGAAAATTTTTTCTCGGATTTTTCAACTTGGAAGGACGTATATCTTTCTGTTTCTAAAAATCTCCCTGTTAAAATGATGCACATAAGTAAAAAGATAACTGAATTTAATATTAGATATTTAACTTACAAAAATGCAACAAGATCTGAACCCCTCTGTTTTTTGTTTTATGGACCCCCTGGGTGTGGTAAATCAACTATGCTTGGACGATTAGTTAAGGAAATAGGAATTCATAGGACTGTATACACACACGCATCGTATCAGGACCGTGATTTCTATGATCATTACAACAATGAAGACGTTTTTGTCATGGATGACATTGGACAAAAGGGTGTTTATCAGTGGTCTGACATCATAAATATGGTGTCTACTATCAGATATCCACTCAATTGTGCTGAAGCTCCGAAGAAAGGTACTAAACACTTTTCTTCTTCTTTCTTATTATTTACTTCTAATATCAATCCAGCTAATATTACATTAACTGCTGATTGCGGAATAACTGATAAGGAAGCGTTGTGTAGGCGCATTAAATTGTTTGATTTCACTCATGTCACTTTCGTTGACGGCGAATGGAATGGTCATTGGTCAATTAAGACTAGGAATACTGCAAGGAAAGAATGGGTAATACAGGAGGAGGGTGACATACTCTCTAATGATAGTTTTACCGAAAACATAATGCAAATTTTTAACTTGTACTCGCATAAACAACGTGTTACAAATTCATATAGTCCCAACGGGAAAATTGGTAAGTTGTATATACCAAACAAGGAAAATGACTCCTTTCAACTTGATGAAAGGGGTTATTTGAATTGGGAGGCTAATATGTTTCAACAACCCAAGATAGGACTAACCGATGAAGATGGTGAGGAAATAATATTCCGAACCAATGAGGACGGTTCTATCCCCAGAGGACTCCAACGTATGCTCGAAGATGATATACATGAAGCTATTGGGGATTCAACGTTTGACGATGTTGAAATCTCGATAGATGATATAGATCATTTTTGTACAGAAGTTGACACCGAGGTAACTTGGCGTAGTGAATTTGTTCGCTTGTTAGCTAATATAAGTGAATTTATTTGTAAGTGTTTTGCTTTTGATTTTTGTAATTTCTCTGAATTTTTGGCCCACCTTAAGGATTTGTTTTTAAGACCCGTAACTGCTGTTTTTTCTTCTTTTATAATGTTTTCTACTTCTTTTATATTTTTATGTTATTTTGTAATTTCTAAATATTTTAAACGAGCTGTATCATGGACTAAGGATGTAATTTATGTAAATAAAGGAAAATTTAAAGTCTCGCGATCTGAATGGCTTCCAGATGGTTTTTCAACTGTCGAAGAAGCTGTGGCTACCAAAGTCTCAACTATGGAAAAAGTTGCAGACGTCAAAGGGGTTTACTTCTTTGATCTCTCAGGCGTGCACCGAGAGTATGGTACCACACACACTATTACTGGCATAGGTTTCTGTACTGGTAAAGTTGTGCTTGTTCCACATCATTATTATTGTCAATTTGATCCAACTAGGAAGCTTTTTATTTCTATAAAAAGTGGAGATGGGTCTGTTATCGTTGATAACGCATTAATTACGCAAGTTTTTAATGATCCAAATAATGATGTAGTAGTTTTTAACATGCAGATATCTTATCAATTCCCTAAAATTAAGTTTGGGGCTCTGGATAAGAATATGGTACTGGATGATGTATTTATTGGCACTCCTTTTGGAGTAGTCAAAACTGGAGGATCTTTTGCGAACCTCGGATACAAATCTCAGTATTTTGTTCAAAAACTACAATACCCTTTATTTGCCGATGATACTGTCTCAGATGTATCATTAAAGGGCCTATGCGGAGCTATCTACTACTGCAAAGTAGATAATTGTATCGCTCCTATAGGAATGCACGTGGCTGGTAGCACAGACGGCAAAATGGGAATCTGTAAAAAGTTTTCCCTGGGTCTTCTAAAATTTTTAGAATCAAGACCTAATCATGCTACTGCCATCGTCGGAGGGGTGCCTGGCATGTCTCTTGCTAGGACCGACGTTAAACTATTCCAGAATGTCCCAGATAAATCTTCAATTGTTGATTCATCTGTTTCTGGTATATTTCCCCATGAACGTATACCTGCAAATTTGAAAATTCCTGTAAAGGAAATTTCTAAAAAGTCTCATACTATTACTCAAAAGGTAGATATTGACGCACTTGATTTTGCAGAAACATTCATTGATTCTCTTATACCATCTTTTAGCAAAAGTTCAGAAGAACAAGTAGTTAAAGGTATTAAGATTAAGGATCAATGGGTAGCTAATCCTATCAATAAGGATTCGTCTTGTGGATTTGGATATGACTTGAAAAAGGAAGATTATCTGGATTATGAGCAAGGTTTGTACAAACCTTTCCTTAAAGAAAAGATTAGGGTATTACGTTCACAGTTGGCACAAGGAAGCGTCCAAGTTTCAGATGCGATACACGCTGAGATTTTAAAGGATGAGTTGCGAAATAAAGAAAAAGTAGATAAGCCCAGGAGTTTTAAAATGGCTCCCTTGCATGTTACTTGCCTTCAACGTGAGTATATGCTTGATTTATTGGTTAAATTACACCAGAAACGTGATGTTAATGGTATAAGAGTTTGTATCAATCCTTTTTCGGATGAGTGGCTAGAGCTTATGCGCAAGCATCAAGCATACGGTCATTCATTTGATGGGGATTGGGGTAAATGGGATGGGGGAATGCTCCCTCAATTCCAATCTACACTCCGCAGCGTCTTAGTGAAAAAGTTCTGTGGTTCACAATCAGACAAAGATATTTTAGACAATCTTCTATTAATAATTCAAAATTGTCCAACTATAACTTTGAATGATGTTTACTACACTACACACAGTTTACCTTCTGGTATATCTCTGACTGCTGAGTACAACTCATTAATCAATAAAATGTTAACGGCTTATATCTATTATATTCTTTACAAGCAACAATTTGGAGTCGCCCCTCTACTTACAAAATTTATGGCTACGGTCAGAGATGATGTATATGGTGATGACAAACTTGTGTCAACTAATGCTGAAACTGCAAAATGGTTTAACGGAAAAACATTTGAAGGAATCGCGAACGTTTTAGGACTGGATTTTACGCCAGCTTCTAAAGGTGAGTGGACTTATACTACTCAAAGCATTGAAAAATGCACGTTTCTTAAACGCGGTTTTGTATATAATGATTTCTTGCAAACTATGGCTGCTCCACTGGAGATGAAAACGATAACCTCGACTTTGAACTATGTCAAAGATGCATCCAGGCGCGATGAACTGACGACCGTGAAACTCCTTAATTTTCAAAGGGAGTTGTTCTTGCACGGTTCTGATGTTTATTACACTTATATGCAATTAGTCAATACTTTTTTGGCTAACATCGACTTTGAGATACAATTTCTTTCTGTTGATGCTCTGACTAAACTCTATAAGCGAGGTGAATTGTTTGATTCACTAGTGATGGCTTAATGTTTTAGCATTTAGCTCCGAAAAGAGGATAAACTATAAGCTCCGTAATGAGGATAAACTAATAGCTGAACCTACAGGATAACAAGGTAATCAGGTAGCTTTGTCCAAAGGATAAATGGATCGTTAGTGGGACGTTACACACAAAAACATGTATTCATGTCGTGTTAAAGTAGCCGTTATCTGCTTAGTGAATTTTAGTGACAGAAGGTGTTCTTTGAACATGTTGAGCAAGTTGCTTGCAACCTCTACTTGACATGGCTATCTCTTGTAGCTCTAGCTATAGTCTAATACACTAACCCTGTCTTGGTATTTAAGGAGGATAAATGTTACCATCTTTTGATGCTTGAGAAAGATAATTTCTCAATACGTGGCGGAAGTAATCCTTATATTTGACAACTAATTTTTACGACTTTGTGGGTAAGTATAAACCCTCAAAACCAAGCTCTATCAGAGGATAAATGAAGTAAAGCATGGGTAATTAAAACGTATTTCCTGACCAGGAATACACCTTATTTTACGTAGAACTCAGTCCAAGGTACTGAAGAAGCAGCCCTTCTGAAACCGGTCAAAACCCTCCACGAAGTGTGAACAGCTTCTCGAGGTTTCTAATATGTTCAACAACATGGAAATAAATTTAATTATAACCCGTTTTATTGTACGTACGGCCCAAATGTACATTGCTGTCGGTGCAGTCCGATATTTATTAGATCACATCAAGAACTTGGTAACAAGTGGATCCAATATCTTAACTGGAACCCAGGCCTCAAACAGAAGATTTGAAGCTCAGGGTTTGGAAGACGTGTCTCTTGATTCACGTCTGGGTATGGTAGTAGCGAACAGAGAGGACCAATCCTCATCGCAACGGTCATCATCTTCTTTAATAGACACTCAGTCTATCGATGAACGCGGCTGGTTATTGGCAGAGGCAGTCTTAAGACCTTCTCTTGTTGATACTGTAACTTGGACAACTTCGGATGTTCCAGGGTCTGTTTTAGCTACTTATGAGTTACCCAGGGATTTAATTGTTAATCAGTTAAATGACGCACCGTTTAGTACTTTTAAGTACTGGCGAGGGGACATTTCCTTGTCTTTGCAAGTAAATGCGTCTCCTATGCATCAGGGTATAGTGAAGGCGGTATTTATACCTCTGACCTATGCTTCAAGTGCATTACAACGTCTTAACCCTTTGGATATCTCTATAAACGAGCATGTTAGTTTGTATGCAAATACGAGCTCGCCTGCAACTTTAACCATACCATTTTTAAGTCCCTTGAATTACTTGGACGTGCGTATTCCTGGTGATGAATTGGCATCATCTTTGGGTACCCTGTATCTTGTTGTTTGGAATCAACTGGAGGCCGCGACTAATTCTTCATTAATCGCAACCATAAGCGTAATGGCTTCGCTTCCTAATTCTGAATTCAAGGTTCCACGACTCAAACCTTACGTTCGCTTGTCCCAACAAGTACCACGCGTGAGATTTGAAGCCCAGTTTTTCGGAGGACTAAAATCCCTGATAACACCTTTGACTGATATAGCTGCTTCAGGTATATCTAGTGTCACTGGTGGTCTAATACCTAAGAAATTTATTTCTGACGGTATTGACATCGTAAGAGGCTTGACTGGTTTAGATAAACCTTCTAATTACATGGTTGGTGCTCCCACCGGCCATGTATCAGTAGGTCGTCTAAACAACGCTGTTGGAGAAGTATATTTGGATAAACTGACGCCATTCCCGGCTGAAGTTGCCGCTTTGAACTCATCCGATATTTCATCTCGTGCGGATGAAATGAGTTTTGCTTACCTCTTGTCTAAGTCAAGTTACCTTGGGTCTTTTGAAGTTTCGACTTCTAAGGTTCCTGGTGACGTTCTTGCATATTTTCCTGTTAATCCGATTTGTACCGATATTGGTAAGATTTCTTATCAACCAACTTTGTTAGGATACGTAAGTATGCCCTTTCAGTTTTGGCAAGGCTCTCTAAAGTTTAAATTTGAAGTAAGTGCAACTAGCTTGCAAACCACGAAACTTTTTGTGGCATTCAATCCTGGAGTATTCGTACCTCAGACGACTTTGGATATACAAACGATTTCAGCCCAATATGGCAGAACAATCGACATAGCACAAGGCAGCAACACTTTCGAGTTTGAGGTGCCTTATATAGCTCCAACACCGTTTTTGGAAGTGCCACATAACAACGATACTACTCTAGGGGTAACACTCTTGAATAGTGTTGGTATGTTGCATGTAGTCGTACTTAATAGACTTGTGTGCCCTAATAACGTACCCACGTCAATTAAAGTAAACGTATACATATCTGCTGGGGATAATTTTATTCTCAGAGGGTTGTCAACCGCTAACTTATGGACTCCGATAGAGCCTGCTCCAATTGGTACCACTAGGTTTGAAGCTCAAATGATGGCTCCTACAGAACCATTGTTAAGCGAGGTCGTTGAGGAAAAGGTTATTTCTGAACCGATTCAGGTAGCCAAAGATTCGATAGCAAATTCGAAAGAAGGAACTATCAATCCAGGTATATCACTCAGCGTACGTGACTATCTGAAGAAGTATCAACTTGTTTACAGGGACATACCTCTTCAGCTTCCATTCTTCAAGCGGAAATTAGATCTTCGTGATATAATTTCCATACAAGATAGTGTCCGTTCCACGGGGATGTTGGAGTGGTTTACTGCTCCTTATCGCTGTGTTCATGGTGGTCTTCGGTTTAATATTAGTTTCAATGGGTCTTTTCTCAATGGAACAGGTTTTGAATCGCTTTGTCGACAATTTCGTGTTTACTATCTACCTCCACTTTCTGGAACTGGCGGCTACAATGCAATAACCCTGCAATTCTTGGAAACATTTCAAGAGACCGCAGACCCTTTGCTAAACGTCACTCGACTGAATGTGAGCATGATTAACACTATTGATCGTACACTCCACTTTGAAGTCCCTTATCAAGTTTTACTCAATTTCAACTTGACAAAGGATGAAATCGATTTGGCTTATGCCACTAGCCATTATACAGACATGGGTTCTATACTCTTGTTTGCTGATGGGATCGAAGGGACAGTCCAACCAGACGACTTAACCATTACGGTTCATGTTGCCTATGCGGATGAGACAAGGGCGTTTTATTTATATAAAGTGCCATTATTGGGGCGTTCAGGTATTTATTATCCGGACCTGTGGGAGGGTACCACACTCAATAACTTGTCTCCAGTCTTTTAACTCTTATGATTTATCATGGGATTTTTAGCTCAATGGTAAGAGGATAAATTACTCGTAGTTCCAGACGATACGGGAATAAGCTTGTGAATCAGGCCGAGTTTATATATACTCGTCAACATATAAGAGTAATTGATGGAAGGACGCGTTCTTACAAACGTGTGGCACAAGTAGCTTGCTACCTCTATGTTGCATGGATAACCCTTAGCGGCTCTATCTATAGTTGTTATACGTCAAACCCTTCTTCTATTCATGTGTATATATTCGACCACGAAAGTGCTTATTGATTCAATTTAATAATACGTCGAGGATGGAAGCATGTTTAGAAAAGCATCGTTATTCGGCTCTTCCAGGAGTTTAAGCTGGAGGTCTGTGAGGACCTTAAATATCACGTTGTCATGTGTCGTAAACATATGGTAGGAGATATACTACTACAATTTATCAACCAGGAAGTATCTTCCTGCATAAAGCTCACAATATCTACCTTGCAACCTTTAACTAGGATAACAGAGGCTCTGTTGTGAAATACCTCTAGTCAAATTTGGCCGGAGGTATATAAATTGGTCAAATTGATTAGTGGGCTTTATGCCCTTCTAAC
>Ga0256347_1000215_pt1 | contig 9730 bp, 5 predicted proteins | sample AtltaT_41_FD_183681 | JGI IMG/M metagenome (GOLD analysis project Ga0256347, IMG submission 183681) | Metatranscriptome of freshwater microbial communities from Altamaha River, Georgia, United States - Atl_Colum_RepB_8d (Metagenome... | ecosystem: Environmental > Aquatic > Freshwater > River...
TCCAGATCGTAAATAGAGTCCACCTCCACCTTGGGGATCACCAAAGTATGCCCGGGTACCAAGGGAAATATATCCAAAAACGCCAGTACCAAATCATTTCCCAAGATCTTGTGCGCAGGGATTTCACCTTTCACAATGCGCATGAACAAACCCTGCATGCTGGCCTCGATTATTAGAGTGTGATCTCGAGGATTTCCAGCCTCATCAGGCCCGAAGGCACCTGAATTTCGGCGACATCACCCACCTTCAGTCCTACCAAACCTTTGCCAATGGGAGAACCCACCGATATTTTACCTGCCTTAAAATCCGCTTCCTTTTCAGCGACCAAGGTGTATTTCATTTCCATTCCGTTGGCCATATTCTTGATTCTGACGGTGGTTAAGGGTTGAACTTTGCTCAAATCAATTTGAGATTCATCCATGACCCTCGCAGTCGCCAGGGTTTGCTCCAAGCGTGCGATCTGATTTCGAGCATGCCCTGGGCGTCCTTGGCGGCATCGTACTCCGCATTCTCCGACAAATCCCCCTTATCCCTTGCCTCCTGAATTTGCTTCGCCATATCGGCACGACCTTTGGTTTTGAGCTGATGCAATTCTTCTTTCAGCTTTTCAAATCCTTCCTTGGTAAAATATGAAATCGTGTTACTCATGGCCTTTCAATAAAGAACGCCCCATAAAGGGGCGTTATGAGAAATTCTTAAAAAATTAAAGTCCGTAACGAATGCCAATCAGGTGTGTTCCGCCAAATGGACTGGTCGCACGATAGGCGTAATCGAACCCGAAGTTTGAGCCTGCAAAAGGCGCATCCACACTCGCGCCAAGACTCAGTCCTGAATAAACATTCTGAGTGAATTCAGGATCCGACCCTGCATCTTCAAATTGATATCCGGCACGGGCGGCAAACATTTTGCCAAAGGCATATTCCGCTCCAAATCCGTACTGATCGTTGGTGAACGAGTTGGAGGTAAAATTGCCAGCCACCGTGAGGCGATTCGATTTGTTCTCATCCAAATAGAAATCGTAAGATCCGCCTATGTTCATCAAGGAAGGCATTTCCAAGGTCTGAGAACGCTGCGAAAGGGTCAAAGGAACGGTGCTTCCTTGCATAACACCGCGTGCAGCAAGGCCATCCCCCGAAAAACTAATGGGGGTCCCCACATTGCGCAGCGAAATACCAAATTTAATACGGTCGTCTGGGCCCGTAATGTATTGAATACCCGCGTCAAAGGCAACTCCGGAAGCATTGACGTCCGAGGTTCCTTCGGTCACAATACGAATAGTGGCACCCCCATGAATACGGTTCGAGAAGGATTTGGCATACGACAAACCCAGGTTGGCGATGGTAGGCTTGTAGGTACCCAATCCACCGTCGGGATTGTTCACGGTCGTGATGTCGATGGTTCCCATATCCACTGACATGACGCTAAGCGCCAAAACACTCGATTCATCAACACGTTGGGCAATCCCGAAGGCATTCATATAAATATCGGATCCAACCAACCAATTTGTCCTGGAGAAATACAACTCCGTTTTGCCACCCAACGCAAGACCAGCTACGTTGAGTCGTTCGGCTTCAAGGCCACGCACATTGGCTGAATTCACGCCGTACCATCCAGCCTGTCTTGCCCAAGGCATAATCTGAAGCTCGGTAGCACCTGCTTGTCCTCGACGATCGGGATTACCGGCGATCCCACAATAAGGAGCACTTAATCCTAACCCTACCATGATCCAAAGCGCCCACATCGACGCCTTTAGAGGAAACTTAAATTGATTGGATTGCATCGATAGAATGGCTGTATTTTGAGTAGTCATACGCTTGGAATTGAGGGCTAAACCTGCTTTACGAATGTTTAAAACAATAAACCACAAGGATTTAGAACGTGTCAAGGTCAACGGGGCGTAGGACGCCAAACCATTTCACTGTTTTCTCGCCAATACCCGGTGCGTCCACATGGACGATGTAAGAGCCACTTGCAATGGGGACCTTGTTTTGATTTAACAAATCCCAATCCAAATACGTCGCCGTGGGGTCGTCTTTGCGCAATGTCCTCACCAAGGTTCCGTTCACGGTGTAAATTCTCACGGTGCATTTGATGGGAAGGTTGGTGATTTTCACGCGATTATCGATCTGACTGACTTCGTAATTGGATGCGCCGTAATAAGGATTCGGCACAACGCGGATTAAATCCAAGGCAGATTTTGCGGCATCCAATACCTTTTTGCGTGGGGCAATCCCTTTCAGGTCAACCAAATAATGAGGATTGCCTTGGTTGACGCCGTTTGAATCGGTGACAAACTTGGCGTATTTCCTGGAGACGCGAATTTTGGCACGGTACTCATTGTCCAAAAGAGTTCTGCCGGGACGTAACAAAGGCACAGAGGTATAAAAGACACCGTTGTAGAAGAGCCTGTAATCCGAAAGCACCATGGCCTTGGGGTTGTTAACGGGTGAAGCTGCACCAACTTGTTTGTTCAATTGACGCCAGGTCACATCGGCTTGGTCATAACGGGAATTCATCACGTAAATGAAGTGGCGACCGCCCATAGGAACACGGAAATTGTTACCGTTAACCGAGAAGAAGGAGTCCGTTGGATTCCAACGCATATCACCGTGAGGGTGACCGGCAATGTTTGCGTAACGGCTATCCTCACCAAAACAAATATTCAAGCGTTCTCCCGTTTCCAGATTGATCGCATAGCCCGGGAACCAAGACAAGCCATTTCGCTGATCGCCGTCCGGGTTTCCGTCTTTGTCCACGGAAGGAGCCACACGAATACGGTTCCTAAGTTGCCGACCCTGCGCCTGCAATGAATCATCACAGGTTTCGATCACACAGGCTCTGGTCCACTTCGACTTATCAGGAGTGATGACCACATCCACAGAAGCCAATTTGTCAATTTTGAAGTAGGAATAACGGACCTCTGGATTCAACGGGCCAACGCCGTTGGTCCCTGGCAAGAAATTCCATAATCCTGGCCACCAAGCCGCTGGACCTGCGTACAACATCGGTGACCATGTACCACCGCGAATCTGGGCATTGCCCAAGGATTGCCCTGTCCAATCATCTTCAGCAATGTTTTCAAAGAATCGCTGCGGATCTCCTGGAGGTATGAGCCCTGCCGGGTTGGTTGGCGTTGAGTCCGAACGAGGGGTCCCGCTCCGAATCCAGTCAAAAATTTCGATACGCTCATCATCCGGTAGGAAAGACAACCACGAGTTTTGAGGATTGGCATACGAGAAAGTAGAGAACAAAACTCCATTTCCGTTGGTAGGTTCATCGCCAGGATTTTTGGTTTGACGAATGGTGGCACTTAAACCAATGCGCTTGAAAATAGCCGTGGTTTCGTAATAACCCAAAATCTGCTCACTGCCCTCCTTCAAAATATTATCGGAATAAATTGTGTCAAAAACGGTTCCACCGGTATCCCCAACAACCGCATACCACCTTGAGGTATCGGTAACTGCCACCGCTGAACCTGGAGTGCCGTTGTAAACAAAGAGGCGTAAATCTTGATCAGGCACTGCCGTTGGGTCGATCACCTTGATGGAGATCGGAGCGGCATTCTTCTTGTAAAGAGGAGTCGGCACAAAACCATTCTCCAAAATACGAATCACGTCCAAGCTATCGATTTCGATTAAATTTCCTCCGTTACCAGTTCCCTCCATCCGACGAACCTGCGGTTGATCACCGTAAGCGCTGTTCAGCACCAAGCCATCAAAGGTCGGAGCGGTTTTGTGAGGAATGCCCGTGTAGGTACGAACGTTGTTACGACCGGGGAGGTACGGCTTCTGTTGGCCGGTATCCGTAACAATATCGTAGCGTGCATACATGTTGTAGCCGTAGGCAATCACGGTATAATAATATTTTTTGAAATTCACCAGTTGATCCGAGCCCTCGGCAAAGGCGTCTCTGGTAAGTTTTAGTGTCATGTTGACGCCTTTGTTCGCCCCACTGACAGCCAGGTACGGTACGGCTTGTTCCAAATCTGGATCGAATTCCCAATTGATGATCCGATCTACACCGTTTTGGACATCCCCTTGGTAAACCAAGCGTGCCTTGGACTGATCTTCCAACTCTCCGGTGGATACATTGGAGGCCGATAGCTGGTACACCTTAAAGCCCTCAAAGCGATAAACTGAATCGTAGGCTGGCGTCCCGGGAGGGCGGTTCTCGTTAAGGGCCTTGATGACAGGATCAAGTTCTCTGTAACCCAATCTGTAGTTGTTGCTGGTGGGTAAATAGGAGAACGTTAAGATCAATTCTTGATCAAGCTCCGTGATATCCACATCGGGGGCATCAGGACCATCGATCGTTTTGAAACAATTGTCGAAGAGCGCTTGCGACTTGGAGTCGGCCTTCAACAACAGGTTGAACGATCCGCGGGCACCGCCCGATGAGGCCCTTGCCCATACGACACCAATGGTCACATAATTCACGGCTCCTGGCTGTAAGGTAAAGGGGCCTGCTGATTGGACAAAGCGTCGGTCTGCCGGTACATTGGGATTGGCTCCAGGCCCTGGGGCGAATTCACTCCAATCAAAGGGAGTGGCAATGGGGTTTTGGCAAGATCCGCCAACACCCCAGCCGTATTGACGGTCGGTAGCCCCGGGAAACATGAGTCCACTGTTGATGGAGGGAACCGCTCCACCGGAACCGGGATATCCGTTTCCGCCATAGACCATTCTGGTGTTATCTCTCCAGCGCCCCACCATGTAATTGTACGCATTTTCAGCGGTGGTCGGGTTACCGTTAGGTTGACCATCGTTGTTGAAATACAGAAATTTGGCCATGATGATCCGTTCGGTTCTGGGCTCAGGATCGCAACCACCGGCCACAAATTCATCCACTGTGCAATCGCGGTCATTGTCCACGCCATCGTTCGGGTCTGCGAAAGGGCCTTCAAAAAAGTCAATGCCCACTGAAGGAGGATTGGCTCCGTAACCCTGAATCCCTTCGTCATCGTCATCCCCGTTGTAACAAATCCCCAATCCTCTGGGCACATCACAGCCCACGAAGTCGTCGGTATAGTTACCCAAATCTGGATCGACCCATTGCGCCATAAAGCAGGAATCCAAACGAATGGTAGAGCGATTGATGATTTTGTTGTAATAAAAAGTCATGTTATTCAGCTCATCGTTGGATTGGTATCCAAATGCTTGGGTCTGAATTTCCATACCGATCGGTGTGGAACCTGAACCGGGGGTATTGCCTTTGTCATTGGTCACAAACCAGATGCTTTGGTCCCCATAAATGAAAGGATAATCCCCCCCATCGGGTGAATAGGTGCCGTTGCCATCCGCATCGACGTATGGTGCCATATTCGGGTCTTGACCTGCCGTCAAATCCCCCGAAACGGGCCATTCCCGAATCACTTGCGGAATGACATAATTAGGGTCTGCCGTGGAGATCGCTGTGATATGGTCTTGAATTTGTCGACGGTTAAGCTTCCAATGCTTATCCCAAATTTTACATTGATCGTTGGTAATGGTCGCGTCAACCAAGGATAAGGGACCGGCCCACCAGCCTGCACCCAACACGGTGGCCTGCCTGTACGTCTGGGCGGCAATTTTAAGCAATCCATTGGCGTCGATTCCCCCGACCCAAACCGATCCCGCAAACAAGGAATGCTTTTTGGGTGCCGTAGGGTCTTCCAATTTGGGGATTTCATAGCGCGCATTTCCGCTTCCACCCTGATCCCACCAATAATCGTTACCACGTAGGATCATCGCCCTAACATTGTTGATATCCAGGTTGACCCTGGAGGCAGGTGGGTTGCAAGTCGCTGCGACTCTTGCAATAAATTTCCTGGACTCTCCATCGGAACGAGCCGGAACATTCAAAGCCTCCCTGGCATGGGCGCTCAGAGCAATGGCACCTAACCAAACAATAAAAAGTAAACGCTTCATAGAGAAATAATTTCGAGGTATAGAATTGTTCTACGTAAATAAGGAGATTAGAAATTCAAGCGCACGCCCAGTCTGGTGCGACGGGGTAAAGAGAAATTACCCGGATCCGCCATGGATGCACGATATAAATCATAAAAAGCCTGCCTGTTGATCACGGATGCTAATTGCTGGGCACCGAGATTGGAAGTAAGGTATCCATCATCTTCAGGGTCGCCCGTGAATTGGTAAACTCCGATTACGTTCCGGTTGTCGAAGAGGTTAACCACTTGAAGAAACACATTGATGGATGCTTCCTTGGGTTTTCCATCCGCTTTACGACCCATTGCAAAACTGAAATCCTTGTCAACCCTGAAATTCATGCGGAACTGCCATGGTAAACGGGAACCGTTGATTCCCCCTTTGAGCGTTGTTCTACCCGTCAATCCACCCGCAACATCACCGTCCGGGGTCACAATGGTTTGACGTGAATAAGGTGTTCCGGAAATTGCATTGGCCACAAAGTTGAATCCTACGCCTTCCATGATGGGGAGACCCGCAATGCGTGGCCCGTCATAGGCTTTCCCTGAACCAAAACGAAAATCAAGGTTGGCCACCAAACGATGACGTGCATCAAAACTCAACGGAATAGGTGTCCTAAGGTTGTCAATCCCTGCTTGGATAATGTTTGCGGCTTGGTCAGGTGCTGAACCGGTTCCATCGGCAAATTGCAAGGTATAGCTGGCGTTCAAGCGAACATTTCCGGTACGACGTAGATCGTAGGTCAAGGTCAGTCCTTTCACCGTGCCAAAGTCAATGTTCCCATACGTTTGGTAATCCGCCGGGAAGGCAAAGGGCACATTGATGATTTGAATCATATTCCTCAGCTCGCGATAAAAGGCGGCAATGGTCAGCGCGGAGGTTTTGTTAAGCTTTTGCTTGAAACCTAATTGATAATCGATGGTGCGCTCAGGCTTCAGGTTGGGGTTGTTGATGGTACCGCCAACCTGCCTCAGGAAATAATACTGCCTGGGGTCAAAGCGACTGAAACCGCTTGGTCGTTGAGTCAAAACATCGTAGTGTGCAAAGAATTGGGCCTCATCGGAGATAGGGAAGGAGAAGGCTACCCTTGGCATCCAGTTGATTTGAGGAGTATAATCTGTGAAGGCATCGGCGCGCACCGCGGTCTGGTTGGGATCCTTCAGCCAAGGAATGACCGTACCGGTTGCAGAGGCAGCAGCGATTCCCGATGCATTACGAATTTCAGCGCCTTGGGCATTGTACCAACGGTTACCGTCTCGGTACCCCAAAATGGCCTTGCTGGTGGCATTGTTATCGTTGATGTAAACAACAGCGGAACCAGGCACCACCGATGGATGACTGAGGCCTGAAGTATTGGGATCGGCTTTGAGATCATCGATGGTTTTGGCGGTGTACAAGAGGAATGGGTCTTTAAGCACGGGCTGGTTGGCATCAAAGCGGTCCACCCTCAGTCCGACACGGAAAACCAAATCATCAAAATCGAATTTGTCTTCGATGTAACCGGCAGCATAAACAGGAGCGAAGGCAGCGATAGGCCGATTCAGGGAATCTGTGAAGAAATCCAAGCGGCCTGGTTGATTCGCCAATTTGTTACCAAGGTAATCGTAACCGAAATAACCGACGAAAGAATTCCCGGTATTGAGCAATTCATCCGCAGAGAAATAACTCAATTTGAGTTGATCCGGATCGAGGTCATCCACTTGAATAAAGTCAGTGGCACCTTTGCCCAAAGTAGCACGGAGGTTTTTGTCAAAAGTTGACTGATTGGATGCAATCAAACGATTCCACAACACCGTATCGCTCAATGGGAAACCGAAGGAATCCACATCAACAATAGGATTCCATGGTTTATCAAAATCCAAAATGTGTTGGTTGGTGAGAGCCCTGGCTTGTCCCCAAAGACCGATTGTTGTTGCAAAAGGACTTAGGCTGTACGAACGATCAATGCGCTGGTCGTATTCAAAACCAAACTTCAAGGAATGACCACCAATATCGGCCGATGAGAACAGGGTCATGCGGTAAGCATCGTTATCATTGAAACTGTACCCTCCAATTTGCCGACCGGATTCATTAAAAATTCCGTAGGCAGAACCTGGACGTAAGCCGTTGGTTAAACCACCGTTGAGGCGCACATCGGATAAACCGTTCACTCCCACATTGGTGGCCGAATAAAGCCCAGCAGCATTCGCTCCTCCACCGATGGTGTTAAAGAAGTCAATACCCCATGCCGCAAGGAGGGGGTCAATTTGATTGGCCCTGTCCTTGTTGTACACCAAATTGGTTTCACGAAAGCCCTGCAAAGAGGTTAATTCAAATTCAACCGTGTCGCCGGCAATCACAAAGGGTACGGATTCTGTTCCAAATGCCGGAACCAAATCGTATTTGAAATTACCGACAAAGCCGTAGCGGAAAGGGTTGCGGCCCAGATTATCGCCACCGTCTGATGCTCCAGTCGCTTTGGTATAATCGAATTGGATTTGGTAGTAGGCATTGCGAATCAAGCCCTCCTGCTTCTGATCGGCGGCCGTGAAATTCTGTCGAAAACGTGCATAGCCACGCATTGTTTGGTTCTCTGAATTCCCCATATTGTCAGGGTTCATCATGGAATAGGCTCTGGTATAGGACTTACCCCAAGTACGGTCGTAATTACCGCCTACGGTAAAGGAAATGGTAGGACTTGGTTGGAAATCAACTTTACCCGCCAATGAAATGCGGTTGCGGTTGGCATTGGGGCGAACACGTACCGACTCATACTGGTCAGCGGTCACGAACTCTGAATTCCGTTGAATACCGGATCCGAAAATTGAAGGTCGATAAGGATCGTTTTTGAGTCGGTTCAAGTCAGCCTCCTTCATGGTCCAAACCCCAATGGCCGAGGGGGAGGCGTCCAATTGGTTCTCCATTTCTCCGGACAAGAAAAAGCCCATGATCGACTTTTTGGTATTGCCCTCCAATTGTTTGGTAATCAGCGGGCCGGAAAGATTCAAGGCGTAGAGATTGTAGCCGTAGGGCTCCAACCCTGCTTTACCTAAGAAAGACAAAGAACTCAAAACCTCGGCACCACCGTAATAGGTGCTGGATGGGCCCCTGGTGGTGATGTTGATGATACCGCCTGTTGCATCACCGTATTGGGCAGGAATACCACCGGTGATGACCGTGGTTTGTTCAATGGCCGCATTCGGCAAGTTGGTGGAACCGCGTACGCGTATCCCGTCAATGAAATATTCGGTACTGGAGGACCTGGAGCCGCGAATATTGAGTGCACCGCCCTCGTCTGCCTGGAATACACCTGCGGTGGTGGCCGCAATTGAGTTGACATCCCTGGTGGGCAATGCCGCAATTTCCTCCCTGGTCACGGTACCCCCCGTAGAGGTTTCGTCCTTGGAAATGAGGGGAACCTCGTAATCCACCACATTGATCTCGCTCAAATTAACCCCCGAAGACATTTTGATGTCCAAGAATTGGCTTTTGTCTGCGGTGATGACTACGCCTTTGACGACCTCGGTGTTGTAGCCGACGTAGCTGACCTTAATGTCGTATTTACCGGGGGTAAGGGCCCCAAATTTGTATTTACCATCGATATCGGTGGTCGTTCCGCCCTTTTGAACGCCATCGCGTTCGATCACCACATTCGCGAAGGGAATGCCCTCTTTGGGCTTCAGGGCATCAACCACTTTGCCTTGAACCGAGCCGGTTCCGGCCTGCCCCCAAGAGGAGGCGGCATAAAGGGTGCAAATCAAAACGATGAGGTACCTTTTTAGCTGCATAATTGGTGATTAAAGGACTTGAGAATAAAGGCTGAACAA
>Ga0256347_1000218_pt1 | contig 9705 bp, 5 predicted proteins | sample AtltaT_41_FD_183681 | JGI IMG/M metagenome (GOLD analysis project Ga0256347, IMG submission 183681) | Metatranscriptome of freshwater microbial communities from Altamaha River, Georgia, United States - Atl_Colum_RepB_8d (Metagenome... | ecosystem: Environmental > Aquatic > Freshwater > River...
CAAAACTTAATTAAATTGCTCACCTACATTTGAAATTTATGCGTTTTAATTCATCTATTTTCGAGACTCAGCAGGGAATGCCAAATGTGACCTCAACGCCCTTGGTTAGGGGAGCTCAAGTTATTGGTCAATCCTCCTTTTTATTCAGTCTGCAAAGTATAGACACCAAAATTACTGCATTAGTCAAGCGATGGATGCCGATTAAACTGCTCTTCCTTTTTGGTTTGTTAGTCTTGGTTTCCTGCGATCCAGTTCAAAATAAATTAGATTCGACAGCTGCAGAGATTGAGTCTGCGGAAAATAACCTAGCGGAAATGTCTGAAGAAGATTGGACCAAATTGGAGATCAGCATGGACGAGTTGGAGCAGGATTTAGAAGCGAATCGAGATGACTATTCTGAAGAGCAAATCAAGGAAGCGGGGAAAATCCAAGGGAGGTATACTGCCTTGGTCATGAAGAAAGGATTTAACGATCTCAAGGAGTCCGTAGAGGACTTTGGAAATCAAATGGAAGGATTTATAGAAGGAATTAATTCAGATACCATCAACTAATTTAAATAACATGAATAAATCAGTTTTAATTGGCGGGATAATTGCCATTATTCTAATTGCTGGAGGTTTATATTTTTATTCGACCATAGACAATGGCGGGGATGGTCCATTTGACAACCCTCTAGGGTATTATGAAGAAAATATAGAGAATTACCATGAAGCCGCACTGGGATTAAAAGCAAAAATCCCTGCTGGAAATCAATCTGTCTACGTAGATTTTTCAGACGGATTGGTTCAGGCCTATTCTAGTGAAACCAATAAAAAGGTAGTGGACTACATCTCGCAAAAAATGGTGGGTTCTTCCATCGATTGGTATGGCCTAGGTAAAAATCACAACGGAATAGGTAAACTCGAATATGCCAACGACAGAGAAATCTACAACAAGGTGATTTCTGCCACAAGTTATGTGGACATTATGGCTCCGATTGAAGAGGCGCTGAAGAAGATTTCCACTTCATCCAACGATGCCTTACTGATCACAGATTTTGAGGAGTACACGCCAAATGGCCAAGAACAAAAATATGCCTATGCCAAGGATTATTTTACCAAATGGATGAAGGAAGGAAATTCCATTACCATTTACTACTCCCAATACACCGAGAAAAATAAAAAGTCAAAACTATCCGGTGAAAAAAATCTCTACTTTGTACTATTTAATTATGGGGAAGTAAATGAGAATAGCCTAGTTTCCAAATTTGAAAAAGCCATTGAAGGAAGAAGTGATTTGACGGGATTAAATAAGTTTGAAATCAATTCAAATCCCTATTCCATTTCCAATAACTACGGAGGTAAAGATAAAACGGGTCTTACGGTAGATTCAGATGTTGAACCTAAAACAGCTTTAGAAGTAGGGGATCCAGAACAGGCTGTATTGGCAGTAAAAAATGGGTTTTTGACTAATAAAAGGCCCTATGAATCAATAGAATTTGGAATGAGTCTAAATGACCTCTTTGAATTTTATTTCAAGACTGGGCGTAGGTTTGCCAAGGGGGTATTTTTAGATGTTACAAATAATGAGTCTTTTATCCTGAAAGAGGTTAAGGTCCAAGTTTCAGATGTCACTGAAGATTACAGCAGGTATGTAAAGTCTAAGGAAGCTAGCGTTTCGGATAATATTCCAGTTTTGGTAAAGGATCCTGGAAATAATGATGTTTGGGATGAAAATTCACTAAATAATCCCATTACCTCCGAAACTTATGTGGTGAATACGCTTGATTTGAAACCTGAGTACCAGTACAAATACACTCCGGGAGAGTCCATTTCCGAGGTTTTTGATTTTGACACATCTATTTTTTCTGACCGATTGAAGAATAGTCCTGAAGAAGTTGAATTAGTGACTACCTTTCATAAGAATTTTTCTGGAAAAATAGATTCTTCAGAGCCAAGGATCCTGCGAGTAGATTATGTGATCGAAACTACTGAAGAGAACTACAATGCCCAATTGGAAGCCTTTAAGTGGAATTCGGTAATTAACGCTGCAAATGGGGTAAATAGCAGTTTGTATGAATCCATCCGAAACACTCTACAAGAAGTTAAACCCAAAGGTATAGTATATTCCTATTACTTAAAGTTTGAACCAGAACAATAAATAACCAAAAAAACCAAAAAATGAGCACATACATCTTATCTATCATCTTCGCAGCAATAATTCTATTAATAGCTGCTGTTATTTCTAACGCAATCAAATTTGAGGGTGGGGTAAACCCAAAGGACCCAGGAAAGCGAAAAATGTGGTTTTGGATTTTTGCTATCATAAACCCAATCCTTTTCTTCTCCATAGCTAAATTTGTTATGGCTCCAAGTAATAGAAGAGATTTGGAAGCTTGGAATGATAGTTTGCCAATTGCTGTAGGAATCGGCTTTGTGGTTTATATTATTCTGGGATTCGTCCTAAGTAAAATATTCAAAAATGGTAAACTAGGCAACTGGTTTTAATAGTTAAATCATCAAATTCAATGAGTCAAGATAAATTATTTGTAATAGGGATAGGCGGTACAGGAATGCGATGCCTGGAAGCTTTTACCCACCTATGTGCCATAGGGATGTTTGACAATCAGGAGATAGAGATCCTCACCCTAGATACCGATCAGCTAAATGGAAATAAGGCAAAAACTGAGAACCTGATTGAATTGTACAGTCGGATCAAAACCTCTGATTCAGGACCTAAGGGAGGTACGCCAAATTCAAACACTTTCTTTTCTGCGAAACTGAATTTGCATCGTTTTTGGACAAACTACGCCGGAAGTGCTCGATCCAATTACAAGAGTTTGTCAAAGTTGGCTGAAGGAAGCCCTGAAAAACAAAAAGCAAATAAGTTAGTGTCTGATTTATTTCTGGATGAGAATTCGGTTCAGGAATTTAACCTGGCTCATGGATACCGAGCACAGACGCATCTGGGTTCTCATTTGATGTACCATGCGATAATTGACTCAGCAAGAAATCTTGCTTCTGGAACTAATGTTGAGCCTCAGGATCAGGAATTGGAAGTCTTCATGAATAAACTGAATGATGCTGGAAAATTAGGAGCAAGAGTCTTTGTTTTCGGCTCTATTTTCGGGGGAACGGGAGCATCCTCAATTCCTGTGCTTCCAAAGGCATTTCAAGATTTCATCAAAATACGCTCAGGAGGTAAATCAACCCTGGACTTTAGCAAGACCAAGTTTGGATCGACCTTATTGACTGAATATTTTTCGTTTAAGAAGCCGGATGCCAAGCAAATGTCCACTAAGGATGACAGCGTCATCGCTGATTCCTCATTTTTCCCGCTTAATAGTCAGGCAGCATTGCAATTCTATCAAAACGACCCTACTGTTCAACGGACCTACAAAACGATGTACCACATTGGATGGCCAGTAGAAAGTAAGAAAATGGGGGATGAAAAAGAGAGCAGCACCATTACAGGTGGGGAAAAACAAAAAAACCCATGCCATTTTACAGAGATGGTCTGTGCCTGTGCGGGTTATGATTTCTTTACCAAAACTACCGGCTTTGATGTTGAAAAAACGGAGTACTTATACAAGGCTATTGAGTTTAAGGATAACTCCTTCAATGTTAATTTCAATGATTTTGTCGGATTTGAAAATAAAGCAGGAGAAACATTTGCAAATAGATTGGGGGCATTTTTCTCGCTTGCACACATCGTATTGTCGATAAATCAAGCTGCTTTTGTTGCTGATTCCAATGCAGGGATGAAAGCATTCATAAATCGCCTAGCGGGTCAAAAATTACCTCAGTACAATTCAATTACGGATGCCGAATGTGCGGATATTAATGAATACCTCAAGCAGTTTGCCTATACCACAGAAGGAGGGCAACAGTTTTTCCCAGGATGGCTTTACCAGGTTAGATCGACCGTAGCTCCCGGAAGTTTCATGTTTGATAGCAAGGCATTTACATCCAATATTAATGAACTAAGATCAATTGATGTTGGGACTCTTTTCTTAGATAAACAAAATCACTGGCCTAAAGGTGGCTTTATATCTGATCGCTTTAGTACGTTCGTGGAGACTTTGATTGAATCAAAACCAGAAGATACACAGAGAGTCAATACGACAAAAGAAAAATTCATGGCGCATATCTACAATGCGATCACCAAGTCCCAAAACTTTATTAATTAAAGAACTATGGCAGAGAAAACTTTAAAGGCGTTAGCCATAAAATCAAAATCAAACCCTCCAGGAAGGTCTGAATATAAATGGGATGTGATCCCCGAAATAGACAATTTCACAAAGAATATTGTCATCCCTGAATTAGGTATAGAGAAAGATGGAACCGCACAAGTAGACGTGGGTCCCATCGTCTCTGGTATGCCGACCGTCTATGCGCGGGCCAATTTGTTCAGAAATGCATTGGATAGTGTAACGGATAAAGAAGCCGAGGTTTCTGGATTAATGCGTTTTTACTTATCCTTAATTAATGAATGGAGAGGGCTAATCAGTTGTATAGCGCTTAATTACAAGGACATTGAAGTTCAACGTTTTAAACTTCAATATTCTGATGGAAAGAATATTTTCGAAACGGATAACGTGTATGAGCCATTGGGTGCATTTGGCAACATGTTGTTTGAGCGAAAACCGCTTTGGTGTGATCAAACTTTGGCAATTAATGATGAAAAAATTCCCTTCATTGATGTAATCACATTCAAAGATCAAGTTATCGGAGCCACTTCTCCAGATAGTTTTCTTTTTGCTTCTGTAGGCTATAAAATATCCGAGAAATTACCTTTTGTGGATATCAATAGCGGGAAGTTGACTGATCCCTTGTTGAGTGATATTCAACCTGAACAACTATTAGCTATTCATGCCTTTGTGCAGAATATGATTAATAAGATTGATCAATTCAAAAACACATTCAATAATCTTGAAAGTTTCTTACGGCCTAATTATTCCAGCATTTATGGAAATCTGCAGGAATGGCTGAAAGAAATGGATAACCATGCGGCAGCCAAGGGATGGATCAAACCCTCTCAAAAGCCAGGAAGTACTCCTGAGGTTAGCGCATTTTTAGCTCCATTTTCTATCTTATTCAACCATTCTACCGAATTATATGGTGTAGAGGGTGTAATCTATTCTGAAGCTGACACTGGAAGAGTATCCTTTAAGCCATCCGAATTATTGTTGCCTCCTACTACAGAGGTGATCCAATTTAGATTTGGATCAGATGCTGAAAAGGATAAGAATTTTCTTTCAAATCGACCACTAATGTTGCTCAGGGCGGATGTAAAGGGTATGCCAAATAACTATGCCTATTTTACCTTACCCCTAACTCCACGAGCGTTAAATGTTTTTGGTAATAATTTATCGGCACTTACAGGCATTTCTGCTGAAAATGATGTCAAATCTAGACTTACTGCTGAGTATGAGGTAGATAACCTTGGCGAGCATTTAAGTGTAAAGTTGAGATTGCATACCCAATCTGGAAGTGAGAATGTAATCGACGTCAAATACAAGGTTGCCGGTGAAGTGAAAGGGCGGGATATATTGCTTTGGCCAAACTTTATTAGTAAGAAGTGGAATCGTTACTTTATGTTCAGTGAGATCCCTCACAATGACATAAAGTTTCAAGCTTCTCCATTTATTGGAGACATCAACGATCATCATTTCAGAATTGTCCTCAATGAGAAAAATGAGCCACTTTACCTTGCTAAAGATGGTAAAATGGAGGACATGAAAAATGCCAATTACAAATCTTCCTTAATTGTAGAAAACAATCAGAAAGTAAGTGATAACCCCTATAAATATGAGATTTACGAGAGTAATCAGCCTTTCAAAGGCTTAAAATTCTCTTATGGGAAATCAGATAATCTTTGTGGGTATGCAATTATCAGGTACGATAAACTGAATAAAGTAAAGCAGCTACCTAAGGACTGGACTAACGAAATGCAAACGCTAGCGGAAGCGCGTCTAGGGATTGATTTTGGTAGTACTAACTCTTCCATTGCGTATTGGGCAGAAGACAAGAGTGAGGTTCGAGGCATGACTCTGAAGAACAGAAGAATTTCCTTACTTTCTTCCGATGAAAAAAATAACGACGAACGTCCAGCGGTGGAAGATGAGATCTTCTTCTTTCAAAACGATGAAATTAAAACTAATGCCATCAAGTCGGTATTAGCGATCCATGATTTTAAAAGGCTTTCTAATCCTTCCGGTTTAGTTCAAGATCAACTGATGGAGAAAGAAGTTGTGGGTGGTTTCCCTTGTTTTGAAAAGAACTTGCCTATTGAAACTTCTGACAAAAATAAGCACACGTTGAAGTTTAATCGGGCTGGTATTGCAGAACTTAAATACAACATGAAATGGTCAAGCAATCCGCTTGAAAAAAGCCATAAAAAAGCCTATTTAAGTTCTTTGATGCTCCATATCTATGCGCAATTGTTTGAAGAAGGGTATGAGCCAACTTCAATCAAATGGTCTTATCCATCTTCAATGACCACTAGTCTTTTGAATGAGTATTGGGACATCTATAATTCGATAAAGCAGATCACCCCTATTAATGGGTCTAGACAATTAATGATCTTCCCTCCTTCAGACTTGTCCAACATCAACACTTCCGGTGGGAATACCTGGGAAGGCTCAAGTAATCTAGGAGGAGGAACTTGGGGAGCTGGTACTGAGTCAGCTTCCACTCCAGAAACAAGCTGGGGCGATTCGGGAGGTGCATGGGGTAGTAGTCCTAGTCCAGAACCTGCTTCTGGTGGTTGGGGCAATGAACAAAGTACTTCTAGTTCAAAAGGCGTAGTAGAAATAAAAACTGATAATGGTCCTTTAAAATTTGAATTTAATCAATTGAAGGATGATGAATCATTTACCGAATCTTGTGCAGTTGCAAATTACTTCTTAGAAGACCTTACTGTTAGGCCGGGAGAATTATTAATGATTTTTGACGTAGGAGGAAGTACAACTGACATTAGTGTGCTATCCCAAATGGAAGGTGGGGGTAAGGCCATGATCAAACAAAATTCGATCAGATGGGCTGCTCAACGCTTGGCTTTTGCTACGCAATACTCGAAGAATTTCCGTTCTGTTTTACTTCGAATGTGTGAGCAAAAGAAGATCAAAATTGAAGGCCTAAATACTACTCCTTCAAAGTACAATGAAAATACAGCACCATTCTATTTTGAACAGTTAATTGATCGATTGGATGATGCCGATTTCCCTGATTTTTACCGCTTGATTGCAGCAGAATGTAAAGAATTGATGAGTGTCAATCTTTATGTGACGGGTATGATTATGTACTATGCTGGACAATTGACCTTAAAAATGAGAGAGGAAATGCTCCGTTCAGATGACGTGCCCGCAATTGTAAAGAATTCACCACCAAAAATTTATATAGCTTTTGCTGGTAAGGGGGCTCGTATTTTTGATTGGTTTGATGCTATCAATCCTAGAGCGGCTAATGAATATTATACTCAGATGTTTATTAGAGGAATTGGAGGTATGGAAAAAGCGCAGAAAACAATTACCCCTATTAACTATCCAAATGAGATAATTAAAATAAATGCCTATAAGAAGGAGAATAATGCGGATGTTAAGTATGAGGTATCTAAGGGCTTAGCAATTCCAACATTCAAATCGAGAATTTTAGTGCCAAAAGAAAAACAGGCAATAGAAATTCTAGGAGAAGAAGGTTTCTGCGTGTATACTGCCTCAGGTGAAATGAAGTATTTGGATTTTAGTAACTCAGTTACACCTGAAATGATGGAGCATTTGAGTTCTTACTTCGTTCATAATCCTCAACCTGGTAAGGCTCCTTGTCCTAAGTTTATGGATTTTGCAGATCTTTTCTACAGAGTGTCATCCACTACTTTCGGTTTTAATATGAAACAGGAAGAGTTTATTGCTGGATTTAATAATATGAATATTGAAGCCTCCATTAAGCAGGACCCAGATTACATTGAGGCTCAGAGAAAACGTAAAGAAACTAAGCAATTTGGATATGTTGCCCCCATTTTTGTAATGGAAGGCATCAAGTTTTTTGAAGAAAGAATCTTGAAAGCTATAAGAAACTAGGTATGAAGTCATGTGTTTTGGTTAAAGTATCTAAGCAAACACTGTCTTTCTGGTATCAGATTGAAGGGGGGGATTATGCTGCCTTGACTTTAAAGGAAGGTAATGTGATTCCCCTTTGTTTCTATGTAAATGGAAATGAATTTAATGTAGGTAGTTTTGCAAAAGAAAGGTGTTTGGTCAATGACCCTAATGCCTACACAGACTATTTTGAAAATGTCAAGAATCCTTCCAAACATTTTTCTTTAGTTGGTGATAGTAAGCCGTATAAGCTGCTCTTGTATTTTGGGATTGAAAACTATTTGTCCCATTTTATTAAAACAATCTTATACAAAAGTGAATCAATTGAGGCCTATAGAGAAAGTTTCTGTTTGCGTTTTTGGTTTGATGATGATTTAGAAAATCAAGAGCGTTTACTTGTCATCAGTCTATTTAAGGAGGCAGGGTACGAAAACGTAGGCCTAGTCACTATTGATGATTATTTAAAGAAGCATCTTTCTGGGACATCCGCTAAGGATAATGCAAGAATTTATCTTTCTGCGATAAATAACGATTTGTATGTTCAACTTTTCTCCGCAAAACATGAATTGTTGGGCAAGTTCAAATTGCCTGAATTGGGATCAGACCCACGGGCAAAAATTCTAGCAAAACTTATTTTAGAAGATGTAAAGGAGGCTAACCCTCATCTTTTTATCAATGATGAACTAGAAATCCCCCACATCATTCCGCATTGTACTGCCCTGTTATCTTCGCTTTCTCCTTTGATGAGGAGCTATATTGAATTGTCTACGGGTGCAAGATTGGATTATAAAATCAAATTGAAGGATTTGGAGGGGCGATTAGCTTACAACCGAGGAATCGAAGACAAGGTGATTCCCCAATTGGAATTAATTCTTGGGCAAAATGGGCTTAGCGCTGCTTTAGTGGATTTGTTTTTACTCGGAGATCAGATCAGTACAAACTATTTCAAAGAAAAGCTCACCAAAAAATTCCCTAATGTAATTGGGGTGCCCAACGCGATTGAATCAAAAATACTCAAATCAATTTTTGCTGAAATAGCATCCAATCTCTACGAGCTAGAAGTTGTTGGTAAAAAACCTGCAGTTGAAGTTCCCTTTAGTCAGGAGCTCAAAGAAGGCAACACCGGCCCTACCCAAGAGAAAGAAAAGAAGGGGCCACCTCCAATAAAAACAGGTCTCACCTTACCGGGGATTAGTACCCAAGGCTTTGGGAGTACTTTACCACAGACTCCTCCTGTGGTAAAAGTGCCTATATCTACTGCACCTTCTAAGGTCGAAGACGCACCTAGAGTTCAAGTCAAGCCAGTGACTCCCACTACTGTTGAAAAATTTGTAATACCTACACAAGTAGCCAAAGCGGTGCCTCCACCACCTGAAGTAAGGCTTGATTCAAAGCAAAGTTTACCTCCAAAATCAACGATTCCTGATTTACCCGGTTCGTTGACACTACAAGGAAGATTGGCAAAAAAAATACAGCAAAACTATCCTGATGCAGAGGTAAAAAAGGTGGATAAAGATAATTATGTAGACATCTTTATTCCATCTGTATATCCAAAACGAGGAGCCCATTTATTTTTCAATACTTCAAAGGATGAAATTAAAATTGGGTTTTATTGCAGAGATGAAGAG
>Ga0256347_1000219_pt1 | contig 9704 bp, 7 predicted proteins | sample AtltaT_41_FD_183681 | JGI IMG/M metagenome (GOLD analysis project Ga0256347, IMG submission 183681) | Metatranscriptome of freshwater microbial communities from Altamaha River, Georgia, United States - Atl_Colum_RepB_8d (Metagenome... | ecosystem: Environmental > Aquatic > Freshwater > River...
CAGGGCGGCGGGAATGTCATGGGCCAACGTGGTCCAGGTGGCAAATGCGGCCGCTTGGGCGCCCTGCTGTTGCTGCAAGCGTGCCAGCGCCATGCGCGGCCGTGGCGACTGCGGCGCCGTCTCGATGGCTTGGCGCAAGAGCCGCTCCATGGTGGCCGCATCGGCCGGATAAGCGAGCGTGGCCGCCTGCTCACACAGGTAGTGGGCGATGCGGTGCTGAAAACTCCCCGCGCCGGCTGACTGCAAACGTTGCGCGATGGCGCTCGCCGGCGTCCAATCGCGCGCGCGCTCGTAAATACCCAGCAGGGCCAAATGCGCTTGCGTTTGGTGGGCTGTGCCTTCGAGCTTGCGCAAGGCCGCCTCGGCGCGATCGAGAAGCCCCGCCTTGAGGTAATCCAGCGCGAGGGCGTACTGGGCCCGATCGCGGTCGGCTTGGCTCAAGTCGCCGCGTGCCACCAAGTGTTGGTGAACACGCACGGCGCGCTCGAATTCGCCGCGCCGGCGAAACAAATTGCCCAAGGCGAAATGCAATTCGGACGTGTCCGGATCGTGCTGAACCGCTTCAATGAAGGCGTCAATCGCCTGGTCCTGCTGCTCATTGAGCAAGTGGTTCAGGCCCTTGAAATAGGCCTTGGGGGTTTGCCGGTTCTCCAGCCGCAACTGACGTAAATCCAGGCGCGAGGCCAGCCATCCTAAGACAAACGCCAGCGGCAAGCCCAGCAGCAACCAACTGAAATCAAACTCCATGAGGGGTGTCCACAGGAGAGGGAGGAGGGGGGGCGCTCACCGCGTCCGCATGGGGCGCGAGCTTGGCCATGCGCCGCTGGCGCCACCAACGCGGCACCATGGCCAGGGCCCCGAGCGCCACGCCCATCACAAAGACGATGAGCACAACCAGCACCAGTGGCGCACGCCATTCCGTGCCAAAGAAGAAATGCACCACCACTTCGTGCGGATTGTTCAGCGCGAAGGCAAAGAGGGTGAAAAAAATAGCCGCTTTCAGTATCCACTGAAGCGGCTTGAGCAATTGGTTCAAGGCGGCTCCCGGGTGCTCCAGAATTTTAGCCCCGACGCCTTGGCGGGTCACTTAATCTTTTTTCAGCAGACCCTGGGCGATCAACTCTTGTGTCCGCGCGTCCACAGCCTCGCGCAGCGCCTTGCCCGGTTTGAAGTGGGGAACCCGCTTCTCCGGGATCGCCACACTCTCGCCTGAGCGCGGGTTGCGCCCGATGCGCGGCGGGCGTCGATTGATGGAGAACGAACCGAAGCCGCGCAGCTCAATGCGGTGCCCCCGCACCAGCGCCTCGGTCATCGCGTCAAGCATGGCTTTGACGGCGAATTCCGCGTCGCGGTGCGTGAGCTGCCCGAACCGGGCGGCCAGCGCTTCGACCAGGTCGGAGCGCGTCATCCGTTGTTGTCGAGCTTGGCCTTGAGCAGGGCACCGAGGTTGGTGGTGCCAGCGCTCTCACGTGCCGATTGCGACAAAGTGGCCATGGCTTCTTGTTGGTCAGCCTGGTCCTTGGCGCGAATCGAGAGGGAGATGCCACGGCTCTTGCGGTCGACGTTGGTGATCACGGCAGTGACCTCATCGCCTTCCTTGAGCACGTTGCGGGCATCTTCCACGCGGTCAGCGGAGATTTCCGAGACGCGCAGGTAGCCCACGATGTCTTCGCCCAGATCGATCTCAGCGCCCTTGGCATCCACCGTCTTGACCTTACCGGTCACGATCGCGCCCTTGTCGTTGATCGACACAAAGGTGGTGAAGGGGTCGGCGTCGAGTTGCTTGATGCCCAAGGAAATACGCTCGCGCTCCACGTCCACGGCCAACACGATGGCCTCGACTTCTTGGCCCTTCTTGTAGTTGCGCACGGCGGTCTCGCCGGTCTCGTTCCAAGAGAGGTCAGAGAGGTGCACCAAGCCATCGATGCCAGCGGCCAAGCCCACGAACACGCCAAAGTCGGTGATCGACTTGATCGGGCCTTTGACGCGGTCGCCGCGCTTGGTGTTTTGTGCGAATTCTTGCCAGGGGTTGGCCTTGCACTGCTTCATGCCCAAGGAGATGCGACGCTTGTCTTCGTCGATCTCGAGCACCATGACTTCCACCTCGTCGCCCAAGGCCACGATCTTGTTGGGAGCCACGTTCTTGTTGGTCCAGTCCATTTCAGAGACGTGCACCAAACCTTCGATGCCAGGCTCGAGTTCCACGAACGCGCCGTAGTCGGCGATATTGGTGATCTTGCCAAACATGCGCGTGCCTTGGGGGTAGCGGCGCGAAACGCCCAACCAGGGGTCGTCGCCCATCTGCTTGAGGCCCAGGGACACACGGTTCTTCTCGGTGTCGAACTTGAGGATCTTGGCGGTGATTTCCTGACCGGCTTGCACCACCTCGCTCGGGTGACGCACGCGACGCCATGCCATGTCGGTGATGTGCAGCAAACCGTCAATGCCACCGAGATCCACGAAGGCACCGTATTCGGTGATGTTCTTGACCACGCCGGTGACGATGGCGCCCTCTTTGAGGGTCTCCATCAGCTTGGCGCGCTCTTCGCCCATGGAAGCTTCCACCACAGCGCGGCGGCTCAGCACCACGTTGTTGCGCTTGCGATCGAGCTTGATGACCTTGAATTCCATGGTCTTGTTCTCGAAGGGCGAGAGGTCCTTGATCGGACGGGTGTCGATGAGCGAACCGGGCAAGAAAGCGCGGATGCCATTGACCAACACGGTCAAACCACCCTTGACCTTACCGCTGGTGGTGCCGGTGACGAACTCACCCGACTCCAGGGCTTTCTCCAGGCTCATCCAAGAAGCCAGGCGCTTGGCGGTGTCACGGCTCAAAATGGTGTCGCCGTAACCGTTCTCGACGCTGCCAATGGCCACGGAGACGAAGTCACCGGCCTGGACTTCGAGCTCGCCCTGGTCGTTCTTGAATTCCTCAATGGGCACATACGCTTCGGACTTCAGACCGGCGTTCACCACAACGTGGTTGTGTTCAATGCGCACGACTTCGGCGGTAATGACCTCGCCAGAGCGCATCTCGGAGCGCTTGAGGGATTCTTCAAACAGGGCGGCAAAAGATTCAGACATGATTTTCCTTGTCCGGTCGCAGGGAGGAGGCCAGCCCCATTGCTGGACCACGTGGTCTGTACCGGAGGTGTTTGCGGCAAAGCGCCGCGGTTAAGTGAGAGAACCCCAAAGCCAATGCGCATGCAGCGCGGACGGGAGCTGTGGGGGCCCAAATTCAGCCCAGTAAGCTGAACCCCAAATTATAGCGATTTACCATGCAACTGCAAACTTTTTTGCACCCTCGCCGGTCCCTAGCCGCAGAGGGCCCAGGCCGGCGGTGGCAACGCGAGACGGGGCCGATCCGCGTCCGATCTTCGGCAAAAATAACTATTAGTGATTATTTTTCACTCAGGCCGCGCACCGCTTCCCACCAATCGAGCACCTGCGCCACCGAGTCGGGAATGGACAGCGTGGTGTTGTCGAGTGCGTGGGCATCGGCAGAGGGCTTGAGGGGCGCGGCGGCTCGTTGTGTGTCGCGTGCGTCACGAGCGACTAAGTCGGCCAGCAAGGTCGCGTAATCGGCCACCTGGCCACGTCCGAGCACTTGCTGATGGCGCCGCTGCGCGCGGGCCTCGGCCGAGGCGGTCAAAAACACCTTGAGCGGCGCTTGGGGAAAAATCACTGTGCCCATGTCGCGCCCGTCGGCCACCAAGCCCGGCAAGCGGCGAAACGCGTGTTGCAAATCCACCAAGGCGGCGCGCACCGCGGGCAAGGCCGAGACTTGGCTCGCCCGCATGCCGCCCGTCTCGCTGCGAATCTCAGCCGTGACATCCGTCTCACCCAACCAAACGGTGTCCCCTTCAAAGCGCACGGGCAGGGTCCGCGCGAGCGCCGCAATCGCCCCCTCATGGGCGCTGTCGAGCGACAAGCCCGCCAAAATCGCCGCGTGCGCGGTCACCCGGTACAAAGCCCCCGAGTCCAAGTAGTGGTAGCCCAATCGCCCCGCCACCTCTGCCGCCAACGTGCCTTTGCCCGAGGCGGTGGGGCCATCCACGCAAATCACGGGAATGTCATCCGCATGGGTCGTGGCCACGCCAAAGAGCGTCTCAAAGTAATCGGGAAACGTTTTGGCCACGCACTTGGGGTCTTCAATGCGCACCATCACCCGGTCGGGGTTGAAGGCAGCGAGCGAGAAACACATCGCTACGCGGTGGTCGTCGTAGGTGTGAATGCTTGCGCGGCGCCACTGCCCAGGGGCGAGCGGGTGCACCCGAATCCAATCCGGACCTTCCTCCACCGTCGCCCCGAGCTTGCGGCACTCATTGGCCATCGCGGCAATGCGGTCGGTTTCCTTCACGCGCCAACTCGCGATGTCCGTGAGGGTGGTCGGCCCATCGGCGTACAAGGCCATCACCGCCAAGGTCATGGCCGCGTCGGGGATCGCATTGGCGTTGAGCGTGATGCCCTTGAGTGGCCAGGAGCCCCTGCGCACCGCCAGCCAGTTCGGGCCACTCTCAATGGCCGCGCCCATTTGCGCGGCAGCGTCCATGAAGCGAATATCGCCCTGAATCGAATCGGCGCCCACCCCTTGAATCCGAATGCCTGCTCCCGGCGCAATCGCCCCCAGCGCGATGAAATAACTGGCCGACGAAGCGTCCGCCTCCACATGAATCGTCCCAGGTGTGCGGTAGCGACTCCCGGCGGGAATCACAAAGCGCTGCCAGCCCTCACGCTGCACCGAAATGCCATAGCGGGCGAGTAAATTGAGAGTGATCTCAATGTAGGGCTTGGAAATCAGCTCGCCCACCACCTCAATCGTGATGGCCCGTTGAGCCGCAGCCAAGGGCAGGGCCATGAGCAGTGCGGTCAGAAACTGGCTCGAGACATCGCCGCGCACCGGAATCGGTTTGTCCAACTGCAACTGCGGCCGCCCCACCCGCAGCGGGGGGTAACCGGGGTTGCCCAGGTAGTCAATGGAACAACCCAATTCGCGCAACGCATCCACCAAATCCCCAATGGGCCGCTCGTGCATGCGGGGCACCCCCTTGAGCACGAAGTCTCCCCCTTGCATCGCCAAAGCTGCGGTGAGGGGGCGCATGGCCGTGCCCGCGTTGCCCATGAAGAATTCAATCGCTTGCGCTGGCCAGGCGCGACCACCCAAGCCCTCAATCGTCACCGTCGTGCCCGCCACCGCCACGCCACACCCCAGCTGGCGCAACGCCGCCAACATCACGCGGGTATCGTCGGAGTCGAGCAAGTCGTGCACCACCGTCGTGCCTTCGCACAAGGCCGAGAGCAACAAAACCCGGTTGGAAATGCTCTTGCTGCCGGGCAGCGTCACCGTGCCCTCTGCGGCGTTGAGGGGCGGGAGATCCAGAAAAGCGGTGGCGTACATGCGTCCTCAGAGGTCTGTGGGCTGTCCGCCCAGGCGCCAGCGCGATCGCGTCTGGCTGGCTTCGTCAATCAAGGCCCGCAAGCGCGCGCTGTCCCCCGCGCTCATGGCCGCTTCGAGTTCGGCCAACGCGGCGCGCATGAGTTGGGATTGGTGCAGCACCTGCTCGCGATTGACCAACAAAATATCGCCCCAAACCGCCGCAGAACTCGCGGCAATGCGCGAGAAGTCCCGAAACCCGGGGCCGGCGAGTGCCAGGTATTGCGCCCCTTCAGGCTGACGCGCCACGGCATTGACCAGCGCGAAAGCCGCCAAATGGGGCAAATGACTCACCGCGGCAAAGGCGGCGTCGTGCGCTTCGGGGCTGAGCCGGCAGACCCGACTCCCCACCGCCTCCCAAAGCGCTTGCGCCCGCGCGGCGAGCGCAGAATCGGTCTCCGCCAGCGGGGTGAGAATCACTTGGCGATCTTGGTACAAAGCCGCTTCCGCGTGCGCCACCCCCGCCATCTCCTTGCCGGCGATGGGGTGCGCAGGCACAAAGCGCGAGAGCGCGCTACCCAAGGTCGCGCGCGCAGCGGCCACCACATCGCACTTGGTCGAGCCCACGTCCATGAGCAAGGTTTGCGCGCCCAGGTGCGGCGCCATGGCCCGCAAGCTCACCTCGGTCGCTTGCACCGGCACCGCCAGCAGCACCACGTCGGCGCCTGTGACCGCTTGCGCCACGCTCTCGCAGGCCTCATCAATCACGCCGAGCGCCAGCGCCGTCGCGCGCGTGTTCGCGCTGGCGCTGTAACCCGCGACCGTACCCACCTGATCGAGGGAACGCAATGCCAGGGCAAAGGAGCCGCCCATCAGGCCGCATCCAATGATGGCCAGACGCTCGACGCGCATGGCCTCAGTCTCCGACTGGGTATGAGCCCAGCACCTTGTAAAAGGCACAAAGCGATTGCAGTTCTTGCAAGGCCTGCGCCACCGGGGCTTGGCTAATATGGCCCGCGATATCAATGTAGAAGTAATACTCCCACTGCCCCGATTTGGCCGGACGCGACTCAAAGCGGGTCATGGAGACGCCATGCTTCTTCAAAGGCACGAGCAAATCGTGCACCGCGCCAGGACGGTTGGGCACCGACACCACCAAGCTCGTGCAATCCTTGCCCGAGGGCGGCGGCGTGTCCATGGTCTGAGGCAAACTGATGATGGCAAAGCGGGTGCGGTTGTAGGCCTCGTCTTGAATCGCGTGGTGCACGATGTGTAAGCCAAACTGCGCCGCTGCGCGCTCACTCGCGAGTGCCGCCCATTTGGGGTTGGTGGCCGCCAAGCGTGCGCCTTCGGCATTGCTCGACACCGCCCGCCGCTCGGCCAGGGGCAAATGTTGGCTCAACCAACCTTGGCACTGCGCCAACGCTTGCGGGTGGCCCATCACCACTTCAATGTCTTGATCGCCCGGGTTTTGGCGCAACAAGTTGTGCCGCACCAGAAGGCTGACCTCTCCCACCACATGTACCGGCGAACGCAGAAACAAGTCGAGTGAGCGCGCCACCACGCCCTCGGTCGAGTTCTCCATGCCCACCACACCAAACTGCGCGGTGCCCGCCGCCGTGGCATGGAAGACCTCATCAAAGTTGGCGCAATAAATCAAGCTGGCCGCACTGCCGAAAAACTCAATCGCCGCTTGCTCGCAGAAAGTGCCTTGGGGCCCGAGCACGGCCACGCGCTGAGGCGCTTCGAGCGCCAAACACGCCGACATGATCTCGCGCCAAATGGCCGCCACATGCTCGCCCTTGAGGGGGCCTGGGTTGGCTTGGGTGATCTTGTCGATCACCTGTGCCACTCGGTCGGGCCGGAAAAACGGCGAACCCTCGGCCCGCTTGATCTCGCCCACCGCCTCAGCCACCTTGGCCCGCTCGTTGAGCAAGTGCAGCAGCTGCTGGTCAAGCGCGTCGATCTTCACGCGCAGGGCGGCCAAGGCATCGGATTGAACGGGTTGTTGTGCCATGACTTCAGGCCTGTTCTTTTTCAAATTCACGCAGGTAGTCCACCAGGGCCTGCACCCCTTCGAGCGGCATGGCGTTGTAAATGCTCGCGCGCATCCCGCCCACCGATTTGTGTCCCTTGAGCTGCAGCAATCCGCGCGCCTTCGCGCCCGCCAAAAAAGCCTCGTTGCGCGACTCGTCCTTGAGGAAAAACGGCACATTCATACGCGAACGCCAAGCAGGCGAGACGCGGTTTTCAAAGAACGCCGATTGATCCAAGAAGTCGTAGAGCAACTGGGCCTTGGCGATATTGCGCGCTTGCAGCGCGGCCACCCCACCTTGGCGTTGGATCCACTGGAAAATCAAACCCGCCATGTAAATCCCAAACGTGGGCGGCGTGTTGTACATCGAGTCATGCTTGGCGACCGTGGCGTAATCAAACGCGCTCGGGCAGATGGGCAGGGCGTGGCCGATCAAATCCTCACGCACCACCACCAGGGTCACCCCGGCCGGACCAATGTTTTTCTGCGCGCCCCCAAACGCCAAACCCACACGGGACCAATCCACCGGTCGCGAGAGCACATGCGAGGAAAAATCAATCACCAGCGGCGCATTCGAGCCCAAAGCCCGCAAGTCCGGCAATTCGTGGAATTCCACGCCATGGATCGTCTCGTTCGTGCACACATGCACATAAGACGCATCCGCGCTCAGCCGCCATTGGGCCGGGCTAGGGACATCCCGAAAATCCTGCGCGCTCGCGTCGCAGGCCACGTTCACGCTGCAGTAGCGCTGAGCCTCAGCAGCAGATTTCTGGCTCCACGAGCCCGTCACCGCCACGTCCACACGGCCCGCGCGCGAGAGGTTCAAGGGCACGATCGCGTTCTCCGCAATGCCACCGCCCTGCATGAACAAAATCCGAAACTCGCTCGGAATGGCCAATAAGGCGCGCAAATCCGCCACCGCCTGTTCATAAATGCCAATGAACTCCTTGCCGCGGTGGCTCATCTCCATCACGCCCATGCCACTGCCGCGCCAGTCGGTCATCTCGGCGGCTGCTTGTTGCAGAACTTCCACCGGCATCGCCGCCGGCCCTGCAGAAAAGTTCCAGGCGCGACTCATTCGGCGTCCGTGCCTGCGGGCGGTTCCGCGCCATCGGCCTCGCCATCCACGAGGTCGTTCGCATCGTTCTCCACAATGCGCTGCAAGCCACTGAGCTTGGCCCCGGAGTCCAAACTGATGAGCGTCACACCCTGCGTGGCGCGGCCGAGTTCACGAATCTCCGCCACACGGGTGCGCACGAGCACACCCGTATCCGTGATGAGCATGATTTCATCGTCGGCGTGCACCAAGGTGGCGGCCACCACCTTGCCGTTGCGCTCGGACTGCTGAATCGCAATCATGCCCTTGGTGCCACGGCCATGGCGCGTGTACTCCACGATCGAGGTGCGCTTGCCATAGCCGTTCTCAGTCGCCGTCAGCACGCTTTGCTGCTCGTCCTCGGCCACCAGCATGGCAATCACGCTTTGGCCTTCTTCAAGCATCATGCCGCGCACGCCGCGCGCATTGCGTCCCATCGGGCGCACATCGTTTTCATCAAAGCGCACCGCCTTGCCACCGTCCGAGAACAACATCACATCGTGCTTGCCGTCGGTGAGCGCTGCGCCAATCAAGAAGTCGCCATCGTCCAAGTCCACAGCAATGATGCCGGCCTTGCGCGGGTTAGAGAACTCATCGAGGGCGGTTTTCTTGACCGTGCCCATCGAGGTCGCCATGAACACATAGTGGTCTGCGGGGAAGCTGCGCGAATCGCCCGTGAGCGGCAACACCACATTGATCTTCTCGCCCTCGGCCAAGGGGAACATGTTCACAATGGGACGCCCCCGTGAATTGCGCGAACCCGCGGGCACCTCCCACACCTTGAGCCAATACAAACGGCCGCGGTTGGAGAAACACAAAATGTAGTCGTGGGTGTTGGCGATAAAGAGTTGATCGATCCAGTCGTCCTCTTTCGTCGCCGCAGCTTGTTTGCCACGGCCGCCTCGTTTTTGCGAACGGTATTCGGAGAGCGGTTGGCTCTTGATATACCCCGAGTGCGAGAGCGTCACCACCATGTCCGTGGGGGTGATCAAGTCTTCCGTGGCCAGATCTTGGGCGTTGTGTTCAATCTGGCTGCGGCGCGCGCCCAATTTGGTCTGGCCAAACTCGGTGCGCAACGCCTGCAATTCTTCGCCAATGATGGTCGAGACCCGCTGCGGTTTGGCCAGAATGTCGAGCAAGTCGTCAATCTCGGCCATCACGTCCTTGTACTCGTTGACAATCTTGTCCTGCTCCAGCCC
>Ga0256347_1000229_pt1 | contig 9596 bp, 12 predicted proteins | sample AtltaT_41_FD_183681 | JGI IMG/M metagenome (GOLD analysis project Ga0256347, IMG submission 183681) | Metatranscriptome of freshwater microbial communities from Altamaha River, Georgia, United States - Atl_Colum_RepB_8d (Metagenome... | ecosystem: Environmental > Aquatic > Freshwater > River...
GCATCTTCGCAAAGTGAGCGACGCGAGCGGGCAAATGAGTGTGAAAGCGTCGCCCGGGATGGCCGGCAGGGCCCCCCGGTGGTCTATATTGTGGCGTAGCGGTTCTCGTATAAAGGTGTCTTGATTCTGATCGTAATCTGATCAGAGGCAGACATCGAGATCCCTCCATATCGTTATCTTTCGTCGGGGACTTCTCCCGGTTCAGATAGCGTCTTATTTCTGATCACGCCACAGAAAAACCAGGCGATTTGGGACGCCATCTTCACACATCTCTCGCACGAATCCCAGGACAACAGGTTTGACGACGATCTTATCGCCAGTTGCCGGTTAAATATTTATCCGGCTTGAATAGTTCCCTCCTGCGGGAGGGGTGAGCCTCCGTCGCTCTTGCGTTACCCTGATCAGCCAATGGCTCTGGTATCGCTGGCCGCGTCGGGGCGTAACTTCGAATTACGATTATGCCGACTATCAATCAATTGGTCCGCAAAGGACGAAAGCAAGTCAAGTACAAGACCTCGAGTCCAGCTCTCCAGTCCTGCCCACAGCGGCGTGGAGTCTGTGTCCAGGTTAAAACGCAGACGCCGAAGAAACCAAACTCGGCGCTTCGGAAGATCGCTCGTGTGCGGTTGACCAATGGTATTGAAGTTACCTCCTACATCCCCGGAATCGGGCACAACCTGCAGGAGCACTCGATCGTGCTTGTCCGCGGTGGTCGTGTCAAGGATCTTCCGGGTGTGCGCTACCACATCGTGCGTGGAACCCTCGACTCCGTCGGGGTGGCCAATCGCAAGCAGGGGCGCTCGAAGTATGGTGCCAAGCGACCGAAGGAAGGCGCGGCTGCCGCGGCGACCAAGGGTGGCGCCAAGGGTGGTAAGAAGAAGTAGGTGAGATGGAGTGGGGCTCCGAACTCCGGAACCTCTCTCCACACCGTCTCTCCGGAGAGTTTCTGCAGGGCTCCGGGGGATTCCGAGGAATTCGGGGAATTAGGAATTTAGGATACAGATATGCCGAGAAGAAGAGAAGTTCCCAAGCGCGAGGTTCTGCCGGATCCGGTCTACAACAGCACGCTGGTTGCCAAGTTCGTCAGTGCGATGATGTGGGATGGCAAGCGGGCAGTGGCGGAGGGTATCCTCTACAAGTCGCTTGACAAGATCCGGGAGAAGACCGGCGAGGATGCCCTCAAGGTCTTCAAGAAAGCGATTGAGAACCTTCAGCCAAAGGTCGAGGTCAAGTCTAAGCGTGTTGGTGGTGCGAACTACCAGGTTCCGGTCGAGGTCAACACCGCCCGCCGTACGGCACTGGCGATGCGCTGGCTGGTTGGTTATGCGCGCTCCCGTGGTGAGAAGACCATGGTCGACCGCCTGGCGGCGGAGATCCTGGATGCCGCATCCGGCAAGGGTAATGCGATCAAGAAGCGTGAGGATGTTCATCGTATGGCCGAAGCCAACAAGGCTTTTGCCCATTATCGTTGGTAGTTTACTATGGCAAGACAAGCACCACTGAACAGGTTCCGGAATATTGGCATCATGGCCCACATTGATGCCGGCAAGACGACGACATCCGAGCGAATTCTCTTCTATACCGGAGTCTCATACAAGATCGGCGAAGTGCATGAAGGCACGGCGACGATGGACTGGATGGAGCAGGAGCAGGAGCGTGGAATCACCATCACCTCCGCCGCAACGACCTGTTTCTGGAAAAGAAATGGCGACGAGTATCGGATCAACATCATCGATACCCCGGGCCACGTCGATTTCACCATCGAAGTCGAGCGCAGCCTCCGTGTTCTCGATGGCGCGGTTGCCGTCTTCGATGCGGTTGCCGGTGTGCAGCCACAGTCTGAGACCGTCTGGCGTCAGGCTGACAAGTATAATGTTCCGCGAATCGCGTTCATCAACAAGATGGATCGCCCGGGGGCCGATTTCGACCATGCCGTCGATACCATTCGGACCCGGCTGCAGGCCAATCCGGTGCCGATCCAGATGCCGATCGGCGCGGAAGACCAGTTCAAGGGTGTGGTCGATCTCATCACCATGAAGTCGCTTCTCTGGAAGGATGAGACCAAGGGTGCCGAGTACGTCATTGAAGAGATCAGTGCCGATCTGAAAGAGAAGGCCGCTGCCGCTCGCGACAAGATGATTGAAGCGATCGCCGATGCCGATGATGAGATCGCCACCAAGTATCTCGAAGGTGGAGAGTTCACTGAGAAAGAGCTGCGCGACGCTCTGCGCCGCAACTGCATCGCCATCAAACTCGTTCCGGTCGTTGGTGGAACCGCCTTCAAGAACAAGGGTGTGCAGACCCTCCTCGACGCGGTCATCGACTACCTCCCCTCGCCGCTCGATATCCCGGCGGTTCAGGGTACCGACAGTAACGGCGAGACGGTCGATCGTCCGGCCGATGACAAGACGCCATTCTCGGCGCTCGTCTTCAAGATCATGGCGGACAAGCACGTCGGTCAGCTCTCGTTTACCCGTATCTACTCCGGTACGCTCAAATCAGGTTCCTACGTCTACAATTCGACCAAGGATAACAAGGAGCGGGTCGGGCGCATCATGAAGATGCACGCCAACAAGCGCGAGGATCTCGACGAGGCCTATGCCGGTGAGATCGTGGCCATTGCCGGTCTGAAGAACGTCACGACGGGTGATACGATCTGCGACGAGAGCAACCTCGTCATTCTGGAAGCGATGGAGTTTCCGACGCCGGTCATTTCACTGGCGATCGAGCCGAAGACACGTCAGGATCAGGAGAAGCTCGGCATCGGGCTGGGCAAACTGGCCCAGGAGGATCCCTCCTTCCGTGTCTCGACCGATCAGGAGACCAACCAGACGATCATCTCCGGAATGGGTGAGCTTCACCTCGAGATCATTGTCGATCGTCTCAAGCGTGAATACAACGTTGAGGCCAATGTCGGCAAGCCGCAGGTTGCTTACCGTGAGACCATTCGGCGGCCGGCGAAGGGTGAAGAGAAGTACGCCCGTCAGACTGGTGGTCGCGGTCAGTATGGCCACGTGGTCATCGAGATCGAGCCGAATGAGCCGGGCGCCGGTTTTGAGTTCAACAACAAGATCGTTGGTGGTGTCATTCCACGTGAATACGTCCCGGCGGTCGAAAAGGGAATTGTCCAGGCCATGGAAGGCGGTATTCTCGCCGGCTATGAGATGGTCGATGTCAAGGTCAACCTGGTCTTCGGAAGCTATCACGAGGTCGACTCCTCAGAAATGGCCTTCAAGATTGCCGGTTCAATCGCCTTTAAGACGGCGGCCAAGGCGGCCAGTCCGGCTCTGCTCGAGCCGGTGATGAAGGTTGAAGTCGTCACCCCGGAAGAGTACATGGGATCCGTCACCGGTGACCTGAGCTCACGACGTGGTCGCATCGAGGGGATGACTTCGCGAACGGGGACCCAGATCATTACCGCGATGGTTCCGCTGGCTGAAATGTTCGGCTACGAGACCGATCTCCGGTCAATGACTCAGGGCCGGGCGGCCTCGACGATGCACTTCGCCCGTTATGAAGAGGCTCCGAAGAGCATTAGCGAAGAGGTGATTGCGAAAGTTCAAGGTGCGAACAAGTAATCTCCGTTGGAGATTGGAATTCTGACTTTCTTTTGGAGAATCGAGGAGCGATAACTAACTATGGGTAAAGAGAAATTTGATCGAAGCAAACCCCACGTCAACGTTGGCACGATTGGTCACGTTGACCACGGGAAGACAACTCTGACGGCGGCGATCACGCGCGTCCTGGCCAAACACAATCCGAAGATCACCTTCCGCAGCTTCGACTCGATCGACAACGCTCCGGAGGAGAAGGCTCGAGGAATCACAATTGCAACGGCGCACGTCGAGTATGAGACACCAAACCGTCACTACGCGCACGTCGATTGCCCAGGCCACGCGGACTACGTCAAGAACATGATCACCGGTGCCGCGCAGATGGACGGGGCCATCCTCGTCGTTGCTGCGACCGATGGTCCGATGCCGCAGACCCGCGAGCACATTCTGCTTGCCCGTCAGGTCGGTGTGCCGGCGATGGTCGTCTTCATGAACAAGTGCGATGCGGTGGACGATCCGGAACTCCTCGACCTCGTCGAGCTCGAAGTTCGCGAGCTCCTCTCGAAGTATGAGTTCCCGGGTGATGAGATTCCGATCATCCGCGGTTCAGCTCTTAATGCCCTCAACGGCGAGCCCGAGTGGGAGCCGAAGGTCGACGAGCTGATGGCGGCGGTCGATGCCTACATTCCGACCCCGGTTCGCCAGGTTGATCTGCCGTTCCTGATGCCGGTCGAGGACATCTTCTCGATCTCCGGCCGCGGTACGGTGGCGACCGGACGTATCGAGCGCGGGATCATCAACGTTGGCAACGAAGTCGAGGTTGTCGGTATTCGTGACACCATCAAGACGACCGTCACCGGCGTCGAGATGTTCAAGAAGCTCCTCGATCAGGGCCAGGCGGGAGACAACGTCGGACTTCTCCTCCGCGGTGTCAAGCGTGAGGATATCGAGCGCGGCCAGGTGCTGGCCAAGCCCGGCTCAATCACCCCGCATACGATCTTCAAGGCCGAAGCCTATGTTTTGACCAAGGAAGAGGGCGGACGTCATACGCCGTTCTTCAGCGGCTACCGTCCACAGTTCTACTTCCGGACAACCGATGTGACCGGAGTGGCGACTCTGCCGGATGGTGTCGAGATGGTCATGCCGGGTGACAACATCGCGATGGAGATCGAACTGATCACCCCGATCGCGATGGAGAAGGGGCTCCGCTTCGCCATCCGTGAGGGTGGACGTACGGTGGGTGCCGGGACGATCTCGGAGATCATCAAGTAGCCAGCCTGCCGCAGGCGGTGACGATTGTCAGGCCATCAATTCGACCGGCGATCGCGGGATTACGGTTCCCCGATCGCCGGCTCTTGAAACAAGGTTCTATGAGCGACAAAATCAGAATTCGGCTGAAAGCTTACGATTACCGGGTGCTCGATCAATCCACGGCCGAGATTGTGGAGACCGCCAAACGGACCGGCGCCAGGGTTGCCGGGCCGATTCCGCTTCCCACCGTCAAGAACAAGTGGACGGTGCTCAAATCCCCTCACGTTGACAAGAAATCCCGTGAGCAGTTTGAGATTCGCACTCACAAGCGGTTGATGGATATTCTTGATCCTACCCCGCAAACGATGGATGCGCTGATGAAACTCGACCTGCCTGCTGGCGTCGATGCGGAAATCAAGGCTTTTGGACGAGATCGGAGATAACTCATCAGTGGTCGGAGAGCGGGCAGACTGTAATCTCAGGCTTTTGGAAAACGGTCGATGATCGCCGCAACCGGGCAGCTCCGGTGGGCAAGCGAAAAGTTATACTGAAAAGTGACAACATAGAACCTGGGAAGTATAACCAAAAGTCGACGACGAAACCTGATTGACATCACACTTGAGCCTGAATCGGCCACCGGAGTGGTAAATAAATGGTCAACGGAATAATCGGTAAAAAACTGGGGATGACCCAAATCTTTGCACCAGACGGAACAGTAACCCCCGTCACCGTGATCAAGGCGGGTCCCTGTGTCGTCGTACAGTGCAAGACGGCCTCGACCGACGGCTATGAAGCTGTCCAGATCGGCCTGGTTGAAGAAAAGGCGCAGCGCCACGTCAACAAGCCGATGAAGGGTCACTTCGCTAAGGCCGGCGTTCCGCCAACGCGAATTCTTCGCGAGTTCCGCCTTGACGGCGGGGTTGATGCCATCAAGATTGGCGACAAGATCCTGGTCGATCAATTTTCCGAAAACGATATTGTCGACGTGATCGGTACCAGCAAGGGACGTGGGTTCGCGGGATTTGTGAAGCGGCACGGTTTTGGTGGTGGTCGGGCGAGCCACGGCTCGATGTTCCACCGCGCCCCCGGATCGATCGGTGCTTCAGCCTATCCTTCACGTGTCATCAAGGGAACCCGGATGGCTGGTCACATGGGAGTCGAGCGCAAGACCATCAAGAATCTCAAGGTGATGCGCGTCAACTCCGATGAGAACCTCCTGCTTATCAAGGGGGCGGTTCCTGGCCCGACCGGTGCTATTGTCCTGATCAAGAAGAAGGATGTGGACTAATATCTGGGAGAGCTGGCCTCGGTCAGCTTCGCTCACTTAATTTGAGAGGGCAGCGATGCCAACCGTAGATGTCAAGAACTTAAAAAATGAATCAGTCGGCCAGCTTGAGCTCAACGACGAGGTCTTTGGGGCTCCGCTGAACGAGGCGTTGATCTACGATGCGGTCAAGAACTATCTGACCAATCAGCGTCAGGGAACCGTCAAGACCAAGACCCGTGGCAATGTCTCGGGGAGTGGGAAGAAGCTCTGGAAACAGAAGGGGACTGGACGGGCTCGGATTGCGAGTCTGCGTTCGCCGCTCTGGAAGGGTGGTGGTAATGTTCACGGTCCGCAGCCCCGTGACTGGTCGTCCGAACTGCCGAAGAAGATGAAGCGTGGGGCGCTCAAGTCGGCGCTCTCCGAGCGTCTTCGCGAGGGCAATCTCGTGGTCGTCGATGGCTTCGAGTTGGAGACCGGCAAGACCAAGGCCTTCGCTGGAATTGCCGCGACCATGGGGTGGAGTTCGAAGACCCTGATCGTCGAGACGGTCCCACAGGAGAACCTTGTTCTCTCATCCCGCAATCTGCCCGGGGTAAAGGTCTCGGCAGATGTGAACGTCAACATTTACGATGTTCTCTACCATGAGAAGATCGTCTTCACCCGTGAAGCGATCAATCTTCTTCAGGAGCGGTTGAGCAACTAAAGGCGTTGATGGCGGAGTAATGCCGACTGCTCAAGCAGTCGAGTCCGTTGAGGAGAATGCAATGAAGACGATCTGGGATGTGCTCAAGGCGCCGGTGATTACGGAGAAGGCGCTCGAGATGAAGGAAATGAGCACCGAGACTATCCGTGACAGCAAGAACAAGAAGGATATCAAGCGTGATCGCCAGGTTCTCGCCTTCCGCGTGGCACAGGGTGCCGGAAAGCATGCGATCAAGAACGCGGTCGAGACGATCTTCAAGGTCAAGGTGGATCAGGTTCGGGTGGTCAATTATCGCGGCAAAGAGGTGCGGCGTGGTCGAACGGTTGGGCGCAAGCCAGACTGGAAGAAGGCCTATGTCACTTTGAAGCCCGGCCACGTTGTTGATTATGCGGACTCCATTTGATGAGCCGTACGGAAGGGAAAGTCGATGGGAATCAAGAAACTAACTCCAACCAGTCCTGCACGGCGGTACCAGACATATCTGACCAATGATGAGCTGACCACGGATCAGCCATACAAGCCGCTGCTCGACAACAAGAAGCGCACGAGCGGCCGCAACAACCTTGGAAAGATGACGGTTCGTCATCGTGGTGGTGGTCACAAGCGCCACTATCGGATTATCGATTTCAAGCGCGACAAGTTCGGCGTCCCCGGGAAAGTGGCGACGATCGAGTATGATCCAAACCGCTCGGCCCGAATTGCGCTCGTCAATTATGCTGATGGTGAGAAGCGTTACATCATCGCTCCGGCCGGAATTCAGGTTGGTCAGGCCATTCTTTCAGGTCCGGAAGCTGACATTCTGACCGGTAACGCGCTGCCAATCAAAAATATTCCGCTCGGTACGCAGATTCACAATATTGAGCTGAAGCCCGGTAAGGGTGGTCAGATGGCCCGCAGCGCCGGGAGTTTTGCCCAGCTGGTGGCCAAGGATGGTGATCGTGCGCAGCTGCGACTGCCATCGGGTGAGATCCGGATCGTCTCGGTTCTCTGCATGGCAACGGTTGGCCAGGTCGGCAATTCCGAGCACGAGAATGTTTCAGTCGGTAAGGCCGGTCGCACGAGATGGAAAGGCATTCGGCCGACGGTTCGTGGTGTGGCGATGAACCCGGTTGATCATCCACACGGCGGAGGTGAGGGTAAGACCTCGGGTGGACGCCACCCGGTTACCCCGTGGGGACAGCCGACGCGTGGCTACAAGACGCGGAACAACAAACGCACCGATCAGTACATTGTCAAGCGGAGAACGAAGTAATCTCTCCGCCGTCAGAGTCGAGATAAGCATATGGCACGTTCAGTTAAAAAAGGCCCATTTGTTGATGCGCACCTCATGAAGGTGATTGAGAAGATGAATGATGCGAACGAGAAGAAGGTCCATAAGACCTGGTCTCGCCGCTCGACAATCACCCCGGAAATGGTCAACCATACGCTGGCCGTTCATAACGGTAAAAAGTTCATCCCCGTCTATGTGTCCGAAAATATGGTCGGTCACAAACTGGGTGAATTTGCGCCGACACGAACCTTCAAGGGGCACGCTGACAAGGCGGAGAAGTCTTCAGGCCGGAAATAGGTTACGAGTAAGGGGCGTTCGGGTATCTCCTTTGGACTATCGCGGACACCCCGTTCAGGGGTCGAACCATGGAAGCAATTGCGAAAGCAACAAACGTCAAAATTTCGTCGCAAAAGGCCAGGCTGGTCATGGATCTCATTCGCGGCCGCAATTACAGCGAGGCTCGTGAGATCCTGCGTTTTACCAACAAGCGGGCAGCCGGACTGATCTTCAAGGTTCTTGAGTCCGCGCGCGCCAATGCTGAGCAGCTTGCCCAGAAGGACAATGTCCTGGTCGATGTCGATCTGCTCTGGGTCAAGGAGTGCTATGCCGATACTGGCGCGACCAAAAATCGTCGTCGCGTGCGGCCGGCACCGATGGGACGCGCCTATCGCGAGCGTCGTCACTACAGCCACCTGACGGTGGTTGTCTCAAGCGAAAAACGCGAGGCTGGGGCCGCTACCAGATCGAAAGCCGCCGCGACGGCTACGGATTCTGCTCAATAGCAGAAAGAGATTTCGTTAACGGAGATAAGCATGGGTCAGAAAGTACATCCGTATGGGTTCAGACTTGGCTATAATCGCACCTGGCATTCGCGCTGGTTTTCCAAGCGTGATTTTGGCAAGTTGCTGCTCGAGGATCTGAAGCTCAAGAAAGAACTCAAGGCACGCTTTGCCAGCGCCGGTGTTTCACAGATCGAGATCGATCGGGCGGCTAATCGACTGCGCATCATCATCTACACCTCACGTCCGGGTATCATCATCGGGCGCAAGGGAGCGGAGATCGACAAGCTCAAACAGGAGATCAGCCGTCGGACCCATAAGGAGATCCTGATCGACATCCGTGAGATTCACAAGCCGGAGTTGAATGCGCAGCTCCAGGCCGAGAAGATCGCCCAGCAGCTTGAGAAGCGTATCGCTTTCCGCCGGGCAATGCGGAAGTCGGTTGATGAAGCGCTCCGCTTTGGTGCTCTCGGTATCAAGGTGCGGATCTCCGGGCGTCTCAATGGCGCAGAGATCGCCCGCTCGGAGTGGACCCTCCAGGGTCGTCTGCCCCTGCACACGCTTCGCGCTGACATCGACTATGGATTTGCCGAAGCCAATACGACTTTTGGCGTCATCGGGATCAAGGTCTGGATCTACCGCGGAGACATCATGAACCCGCGGGAAGCGATGATGAAACGATAAATTCCGGAGCCGGCCGGTGAGCGAGAAGAGTGACGTCTTGTCCCCGGAACCGCAACTCCGAATACCCGGATTAAGTTATGGCTGAATA
>Ga0256347_1000230_pt1 | contig 9578 bp, 7 predicted proteins | sample AtltaT_41_FD_183681 | JGI IMG/M metagenome (GOLD analysis project Ga0256347, IMG submission 183681) | Metatranscriptome of freshwater microbial communities from Altamaha River, Georgia, United States - Atl_Colum_RepB_8d (Metagenome... | ecosystem: Environmental > Aquatic > Freshwater > River...
CGTCAGCACATCTGCACGGTCGATCTGGTGCAGGTCGTCGACCGTCAGCACCTGCCCCGCACGGGCACGCGCCAGGAGATCTCCCTCAAACTCGTTTCGCGTCATTCTGCAGTTCCATGTGGGCGACAATCTGCGTCGCCAGAGCCAGCGCGTCTCGCCCGCGCTCACCCGGCACACCGGCCGGACGACGGTCACGAACGGCGGCCACGAAGTCGGCCAATTCCCTTCGCAGGGGCTCGTCTCGTAGGACGTCGAGTTTGCCACCGCCGATTCGCGGCAGGCCTTCGGACTGCGGCTGCAGTCCCCAGACCTCCGTCTCCTGGGCCTTGTAGTCGATCGACACGTAGGTGGACGGCTGAAAGAACCTGATCTTTCGCGTGGGTTCTCTGGAAATGCGGCTGGCCGTGAGATTCGCGATGCACCCGTTCGCGAACCGGAGGCGGGCATTCGCGATGTCGACGCGGGGCGTCAGCACGGGCACACCCACCGCCTCCACCTGCACCACGGGACTTCCCACCAGGTCGAGCACGATCCCCAGATCGTGAATCATCAGGTCGAAGACGACATCGATATCCAGACTCCGCTCCGGGAACGTCCCGAGTCGGTGCACTTCAATAAACCGGGGGTCGTGCAGGTATGGCCGCGCCGCCTCCACCGCCGGATTGAAGTGCTCGATGTGCCCGACGGCGAGCAGGGCGCCTGAGGCACGCGAGGCATCGAGCAGGGCGTCCGCCTCTGCCAGGGACCGGGTCATGGGTTTTTCCACCAACACCCCGATGCCCGCGGCGAGCAGAGGCAGCGCCAGGGCCGCGTGCACCTCGGTGGGCGACGCAATGCTGACCGCGTCGACATGTCCGATCAGGGCGGCCACATCGGGAAACACGGGGCATCCACTGCTCTCGGCGATAGCGGCCGCGCGTTCCTGGTCGGCATCCACCACCCCGACCAGGGTCGCCTCTGGCAGGCCCGCCAGGACGCGGGCGTGGTGACGCCCCAGATGGCCAACGCCCACGACGGCCACTCGCACGGTGTTGTTGTTCACGATGGTGTCTGCCCCGTCTTTCCGGCTGGCCGCGCTCTCCCCACGACGGCAATGCCGAGAGCGTCGGCCCGGGCCAGCAACTGCGCCCGGTCAAACATGAGGGCCTGTCCCTCATCTACGGACAGCACCGTCGCCCCGGCCTCATGCATGGCCTCGATGGTGGGCACGCCGATCACCGGCACGTCGAACCGCATGTCCTGCACGGGCTTGGCGACCTTCACAACCGCACAGCCGCCACCCGCCAACCGACCCGCACGGGCGATGGTGGCGTCGGTGCCTTCCATGGCCTCAACGGCAACGACGGCCTGGTCCTTGATCACCACGGTCTGGCCAATGTCCAACCCCGCCAGCGCGTCGGCCATGCGGTAGCCGAACTCGAGATCCTGCCGTTCTCCGGGACGAGGGGCTCGTCGGGACATCACGCCCGCGGTGGGCAGCAGCGGCGTCAGCAGCGCCGTGGAATCGATGAGTTCCACCCCGTGCTCGCGCATGATCTCGGCCACCGCCGCGATCAGGGCGTCGGTGTTTCGGGACCGAAGCCGCGTCAGGACAGACATGGCGGTCAGGTCGGGCATCAGCCCGCTGAAGATGCTGGCGTGCTTGACCTGCCCGGCCATGACAGCGCGGCTGACGCCCTCGGCCTTGAACATCTTGAGCAGTCCGCCCAGTTGCCCGAGCGCGAGCCAGTGCACCGACGCCGGCACCGGCCCGGCCGCCGCGGCGGCCTCGATCGACGGGTCAGCCTCGCCCGTGATGGCCGCGATGGCCACTCGATGGCCCTCTGCCCGCGCGGCGTCGAGGATTAGGAAGGGAAAACGTCCGTTCCCTGCGATCAGCCCGAGGGTATCGCCCATCAGTCGTCATACGTGTCGCTGCCGCGCGACCCGCCCCGGCGCAGGGTCACGCCCCGCGTGGCCGTCCGGATGAATCCCACCAGAAACGCCACATCTGCGCTGGTCAGCGTCGGGTCGGCGGCAATCTGGTCGAGCGCCTGGGTACGATTCAGCTTCGACTGCAGCAGATACCGGAACGCCCGGCGCAACTGTGCGATGCGGTCGGCGCTGTATCCGCGCCGCTTCAGCCCGATGGAGTTCAGACCATAGACGCTGGCACGATTGCCCACCGACTTGGCAAACGGCAAGGCGTCCTTGGTGACGACCGAATACCCGCCGATGAACGCGTGGCTCCCAATGCGGCAGAACTGGTGCACGCCAGAGTAGGCACTAATGGTGGCGCAGTCGCCAACCTCAACGTGTCCACCCAGCGTGGCGGCGTTGCCGAAGATCGTGCCGTGCCCGACACGGCAGTCATGCGCCACATGGGCGTAGGCCATGAACAGATTGCGGTCGCCAATCTGCGTGAGCCCGCCGCCACCGGCAGTCCCCCGATGGATGGTGACAAACTCGCGGAAGGTGTTGCCGTGGCCAATCACCAGCCGGGTCGGTTCTCCGGCGTACTTGAGATCCTGCGGGGGAAGCCCAATCGAGGCAAACGGAAACACCACGTTGTCGTCGCCCAGCGTCGTGTGGCCATCGAGGATGGCCGACGCGCCAATGCGGCAGCGCGCTCCGACCACGACGTGCGGCCCCACCTGGGCGCCGGGGCCCACCACACATCCCGGCCCGAGGGTGGCTGCGGGATGCACCAGTGCGGACGGGGCGACGTCCACCCGTGGGAGGCGGACATGCATGACCAGCGAGGCCTGAGCCACGATGGCGTCGTCGACCGACGCCGTCGCCTTGACCCAGACCAATGGCCCCTGCTGCTTCTCGTGGACAACCTCCAGCCGCAGCTGGTCACCCGGAACAACCCGACGCCGGAATTTCGCGCCGTCGACCCCTCGCAGCGACACCCGGGGGCTGAGGCCGTCTGGCACGTGCGGCGACAGCATCACCGTCGCCGCCTGCGCCAGCGCTTCAATGGTCAGAACGGCGGGAAGCAGCGGTTCGCCCGGGTAGTGTCCCTGGAAGCATTCTTCGTTGACCGTGACGTTCTTGACCGCGACCAGCCGGCGTCCCGGGTCGTGCTCGTCGACACGGTCGACGAGCAACGAGGGATACCGGTCGTACAGCCGGTCAAGTGTGGTGCCGAGGGTCACGCTTACTTGACCGGCGGCTTGGCCTTCGTGTCCAGACGCTTGATGACATCATCCGAGATGTCGAGCGCGATGTCGGCCCACACCAGACCCGCATCGGGACCGTTGAAGATGAAGTGCAGGCTCTTTTCGCGCCCGAGTTCCTGCAGCACCGGCTCGAGCCGCACCTGGAACTCCTGCTGCAACTGCTGCTGCAGTTCCTGCACTTCCTGCTGCGCGTCCTGGGTCGCGCGCTCGATGTCACGCTGCAGGGTCTGCGCCTGCCGCTGCAACTCGCCCGCGGCCGTCGCACTCAGGATGCTGGCTTCCTTTTCCAGCCGCTGCTGCAGCGTCTGCATCTGCTTGTTCTTCTCGTTGAGTTCGGTGGCGCGCTTCTGTTGCAGCGCCTGAATCCGGGCCGTCGCGACCTTGCCGTCTGCCGACTCGTTTGCAATCCGCTGCAGCACCACGAAGGCCACCTTGGCACCATCGGGGAACGGGCGGGCAACCGGCGCGGCCGGGGCCGCCTGCGGGGCCGGCGGCTTGGCCGTACCTGCGGCGGGGGCGGGGGCCTGCGCATATGCAGACGTAACCAGGGTCAGAACCAGAAGGCCGATCGCGGCTGAGACTCTCATTCCACTCAATCCTTTCGTATACACTGACGAACCGGGCACTCTATACTACTCCTATGTCCCGTTCGCTGTTGCGACTTGTGTCGCTCGTCGCCGTCACCCTGACGGCCGGATGCAACACCAACAACCCTTTCGCGGTTACCCCCACCGCGCCCACCGACCCGGTCACGGCCACCTTCACCGGCCGCGTCACGCTCAATGGCGCGTCCACGCACACCTTCTCGGCCACGACGTCCGGTCGCGTCACCGCGACGCTGTCCAGCCTGTCGCCCGATGCCACCGCAGTGGCGGGATTTGCGATGGGGGAATGGACCGGCGTGTCGTGCGTCGAGCGCATCGCCAATGACACCGCCGTCCAGTCCACGGTCATCACCGGGAACGTGTCCGCCGCAGCGCAACTCTGTATCCGGGTGCGGGACGTCGGACGCTTCACCGAGCCCACCGACTACGAAGTCACCGTCGTCTACCCCTGAACCGGCCCACGCCGCTGCGTCGTCCGTGACGCATTGCCGTGGGGGGCTCTCCACGGGCGGTCCCGCATAGAACTGCGCGAACGCTGCACGCGCCCCAAGACGGCGGGCCCGCTCACTGCCCCGCTGAAGTCATCCCCGCAGACGACATCGGGGCAGCCCCCTTCGGGCGCCCCTGTCAGATTAGAACGTCGATCCCACCGCAAACCGGAACTGGAACAGCTGTGACAGCTGCAGGTTGTTCCGGTAGATACCGCCGCGCTGCGGATTGAGCGCGAAAATCAGGCGGAAGGGCACGTTCAGCACCGGCATGAAGAACCGGACTTCTGCGCCGGTCGAGGTCTTGAAGGCGCTGCGCTGTCCTGTAATGGTCGTGGTGGGGCCCGGAGCGTTGGGATCGGTCAGCACCCCGGTCGCGAAGGCATCCGTCAATACCGCGGACGGCGGCGGCACCACCTCCAGAATGTCTTCCTTCCACGCGTAGCTCTGCCCGGTGGTCCGAATCTGGCCCGCGTCGTAGAACAGGATGAGACGCACCGGACCCGCGATGGAAATCATGTACTCGGCGTTGAACAACAGGCTCTTGTTGCCCCCGAGCACGAGGCCCGTCCGAAGATCGCGGGGCCCGATCGATCGGATGTCAAACCCGCGCACGCTGTACTCGCCTCCCAGGAACAGCGATTCGAACAGCGGCGGCGCCTTGGTGTCGCCATACGGCCGGATGTATTCCACCTGTCCGCGCACCCCGAGGGTCGTCCTGGGCGTGATGCGGAACAGCTGCACGGCTTCGAACCGCGGCTTGATGAAGAACGTATCGCCACCGGGACCGGCGTAGTCAAAGCTGGCTGTGATGCGACGCCCCACATTGGGGAAGATGGGGTTGTCGATCGTGTTGTGCACGAAACTCGGCGTGATCTTGCTGATGATGCGTGCGCCGCCTGCCCCGAGGAGCAGCGAGTCGGCCAGGAACGGATTGGTCGCCAGAATCTGTGGGTTGTTGTAGAACGGATTCAGTTCGGTGACGCGCACCCGTTCGTAACTGTAGGTGAAGAACATGCGCGAGAATCCGGCCAGCGGAAATCCCGCAGACAGGTTCCCTCCGGCCGATTCCTGCGTGAACTGGCCGATGAAGCGCAGCATGCGCTTGTAGATATCGAACCCGCCGGTAATCGCCCGGTCGAACAGGAATGGCTCGGTGAAGGCCAACTGATAGTTCTCGGCCCGTGACCCGACCTGGGCGGACAAGGTCAGCGACTCGCCACGCCCCATGAAGTTGGCCGTCTGGAACGACAGCTGTCCGAAGAAGCCTTCCCACTGCGAGACACCCGCCCCAAACGTCAACTGGTTGCGGTTCTGTTCCTCGAGCTTCAGCGTGACATCCACCTCGCTCTTCGAGTTCGGGGTCTTGGCCACATCGGCGCCCTGACCGCCCTGCTCTTCGAGCGGCTTGAAGTAGCCCAACTGATTCAGGCGCCGCACGCTGAACTTGAGCGCCTCGGTGTTGAACACCCCGCCCTCGATCACCCGCATCTCGCGACGAATCACGTTGTCCCTGGTCGTGGTGTTCCCCGTGAACGTCAGGCGGTTGACGAAATACTGTTCACCCTCCTGCATCCGCATGGTGACGTTCACCGTGGGCTCAGCCGGGCCGGCGATCGGACCTTCGGCGGCATCCTGGAATCCCAGATCGGGATACCCGGTGAACTCGAAGTAGCCCCCACCGCCGTAGATCTCCCGGGACTTGACCAGTCCGTCCCGCACCCGCTTTTCGCTGTACCAGGCGCCGGGACGGAGCTTGTAGAGCGGTCGGAGGAACTCAGATTTGATGACCTTGTTGCCGTCGAACGACACCTCGCCCACCTTGTAGCGGGCGCCTTCGTCCACGGGCACATCCACCTGCACCCACCGGGTCTTGCCATCCGGGCTGTCCTCGAGCACCTTTAACTCGGGTTGTCCCACCCGCGCCTGGACGAATCCCCGGTTGCGGTAGAACTGGATGACGCGGTCGGCGTCTTCCTCGAACTTGGCTTCCTGATACTTGCCGCGGCCCGTGATCCACGACATGAACCAGTATTCCTTGGTCGATTTCATCTGTCGCTTGACCGCCCGGTCTCCCACCGCCTCGTTGCCCACGATGTCGAGCGTGCGGATCTTGACCTGGGGCCCTTCCTTGATGTCGAACACCACCTTGACCAGCTTGGGCCCGGCCGGCAGCGGCTCGACGATGCTCGTGACCTCGGCGAATTCGAACCCTTTCTCGGCCATCAGTCCGGACACGATGCCCTTGACGCGGCGGACGACCCCTTCATCCAGGAACGAGTCGAGCCGGAGCGAAATCCCCAGCTCCTTCATCTTCTCGTCCACCTTGGTCCGTTCCACCCGGGTCGACCCTGTGTAGTCGACGATCTTCACGCGTGGCCGTTCCTCCATGTGGTACACGAGCCGCTTGCCAATGACCCCGTTCGGATACGGGTCGTCATTGACTTCAATCCACAGGTTGTCGAGGAAGTTGGTCGCCCACAGCCGCTTGAAGTCGTCCAGCACGACCTTCTCGGACGCATCCGTGTACGGCACCCAGACGCCATCGGAGGGGCGACTGGCCTGCGCCTGGATGTAATACAGGTACGTCTGGGGTTCGATGAGCGACTCATTGACCGGGTGAAACCGGAGCTCAATCGATCGCACCACCGGACCGGACCCGGCCACCGGCTGCCGCACGGGCGCCGCAGCCGGTACCTGCGCCGCCGCAGCCCCCGGCACAAGGGCCACAAGGGCCGCAATCAGAAGAAGTCGCACGACAGTCACATCCCTGGTAGTCAGACGTGCGCGGCCAGCGTTCGGCCGGCGGCACTTTCATCGACCGGACGATAGGCCAAGTGCCCGCCGTCGAGGTACACCTCGATGTCGCCTCCGGTCAGCTGGCCGCGGATCAATTCCTCGGCCAACGGGTCCTCAATATAGCGCTGAAGCGCCCGCCGCAGTGGACGGGCCCCATAGGACCGGTCCTTGCACGTGACGTCGATGATCCAGTGCACCACATCCGCCGTCACCCGCACGCGCATCCGACGGTCGCTCAGATTGGCATTCAGCTGCTCAACCAGCAGACCCACGATCTTGCGCAAGTCCTCGTCGGTCAGGGCCTCGAACACAATCAGCTCGTCGATGCGGTTGATGAACTCGGGATTGAACGTGCGCTTCACTTCGCCCAGCACCATCTCTTCCACGTCCCGGTGCTGGTCCGACGCCTCGGCCTTGAACCCCAGCGTCGCCTTCTTCTGAATGAAGCGCGCCCCGATGTTCGAGGTCATGATGAGGATGGTGTTCTTGAAGTTGATCCGATTCCCCAGCCCGTCGGTCAGGTGCCCGTCTTCGAACACCTGCAGCAGGAGGTTGAACACATCCGGATGAGCTTTCTCGATCTCGTCCAGCAGCACCACCGAGTACGGGTTCCGCTTGACCTTCTCGGTCAGCTGTCCCCCCTCCTCGTGCCCGACATAGCCCGGGGGAGACCCGATCAGCTTCGAGACCGAATGCTTCTCCATGTATTCGGACATGTCGAACCGAATCAGGGACTGCTCGCTGCCAAACAGGGTCTGCGCCAGGGCGCGCGCCAGTTCGGTCTTGCCCACCCCGGTCGGTCCGAGGAAGAGGAAACTGCCCACCGGGCGCGCCGGACTCTTCAGCCCCGCCCGCGACCGCCTGATGGCGCGGGACACCGCAGAGATGGCCCGCTCCTGGCTGACCACGCGGCGGTGCAGTTCTGACTCCATCCGCAGGAGTTTGTCGCCCTCGGCCTGATTCACCGACGCCAGCGGGACACCCGTCCACTTGGAGACCACTTCGTCAATGTCTGCGCGAGTCACCACGGCACGCGCGGCTCCCACACGGCCCGGCGCTGGTTCACCGGTCGGCGCCGCACTGGTGACCTCGGACGATGCCGCGGCCTCGGAGGGCGTCAGGGCCCCTTCACTCGCGACACGCTCAACCGCATCGCGCAGACTGCGGTTCACCGGATTCGATTCGTCCCCAATCAGCGCCTCACGCAGTTTGGCCCGCGACCCCGCCTCATCGATCAGGTCGATGGCCTTGTCGGGCAGGAACCGGTCGGTGATGTAGCGGCTGCTCTGATAGACCGCGGCCTCGATGGCCTCGGGCGTGTACTCGACGTGATGGAATTCCTCGTAGCGTTCCTTGACGCCAGACAGAATCTGGATGGTTTCACTCTCGGACGGGGCATCGACCTTGACGGCCTGGAACCGGCGCTCGAGTGAACGATCCTTTTCGATGTACTTCCGATACTCTGCGGGCGTTGTGGCACCGATGCAGCGGATTTCGCCGCGCGACAGGGCGGGCTTGAGAATGTTGGCGGCATCCAGCGAGCCTTCTGCCGACCCGGCCCCCACCAGGGTGTGCAACTCGTCGATGAACACGATGATGTTCGGGTTCTCGACCAACTCCTTCATGATCGCCTTGAGGCGCTCCTCGAATTGCCCCCGATACTTCGTGCCCGCCACCACCAGCGACAAGTCCAGCGCCAGCAGACGCTTGTCCGCGAGGAAATGCGGCACATCGCCTGAGATGATCTTCTGCGCCAGCCCCTCGACAATCGCGGTCTTGCCAACTCCGGGTTCCCCGATCAGCACCGCATTGTTCTTGGTCCGGCGGCACAGCACCTGCTGCACCCGCTCGATCTCGTAGGCGCGCCCCACCAGCGGGTCCAATTGCTGACGCGCAGCCGCATCTGTCAGGTCCCGGCTGAACTCGGTGAGCAGCGGGGTGTCCTTCCCCTTGGTGACGGTCGCCTTCTCGTTCAGCAACTGGACGATGTCTTCGCGCACCTGGTGGAGCCGCATCCCCTTGTCCATCAGGATGATCGCGGCCACTGACCGCTCTTCGCGAAGAATGCCCAGCAGGAGGTGTTCGGTCCCGATGTAGTTGTGCAGGAGGCGGTCCGCTTCCTCAGCCGCGTACTGCAGCACCCGCTTGGTCTCCGCGCTGAACGGAATCTCTACCGAGGTCGAAACCTTCTCCCGGTAGACCGCGCGGCTCTCCACCTCTTTCCGGATGCTTTCGAGCGACAGGTGGGACCGCGAGAAAATTCGGCTGGTCAGCCCCTTGCCTTCCCGGATGAGCCCGAGCAGCAGGTGTTCAGTTTCGATGGAGATGCTGCCGAGTTGACTGGCCTCGTAGCGTGCAAAAAAGAGCACTCGTCGTGCCCGTTCGGTATATCGCTCGAACATCCGACGTCGCTGCCCCCTAGACTCGTATTATACGGCACGAACTCGTGTCAATTCCGCCACACTCCCGGTCCGGCAAGGGCGTGCTCCACGGCGGCCTTGAATCGTTCGCGGACACCAGAC
>Ga0256347_1000231_pt1 | contig 9569 bp, 5 predicted proteins | sample AtltaT_41_FD_183681 | JGI IMG/M metagenome (GOLD analysis project Ga0256347, IMG submission 183681) | Metatranscriptome of freshwater microbial communities from Altamaha River, Georgia, United States - Atl_Colum_RepB_8d (Metagenome... | ecosystem: Environmental > Aquatic > Freshwater > River...
AGCTTCACAATCAATGTGAACGCAGCGACTGTCCTTACACCAATTGCTGGTACAGCAACAGTATGTGAAGGCGCAACAACCACTTTGGCAAATGCTCAAGTCGGTGGTACATGGTCTTCTTCTGACGTCGCAATTGCCACTGTAGCTGCCAACGGGGTTGTAACAGGAATTTCTGCTGGTTCAGCTACAATTTCTTACACCTACACCAATGCTTCTGGTTGTACCTCTAGTGTAAGCCAAGCACTTGTAGTGAATGCACTTCCAGCTGCCATTGTATCTGCAAGTGGTTCAACTACATTCTGTGCAGGCGGATCGGTTATATTAACTGCACCAGCAGGCATGACCTATGCGTGGTCTACAGGTGAACCTACACAATCAATTACCATATCTACAACAGGTAATTACTCAGTTACTATTACCAACGCAAATGGTTGTTCTTCAACTTCTGCGCCAGTTGCAGTAACAGTTAATGCATTACCTAGCGTATCAATTGCGAATATCGGTGCTACAACATTCTGTGCTGGTGGTTCTGTAACCTTGATCTCTCCATTGAATTCAACATACGCTTATGCTTGGAACAATGGTGCCAATGCGATTACAGGTGCTTCTAACAATACTTATGTAGCATCAAGTACTGGTTCTTATTCACTCACGATCACTGATGCAAATGGCTGTACAGCAACTTCTGCAGCAATTCCAGTGACGGTGAACGCAGTTCCTGTTGTTACAGCTGCTGCAAACGGCCCAACGACGTTCTGTGCTGGTGGTTCAGTTACCCTGACTGCCTCTGGTGCTGCGACATATGTTTGGAGCACAGGTGCAACTTCACCTTCAATTACAGTGAACGCGTCTGACGTAGTAACTGTAGTTGGAACTACTGTTGATGGTTGTTCTTCTGCCAGCAACGCAATTACTGTAACAGTGAATGCGTTACCGGTTGCGACGATTACATCGTCTGGTTCTACCGCTTGTCTTGGATCTACAGTAACATTGACCGCAAATGGTGGTGCTACTTATTCTTGGAGTAACAACGCAACAACACCAAGCATCAATGTAACGGCTGCAAACACTTACACCGTAACGGTAACAAGTGCTGCTGGTTGTACATCTACTGCTTCAGAGACTGTAGTATTCAACGCCAATCCAGCAGTAACTGTAGCAGCTAACGGCCCAACGGTATTCTGCCAAGGTGGTTCATTGACCTTGACTGCAACTGGAGGTTCAAACTATGTTTGGAGCAACGGTGATCAAGGAGCTTCTACAACTGTTACACAATCAGGTTCGTACTTCGTAACTGTAACAAATGCTGCAGGATGTACAACACAGTCTTCGATTGTTAACGTCACTGTGAATGCTGTCCCAGTTGTTGCTTCGATCAACGGTGCCAACTCTGTTTGTGAAGGTGGCAACATGACACTTACTTCTGCAACACCTGGTGGTGTATGGACTTCAGCAAACAACTTCATCGCTACTATCGATGGAGCGGGTAACGTAACTGGATTGAACGCTGGTTCAACTACAATCACCTACACGGTATCAGTGAATGGCTGTACGGCTTCTGCGGTTGCGCAAATCAACATCTTGAACAACCCAGTAACACCTACTATTACTGCAAGTGGTGCAACAAGTGTATGTCCTGGCGGTTCAGTGGTATTGTTTGCTTCAAATGCCGCAAACTACCAATGGAGCAACGGACCACAAACACCATTTATTGTTGCAACACAATCAGGTGCCTACACAGTAACGGCTACTGGCCTTAACGGATGTTCAGCTACGTCACTTCCAGTGAATGTATTTATCGGTGACAATACAGCACCGGTGATTACCGCTCCGTTGAATGTGACCGTAACGCCAAACTTAGGATGTGAGGCTATTGGTGTAACACTTGGAACGCCAGTAACTTCTGATAACTGTAGTGTGGCTTCAGTAACAAACGATGCGCCAGCTATCTTCCCAATTGGTACTACAACCGTTACTTGGACTGTAACCGATGGATCTGGAAACGTAACTACGGCTACTCAATTGGTAACTGTTGTTGACCAAACTGCTCCAACTGCATTTGCTCCTGCAAATGTTACGGTATCTTCAAATAACTTCTGTGAGGCCACAGGTGTAGATCTTGGTATGCCAATCGCTACTGATAACTGTACAAACAACCTTACAATTACTAACAATGCGCCGGCAACTTATCCACTTGGCACAACTACCGTGACCTGGACAATCACAGATGCTGCAGGTAACGTTACTACAGTAGATCAGACTGTGACAGTAGTAGACGAGACGGCACCAGTTGTATTGCTTGCAAATACTTCGGTTATTCTCGATGCAAACGGATATGCAGCAGTCGGATTTGAAGATCTAAACAATGGTTCATATGATAACTGTGGTATTGCTTCTGTTGTCATTAGCCAATCTGAATTTGATTGTTCGAATGTAGGTAACAACTTGGTTTCTGTAACGATTACCGATAACAACGGTAATCAGTCTAGTGCACAAGTGATGATTACTGTTATTGCATCTGATGCATGTGGTGGATCAAACTGGGCCGGACCATCTGTTCCAGACGCATTTACACCGAATGGCAATAACTTTAACGACACATGGGTTATCCCAGGTCTAGAAGGTTATAATACGAAAGAAATGACAGTATACAGCCGCTACGGAACACTAGTTCATTACAGCGGTCAATACAATAACGATTGGGATGGTACGCTATTAAATACTGGCACACCAGTACCAGATGGTACTTACTACTACATCCTTAACCTTGATGGTGGTAAGCAACTCAATGGTTATGTCTACATCAACCGTGTTAAACAATAAGAAGTCTTAGACAAATAGATATGAAAAAGATCAATAGCATTATCTTATCATTAGGCGTCGTGCTTGTGAGTTTCCAATCACAAGCACAAGACCCTAATTATCGTCAGAACCAGTTCAATGCCCTTATGCTGAATCCGGCACAGGCAGGAGCCAATTCTTATAACGATATCACCACTTTGGCAAACACACAATGGACCGGCCTTCGCGGAGCACCGAAAACCATGACCTTGTCTGGTAATTTCAATATCCTCAAGAATTTTGGTTTGGGTGTAACCCTATTGCAGGACGAATTAGGACCTGTCAAGTCTACTCAATTTGCTGTAAATGGTGCATACCATTTGAAATTGAACAAAGACTGGCGTTTATCTATGGGACTTCGAGCTATTGCTGGAAATACAACTGTAAATTTGTTAGACTTGAATACCAATGTCCCTATGGACCCTGATATGTTGAGTAACATGACAACAGGTATTCAGTTTAATGCTGGTTTTGGATTCTTATTGTACCACAAAAACTTTTACTTAGGCTTCTCTCAACCACGCGTTGGCGAAACTTATTTCAAAGACCGCAACATGAATATGTTTGTCGATACCAAAGGTGGCTATGTGGGTTACATGGGTGGCAATATCAAGTTAGGACCAGTCCTTACTTTGCGTCCGAATGCAGTAGCACGTCATATGGAGGGTCTTCCACTTACACTCGACATGAATATGATATTATCTCACAAGATCGGATTAGATTTTGGTTTATCGTATCAATTAAACAGTGCCGTTGGTGCTATTTTAGGATACGATTTCAATAGTAAATTCTATCTTGGATATTCATATACTTACCCAGTGAGCAATATGAATACGGTATCAATCCAATCTCATGAGCTCGCTTTGCGTTACAAATTCAATAATAGCGCAAGTCGTTGTCAAGGTCCACGTTTTTTCAATTGATTTAAATGACTGTATTTCGTCAGTTTCTTTTCCTTCTTGCAACAAGCTTTGTAAGTTTTTTATCTATTGCTCAGGTAAGTAAATCCTTTGATCAATACGATATTACGCTTACGTCAGCTTGTTTCAATACGCCTTATGATGACTTCGCCACAAGAAAGCTCGGTGACAAAATCTATGTATTGTCAGCAGCTAAAAATGCTTGTGAAGATGTCGATATGGATGAATTTGCAAAAAAGCCCTTCTCTGATTTATATGAAGTAAACGGCTGTCAGTTGAAGGATCCAACCCTCATGTCCGAGGAGACGAAATCATTGATGTTGATCAATACATGTTATTACGACGGTCCGATTAGCACGAATGCAAAAGGTGATCTGTTGTTCTTTACGAATAACTATGGCTCGGATAAAAATGAAAAGCTGACTATTTATTATTCGACCAAAAATGCAAACAACGAATGGTCTAAGCCGGTGGCTATACCATTTAACAATGACAAATACAATGTAACGCACCCTTTCTACGACGAAAAAAACAAGTTACTCTATTTTTCATCGGATATGCCTGGGGGAAGCGGTGGCATGGACATCTATAAATGTACCTTTGAAAAGGGCAAGTTCGGTCAAAAGGAAAGCGTACGATTTGTAAATACCGACAAAAACGACATTTTCCCAATAGTTTACAAAGACAAACTATACTTTACCTCTCAAGGACACAAATCAATGGGTGGCTATGACCTATTCGTGATGGAAAACTTCGAGGTAATGAATATGGGCGCTCCGTTTAATTCTGTAAACGATGACCTCGCGATCTTCTTTACGGATGACAAAAATGGCTACATTACCTCTAATCGTGGAACTTCAGGTGCTACCGACGATATCTACGCATTCAATTTAAAGGAGAAATTTGTTGACTTGCCGCTAGATTATGTGGTTACAGATGCACAAACAGGCGAGCCTGTCTCCGATGTGGCTATTCGCATTGTAGATGACTCTACGGGTATTGTTTTGTTCACAGGAAATACCAACGATGTTGGTTTACTATCTCAAATGTTGGATAGTATTCCGCTAGAAACAAAAATGCGACTAAAGATAATCCTTGATAAAGAAGGGTATGTATCGAAAGAAATCGCTTTCGATTTGGTAGTGAAAGATTCTAACCGTGTTCAAGTTTCTTCCCTTATCGACCTTACTTTAGAGCCCCTTTCATTGGAGCAAGAAATTACGGCACTACTCGGGCTTAAATCGATTTACTACGACTTTGACAAAGCAGATCTAAGACCTGATGCCATTATTGAACTCGATAAAGTGGTTCGATTCATGAACAAGCATCCGAAAATAGAAGTTGAGCTAGGTTCACATACCGATTGTCGAGGTCCTGCAATTTACAACCAAGATCTTTCAAACCGACGTGCTTTAAATGCTGCCAATTACATCAAGGCACGCATATCTAGTCCTGATCGCATTACTTACAAAGGTTACGGCGAGACCCAGTTGAAAGTAGATTGCCCATGTGAGGGTCGTATTCGCTCTAAGTGTTCTGATGAAGAAAACCAGTTGAATCGTCGTACGGAATTCATCATCAAGTCATTAAATATCTCTACGGGTTCTGCAAAAGTAGCTCCTAAGGGTGGTACCCAAACAGAAGGCGGCAATGTCAACTTTGTCATTAAAGACGAAGGTGCTGCTGATTTCCGTCTCAAAAACCTCGAAGATCCAACAGACATGACCGGCGTTCATTTCCGTGTTCAAGTCGAGTCTTCCGCCAAACAGATTCCTAATGCTACAGCCAAATTCAATCGCGAAGACGTCTATGAATACGAGCATGAAGGCCAATTTAAATACTGTTTAGGTACCGGTTTGCGCTCACTTGACGACGCCGTGAAACTACAGAACGAATTGCGCAGTAACGGCTATCCAAGCGCATTTGTTGTTGCCTTCAACAACAAGAACCGCATTAGTTTAGATCAAGCTAAAAAGTTACTTTCCGGTCAATAAGCAATCTGTGGATTCAAAACTTCCACATGTAGGCACCACTATTTTTACGACCATGTCTGCAATGGCGCAAGAATATAACGCCATTAACTTGGCGCAGGGATTTCCTAATTTTGAAATTGACACGCAGCTTCAGAAAGCGCTCATTGACGCGGCCCATAGTAATTCTCATCAGTATGCCCCAATGGCTGGCTTGATTTCTCTTAGAGAACAAATAGCAGCGCTTATTGCTAGGCAATACCAGCGAAAGATTGGAATACACGAAATCTTGATAACTGCTGGGGCTACCCAGGCTATTTTTACAGCAATTCAGGCATTGGTGCATTCCGGCGAGGAGGTCATCATTCTGGATCCCAGTTACGACTGCTACGAAGCTCCTGTTCTGTTGTGCGGTGCTCAGCCCGTACGTATACCGCTTAATTTTTCATTCAAACCAAATTGGGAACTGATAAGTGCGCATGTCAATTCCCAAACGAAGTTGTTGATTATCAATAATCCGCATAATCCCAGTGGTACCACTTGGGAAGAAGCGGACTTCATTGCTTTGGAAGAATTAATGGCCGCACATCCTCAATTATTGCTGTTATCCGACGAAGTATACGAGTTTATTGCCTTCGAAAAGCATCAATCCATACATCAGCGGGCTGCATTGCGCAATCGCGCCATAATTGTATCGTCTTTTGGAAAAACTTTTCATGTTACAGGTTGGAAACTCGGCTATCTGATTTGTCATCCTGACTTGATGAATGAAATTCATAAAGTGCACCAATTCTTGGTGTTTTCTGTAAATAGTGTCACGCAAGTTGCCTTGGCGAATTATTTAAAGCAAGTTGACGTCAATGAACTGAAAACATTCTACCGGGAAAAACGCGATTTTTTTAGAGCGCAATTGGCCTCCTCTCGTTTTGAATTATTTCCTGCTCAAGGAAGTTATTTTCAATTGGCTTCGTATGCACAAATTTCCGACGAATCCGATACAGACTTTTGCATTCGACTAACGAAAGAACATGGCGTAGCTGCAATTCCACTATCCGTTTTCAATGCAAATGGTGATGACCGCAAGTTAATTCGTTTTTGTTATGCAAAAACCAATGAAACATTACAATCAGCTCTGGATAGGTTATGCAAGATTTAAAAGTTGGCATTTTACAATTTAATCAAGTTTGGCAAGATAAAACGTCCAACTTTGACCGCATTGTTTCATTTTCATCTGATTTTAAAAGTCTTGATTTGCTGTTGCTTCCCGAAATGTTCCACACCGGCTTTAGTATGGATGTTTCTTATGCAGACGACTGGTCTAATTCCGAAGGCATAAGGTTTTTACAGGATCTTTCATGTAAGTGGGATATAGCGATTTACACCTCAATGATGGTCAGTGACGGCCATTATTACAACCGGGGGGTTTTTGTGCACCCGGATGGCCATATTCATACCTATGACAAACGCAAGGCTTTTGGCTTGGGTGGTGAAAACCTTCATTATTTAAGCGGAAATGAAGAAACAATCGTATGCTACAAGGATTGGAAATTTAACCTTCAAATATGCTATGATTTGCGTTTCCCTGAGTTGGCACGCAACAAAATAACTGAGGACGGGAGTGTCAAGTATGATGTACTTTTAAATGTTGCAAATTGGCCTCAAACCCGCATTCAACATTGGGATATTTTACTGGGTGCTAGAGCAATTGAAAACCAAAGTTATGTTTTAGCCTGTAATCGGGTCGGTACCGATGCGAACGGTTTGATTTACAACGGACACAGTCAAGCAATTGATTTGTATGGCACTCCATTACTTGCGCCCACAGAACAAGAAGGATTATTTGTTGTTACACTAGCGTATCAGGACTTACACGACGGAAGAAATCGCTTGCCTTTTTTGAAGGACGCATAGAATTCACTATATTTATTACCTAAATTCTAGACAATGAAAAAATTATTACTCTTTGTTAGCGCCATTGCTTCGGTAGCCTATGCCCAAAAAGCGCCGCGCATACAAACTTTCCAGGAGCTTGTAAAGGCCCCTAAAGAAACTACCAAGGCTCCTGCCGATGAGAAAATCCTCGGTGTTACACTTTGGTCAGATGACTTTACCAACGCTGCCAACTGGACAATCGACAACTCTGGCCAAAGCGGCATTGAGTTTGGTTGGAATATCAATGCAACTAATGACGGCTGGTGGTCAAATAATGGCATTACTTCTACTTCTGGAGGCAACTATGCCGAATTAGTAAATGGAGATCCAACTGCTACTCCTGGCACCCAGGCTTTGAATGTCACTTACACCCTGACAACTGCTCAACCAATTGATATCGCTGCACTAGGTGGAAGCAACCAAGTTTCATTGCAGTTCCAGCAATATGGTGCACGTTTCAACGACCTTCAAGAAATTCAAATTTCTACAAATGGCACCACTTGGGTAACAGTTGGCAACAACCTTGACAAGCCCGTGCTTTCTGCGGCTGGCGGTTCTGCTTATGCCAACCCAGATACCAAAATCATCAATTTAGCAACTTTCCTAACCGCTAACCCGAGTCCAATTTGGGTGCGTTTCTCTTGGACAACTAATTATCCTGGTTCAGCAACCAATCCCAACGTATGGGTAACCTATGGCTGGTATCTTGACGACGTTAAAATCGTAACCAACCCAACCAATGACTTATCTGTAACTTCTTCTTACTGGGGATCTCTAGGTTTACCATATTTCCAAATTCCTGATGAGCAAGTTACAGAAATCGAATTTGCGGCCGATGCATTCAATGGTGGCGTCAATGCCCAAACAAACGTAAAACTTAACATCAACGCCAATAACGGTGCTTGGACAGGTTCTTCAGCCCCTGTAAGCATTGCCTCTTTGGATACGGTTGCCCTTGAGTTAACAACTTTCTACACTCCGCCAGCTACGCCTGGTAATATCTCCATTTCTCGTAACATTACAGCAGATTCAACAGACGATATCCCTGCTAATAATGTCATGTCCAATATTGATTTCGCCATTACAGATTTCATTTATGCTCGTGACAACGGTACGCCTGCCGGAAGTACTTCTAACGGTACAGATGGCTTTGAAGTTGGTAACCTTTTTGATATTTATCAAGATGCTACATTAAAGGCCATTAACGTACGTTTGCCAGGTGGCGCTTCTGGTGCAACTGTAGGAACTGAAATTTTTGTTAAACTCTATTCTGTAGATCCAACTACTGGAGACTTCATGTTTGAGTCTGAATCTGCACCGCTCGTATTAGCTTCTAATAACCTCAATACAATTCTTGTGATGGAGTTAGAGCCATATATCGATGTAACTGCCGGTACTACTTATTTGGCTGTTGTTGGTTCTTTCACAACAGGTCTTCGCGTTTCAAATGCAGGTAAGTCTGAGCCACAAACATCATTCTTCCTTGATCTTGCCGACAACACATGGTACTACACTACCAATACACCAATGGTACGCATGAATTTTGATCCAATTTTGAGTGTTGCAGAACAAACCGAAATTGCACAAGCGGTTGTTTTACCTAACCCTACAACTGCCGCTGCAACTTTGCGTTTTGAATTGCAAAATGCAGCTGATGTGAATGTCGTAGTAACCGATGTTTCAGGCAAAGTAATGCAAAACACAACCCTTAATCAATTGGCCGCTGGTGCACAAGAGCTCACTTTGGCATCAGAGCAATGGGCAGCTGGTATTTACACTGTACATATCACGTCTAATGGCCATGCGCTCACTAAAAAATTCGTCAAGCGTTAAGCTTCACTAGAAAATTTGAAAAGCCGGGAAACCGGCTTTTTTTATACCTATGACTTTTGAATACGGATATTTA
>Ga0256347_1000244_pt1 | contig 9356 bp, 9 predicted proteins | sample AtltaT_41_FD_183681 | JGI IMG/M metagenome (GOLD analysis project Ga0256347, IMG submission 183681) | Metatranscriptome of freshwater microbial communities from Altamaha River, Georgia, United States - Atl_Colum_RepB_8d (Metagenome... | ecosystem: Environmental > Aquatic > Freshwater > River...
GGAATTAATTACCTTTTGGCAACCAAATCTTTAATGGCATCTTTATCGGTACATAATCTTCCAGCACAACAACCTCCACTTCTTACCAGTCCTGAATTTAATAATAGGATTCCTGCCACATGTGGTGCAGCCATGGAGGTTCCACTCATCGTAGCATAGGCGTTTCCTTTGTATGTTGATAATATACTTACCCCAGGCGCCGCGAAGTCAACCGGTGGATTACCGTAATTTGAAAAGCCGGCAATATTACATCTGTTATCCATAGCTGAAATAGTATAAACATTCACTCCGTTCGTTCTGGCAGGTGTAAAACCTGTTGCTGGAATATTGTTATTGCCGGCAGCAATACTGAAGAATATTTTTCTCGAACCTGCTAAGGTAGCAATGGCCGTTTCTAAAGCAGCATAAGTTCCGGTACCACCTAAACTCATATTGACAACATCTCCCGGAATGCCATAAGTAGCCACATGATTAACCCCGGCTAATAAACCTCCCCATGATCCTGATCCAGAATTACTCAACACTTTCACTGGTACAACCTTTGCACCTGCAGCCACACCTACTACACCAAAGGTATTGTTTTTTGCCGCTACCGTTCCGGCAACATGTGTGCCATGTCCATGTCCATCCTGTATTGTTTGGCCGGTAATAAAGGACTTTGCAAAAGGCGCACTTCCCAAAACATTCAAATCCTGGTGCTGTAAATCAATACCTGTGTCTAATATCCATGCCCAGTAAATTTGATTTGGCATGTTAGCCCAGCCAGTAAAAGCGATACCCCAGGGTACCGTTTGTGCTTTACTGATTAAATAAGGTACCGAACTTTTCGCTAAAGTTCCAGCTCTGGCAATCGTCTGATCTTGTGTAATAGAACTAACTTCAGGAAATTGCTTGATATTTGCAATCAATCTATTTGCAACCTCATCTGGTATTGTTGCAAAAAATCCTACATTTACGCCACTGTAAATACCCAGCACGCTGGATTGGGAAATACCCAGTTTCTGTGCGATGGCCAGGATGCTGTTTTGTGCATTTCGCTCTACCTCAGCTCCGGTTTTTGCCTGTTCATCGCGGCTTGAAAACGACTGTGAACCATAAACCTGCAGGGCGGTTTTAGCAACGGTAGGATTTAAAAGAACAATGTACTGATTGGGAATGGGTCTTGAGGTATGCCCCTTTAATTCGGAGAGACCGTCAGTAGAAATAAATTCGAAATCCGGCTTTTCTTCAGGTTTTGGTAACTCCTGTGCAAATAAGGTACCTGAAAATAATCCGATAATAGGAAGTACTTTTAAAAAAGAAATGGCTTTCATAACTAATAAATTAAGTGATTAAAATTAATATCAATTATAGATAGCCTATCAAGTCAGTTTCGTTCCGGATTTTTAAAAAAATAAAAAATGAATAAGAAAAATAGTTAAAATACTGGCAATACCCATAATAGCTGAGGCTACTGCAAAATAACGAAGGGTGGTGTTGGGTGAAATACCCGAGAATTGGGTAATTACCCAGAAATAAGAATCATTGGCATGGGAAAATACCATAGATCCCGCTCCCATTGCCAGTATAACCATTAATTGTCCGGAAGTTGAAGCCAGTCCTATGGTTTCCAGCATGGGACTAATCAGGGCTGCAGTGGTTAAAACAGCTATTGTTGAGGAGCCCTGAGCTATCTTAAGGAATGAGGCCATCAGAAATGGAATGAATAAACCTAATCCAATACCACCAAGCCATTCATTTAAGGGTAAATCTTCTACCAATGTTTTGATAACCAAGCCAAATACACCTCCACTGGCGGTAATGACTAAAATACTTCCTGCTTTTTCAATGGCTTTTGCCATGATAGCATTTATCTCGGGAATAGCTCTGTTTTGTAACAAATAAACGGAAATCAAAGCGCCTATGCTTAACGAAACCGGCGCTTGTCCTATAAATAAGAAAATAGAGGTAAGACCTTCTGGAAGAAAATTTATTTTTACAATGGTGATGAAGGAAGCAATAAATAAAAGGATTAAAGGGAGCAGAACAGGTAAAAATGCTTTGAAAACAGGTAAGTTTTCTTCTTTTGGAAGAGGGTTATCAATTTGCAAGTGTATGTTAACTGTTATTTCTTCGCTCCACTTCCTGTCGGCATATTTCAACCATTGATAACTTAGAAATAAGCCAGGTAATGCCAATAAGGAGCCGAAAAATAAGACCTGCCCAAAATCGACAGGTATGATACCAATGGCTCCCAATATCCCCGGATGGGTGGGTGTCAGGCAGTGAACCGAAAATAAGGAAATAGCCAAAACCCCATTCAAGAATGGTGCTGAAAGGTTTGATTTTTCTGAAATTCCTTTGGTTAAAGAGCTGAGAAGTATAAATCCTGTGTCGCAAAACAGGAGTAAGCCACTAAAAAATCCCGTCATGCCTAAAGATAAGGGGGCGTTTTTATGTCCTAATTTCGATAAAAACCATTTTGCCATGATCGATGCTGCACCGGTTTTCTCCAGTATGACAGCAATGAATGATCCCGAAATAATTAGAAATCCAATATTTCCAATCGTTTTGCCAAATCCTTCTTTCATTAAGGGTAAAACTTCTGCCAAAGGCATGGTTGCCAGAGCTAAAAAGAGGGATACCAAAAATAGGACGATAAAAGCGTGAACTTTATATGTCGATGTTAAAATAATGAGGGCTAAAACGGAGAAGAGAATCCACAATACAGGGTATAAATGTTCCATGTTAATCAAGAGGGTGTTAAAGAGGATTCTGCATATTGCTTAAAGTTATCTAAAATAGCCTGCCAGCCCGCATGCTGTAATGCTTCGGAATTTTCATTCTCAGGTTCAAATCGCTCTTCGATAATGGTTTGATCTCCTGACTTTTCGAAGGAAACAAACTTTTTGAAATTGAAAAGAACCATCTTTTGCAGCCATTAGATGATGAAATTCTCCACCCTCTACAACCTTATTTTCTGCCGATGGACAATGCCAATCAGGACTGGCAAAATTCCATTTGGTTACGTGATGAGCACTTGTCCACTTTTCCCAAACTTGCGAAAGTGGAGCAGTAATCGATGCCTTTACCGTGATTAATTTCATGATGTAAGAATTAAGTTAATAAAGACCAAAACAATATCAATCAATGGCTCTATCCAGGTGTACATATCCACCATCGACATGTATTAACTGACCGGTGGTATGGCTCGATTTTTCCGATAACAGAAAGGCTACCATCTGTCCGATTTCCTCACAAGTAGTCATTCTGTTTTCCAGGGGAATTCTCTGATTTATTTTTTTAAGCATTTTTTCTGGTTCCGGCAGGGTATTCAGCCATTTTTCATATAATGGCGTCCAGCTTTCAGACACAACTACGGCATTTACCCGAATCTGGTATGGTAATAGTTCAACGGCCCATTCTCGGGTCAGTGCATTTCTGCCCCCATTCGCAGCAGCATAAGCGGACGTATTTCCCTGACCAGTTTCTGCAGTTTTTGAAGTGATATTTACAATGGCTCCTTTCGATTTTTTCAAATGAGGAAGGGCATGCTGAGCCAGCAAATAATAATGTACTAAGTTCCGGTGAAGCGAAGCCATAAAATCGGTATAATTCCCTTTTTCAAGACCTATTCCATCATTTACCCCCGCATTATTTACCAATCCGTCTATACTCCCGGCTAATGTTACGGCCTGCTGAACAGCATTGGCACATGCTTCCGGATGGATTAAATCGGCAGTAATGGCAAAGCCTTTATTGCCAATGCTTTCCAGCATTTTTAAATTATCAGCCTCATTTCGCCCAATGATAATTGGAATAGCACCTTCCGCAGATAAAATGTGAACAATGCCTGCGCCTATACCTTTAGCTCCGCCCGAAACTAATATATGTTTATCTTTTAGTCCTAAATCCATGGTAGTTTACATATTGGGTATTTTATAATCCAGCGAGAAAGCGATTACTTCCTGCCTCATCGTACCTAATCCTTCGATACCAAGCTCCATGACATCGCCAGGTTTCAGATAGACAGGCGGTTTAAATCCGAGCCCAACCCCTGGCGGTGTTCCTGTTGAAATGACATCACCAGGAAGCAGCGTCATAAACCGGCTGATATAGGCAATGAGTTCGGGAATGGAAAAAACCAGATTAGAGGTATTACTATTTTGAACCATTTGTCCGTTTAAAGAAAGCCAGATGGGTAAATGATGGACATCGCCGGCTTCATCGGGGGTCACTAAAAAAGGACCCATCGGGGCGAAAGTGTCACAACCTTTGCCTTTGTCCCAGGTACCTCCCCTTTCCAGTTGAAATTCTCTTTCTGAAACATCATTATGCACACAATAACCAGCTATGTGATGTAGCGATTCTTCTGAGGAAACATATCTTGCTTTTTTACTGATGACCACAGCCAATTCCACTTCCCAGTCCGTTTTTACGGAATCTTTTGGAATCATAACAGGATCATTACAGCCAGAGAAGGAAGTGGTACTTTTCATGAAAATAATCGGTTCCTTTGGAATTTCCGCTCCAGTTTCCCGGGCATGATCGGCATAATTCAGTCCGATGCAGATTATTTTTGAAGGGGTTGCAAATGGAGCACCAAATACCAGATTTTCCGGGTGTTCAATGACTGTTAAAGATGAATGTTTAGTGTCTATTGCCCTTTTTAGTGACGTTAATCCTTCATTTTCAAAAAAGCTGGCGTCATAAGAGGGAAATAAAGTGGAAGTGTTGTAATAAATCCCATCTTCCAGTACGCCATTGAGGATTTGATTATTTTCACGAAATGTAAATAATTTCATAAGGTGTTATGTTAATCAGGTTAAGTGTTTAGGGTCAGAAAACCGCCATCAATAGGATAATCAGTTCCGGTAATAAAGGCAGCATCGTCACTGCAGATGAAAGCCGCTAATTCGGCAATTTCCGAAGGTTTACCCATTCTGCCTATGGGTTGGCTTTTCGATAATTTTTCAAATATTTCCGCTTCCCTGCCCGGATAATTTTTTGCGATAAATCCATCAACAAAAGGCGTATGAACTCTTGCAGGTGAAATACTGTTGCAGCGTATTCCCTGATGCAGATAGTCTTTGGCAACAGAAAGAGTCATAGCAGCGACTGCTCCTTTACTCATAGAATAGGCGAATCGATCCTGCAGGCCTACTTTAGCTGCCACAGAACACATATTGAGTATTACACCTCCCCCGCGATGCAAAAAAATGGGAATAGCGGCATGCAAACAATGATAAACCCCTTTAATATTCACTGATATCACCCTGTCGAAATCTTCTTCTGTGGTGCTGACGGCATTGCCAATATGAGCTATCCCTGCATTATTCACCAGGATATCAAAAGGGGCTAATTGATTAAACAAATCGATTATTTCCCTTTGTTTGGTAACATCACAGGCGATAAATGTTGCTTTTCCACCCGTAGCAGTGATGTCATCAGCTACTGATTTTCCGCCTTCTTCGTCTCTGTCCAGCAAAATAACGTGAGACCCTTTTACTGCAAAAAGTAGGGCAATAGCTTTTCCGATGCCGCTGCCCGCACCGGTAATAATTGATTTTTTATCTTTTAAAGTAAGCATATCTGGATGGTATTACAGATTTATTCCTCTGCGCCAGGGTATGAAATCGTCCTGCCCCAGGCGTTCCGCATGTGTTCTTGTTTCACCTGAAGCAAGTTTGATGATATATTCAAGCAGTGCCTCTCCATTTTCATGAATGGATTCTTCACCGGAAATAATTTTCCCTGAATTAAAATCGATAATATCTGGCATCCTGTCCATTAATGCTGTGTGGGTGGAAATCTTGACGGTGGGAGAAATCGCATTTCCCGTAGGGGTGCCTAAACCAGTGGTAAATAAAATGATATTTGCACCAGAGGCTGCCATACCGGTTGTAGCTAACACATCGTTTCCAGGTGTACATAAAAGATGTAAACCCGATTGCTGAGGTTGTTCTGTGTAATCCAGTACGCCTTTGATATAGGCATTTCCACCTTTTTTTGCAGCTCCTGCAGATTTGATGGCATCGGTAATCAACCCATCGCGAATATTTCCTTTACTCGGATTCATATCAAAGCCGGCACCGATAGCTTCTGCCTGTTTTGCATAACCAGACATGAGCGCAATGAATTTTTCTGCATCTTTTACCGATACACAGCGATCAATCAATTCCTGTTCAACGCCACATAATTCGGGAAATTCAGCCAGCAGGGTAGTAGCCCCTGCCGACGTTAAAATATCAGATAAGGCACCGAGGGCAGGATTGGCGGAAATACCTGAAAATCCATCCGAGCCACCACATTTAAGTCCAACATTTAGCTTTTGAATAGAAACGGAGGTTCTTTTAAGTTTATTTATGTCAATCAAACCTTTAAAGGTCTCTTTAATGGCAGCAGACATCATTGCTTGTTCTGTACCATAGCTTTGCTGATTAAAATAGAGGAGAGGCTTGTCAAAAGTTTTTGTTCTGCGCTGTATTTCATCTTTCACGTCGTCAAAACTGGTTTTTTGACATCCAAGGCTAAGGATAGTAATACCGGCGACATTAGGATTGATACAAAATCCGGCAAAAACAGCAGCTAAAGCCTGACAATCCTGGTTTGTGCCTCCACAACCCATTTCGTGGGTTAGAAATTTAACGCCATCAACATGGGGAAAATAGGGATTCGGAAAAGCAGGTCCATGCTCCTGCCAGGGAGCAGCTACTTCAAGAGGTTCAATATCAGCGCCAGTTTGAAAAGCATGCAGAAGATTCCTTACTAAAGGTCGGTATTTTTCAGGTTGACCAAAACCCAGTTCTTTGTCGAAGGCTTCTTTCATCACCTGGATATTCCGGTTTTCACAAAAAACCAAAGGAATAACCAACCAGTAATTTCGGGTACCGACCTGACCATCAGACCTTACATATCCTTCAAAAGTTCTGTTTTGCCATTTGGATATATCGGGTGGCAGATAGTGATATGCGCTTTTCCGTTCCAATGAATAGGGTTCTGACTCATGAATGCAATTGTCGGTGGTTATCTTTTCCCCTTTTTCAATATCCTTTAAAGCTTTACCTACCAGAACGCCATAAAAAATAATATCCTCATTTTTGGGAATAGAGGTTGTTGTAAATTTATGTTTAGCCTCAATATCCATGATGAGCGTTACGCTCACGTTGCCTTCCTGAAAGGTTTGCCCTTTAGATAAATTCCTCAGTGCTACCCAAATATTATCTTTTGGGTGAATTTGCAGGTGCATCCTGCTAACGTTATGATTCATTTTAGAAAATGACTTTTATGACGGTTTAACAATATGTCCCCGCCAGCCAAACCAGGCGACCATAAGGAAACATATTAAGGGAACAATATAAGCGATTTGAATACCAGCCTGGTCGGATATTTTACCCATGATTAAAGGAAATAAGGCCCCGCCAACGATGGACATGATAACCAGGGAAGAGCCGAGTTTTGTATCTTCTCCTAAAGATTTAACACTTAAGGAAAAAATGGTTGGAAACATGATAGACATGAAAAATTCCACACCAACCAGGGCATAAATAGAAAAAATACCACCAAATCCGACGACTGCGGCTAAAAGTGCCATGCAAAGGATGGCATAAATAGTTAATAATCGCGTGGGTGAAATATACTGCATGAGAAAAGTGCCAATAAAACGACCTATCATAAATCCGAGCAGTGCAATGGCCAGATAAAAAGCAGCCGTTTTTTCTGCCATTCCTGCAGCGGAACCAGCATATCGAATGAAAAAGCTGGAAACACACACCTGGGCTCCCACATAAAAAAATTGCGTAATTACGCCTTGAGTCAAATGGGAATGGCGCCAGATTGATTTTCCCGATCCTTTGCTAACCGGGGACTCCTCTTCTTTTATTTCGGGTAATTTGCTGAAATAGATTAATATGGCGACAGCTAAAACAACAATTCCTATGAGAAAATATGGCAGTTTGACCGCAGCGGCCTCCATATTTAATAACTCATTTAATGCTTCTGGTGTCAGATTTTGCGTGGCCTCTGCAGATAAGTCAGTGCCACTTAAAATGAACAGACCACCTGCAGCTGGTGCTAAAGTGGCTGCTAAACCATTGAAGCTTTGGGATAAATTCAGACGTTGGGTAGCTGTATTTGGATCACCTAAAACAGTCACGTAGGGATTGGCCGCTGTTTCCAGAAAGGTTAATCCACTGGCAATGATAAATAAGGCCAGCAGGAAAAACGGAAAAAGGCGGGTATTGGCAGCTGGTATAAACAAAAAAGCACCCAGCGCAAACAAACATAATCCAAGAAGAATCCCATTTTTATAGCCCCATTTTTTCATTGCTAATCCTGCTGGTAAAGCAACCAGAAAATAAGCCATAAAAAATGCACTATCAATCAAGGCAGATTGAAAGTCACTCAGTTCACAGGCTTTTTTTAAATGCGGTATGAGAATAGGATTCAGATTATGAGCAAAACCCCATAAAAAAAAGAGCGTGGTAATGAGTATCAGAGGTATTAAATATGGGTTGTTTGCTTTCATTCCAGGTATTTTTTAAAAAAGAAATTCCAATATAAACATTTTTATCTAAAGGACAAACGCTGGAAAAATATGAAAGTGGGAACAGATAGTTCTTTATCTATTTTATAAAAATAACCTGGTCTGAAGGAACTCGTAACCGCTCATTATGTATTCCTCTTTCTGTACCCTTTCCAACAGCAATAATCATAGTTATTTCGGCATCTTTGGGTAGATTAAGATGTTTCTTAACCCTTCTTGAATCGAACCCTTCCATAGGACAAGTGTCAAAACCTTCAGCAGCGATGGCTAACATAAACGTTTGGGCCGCTAATGCGCACGATTTATGTAGCATTACCCGCTGATCACCATGTCCTTCAATGCGCATGAATGGTTTACTAAAACCTCTGTAAAATACAATTACTTTCCTGATTAAAGCCATAAATCCGAAAGGGTCGTGCCGGTATAATAATGGCATTAATTGCTTGTAATAGGTTAAGCCTCTTTTATTTAATTTTGTTGGTTCACCTTTTATTGCGCTTTTAATATGATTATAATTCCAGGCAGCCCGTTATTTCCAGAGCCCCTGCCGCGTTACAAAAACTACAAGATGTTTCGCCGTCCTGGCCGCTGATTGCCCCATGCAAAGTGGTGTCATTTGTTCCAGCAAGGTCTTTGATTTGATCCAGTAAAACCCCCAAAGTTGCATATTACTACTGTTCGGAGAGAGTTGGGCCAATGTTAAGGCTGATAAAACGGATGCATCCGGTACTTCCATATTTTCATCAAAATACCTGTTAGACCTCCTGCTTTCCACCAGGGCTTTAAAAACGGCTGATTTATTCATTTAAAACGGATTTACAAGCTAAATATA
>Ga0256347_1000258_pt1 | contig 9180 bp, 8 predicted proteins | sample AtltaT_41_FD_183681 | JGI IMG/M metagenome (GOLD analysis project Ga0256347, IMG submission 183681) | Metatranscriptome of freshwater microbial communities from Altamaha River, Georgia, United States - Atl_Colum_RepB_8d (Metagenome... | ecosystem: Environmental > Aquatic > Freshwater > River...
CGGTTGGTCAAGCGGACGTATGGGAAGTTTCGGAACAAACCCGAATGCGGTTGATCCGGCCACGGCCATCATGAGTCCTGATCAAGTGATGTTGACGCCAGAACAAATTGCGGCCGTTGTCGCATACGAACGGAGTATGTAATGAATCCGCTGTTCGTTTTGGCTGGCATCAATTGGGATCCAAACATTCGCGGCGTCTTGGCCGTTTTAGTTGGCGTTGTTGTTCTTTGCGGATCCGTCTATTTAATTCTCGGCACCAACTTGGGCTCACGCCTCGGATTTTTGGTGGCCTTAACTGGTTTATTCGGATGGATGGTCATCCTCACGCTCATTTGGTGGTTGACCCCGCCGGCCATTGGCCCACGCGGTTCATCTCCTTCGTGGAAACCCGTCGAGGTATATGTCAATGGCTCGGGAGAAGTAACGAAAACCGAGGCGGTTGGAAAACTTATTGATCCGGCGGCTCTGCCAAATTCCAATGAGATTTTGGCTGCTAATCCGAAGTTGGCCGAAGAATTCCCCAACGGATTCATTCTTTCTGATTTACAAACTTCTCATCCCGACATCGTGCAGCAATACATTTCGAAAGAAGAACTGCAAGGTTGGAAGTTAGTGAGTTCGGCGAATGCGGGTGAAGCACAAGCAGCCGCGGACGTTGCCTTAAGTAACGCCAAGATTTTCACCTCAACAAATGAGTACAAGAAACTCAACACTTGGCAATACGGTGGCAAGCCAACGCGTGCCGACGAATGCCCTGATGGTGGTTCGCTTTGCCGTGCTTGGTATCGAGTTCGCACTGCGTTCATGTTTAAGAACCCCACCAATTACTCGGTGGTGCAGGTTCAACGCGTTGTGCCTCAGGCAACTGTTCCTGGTCAGGCACCACCACTTCCACGCGTCGATCAAACGCAACCTGTGATTTCAGTAGTAATGGTTCGAGATTTAGGAACTGAACGTGTTACGCCGTTCCTCTATTTCGTCATAAGTCTTTCTCTGTTCGTGCTCTTCGCTTGGATCTTGCATAACCGCGACAAGATCCTCATGAAGAACAAAGCACTTGCAGAGGCAGCATCGAAGGAGAGTTAAGTGGGCCAGTATCTGCCCATCTTCGCGATGCTGGTGTTGGCCATTGTCTTCGCCGGAGTAAGCCGCGTCGTTTCGCAATTGTTAGCGCCGCGTCGTCCTTCGGTTCCGAAGTCATCTCCTTATGAATGCGGCATCGTGCCTGGAAAAGAACCGCCGGAACGTTTTCCGGTGAAGTTCTTTTTGGTGGCGATGATTTTCATCGTGTTCGACATTGAAATCATCTTTTGGTTCCCATTCTCAATCATCTTCCGCGAACTCGGTGGATTCGGTATTGCCGCCATCCTCATTTTCACTGCTGCGGTGTTCGAGTCATTCGTCTATCTCATTAGCAATGGCGCATTGGATTGGGGACCGTTAAAGCGGGAAAAGCGTTCGGAAATTGTTTCTCCGGCGCGCACCACTACCACCACCATCCGTCGCGTCGGCACCGTCGGTCGTCCCAGCGAAGAGGCTGCGTAAATGTCTAACGAAACACGTGCACGCGGCGGACTTTTAGAGTCAGGTCTTGAAGGTCTTCAACACAACTTCTTAACCGGCACCCTTGAAGGTTTAGTGAAATGGGCCCGTTCCCATTCGGTTATGCCAGCCACTTTCGGTTTGGCTTGTTGCGCCATCGAAATGATGGCGGCCGGTGGTCCCCATTACGACTTAGCTCGCTATGGCATGGAAGTTTTCCGCGCCTCGCCGCGTCAGGCCGATCTCATGATCGTTGCTGGTCGCGTTTCACAAAAGATGGCGCCGGTACTTCGTCAGATTTACGACCAGATGATGGAACCCAAGTGGGTTATCTCGATGGGTGTTTGTGCATCTTCCGGTGGAATGTTCAACAACTACGCCATTGTGCAAGGTGTTGATCAAATTGTTCCGGTTGATGTTTACGCACCGGGATGTCCGCCATCGCCGGAAACGTTGATGCATGCCATCTTGACGTTGCATCAAAAGATTCGCGATGGACAACTCACTCGTCGTCCCGGCGAAGGCGCCGGCATCGTTATTGAACAACTTGGAGCTTCTGGTCCGGTTCCGGTTTCGCTGGGACGGAGCTGACCATGTCCGATGGTGGCGCCGTGGAAAACGGCGAGGCGCAAGAAGTTATTGCTGAGCCGGTTGTCGAACTTCTCTATGACATGCCGAAAACCATTTCGCATGGTCAAACGGTGTTACATCCAACGCGGGAAAACTACGCCAGCCTTCTTAAGAAACTGCATGACGACGGTTATTTAATGATCGTTGATCTTTGCGGTGTTGATTACCTCAAACATTTCGATCGCGAGATTGCTCCGGGAATCCAAGCGGAACGTTTTGAAGTAGTTGTGAACTTGATTAACCATCGTGAACGTTCACGATTGCGCTTGCGTATCCAAGTTCCGGAAACTGATCCCGTTATGCCGAGCGCGTACGATCTCTACCCAGGCACCGAAGCAATGGAACGCGAAACGTTCGACATGTTTGGGATTGTTTTCGAAGGCCATCCCGATCTCACGCGAATTCTCATGCCTGAAGATTGGGTCGGACATCCACTTCGTAAGGATTATGACGTTGGTCGTATTCCGGTGCAGTTCAAGGCGGCAAACCGATGACGGCAATTGAAGAAAACGTTCATCAAACCTCAGAAGGCGCGCAGGAAATTCTTCCCCGCGACGTTGTGAGTGCCGCTCAACGTTTGCGCGAATTGGGTGCCGTGCTGCGCATTTCCGAAGCGGAAGCCTTAGAAGCGGAATTAGAACGCGCGCCTGATGACGAAACCATGATCATCAACATGGGCCCGCAACATCCTTCAACCCATGGCGTATTGCGTTTGATGTTGGAACTACAAGGCGAAACGGTTCTGCGTTGCAAGCCCATCATTGGTTATTTGCATACCGGTATGGAACGTACCGGTGAAGATCTCACGTATTTGCAGGGTCCCACCAACGTGACCCGCATGGATTACGCGTCACCACTTTTCACTGAGTTGGCGTTTTCGCTAACGGTGGAAAAACTTTTGGAAATTGAAGTTCCGGAACGTGCTGTTTGGATTCGCACATTGATGACAGAAATGAATCGCATTTCTTCTCATCTTTTGTTTATGGCCACAAACGGTATGGATCTCGGTGCGGTCTCGATGATGCTTTACGGCTGGCGTGAACGCGAAGAAGCATTGCGCTTCTTACAAGAAGTCACCGGCTTGCGCATGAATCACAACTACATCCGTCCCGGTGGCGTTGCCGCTGATTTGCCTGACGGTTGGCGTGATGGTGTTTTGCGTTTGCTCGATATGTTGCCGGACCGTTTAGCGGAATACGACACGCTTCTTACGCAACAGCCAATTTGGCGTGAGCGTTTGCAAGGTGTTGGCGTCATTACTTCCGAAGAATGTTTGGCGCTTGGTATCACTGGTCCCATCTTGCGTTCAACGGGCTACGCCTGGGATCTGCGTCGCGAAATGCCCTACTTGGCCTTTGATCAACTCGACTTTGATGTTGTTGTCGGCTCATACGGCGATTGCTTTGATCGCTATGCCATTCGTTTGGCCGAAATTCATGAATCAATGAAAATCGTGCGCCAGTGTTTGGAAAAGATGCCGAAGGGTGACTATCGCATTCAAGATAAGAAAGTCACTCCGCCGCCGCGTGCTCGTATCGATGAATCGATGGAAGCACTTATTCACCATTTCAAGATTTTCACCGAAGGCTTCAAAGTTCCGGAAGGTGAGGCGTACGTTCCGATCGAATCGCCACGCGGCGAATTGGGTTGTTACATCGTGAGCGACGGTTCTTCTACGCCGTATCGCATGCATGTGCGTGCGCCAAGTTTTGTGAACTTACAAAGCCTTCCGCATTTGATGCATGGAAGTTTGGTTGCTGATGCGGTCGCCATTATTTCTTCGGTTGATCCGATTCTCGGGGAGGTCGATCGCTAATGGCGCGCTTATCTCCTGACAATGTTGTTTTGGCCAAGGAAATCATTAGTCGTTATCCCTTGCCGAAGTCAGCGCTTATTCCGCTTTGTCATCTTGCGCAAGAACAAGACGGCTATCTCACCGAAGAAGCAATGGCTCATATTGCCGAACTTGTAAACGTAACGCCGGCCGAAGTTTTAGGTACGGCTTCGTTTTACGAAATGTTCAAAATGGAACCGGTTGGCAAGTACATGATCAACATCTGTACCAACATCTCTTGCCAATTAATGGGTGGCGAGGAATTGCTTGCCCATGCCGAAGACAAACTCGGTATTCGTCCGGGACAAACAACGTCGGATGGCTTGTTCACCATCGAAGATGTGGAATGCATCGCCGCTTGCACTGAAGCACCGTGTTTGCAAGTGAACTATCGCTACGAACATCGCATTTCTAATCAGCAATTCGATCAACTAATCGATGATCTTCGTTCGGGTAAGCGCTCAGATATTCCCGCGCACGGAATGTTGGCTCGTGTTCGTCAACATATTCCTGAAGATCGTCGCGCTGGTTCAGTATTGCCAACCGATTCTGCAGCACCGGTTTGGATTGGCGCCGAGGAGTCGAGCAATGGCTGAGATACCCAAGATCATTACTTCTCGATTCGATTACGAAGATTCGTATTCAATTGCTCGTTACGAAGCAACTGGTGGTTATGCCGCTTTGAAGAAGGCGTTGAAGATGACGCCCGACGCTGTTGGTGAAGAAGTGAAGTCGGCGAGCCTTTTGGGTCGCGGCGGCGCGGGATTCCCAGCCGGAACGAAGTGGGGATTAGCCCCAGCCAATGTTTGGCCGCGTTATCTCGTCGTAAACGGTGACGAATCAGAACCCGGCACTTATAAAGATCGCCTCTTAATGGAGCGCGATCCGCACCAACTTATTGAAGGTGTGTTGTTGGCTTGTTATGCCATTGGTTGCGGCCAAGCATTTCTTTATGTGCGCGGTGAAATGGCCTTAGCCCAAGAACGTATTGCTGCTGCATTAAATGAGGCGTATGCCGCGGGTTATGTCGGCAAAAACATTCTCGGAACAAACTTCTCGGTTGACGTTGTCCTTACTTGGGGTGCCGGCGCTTACATCGTTGGTGAAGAAACGGCGCTTATTGAAAGTCTTGAAGGCAATCGCGGTATGCCCCGCTTGAAGCCCCCGTTCTTCCCGGCGGCCAAGGGTTTGTACATGCAACCCACGATCGTGAACAACGTGGAAACGCTTTCCAATCTTCCGTGGATTGTGCAAAACGGTGGTGAAGCATTTGCGGCTCTTGGTGCTGAAGCTTCGCGCGGCACGCGTATGTTCGCCGTTTCGGGTCATGTGAAGAACCCAGGCGTTTTTGAAGTTGAGTACGGCACCACGACATTCCGCGATCTCATTTACGGACATGCCGGCGGCATTTTGGGTGATCGCGAATTGAAAGCGTTTATTCCCGGTGGCGCATCGGCTCCATGGTTCTACGGTGAACATCTCGACATTCCTTTAGAAAAGGGAACCGTTGATCGCGCCGGATCCATGCTGGGTTCAGGTGCAGTTGTGGTTATGGACGAAACGACCGACGCAGTGAAAGCGTGTTTGCGAGTTGTTCGCTTCTTCGCCCGTGAATCATGCGGCAAGTGCACACCATGTCGTGAAGGTACGAATTGGCTGGAGAAAATCTTGCAGCGAATTCAAGATGGTTATGGCCGTCCGTCTGATCTTGAACTTTTGATGGACGTCTCCGACAACATTTCGCCAGGAATCGCATGGCCGCCCAAGCAAACAACAATTTGTCCGTTGGGACCATCAGCGGTTTCACCGATTGCATCGGCGTTACAACGTTTCCGTCCCGAGTTTGAAGCCAAGATTGCCATGGCCGAACAAAATCGTCAGTCCGTTCCCGTTGCGTTCCCTAAGGCTGCGTCACATGCCTGAATCTGAAGTTTCTGCACCCGACGGCGTAGCCGTAGAAATCAACGGCATTGAGATTGTTGCTCAGCGCGGTGAACTTCTCATTGATGCCGCCGAACGCGCCGGCACATACATTCCGCGTTTCTGTTATCACGAACGTATGAAGCCAGTCGGCATGTGCCGCATGTGCTTAGTAGAAGTTGACACTGGTCGTGGCCCGGCTTTGCAACCCAGTTGCATGATCGAATGCACACCGGGAATGAAAGTTGATACCGAATCGGAGATCACCAAAAAAGCACAAGATGGTGTGCTCGAATTTCTCTTAGCCAACCATCCGCTTGATTGTCCTGTTTGCGATAAGGGCGGCGAATGTCCGTTACAAGACCAAACAATGGCTTACGGTCCGGGCGAATCGCGTTTCGTCGAAGAGAAGCGTCATAAAGAAAAGCCAATTCCGATTAGTGATTTAGTGCTTCTTGATCGTGAGCGTTGCATTCTTTGTGATCGTTGTACGCGTTTTGCTAGCGATGTTGCGGGTGACCCGTTAATTCATTTCATTCACCGCGGAAATAACACCGAAGTCAACACGTTCCCCGATCAACCCTTCGCTTCTTACTTCAGCGGAAACACCGTGCAAATTTGTCCGGTGGGTGCGCTGACTGCCACGACGTATCGCTTTAAAGCGCGTCCATGGGATTTAGAAACAACGGAATCAACCTGTCAGACCTGTTCGGTGGGTTGTCGTATTTCTATTGATTCATCACGCGATGAGGTCCAACGTTTTTCTGGTGTTGATATTGATCCCGTTAACTGGGGTTGGTTATGCGATAAGGGCCGATTCGGCAGCCAAGCTATTAATTCACCTGATCGTTTAGGTGAACCGCTTATGCGTCAGGGCAGTGAACTTGAACCGACGAAATGGTCTTCAGCATTGTCGAAAGCGGCATCGCTTTTGCAAAACGCAACACCGCAAACCATTGGTGTCATCGGCGGCGCTCGTCTTACCAATGAAGATCAATACGCCTATGCCAAGTTATTTAAAGGTGTTTTGGGCACCGACAACGTTGATGCTCAACTAGGCGACGGATTACCGGCCTCAATTGTTTTGGGATTACCGCGCGCCACCATCGACGAGGTTTGCGAACCCAAGGGAACCATTTTGTTAATGGGTCCCGATATCAAAGAAGAACTTCCTGTTCTTTTCTTGCGTTTACGTCATGCGGTGGTGGAAGACAAAGCGAAGATTGTTGAAATTTCGGCGCGCAGCACGGGCGTAAGTTCTCTTGCGGCTGTTTCGTTGCATCCGCGACCGGGCGAAACCGGTGAATTAGTGCGGGCGTTATTTGCCAGCGCTGATGGCAATCGCGAAGTGGCCGGTGTTGATGCTGAAACAATTACGCGTGCCCGAGCCATACTGGCTGAACAAGATCTCAAAGTTGTTGTTGGTCGCGCCTCGGTAGCTGAACGTTCCGATGTCGTAGCCGATGCCATTACCGAAGTGCGCCGCGCACGTCCCGAAGCACGTTTCCTTTCTGCATTGCGCCGCAGCAATGTGCATGGCGCGTTAGATATGGGATTAAGTCCAGGTCTGTTACCTGGTCGCGTCACCATTGAAGAAGGTCGCGAATGGTACGGCGATGTTTGGTCGACAATGCCGGCACAAAGTGGACTTGATTGCGAAGGAATTTTGCGAGCGGCTGCTGATGGTCGCATTGATGTTTTGGTGTTACTGGGCGCCGATCCATTAAGCGATTTCCCTGATCGTTCATTGGCCGAACGCGGTCTTGCTGGTGCACGTGCAGTTATTTCGATTGACACGTTGTTGAACGCATCATCGAAGCGGGCCGATGTTGTTCTGGCCGCCGCAGGATTTGCTGAAAAATTTGGCACCACCACCAATATTGAAGGTCGGGTGAGTGCACTTTCACAGCGAGTAACTCCGCCAGGAACAGCGCGTGCTGATTGGATGATTGCCACCGATATCGCTGCTCGTTTGTCGGCTGATCTTGGTTTCACCACTGTTGAAGATGTCGTGGCGGAAATTTCTTATGTCGCTCCGTCGCATCTCGCTTTGGATCAAGCCTTAGCGGAAGATTTTGAAGATGGCGTGTTGTTGCCGCTCGATGTTGTTGTTGTCACCGATGAACTTGATGTGATCGAAGAAGAAGTTGTGGTCACCGATGGTTCGGCTGAAGTTGATGTCACCGTCGACGTCGAAGTTGAGAGTGAAGAGGCCGAGGAGTTATTGCCGGTTTCGGAACTCGGCGACGACACTGAAGGCTCATTGCCCGAATTCGTGCAATTCGTTGACGCTCCGCCCGTGCCGGTTCAGCCGGTTGATGCCTATGCATTCCGTCTAATTGCGACCCGTCGCCTTTATGACCAGGGAACGAACGTGCAAGCCGCACCAATGTTGTCGGGCTTAGCGTCGGGTTCGTCACTGCGCCTTAACCCGTGGGAATTCGATCGTTTGGGTGTGGCTAGTGGAGGACGCGCCATTGTTCGTAATGGCCAATCCAGCGTCACTGTCATGGTGATTAGCGATCCGGGTGTTCCGCGCGGTGTCGCTTCCATGATCGTGAATCAGGCTGATGGTCGTGTATCAGACCTCATCAATCTGGATGACACGATTGTCCAAGTACAGGTTGAGTCTGCGTAATGATCAAGGGAATGGAAAAGGGGGGTGAGATTCGATGATTGGTGGCGATCCGCTATTAGCCGGCAATGTTGATCTTGCCGTTGTCCTCATCGTTTTGTTGAAAGTCGTCATCGTGTTTGCCTTCTTGTTGGTGGCCACGATGTTGATGATTTGGTTTGAGCGCAAAGTTGTAGGCGATCTGCAGAACCGAGTGGGACCAAACACCGCAGGTCCTTTCGGCATTTTGCAAACCTTGGCTGACGGCATCAAGTTCTTCTTCAAAGAAGATTTGATTCCCGATAAAGCTGAGCGACGCGTTTTCATCCTGGCGCCGATTCTCACGGTGGTTCCAGCGTTTTTGTTGTTCTCTATTGTTCCGTTTGGTGGCGATTTCAATGGCGGCCACGACGGCAGTGTTGAACTATTCGGTAAGACGACTTACTTGCAACTTGCCAATCCGCCGATCGGAATTCTTTTTGCTTTAGCCATGTCGTCTCTCGCTGTTTATGGCGTGATGCTTGCCGGTTGGTCATCAGGATCGAAGTATCCATTGCTCGGTTCGGTACGCGCGTCGGCGCAAATGGTTTCGTATGAAGCGGCCTTAGGTCTGTCAGTTTGTGCAGTGGTGTTAACCAAC
>Ga0256347_1000262_pt1 | contig 9161 bp, 3 predicted proteins | sample AtltaT_41_FD_183681 | JGI IMG/M metagenome (GOLD analysis project Ga0256347, IMG submission 183681) | Metatranscriptome of freshwater microbial communities from Altamaha River, Georgia, United States - Atl_Colum_RepB_8d (Metagenome... | ecosystem: Environmental > Aquatic > Freshwater > River...
AAAATGTATGTTTAATTAAAGAGTACTTATGTTACGAAAACTAAACTTGTTACTTGCAAGTCTTTTGTTGACAGTTACTTACGGTTTTTCCCAATCAGGTTTGGGGACCATTCGTGGTAATGTAATCGACAAGGACAGCAAAGAGGCGATTTTCAATTGTATTATCGCAGTCAAGCAAAACGGAACACTCAGAGGAAACACTACCACAGATTTTGATGGTAAGTTCCAAATTAACTCTCTAGCACCAGGTCAATACGACGTGGAGATATCCAATCCAGGAGAGGGTTACCAGCCAACTAAAATTGGGGGTGTTGTCGTGAATGCTGACAGAATTACGTTCCTTGATAACCAAGAGTTAGGTCTTGCAAAACAAGCAACGGACATCGAAGAAGTAGTGGTAGTTGCTTACCGCGTTCCTTTGATTAATAAAGATGGTGGTCCTTCAGGAGCTACAATTACACGTGAAGACATTTCGCGTTTACCAGTGCGTTCTGCTGCTGGTGTTGCTTCAACAGTTGGTGGTGTTGCTACTAACGAGGGATCAGGTGATATTTCTGTTCGTGGTTCACGTTCAGATGGAACTTACTTCTTTATTGATGGTATCAAAGTTCGTGGTTCATCTAACTTACCAAAATCTGCAATTGAAGAGGTTTCTGTTATCACAGGGGGTCTTCCTGCAAACTACGGAGATGCAACTGGAGGTATCATTGCAGTTACAACTCGTGGACCTTCTGCGAAGTATTTCGGATCGTTAGAAGCTGTTTCCTCTGGTTTTTACTTCAAAGGTGCAGATGAAAACGGATACGATGGTAAAGTAATTGGATTGGATAAATTTGGTTACAACTTAGTTGAGGGATTGATTTCAGGTCCTTTGTTGATGCGTAAAGATTCAACAGGGAAGAAAACAAAACCAATTTTAGGTTTCTTAGCTTCAATTAACTACACAAATGAGTTAGATAGCCGTCCGCTTAACGGTGGAAGCTGGAGAGTAAAGAAAGAAGTGCGTGATCAATTATTAGTTGATCCAGTAAGAAGATCTACAACTGGAGATGGAACTTTCCACAATGCTTATTACTTAAGAGCTTCTGATTTTGAAAAAACAGCTTGGAGAATGAACGCTGCTCGTTCATCTTTATCTGCTTCTGCTAAAATTGATGTGAATACAGGACCATCTGTTAACTTAACTTTTGGGGGATCATTAAACTACGGATTTGGTAGTAATTATGACTACAATGGATCTTTGTTAAACTTCACAAATTTTGGGGTGTTTAATCAGTTGGACTGGAGGGTTTATGGTCGTTTTACACAACGTTTTGTAAACAAAGACCCAAATTCAAGTTCTAAAATTAAGTCTGCATTCTATTCATTCATGGTTGATTACTCAAAAACTTTGACTGAGAGTTATGACAAACGTCACAAATACGATATCTTCAACTACGGTCATGTTGGTACTTTCAGAACAACAAGAGAGAGATCATATGAGTTTGATGCGGAGACATTGACAAGAAGACATAACGGTTTTAGAGATGTTATCGTAGATTTTACACCTTCTGAAACAAATGCTGCATTGGCTGCAATTACAACAAATTACTATTCTATTTACGCAAACGATCCAATTGGAAACTATGAAAACCTTGTTCAAATCAACCAAGGGAATGCATTGCGTAACGGAGATGTACCTACAGATGTTTATGGTATCTGGGACAATATTGGTTCACCAAATAACGGATTTTCTAGAGGTGATAACACGCAATTCCGTGTGACTGGATCTGGATCTGTTAACATTGGTGATCACTCGATTTCATTAGGTTTCGAATACGAACAACGTTGGGATAGAGGTTGGAGTGGTGCTCCAATTGGTTTATGGGCAGCAGCTCGTCAGTTGGCGAACTTCCACATCAAAGAATTGGACTTAACATCAGGACAAGCAACAAATCAACTTGGATATACGCAAATTGATTACGATCGTTTGAATTCAGGTTATGCTTACACTTCCGGAACAGGAAATTATGGTGGAGCACAAAACAATGACAATCAATCTTTCTTTGATTACAACTTGAGACAATCATTAGGTTACGATGTAGCTGGAACTGATTTCATTGATGTTGATGAATTAGATCCTTCACAGTTAAATCTAGGAATGTTCTCTTCAGATGAGTTGTTCAATCAAGGGAATAGCTACATTAGCTACTTTGGTTACGACAGAACAGGTGAAAAAGTAAAAGGTAAAACAGATATCGATAAATACTTTAACGAGTTTGATGAAAATGGTAACTATGCACGTTTTATCGGAGCATTCCAACCAGTTTACATCTCAACGTATTTAATGGATAAATTTGCTTTCAGAGACATCGTATTTAACGTTGGTCTACGTTTAGATGTATTTGATGCAAATCAACCAGTATTGAAAGATAAATATTTGATTTATACAGCGAATAATGTTCGTGAAGCTCGTGCTTTGTATGAGCAAAATCAAACACTTTACTCTTTTGTGAGTCAAATTCCAGAATCTATGGGTGATGACTATGTAGTTTATGTAAACGATGTAAACAATCCAACTGCTATTAACGGATTTAGAAATGGAGATACTTGGTACAATGCTGAAGGTATTGCTATCGAAGATCCAAAAACAATTCGTGGTGCTACAGGTATTGCTCCATGGTTGAAAAATCCTGGTGATGCGAATATCCAAAGAGTTAACTCTGATGCATTCAAAGATTACGCAGCACGTTTTAACTTAATGCCTCGTATCGCATTTTCATTCCCGATTTCTGATGAAGCATCATTCTTTGCTCACTACGATGTATTAACAAAACGTCCAACATCAGGAGTGCGTTTCAATCCTTTTGAATACCAATTCATCGAGTCTAGAACAAATAGAATTAACAATTCTGATTTGAAACCTGAGAAAACAGTTGACTATGAAATTGGATTCCAACAAGTTTTATCAAAAACTTCATCTTTGAAAATCTCTGCTTTCTACCGTGAGCAAAGAGATAACGTACAAGTTTTCAATATTTTTGAAGCTTATCCAAATACATACCAAACTTTCGGAAACAGAGATTTTGGTACAGTTAAAGGATTGACTTTAGCTTATGACTTAAGAAAAACTGGTAATATCAGAATGACAGCAGCATATACATTGTTATTTGCTGATGGTACTGGTTCTGATGCTACTTCTGGAGCATCATTAATTGGTGGTTTACAAGCAGCTGGTTTACCAAACTTAAGAAGTGTATTCCCAACAACTCAAGATCAACGTCATGCATTTGCTATAACGATGGATTACCGTTATGGTGAAGGTGCTGATTACAACGGTCCAATGATTGGTGATAACAAAATATTGGAAAATACAGGTGTGAATATCCAAACGAATTTCTACTCTGGAAGTCCATACACTGCACAAAACAATGTAACTCCTGAAGGATTTATCAACGGACAAAATGCAGGTATTGAAGGAACAGTGAACGGATCTCGTTTACCTTGGCAGTATCGTTTAGATATGCAGATAGACCGCACATTTAACTTAACTTTCGGTAAAGAAGGAAAGAAAAAAGATGCGTTTTTAAATGTTTATTTAAGAATTACCAACCCTTTTAGTGCTCAAAACGTTCTAGGTGTATATAGAGCAACTGGTAACTGGAATGATGATGGATATTTGCAAGCTGCACAATTTCAGCAATCAATTCAAAATCAATTGGATGAGCAGTCTTTCAGAGACTATTATTTAATGAAAATTCAGAATGCATTCAATATCAGTTCTCCAAGAACAATGCGCTTAGGGGTTAAATTTGATTTCTAAGATAATATTAAAGAATATGAAAATGAGTATTAAATTATTTACTGCAACCTTAGCACTTGTTATTACAGGTAATGCTTTGGCTTATTTGCATCCTTCTGATCAAGGAAAATCAGGATTAAAGCCGAATAAGCCTTCAAGTATTGCAAAAGGTGCAAACTGTGCTCCAGCGAATTACCGTAAGGATATGGAATTCAATGATGTGAAAGCACAATTAGAAACTGGAGGATTGTTGTTCTTAGATAGAGCAAACGGTCTTGCTACTTACCGTGTTCCTAAGACTAGTTTATCTACGTTAATCTATGCTGGTGCATTGTGGATGGGTGGTACTGACGTTAATGGTCAGTTAAAACTTGCAGCTGTTAAATTTAGAAATACAGGTAATGATTTTTGGCCTGGTCCATTAACAGTTACTCCTGGTACTGGAAATATAGTTCCTGGTCCTCAAGGGGATACGGCAATTTTCCCTTTTGGAGACGCAAATATCGACCCAGATCAATGTTTGTTTTACGACAACATTTGGACAATTACAAAAGCTGGTGTTATCCAATTTGTAACTTGGTGGGAATGTACTCCAGGAAACTTACCAACACTTCCTGCATCTTGTTCTGGTACAGTTGAAGCTCCTTCTGCTGAAACACTAGCTCAAATCAATGCTTGGCCGGGTAACTCTGATCCTACACGTTCTCAAGATCCATACTTAGCACCATTCTTCGATAGAGATGATGACTTAGTTTATGATCCAGAAGCTGGTGATTATCCTTGGTATGATGATATCTTAGGAAAAGATGATATCACGTGTGGTTTCGACCGTCGTGTATCACTTTTTGGTGATGAAACACATTGGTGGGTATTTAACGATAAAGGAAATATCCATACAGAATCTCAAGGTGAACCAATTGGTATGGAAATCCATGCTCAAGCATTCTCTTTTGCAACTGATGATGAAATCAACAAAATGACTTTCTACAATTATTTGTTGATTAACCGTGGTACTCAAACTTTAGAGAATACATATTTTTCTCACTATGTCGATGTCGACTTAGGAAACTATGCAGATGACTTCGCAGGTTGTGATGTTAGTCGTGGTTTGGCTTACATGTACAATGGTGATAACAATGACGAAACGAACAGTTCAAACATTGGTTTTGGTCAAAATCCACCATCAATTGGTGTTGACTTCTTTGAAGGACCTTATCAAGATGCTGACGGATTGGATAATCCAGGTCCTGTAATTGATTCTGTTACGGGTCAATTAAATGTTCCTTCTGTTGCTGTTGCAATTGCACAAGGAGGTATCGTTTACAAAGGATTAGGAATTGGTTACGGTGATGGAATTCCAGATAATGAGCGTTACGGTATGCGTAACTTCTCAATCTACACAGGAACTGGTGGTGGAGCTGGTCAATCAGATCCAAATACAGCATCTCAATTCTACAATTACATGCAAGGTTTATGGCAGTTCGGTGCTGAGTTACGTTATGGAGGAACTGGATTCCCAGGTGGACCAGGAGTTTCAAATGTTAGAACACACTACATGTTCCCTAATAATTCAGATCCTTTGAATTGGGCAACTGATGGAGTAGGAGTACCTTACCCTACTTGGTCTGAGTTTGAACCAACAGGTGCAGGTTCTTCACCAAACCCTTCAGGTGACCGTCGTTTCGTTCAGTCTGCTGGTCCATTTACATTGTTACCAGGAGCTGTTAACAACATTACTGTTGGTATCGTTTATGGACGTAGTACACAAGGTGAGGCGTTTTCATCTGTTGATGCGATGCGTGTAGCAGATACGAAAGCTCAAGCTTTGTTTGATAACTGTTTCCGTATTTTGGAGCCGCCTACAGCACCAGTTGTTACTATTCAAGAATTAGAAAACGAGTTGATTATCATGTTGGATAACCCAGCTTCTTCTAATAACTATTTAGAGCAATACATCGAAGAAGATAAAATCAATATCGTTGATCCTACTGGTTTAGGTGATACGTTACCTGATGGTTCTCCAATTATCTATGACAAGTTCTATCGTTTTGAGGGTTACCAAATCTATCAAATGAAGAATTCTGAAGCAGGTGTTTCTGATATTGATGATCCAACAAAAGCACGTTTAGTCGCTCAATGTGATATCAAAAATGGCGTAAGTCGTTTGATTAACTTTGACTTTGATGAGGATTTAGGATTCGCTGTACCAACCGAAAAAGTGGATGGCGAAGACAATGGAATTCGTCATACATTCAGAGTTACTCAAGATTTATTTGCAACAGGAAATTCAACTGCGTTGATAAATCACAAGACATACTATTATTTGGCAGTTGCTTATGGTTACAACAACTACAAGCAATATGATCCAAATGATGCAGCACAATTAGATGGTCAGAAAAAACCATATTTACGTTCTCGTATCAATGCAGATGGTTCACCATTAGCAGGAATTCCAGCAGTTCCACATAATGTGGCTGGTGAGATGAACGGAACATTACAAAACTCTGTTTACGGACAAACACCACGTATTACACGTTTAGATGGACGTGGAAATGGAAATTTACCATTGAAATTAACAGCGGCTTCTGAAGAGGCAATTGTAAATCAAGGTAAATTGGCTGAAGTTGAATACGATTACAACGGAGCACCAATCAACGTAAAAGTTGTGGATCCATTGAATGTTGTAGGAGGATACTTTGAGTGTATATTCAGAGATTATTCTGGAAATACAGTTCCAAATCCGAATACATTTAGAGGTATTGATACTGCTGATTGGGTGATTTATCGATACGATCAAGAAGGTGGTCAGCTATTGGATTCTGTTGATTCTCAATCTTCAGTAAGATTCCAAAATGAACAAATTATCCCACAATGGGGAGTTTCAGTTCAGATTCAGAATGTGAAATACGAAGATCCAGCAGAGGCGAATACCTTTGACGACTTGGTAGCACAACACATTTCATCTACAATTTCGTATACAGATACAAATAAAGTATGGTTGACAGGAGTTCCAGATGACAATTCATTCACACCATTTAACTGGATTTTAGGAGGTCAATATGGATTGGCTTCGGGAGATACAGTTGGTGCATCTGGATGGCAAGATGAGGATTATTTCAATCCATACAATTACCGAGTTGAAGGTCTACAAGATTTAGATGAAGTATACTCGAAATTGTTGGGAGGAACAATCGCACCGCATAAGTTGACGAATTACAAAACTGACTTTATGCCTGTGGCTTATCCTTCAAACTTTACACAGTTCTCGACAGCTCGTCAACGTGCATCTATTTCTCGTTTACCAAGTGTTGATATCGTAATTACTTCAGATAAGTCAAAATGGACACGTTGTGTTGTAGTTGAGTTAGGAAGAAATTCAGCATTGAATATCGGTGGAGCTCAACCAGGAACATTACGTAATTCACCATCTGTTGACAAGGATGGAAATCCAGATGCATCAGGTACAAATGGTATGGGCTGGTTCCCAGGATATGCAATCGACTTGGAAACAGGAGCGAGATTACATATGGCCTTTGGCGAAGCATCATTCTTAGGTTCAGATAATGGAGCAGATATGATTTGGAATCCAACAGCATCAACAGTTGATCAAAATGGAATCTTTACATTCGGAGGTAACCAACCAATTTGGGTATTTGGAACAAACATCCAAAATTCAAATTGTCCTGAGTATGATCCAAATGATCCTGCGAAAATAAATTGGATTTATGACCAATACCAAACAAACACGAATGCATCATTACGTGATATGTTTACAAGTTTGATGTGGGTTGCACGTCCGTTGTTAGCAGAAGGAAGAACTCATTTGGAGACAGATGTTCGTATTTCATTGCGTGTAAACAAAACATACAGTGATTATGTAGCAACGAATGAAAACGGAGGGAAACCGATGTATTCATGGTCTATGGACGATTTAAAAACAGTTACAAACTCGAATGAGGCATTAACAAACGAGGTATTGGATATCATCAATGTGGTTCCAAATCCTTACTATGCATTCTCAGAGTATGAGCGAAACAGAATCGATTCACGCGTTAAGATTACGAATTTACCAACAAAATGTACGGTTTCGATCTACAATGTTGGCGGTAAGTTAGTACGTCAATTCAAGAAAGACAACGAGATTACCTCGATTGATTGGGACTTGAAAAACGCGATTGGAGTTCCGATTGCAAGTGGGGTTTACTTGATCCATGTAGATGTACCAGGAGCTGGAGAGCGTATAGTTAAGTTCTTCTGTGGAATGCGTCAAATCGACTTGCAAAACATTTAATTCACGTGTTAAACGTAAAGTATAAAAGATGAAAAAATTATTAAAATATACAGTGTTGGCTGGAGTAGTGTTAAGCTACTCTAGCGCAATCGCTGGAAACGAAGACCGTGTTGGTTCTGCTGGGGCAACTCAGTTGCTAATTAATCCATGGGCTAGAAGTTTAGCGATTGGTGATGCAGGAGTTGCTTCAACACGTGGATTGGAAGCTACTTTTACTAACATTGCAGGATTGGCTTTTACTGAAAAAACTCAAATCAAATTTAATTACACGAATTGGTTGGGTAATGCAGGTATTCCTTTAAATTCTGCTGGTTTAGCGCAACGAGTTTCTGAATCTTCTGTAATTGCAGTTTCGATTCAATCTATGAATTTTGGAGATATCCAAATTACAACTACTGATCTTCCAGAAGGTGGAATCGGAGTTTTCTCTCCAAGATTAAATGTATTCAATGTTGGATATGCTAAAAGTTTCTCTTCTTCAATCTACGGAGGAATTAACTTTAAAGTAATGTCTGAAAGCATTTCCAATTTAAAAGCAAATGGTATTGCTTTCGATGCAGGTATTCGTTACGTAACGGGTGAGCAAGAGCAAATTAAATTTGGTATTGCATTGAAAAACGTTGGACCAGTTATGCGTTATAGAGGAGATGGTTTGTCTCAAGAAGTAACAAATATTTCAACTGGAGGAATTTCTACTTTAGAGCAACGTTCAGCTACATTTGAATTACCTTCATTATTGAATATCGGTGGATCTTATGACTTTAACTTCAACGAAGCTAACAAGTTAATCGTTAACGCAAGTTTTACTGCTAACTCATTCCAAAGAGATCAATTTAGATTTGGTTTAGACTATGGAATGACAATGGAAAAAGCTGCATTTAACGTTCGTTGTGGTTATGTTGCTGAAAGATATATCTTGTCTGCTGAAAACCGTTCAAATGCTCTAACAGGATTTGTAGCTGGTTTCTCAGCTGATGCATTAGTTGGTAAAAACAAAACAGCTTTAGGTATTGAATATGCAATGCGTTTAGCTGGTCAATTTGGAGTTATCCATACTTTTGGAACAACTATCAGTTTGAAATAATAAAT
>Ga0256347_1000263_pt1 | contig 9160 bp, 9 predicted proteins | sample AtltaT_41_FD_183681 | JGI IMG/M metagenome (GOLD analysis project Ga0256347, IMG submission 183681) | Metatranscriptome of freshwater microbial communities from Altamaha River, Georgia, United States - Atl_Colum_RepB_8d (Metagenome... | ecosystem: Environmental > Aquatic > Freshwater > River...
AGTTATTCCGCAGAAGAAGGTAACGACGATCTTGCTATGTGTGGAGTACTGTTTGGATGGGTAATGACTCAAAACTTTATAAGGGAAATAACAAATTTAGATATCAGACAAAGAATTCTGATAGAGCAGCAAAGAGTACTAGATGATGAATTACTACCTTTTGGTTTTGTTGAAGATGGTCAACCTGAACCAGAAGAACTTCCTTTAACAAAAGACATACTTCAAGAGTTGATGTTTCCATCAGAAAGTAAACAAGAACTTCGTGAAAAATACGCGGTATTTGTTGAAAATAAACAATATTATAAATAGAAAGAAAACTCTTGTCCTTAGGAGAACAAAATGGCATTTCAAGTTAGTCCAGGCGTAAACGTATCTGAAATTGACCTAACTACGGTGATTCCAGCAGTATCGAGTTCTGTTGGAGCAATTGCTGGAGTATTTAGATGGGGTCCAGTCGAGAAAAGAACACTTTTGAGTTCTGAGAATGAACTAGTTTCAAGATTTGGTAAACCATCAAACTATAATTCTGAAACCTTTTTCACAGCAGCAAACTTCCTTTCTTACGGTAATGCTCTCTATGTTGTCAGAGCAGCAAACACTACCGATTTTGCTAACGGAGTTATTTCTGCTGTTGCAAATACAGGTTCAGTAACAAACGCACAGGTTTTTGTAGTTAAAAATGATGATGTGTACGACTCTGTTAACACAGCAGTTGATACAGATGTACTATACATTGCTAGATATCCAGGAGAACTAGGCAACTCTTTAAAGATCTCTGTGTGTGACAGTGCAAATGCTTACACCAAAACGGTAGATATTCAAAATGCAGAAGCTAATCTGGAAAGTGGTACAATCTCTGCAACTATTGGATCTAACGTAATAACATTCAGCATTGCTAATAATGCAACAGGAACATTAGCTGAAGCAAATACCAGAATGGTTGCTGTGCTGGCTGAACTTACAACAGGTGATGTCATTGAGGTTGGTAATAGTTCCATTGGTAAACAATATTTAAGAATAACATCGTTGCCAGCAGCCATGGGTACTAATGCTAGTTTTGCAAATACTACTCATAGATACTTCACTGCTAATGTAGATAACTCTTATAATCTCTCTACAAACTATACGAGCAATACATTTACAAGATATTGGGAATACTTTAATAGTGTTGATGGTGCTCCTGCTATTTCTACCTATCAGGCATCACAAGGAAATACAACAGCTGTTGATGAAATTCATGTTGTTGTTTCGGACGAAGATGGTAAGTTTACAGGTGTTCCAGGAACAGTTTTAGAGGTTTACTCTTCACTTTCAAGAGCAACTGATGCAAAGACACAAGATGGTTCAACAAACTACTACAAGACCGTAATTAACGATAACAGTAAGTATGTTTGGTGGGCAAATGATAGAGCATCTGCTCCATCAAATACTGCACTGAATATTGCAAGTGTCAATACTAAGCCTGTTACAGTTTCGTTCAAGCTTGGTCAAGATGGTGATGGAGAAAACGATGTTTCTCTGGGAACTGTGTTGTTTGGATACGATCAATTTGCATCTGCAGAAGAAGTAGATATTTCTCTTATAATGACAGGCAAATCAAGAGGTGCATCTAACGGTGCTCAAATTGCAAACTATCTTGTAGACAATATTGCAGAAAATAGGAAAGACTGTGTGGTTTTTGCATCGCCAATGAAAGAAGATGTTGTTAACAACTCTGCAGGTGATGAAGAACAGGATGTTGTTGACTTCAGAAACGGTGCCCGCGCTTCTTCTTACCTTGTGATCGATTCTGGATACAAGTATCAATACGACAAGTATAACGATATCTTCCGCTGGGTTCCTCTCAATGGTGATATTGCTGGTCTTTGTGTAAGAACAGATGCCACAAGAGATCCATGGTTCTCACCTGCTGGATTCAATCGTGGACAAATCAAAAATATCGTCAAACTAGCCTTTAATCCTAACAAGGCTGAGAGAGATCTTCTTTACAAGAACGATGTTAATCCTGTTGTTGCTTTCCCAGGTCAAGGAACAGTTCTGTTTGGAGATAAAACAGCATTGGGTAAACCGAGTGCGTTTGATAGAATCAATGTACGTAGACTGTTTATCACTCTAGAAAAAGCAATCTCGATTGCTGCAAGATCTTCACTGTTTGAATTCAACGATGAGTTTACAAGAGCACAATTCGTTTCTCTTGTAGAACCATTCTTGAGAGATGTACAAGGTCGTAGAGGAATTTACGATTACAGAGTTGTTTGCGATGAATCTAATAACACTGGCGAAGTAATTGATAGGAATGAATTTGTGGGAGATATATATGTGAAGCCAGCAAAATCAATCAACTTTATTCAGCTTAACTTTGTTGCAGTAAGAACAGGTGTTGCGTTTGAAGAAGTTGTTGGTAAGTTTTAATCAAGGAGAATCGTAAATGGCTTTCAACATTAATGCATTTAAATCGCTAGTAAGTACTACCGATTTTGCAAGACCAGCATTATTCCAGGTGTTTATGTCTTCACCACCTGGAGTACCTGCTCTGATTCCTTTCAGCCCTTTCTTGGTTCGTTCTGCAAGCCTTCCAGCTTCATCGGTTGGTCAGGTTGCCATTCCTTATGGTGGTAGAACAATCAAGATTGCTGGAGAGAGAACATATGGAGACTGGTCGACCACTGTTATGAACGATGAAGGATTTATTATCCGTAACGCTGTAGAGCAGTGGATCGAAATCATCAACAACAGAGTATCTAACTTCAGAGCCTTCCCAAGCGAATATAAAGTAGATATTACCGTAACACAATACTCCAAAAAAGGACCACCATTGAAGCTAATTAAACTTGTTGGATGTTTCCCAACAGCTGTCAGTGAAATTGGTCTTGATTGGGGTCAGGCTGATGCAATTGAAGAATATAGTATTACTTGGTCGTACGACTACTGGGAATGACATGAGAGGGGCTCTGCCCCTCTTCTAACAAGAGGATAATATGGCCAGTTTGTTTGGATTTGAATTTAGAAAAAGAACGCCTGAAGAAGAACCAGTTTCTTTTGCACCACCGTCTAATGATGACGGTGCCGTTGTTGTAGCAGCTGGTGGAGCTTATGGTACTTTTGTTGATCTTGAAGGTACTGCAAGGACTGAAGCTGAGTTGGTAACAAGGTATAGAGATATGTCTCTTGTTGCTGATGTGGAGCGTGCAGTTGATGAAATTGTTAACGAGTCTATTGTTACTGATGTTAGGAATCCAACTGTAAAAATTAATCTTGATAAATTAAACTATCCAGAAAATATTAAAGGTTTAATTATTCAAGAGTTTGATAACATTAAACTGTTGTTGGATTTTGAAGGTCAGGCATATGAAATCTTCAGAAAATGGTATGTAGATGGACGATTATATTATCACGCTATAATTGATGATACAAATCCAAGATTAGGAATTAAAGAATTAAGAAATATTGATCCTAGAAAGATCAGAAAAGTAAGAGAGCAGAAAAAGAAAAGAGATCCAAAATCTCAAACTGTACTTACACAAAACCAAAGAGAGTATTTTTTATATAATGAAAAAGGATACAATGCTCAGGGAATAGGTAGTGGTGCAGTAGCACACTCTGCAACAGGATTAAAGATTGCAAAGGATTCTATTGTTCACTGTGTTTCTGGGTTGATGGATAACAATGGGTCTATGGTGCTTTCATATTTGCACAAGGCCATTAAACCATTGAACCAGTTAAGAGTTCTTGAAGACGCAACCGTTATTTACAGACTATCAAGAGCTCCAGAAAGAAGAATATTTTATATTGACGTTGGAAATCTACCGAAGATGAAAGCCGAGCAGTATCTTCGAGATATGATGATCCGTCATAAAAATCGGCTTGTATATGACGCTTCTACAGGTGAAGTGAGAGACGATCGTAAGTTCATGACGATGCTTGAGGATTATTGGTTACCTCGTCGTGAAGGTGGTAAGGGTACAGAAATCACAACTCTACCAGGTGGAGAGAATCTTGGTAAGATTGAAGATGTCGAATATTTTCAGCAAAAGTTATATCAGTCACTGAACGTACCAGTAACAAGACTTCAGTCAGAGCAAGTTTACTCGATTGGACGTGCAACGGAAATCACAAGAGACGAAGTAAAATTTAGTAAGTTTGTAAAAAGACTAAGATCTCGTTTTTCGATGCTATTCATCAAATGTCTTGAAAAGCAATTGGTACTAAAAGGTATTGTGACAACTGATGACTGGAAATTAATGTCTCAGTTTATCGAGTTTGATTTTGCCAGCGACGACTATTATGAAGAGTTAAAAGAAACAGAAGTACTTACAACGAGATTGCAAGTTGCTGGTCAGCTAGCACCATATATTGGTAAGTATTATTCGCACGACTGGATTAGAAAAAACATCTTCAAACAAAACGATGAAGAAATGCTAGAGCAGGATTCTAAAATAAAAGACGAATTAAAGAACGATCTTTTATATCCTCCTCCACCGCCAGAACAGATCCAACAATAAATAGGAGATATAATGGAAGTCGATACACCTCAAAATGAAATAAGTGATCTTGTGAAACTTGCCTATGAAGACCAGCCAGCTCAAATGCAGGATGTCTTTAATGAATTAATGATGAGTAGAGTTCAGGACTCTATTGATCAAAGGAAGTACGAAATTGCACAGAGATTTTTTGACTCTACTCATGATGTTGAGTATGAGGAAGACTACGAAGAACAAGAAGAAGAGGATTTAGATGGCCAAAACTCTTAAACAAATGTTGGAAGTCTACGCTCCAAAGTCTAAGGATGAGAAGCGTTTTAAAGACAAGCACGTTGTGGCAAAATATAAACTTGATGATCCTTCTAAAGAAGATAAAGTTTTTGATGGTAGTAATGTTAAAGCCATAGACAGAGAAGGTACTCGTCACGGATACAATCCAGGAGATGATGAAAAAGTCTACGAAGCGCATGACTACACAGACGGTAAAACTGGAACTGTAGAAGTCATCCATCCCAAAGCCATCATTGTCAAGACTGTCAAGGTGAATGGAAAAACCAAATATAAAGTTCATAAAGTAGGTAAAGAATTTAGTGACGGTATCAAAGTTGGAGAGCATTTATCAGATACTGATCTTGATGATGCAGCTGAAATGGGCGCTAAGATCTATAATAGAAACACTATGATCAAGACAAAAAACTTTGTTAAAGAAGATTTTCTCGATGAGAAAAAACTTACTCGTGCAGAGATGAAAAAGCGCGAAGAGGTTGCAAAAGCACTCAAGCGTGAAAATCCTAATATGCCGATGGCAAAGAAGATGGCCATTGCAACTGCAACAGCAAAACGTGTTGCAGAAGAAGATTTACACGAGAGCGAAGACTCTCATAAGGCATTCCAGGATCAGCATAACACAGCTGCAAAGCATTTGAAGGGTATTACAAAGGCTCTATCAGATCACTACAACTCGGTAACAGACAAGAAACACTGGCACAAAGGTGAAGCACAGTGGCATCATGTCAGTACAATTAAAAACATTAATAGACAACTAGAAGACCTACATCAGATGGTTGCTCAGGAAACTGATTATGCAAAGCCACCAAAGCCTATTTCCATGAAAGAAGGTATTCAATTGGATGATGAAGGTCTTGAGTTACTGAATATTGTTTACGACAGTCTCACAGATGAGAACAAAGCAGTACTAGAGGACATTGTTGAAAATAACCCAGACCAGTTGGTCGAGTTCCTTGATCAGTTGGAGGTGGACAATGGCTAGAGTTCTTTCAAATCAACTAGGTGGAAAGTACGTTGTACTTTGCACTGCCAATGATACTATTCAAGTTGCTTCTGCAAACGCAACTGCTTCTGAAACTGTTACAGGTCTAACCATCAATCAAATTTGGACAGGATTGGATTCTGGTTTTTGGAAAATTAGCAGAGGAGCAAACACAGTCCTGATTTCCGACAGCTCAGACTATTATGATTTTTCAGGTGCAGGTCAGGCTCTTACTCTTGATCCAGCTGCCAATGTAGTTGTTAATTGTACTACAGCAAACTGCACGTTGATTATTGATTTCACCAAGCAATCCTCATTCACTAGCGAGTACTAAAATGAAATTAATTAGCGAAGTATATGAGAAGGTAAATTTTCTTGTAGAAGAAAAAGAAGGCAAAAAGAACTTCTTTATTGAAGGTGTTTTTATGGTTGCCGAACAAGGTAACAAAAATAAACGCATCTACAGAAAAAATATTCTTGAGAGAGAAGTAGAGAGATACAATAAAGAGTATATTAAAGAAAATAGAGCCTTCGGAGAACTAGGTCACCCACAGGGTCCTAATATCAATCTCGAGAGAACAGCTATTCTAATTAAATCCTTAGTCAATGAGGGAAATAATTTTATTGGAAAAGCCAAGGTTATGGATACTCCTTATGGAAACATTGTTAAGAATTTAATGAGCGAGGGTGCAACGCTTGGTGTGTCTTCAAGAGGCATGGGCTCATTAAAGATGAACGAGCACGGCTTGAATGAAGTACAAGACGATTTCTATCTTGCTACTGCGGCGGATGTTGTTGCTGATCCTTCTGCTCCAGGTGCTTTTGTGCGCGGGATCATGGAAGGAGTTGAGTGGGTATGGGACAATGGAGTTCTCAAGCCTCAACAAGTAGAAGAAATGAAGAAAACAATTCAGAAGGCATCAAGTAGAAACCTAGAAGAGGCCCAGCTTAAAGTCTTCAAGCAATTCATCAAATCACTGTAAACCTCAATTATATAAATAATAAAGATACTTTAAGGAGTAAACAAATGGCAACAAAACAACAACTAGATGAATTACAAGTGGGCGGTGGTGCTACTGGTGTCTCTATGGTTCCAGATGCTGGCACAAAGAAAACTACTCTACCTAATTCAAAAAGTCAGGGTGATATGAGCCCACCAAGAATCAATGCTGATCAAAACGGTCAGGAAGAAACTGATTCTCAAAACAACACAAGACCAACAGGTGATATGTCTGCTCAAAATGCAGCCAGTATCGCAACTAAACCCAGCGCAGCAGGTACAAGCATGAAAGAACACATCGACGCAATGTTCAATGGCGAAGATCTATCAGAAGACTTCAGAGAAAAAGCTACTACCATTTTTGAAGCAGCTGTTCAAGCTCGTGTTGCAGATGAGTTGGTTTCTATTGAAGAAGCCTACGAGCAGAGATTGGAAGAAGCAGTTACAGAAATTGCTTCGGAGTTGACTGCAAAGCTAGATGACTATCTAGACTACTGTGTAGAGCAGTGGATGCAAGAGAACGAGGTCGCCATCGAAGCTTCGTTGAGATCAGAGATCACAGAAGAGTTTATGGATGGTCTGAAGAACCTCTTTGCAGAAAACTATATCGAGATTCCAGAAGACAAGCTAGATGTGCTCGAGCAATTGACTGCTAAAGTTGAAGAGCTAGAAAGCAAACTCAACAGCTCCATCTCGGAAAACATCGAACTTGCAAAGACTATTGATGAATTTTCCAAGCAAGAGATCTTTGACAATGTTGCAGAAGGTCTTGCTCTTACCCAAGTAGAAAAGCTACGCCAGCTGGCTGAAGGTATTGATTTTGATGGTATGGAATCATATCAGAAGAAGCTACTGCTTGTCAAGGAAAACTATTTCCCAACACAAGCTCCAGGCACTACTGCTTTGAGAGAAGAAGATGAAGCGATTGGTAACAACGATTTGTCCGAGGAAACTACAATTAGTTTCCAAGATCCTTCGGTCAAGCGTTACTTTTCTGCAATCTCACGCACAACAAAAGTATAAATAAAAAGAATTATTATCAACCCCGTAAGGAGAAGTAAAAATGATGTTAGCTGAAGAACTACAATCGAAATGGGATCCAATTTTATCCCATCCAGATTTGGCTCCTATCAAGGATGCTCATCGTCGTGGTGTTACCGCTGTTGTTCTAGAGAACACAGAAAAAGCACTACGTGAAGCCAATCAGTATGTGCCACAAACACTTACTGAAGCCCCTGCAAACGTAACCGGTGCAGACATTGACACATTCGACCCAGTCTTAATCAGCTTGGTTCGTCGTGCAATGCCTAACCTAATTGCATATGATATCTGCGGTGTCCAGCCAATGACTGGTCCTACAGGTCTTATTTTTGCAATGCGCTCCAAGTACAGCAATGCTACCAACAGCGCAACCGAGACATTCTACAATGAAGTCAATACTTCGTTCTCGTCGCAAGTCTCCAATGCCAACACACTAGGCCAGAAGCATGTCGGTGGATACCCAGGTAACACAACTACTGGTACCGCTAACCTTGCTGAAACTGGTATCTACAACTTTGGTTCTGGTATGGCTACTGCAAATGCTGAAAGCAACAATGCTTTTGCAGAAATGGCTTTCTCGATCGAGAAAGTTACTGTCACAGCTAAGTCGCGTGCTCTAAAAGCTGAGTACTCGATGGAACTTGCTCAAGACTTGAAAGCAATTCATGGTCTTGACGCTGAGACAGAATTGTCGAACATTCTTTCGGCTGAGATCCTTGCTGAAATCAACCGTGAAGTCGTTCGTACAATCAATGTAACAGCTACCAAAGGTGCTACAGAGAACACAACTACTGCTGGACGTTTTGACCTTGATACCGACTCGAACGGTCGTTGGAGCGTTGAAAAGTTCAAGGGCCTAATGTTCCAAGTTGAGCGTGAAGCCAACCAAATTGCCAAAGCTACTCGTAGAGGCAAAGGTAACATGATCATCTGCTCGTCTGATGTTGCTTCTGCACTACAGATGGCTGGTGTTCTTGATTACGCTCCTGCTCTAAACAGCAACAATCTAAACGTCGATGACACAGGCAATACATTTGCTGGTGTTCTTAATGGACGTATCCGTGTCTACATCGATCCATATGCAACTGGTAACTACATGGTTGTTGGTTACAAAGGTGCTTCTGCATTCGATGCTGGTCTCTTCTATTGCCCATATGTTCCACTACAAATGGTCCGTGCTGTTGACCCAGACACATTCCAGCCTAAGATTGGTTTCAAGACACGTTATGGAATGGTTGCTAACCCATTTGCAGAGGGTGCAACAGTTGGACTTGGTGCACTGACCAAGGACAGCAACGTCTACTATCGTCGTGTTCTAGTTGACAATCTAATGTAATACTGATTAGAATAATAATTATATAATCATCC
>Ga0256347_1000275_pt1 | contig 9040 bp, 10 predicted proteins | sample AtltaT_41_FD_183681 | JGI IMG/M metagenome (GOLD analysis project Ga0256347, IMG submission 183681) | Metatranscriptome of freshwater microbial communities from Altamaha River, Georgia, United States - Atl_Colum_RepB_8d (Metagenome... | ecosystem: Environmental > Aquatic > Freshwater > River...
CAGCGGGTGGAGCTTTACACCGAAACGTACGCGCGGTCCCACGGCACGCCTCAGCAGGCGGCCAACCTGGCCACCTTTGCCCAAGCCGCTGCGGCGGCCCAGGCGGTGGGCTTGGGGGTGAATGCCGGCCACGACCTGGGCGTGCGGGTGAGTCTTTTCATGGATCCCGAGCCCGCCCAAATGGCCGCTGCCCGCGCGGTCGGCGCCGACCGCGTCGAGCTCTATACCGAAGCCTACGCCCGCGCTTGGGGCACGCCTGACCAGGAGGCGGTGCTTGCCCGCTACGTCGCGACTGGCCAAGCGGCCCGAGAGGCCGGACTCGACCTCAACGCCGGGCACGACCTGAACCTCGATAACCTTGCGCGATTTGCCCACGCCGTACCCGATTTGCGCGAGGTCTCGATCGGTCACGCCCTCATTGGCGACGCCTTGGAGCGAGGGTACGCCGCCACCGTGCAAGCCTATCTGGCCTGTTTGCGCTGAGGCCCGCATGATCTACGGCATTGGTACAGACGTCTGCGACATTCGCCGCATTCGCGCAAGCTTGGAGCGCCACGGCGAGCGCTTTGCCGCCAAGGTCCTGCACCCCAACGAGTTGCAAACCTGGCGTCAGCGCAGCGCGCGCTGGCCCGAGCGCGGCGTGCGCTTCGTGGCCACGCGTTTTTCAGCCAAAGAAGCCTTCAGCAAAGCCATTGGTCTGGGCATGCGCATGCCCATGACCTGGCGCCTGTGCGAAATCGCCAAGCTCCCCAGCGGCCAACCCGTGATCCACACCCACGGCGTTTTGCGGCAGTGGTGCGAGGCCCGCGGCTTGCGCACCCATGTGAGCGTGAGCGATGAATCCGATTACGCGACCAGTTTTGTGATTGTGGAAACCGCATGAACGCCCACGCCCCCCTGATTCTGGATATTGCGGGCACCCGCTTGACGGCGCAAGACCGGCGCCGTTTGCAACACCCCTTGACGGGAGGCCTCATCCTCTTTGGCCGTAATTGGGAGAGCCGCGCTCAGCTGAGCGAGCTCTGCGCGGAGGTAAAGGCCTTGCGCGCGGACCTGCTCATTGCCGTAGACCACGAGGGCGGGCGCGTGCAACGCTTTCGCACCGATGGGTTCACCCACCTGCCCAGCATGCGGGCCATCGGCGCGCGCTGGCAACAAGATGCGCGTGGCGAGCCCGGCAGTGGCGTCTTGCTGGCCTGCGAAGCCGCCACGGCGGCGGGTTTTGTGTTGGCCAGCGAACTGCGTGCCTGTGGGGTGGATTTCAGCTTCACCCCGGTGCTCGACCTCGACCACGCCGAAGATGGCGTCTCTCGCAGCCGTGTCATTGGCGATCGCGCCTTTGCCCGTGACCCTCGGGTGGTGAGTTTGCTTGCCCGCAGCCTCATGCAAGGCATGCTCCAAGCAGGCATGGCCAACTGCGGCAAGCACTTCCCCGGGCATGGCGCGGTCATGCCCGACTCCCACCACGAGTTACCGGTGGATCGACGCAGCCTGCGCGCCATCCTGGCCGACGATGCCAAGCCCTACGCGTGGCTCAGCCAAGTGCTCACGGCGGTCATGCCTGCGCATGTCATTTACAGCCGGGTTGACCCGCGCCCCGCCGGGTACTCGCGGCGTTGGTTGCAGGACATCCTGCGCGCCGAGCTGGGGTTTACCGGTGTCATCTGCACCGACGACCTCTCCATGGCGGCCGCACGTCAGCTCGAAGGGCAAACGCTCACCTATGCCGAAGCCATCCTCACCGCCTTGAACGCCGGTTGCGACTTGGCCTTGCTGTGTAACCGCAGCGCGCATGAGGGGGGGCACGAGCTCGACACCGTGCTCGACGCACTCGCCGAGGCCGTGGTCAAAGGCCACTGGCAACCCAACCCCGCGAGCGAGCAACGCCGCCTAGCCCTCCTGCCCCCAAGCCCCGCCTTGCCTTGGGACGCCCTCATGCGCAGCCCGGCCTACCTGCGCGCCCTCGACACCTTGAGCGTCTAAGCCGGCCTTGACCATCGACCGGCCGCAGCGTTCCCCAAAAAAGAGGGGCCCCAAGAGGCCCCTGATGGATTGTGGCGCTGTTACTGTGGCTGGAAGCCGCTCTTTTGGATGATGCCGGCCCAAGTCTTGGTGTAGGCGCGCTCGCGCTGGCCCAATTGGGCTGGGCTCATGTGTTGCACCGTGAGGCCGAGCTTGGTGAGATGCTCGCGAACATCGGGCTGTTGCAGCACCTTGGCCATGGCTTGGCTAAACGACTCGATGAAGGCGCTGGGCGTGCCGCTCGGGGCGAAGATGCCGTAGTAGGGCACATCCTCCAAGCCCGTGAGGCCAAGCTCGCTAAACGTCGGCACATCGGGCAGCACGGCCTGGCGCTGGCCGCCCAAAACCGCCACCACGCGCAGCTTGCCGGCCTTGTGGTTTTCGATGAAATCGGGAATCGAGCCCATGCCGGCGGCGATCTGATTCCCCAGCATGTCCGCCATCATGGGGGCGCTACCCCGGTAGGGGGCCGAGACGAGGTCGAGTTTGTATTTGTCTCCGACCAGTTTGACCAAAAATTCCAGCGTGGACGCAGGCGCGGGAATGCCCACGGCGCTCTTGTTGCCCTGTGTTTTGACCCACGCCAGGTATTCGTTGAATGATTTCGCGGGCGTGTTGGAGGACAAGGCCATGGCGTTGACAAACGAGGCAAAGCCGACCACTGGCACAAAATCCTTCTCAGGATCAAAGCCCGGGCTCTTGACCACCTGGGGCAAGATCGAAATGGTGTGGTCGTGCGAGAGGAACAGCACCGTGCCATCGGCTGGACCTGCCTTGAGCGCTTGGGCGGCCAATTGCCCGCCTGCACCGGGCTTGTTTTCCACAATCACGGGCGTGCCCAATGCGTCCTTGAGCTTGTCGGCCAAGATGCGTGCCACCGCATCGGTGCCGCCGCCGGGCGGAAAGCCCACCAAAATCTTGATCGGTTTGGCTTGCGCGGCAGCCAAACCACTGCACAAAGTAAGAACGCCTGCCGCCAGGACAGAACGCAGGGTGGAACGACGGTTCAACATGGGCTCTCCTTTTAAACCTCCCGACGCAGGGCCGGGAACAAAATCACATCGCGAATGCTCGGGCTGTCTGTGAGTAGCATCATCAGCCGGTCAATGCCAATGCCACAGCCGCCCGTGGGCGGCATGCCGTATTCCAGGGCGCGGACAAAATCGTGGTCGTAGAACATGGCTTCATCGTCGCCGCTGTCTTTGGCCGCCACTTGAGCGTGAAAGCGTGCGGCTTGGTCTTCGGCGTCGTTGAGTTCAGAGAAGCCATTGCCAAATTCGCGCCCCGTGATGTAGAGCTCAAAGCGCTCCGTGACTTCGGGGCGCTGATCGTTGGCACGCGCCAGCGGGGAAATCTCGGTCGGGTGCTCCATGATGAAAGTGGGTTGCCAGAGCTTCTCCTCCACCTTCTCCTCAAAGTACAGCACCTGCAAGCTCGCCAAACTGCGCCGGGAGAGTTTGTCCTTTTCTTCGCTGAACCCGAGCTTTTGCAGGGCTTGAATGAGCCAGGCCGCGTCATCCACATGGGCGCCCGCATCGGTGTGCGCCACGATGGCCTCTCGAATCGTGAGGCGCGCAAAGGGCTTGGCCAAATCCACCGATTGCCCCCCATAAGTCAACAACAGGGTGCCGACGGCTTTTTGCGCCGCGTCGCGAATCAAGGCCTCGGTAAACCCCATCAGATCCTGGTAATTCCAATAGGCCGCGTAAAACTCCATCATGGTGAATTCGGGGTTGTGGCGCACCGAAATTCCCTCGTTGCGGAAGTTGCGGTTGATCTCGAACACCCGCTCGAACCCGCCCACCACCAGCCGTTTGAGGTAGAGCTCCGGGGCGATGCGCAAGAACATTTCCTGATCCAGCGCGTTATGGTGCGTCACAAAGGGGCGCGCGTTGGCGCCGCCGGGGATGGGGTGGAGCATGGGGGTTTCAACTTCCAGAAACCCGTGCTGCACCATGAACTCACGAATGCCACTCACCGCTTTACTGCGCGCCACGAAGCGCTTGCGCGCGTTCTCATCGGTCATCAAGTCCACGTAGCGCTGGCGATACTTGATTTCTTGATCGTGCACGCCATGGAATTTGTCGGGCATGGGGCGCAGGCTCTTGGTGAGCAAGCGAATCGAGGTCGCGTGAATCGACAGCTCGCCGGTTCGGGTCTTGAAGAGTCGACCTTCCGCGCCCACGATGTCGCCCAGATCCCAGTGTTTGAAGTCTTGGTAGTCGGCTTCGCCCACGTCGTCGCGGGTGATGTAGATTTGGATTCGTCCCGAGGCGTCTTGCAGTGTCGCAAAACTGGCCTTGCCCATGACGCGCTTGAGCATCATGCGCCCCGCCACGCGGGCGATCTGGCCCTCGGCGGTCAAGGTCTCGGCGGTTTTGCCCCCGTGCTGCTCGTGCAAGTCGTGCGCATGGTGGGCGGGTTTGAAATCGTTCGGAAAGGCCACTGGCCCCCCGGATTTTTGGCGCTCACGCAGCGCCTTGAGCTTTTCCCGCCGTTCGGCAATCAGCTGGTTTTCGTCGACGGGAGGGGCTTCGGGGGTGGCAGGGGTGTGTTCGGACATGATGGCGCAATTTTAAGGCTTGCGCCGGGACGAAAACGGCGACAATTCCGGCCATGAATGCAGAATCACCCCGCCCCGAATTACCCGATCACCTGAGCATCGATCCGCGCAGCAAGTTTTACCAACCGGAGGTGCTCGCCCATGACATTGGCATTCGCTTTAATGGCTTGGAACGTTCCGATGTAGAGGAATATTGCCTGAGCGAAGGTTGGATCAAAGTGCCCGCAGGCAAGACCTTGGATCGCCGAGGCCAGCCCTTGCTCATCAAGCTCAAGGGCAAAGTCGAAGCTTGGTACAAGTGAGCGCCGCGCGTTGCGCGCGCGCTGGCTCTGCGACGTGGCCGCTCAGTTGACTGCGTCGGCTGGCTGGCGCTGCAGCATGGCCAGCACATTGGCCAAGGTCTTGCGCAGTTCGCGGCGATCACAGATGAAATCGACCGCGCCTTTTTCTTGCAAGAACTCGGCGCGCTGGAAGCCTTCAGGCAGGGTCACGCGCACGGTGTTCTCAATCACACGGGGCCCGGCAAAGCCAATCAAGGCCTTGGGCTCGGCAATCACCACATCGCCCATGAAGGCGAATCCGGCCGAAACCCCGCCCATGGTGGGGTCGGTCAACACGCTCACATAGGGCAAGCCTTTTTTGGCCAAACGGGTCAGCGCCGCATTGGTTTTGGCCATTTGCATGAGCGAGAGCAAGCCCTCTTGCATGCGGGCGCCGCCAGTGGCAGTGAAGCAGACGAAAGGCACCTTTTGCTCCATGGCGGTGTGCACGCCGCGCACAAAGCGCTCGCCCACCACCGAGCCCATGGAGCCACCCATGAAATCGAATTCAAAACAAGCCACCACCAGGTTGATGCTGTGGATCGATCCACCCATCACCACCAGTGCATCGGTTTCTTCCGTGGCCGACATGGCCTCTTTGAGACGCTCTGGATACTTGCGACTGTCCTTGAATTTCAAGGCGTCGACAGGTACCACTTCCTGGCCAATTTCATAACGGCCCTCGGCATCGAGCAAGCCATCGAGCCGGGCCCGTGCCCCAATGCGATGGTGGTGTGAACATTGCGGGCAAACGTTGAGGTTTTGCTCCAGGTCCGTTTTGTAGAGCACGGTCTCGCAGCTCGGGCATTTGACCCACAAGCCTTCGGGCACACTGCGCCGGTCAGACGGATCGGTGTGCTGAATTTTGGGGGGCAGCAGTTTTTCAAGCCAACTCATGCAGAGTCCTAGCAGTCCAAGTGGAGTAGCATTTTACGCATCGAGGGCTTGTCTGACGTTACGCAAAAAGGATTCAACCTCAGCGATCTCCTGGCCTTGGGGTGAACTTTCGAGCAATTGAATGAGGCGACTGCCGATCACCACGGCATCGGCCACCCGTCCAATGGCTTGTGCGGTTTGGGCGTCACGAATGCCAAAGCCCACGCCCACCGGCACAGAAACATGCTGGCGGATGCGCGGCAGCATGGCTTCCACCGCGGCGGTATCCAAATGGCCGGCACCGGTCACCCCCTTGAGCGAGACGTAGTACACATAACCACTGGCCACGCGCGCCACCAGATCCATGCGGGCGTCCGTGCTCGTGGGCGCGAGCAGGAAAATCAAATCCAAGTCATGCGCGCGCAGGGTGGCGGCAAATGCCTCGCATTCCTCGGGCGGGTAGTCGACGATCAGCACGCCGTCCACGCCAGCCGCAGCCGCATCCTTGACAAAGCCGTCAGCGCCATGCTGCAAGTTGTAGCACTCGACGGGGTTGGCATACCCCATCAACACCACCGGCGTGGTCCGGTCTTGCGCGCGAAACTCGCGCACCATGGCCAGCACATCCGAAGTCCCCACGCCCAGGCGCAGGGCCGCTTCGCCGGCTTTTTGGATGACGGGGCCATCGGCCATGGGGTCCGAAAACGGAATGCCCAGCTCGATGATGTTGGCTCCCGCCGAAACCATGGCATGCATCAGGGGGACGGTCACGCCCAAACCCGGATGTCCGGCCATGACGTAGGGAATGAGGGCCTTGCGGCCTTGAGCCGCTAAAGCGGCGAGGGTAGGGGCAATGCGACTCATGGTTGGATCCAGATGACTTGTTCCGCGCCACCCTTGACCGACTGGCCACGGCAGCTGGGACGGCAATAAAAATCGGCTTGACTCAGGTCGGCGACAGTACCAATGTCCTTGTCGCCCCGGCCCGAGAGGTTGACCAAAATGGCCGCCGTCGAGGGCATGGTGCGGGCGAGCTTCATGGCATAGGCGATGGCATGACTCGATTCCAGCGCAGGAATGATGCCCTCGGTGCGGCAGAGGTAATGGAACGCCTCCAACGCCTCGCTGTCGGTCACCCCCACGTACTCGGCCCGCCCAATGTCTTTGAGGTAGGCGTGCTCAGGGCCCACACCCGGATAGTCCAGTCCCGCACTCACGCTGTGCGTTTCCGTGATTTGCCCGTTAGCGTCTTGCAAGATGTAGGTGCGGTTACCATGCAACACCCCGGGCGCGCCACGCTGCAAAGAGGCCGAGTGCTTGCCGCTCTCAAGACCTTCGCCAGCGGCCTCAACCCCAATGAGCCGCGTGCCAGCGTGCTCAATATACGGGTAGAAAATCCCCATCGCGTTACTGCCGCCGCCCACGCAAGCCACCACGGCATCGGGCTGACGGCCATGCATGGCGGGCATTTGCGTGAGGCATTCTTCGCCAATCACGCTCTGAAAGTCCCGCACCATCATTGGGTAGGGGTGTGGCCCCGCCACCGTGCCAATGATGTAGAAGGTGTTCTCGACATGGGTGACCCAATCGCGCAAGGCCTCATTGAGGGCGTCCTTCAAGGTGCGGCTGCCACTCTCCACGGGCACCACCGTCGCCCCGAGCAACTTCATGCGGTAGACATTCGGGCTCTGGCGCTTGACGTCCTCGGCACCCATGTAGACCACGCATTCCAGTCCGTAGCGGGCGCAAATGGTGGCCGTGGCCACGCAGCTGTCCCGCCCCCGTCTCGGCAATCACGCGGGGCTTGCCCATGCGCTTGGCCAACATGGCCTGTCCGATGGTGTTGTTGATTTTGTGGGCGCCCGTGTGGTTGAGATCCTCCCGCTTCAGGTAGATCTGGGCCCCACCCATTTCACGGCTCATGCGATCGGCGTGGTAGATGGGGGAGGGGCGCCCGACAAAATGCGCGAGCTCGCGTTTGAACTCGGCCTGAAATTGCGGGTCGTGCTGGTAGCGCGCATAGGCTTCGCGCAGCTCGGCAATGGCGTGGGTGAGCGTCTCGCTCACGAAGCTGCCCCCATAAATGCCGAAATGGCCCAGCGCATCGGGTTGTTGGTAAGTGGACATGGTCTATCCTTTGGCGGCGCACGCCAGTGGCGTGCAAGAAGGGGAGAGGCGATTCAGTGGGCCAGCTCAGCGTCGCTGGCGCGCACGGCTTGAACAAAAGCGCGAATGCGAGAGGGGTCTTTGACGCCTTTGGCGATTTCCACGCCCGAGCTCACATCCACGCCCAATGATGCCCCACAGGGGCGCACCACGCGCAGGGCCTCAACCACGTTTGCAGCGTTGAGTCCACCAGACAAGACGAGGTGAGCGTTGACGTTTGAGGGCAGCTGTGACCAATTGAACACCTTGCCGCCACCGCCAAAACCGTCGACATGGGCGTCGAGCAGAATGGCTTGGGCGTGACTGTAATCCTGGGCGTATTTTACGAGGTCGAAGGGGGGCTCGACACCTTTGGGGTCAATCGGAATGCGCGCCGCCCGAATCCACAAACGCCCCAGCGTGCGGGCAATTTTCTGGCATTGGTCGGGGCTCTCATCGCCGTGAAACTGGAGCCAGGCCCCCGGAACCTGCATGCAGGCATGGGCAATATTGGCGGAGGTTTCATTCACAAACAACAACACCGGGGTGACAAAGGCGGGCAGGCGGCGGCTGAGCTCGGCTGCGCGCGCCGGCGAGACCGCGCGGGGGCTTTTGTCGTACATCACAAAGCCCACCGCGTCTACGCCTGCGTCGACGCAGGCGTCAACGTCCTCCTCCCGGGTGAGGCCACAAATTTTGATGCGGGTGCGAAGGCTCATGGCAGCCAATCATACGCAGGCGTCTGCGCGGGCAAGCCCCAACGGGGGTCATAGACAGGACCCAAGAAATACAGGCCGGCGGGACTAAACGTGGGCGCGGCTGCATCCCGCGAGCGCGCCCGCACCACGTCATCGATCCAATCCGGCGGGTGTAGGCCCTGGCCGATGCGCAGCAAACACCCCATGATGTTACGGATCATGTGGTGCAAAAAAGCACTCGCCTCGAACTCAAAGCGCCAGTAAGCGCTATGACCGTCGGCACAGGCCTTGCGGGAGATATCCAGCCGCATCAGGGTCTTGATGGGACTCAGCGCCTGGCAGCTTGAGGCGCGAAACGAGGTGAAATCATGGGTGCCAATCAACCGCGCGGCGGCCGCTTGCATGGCCGCCAATTC
>Ga0256347_1000280_pt1 | contig 8920 bp, 7 predicted proteins | sample AtltaT_41_FD_183681 | JGI IMG/M metagenome (GOLD analysis project Ga0256347, IMG submission 183681) | Metatranscriptome of freshwater microbial communities from Altamaha River, Georgia, United States - Atl_Colum_RepB_8d (Metagenome... | ecosystem: Environmental > Aquatic > Freshwater > River...
CGGAGGTTGGCTCAGGGCTTAGTCAGGCAACACGCCTGCACGCTTGGAGCCCTTGTTAAACCTTGGAGAAACTTGCAATGAAAAAATCCCTGATTGCTCTGGCCGTGCTGGCCGCTTCTGGCGTGGCCATGGCCCAGTCTTCCGTGACCCTGTCGGGCTCGATCAACGGCGGCATTATCAAATCCGGTGCTGTCGGCTCTAAGGCCGTTGGTGGTTCTTTCGGTGGCGGCGCTAACGCGATCAACATCGTCTCCAACGAAGATCTGGGCGGTGGACTGCGTGGTGGTTTCAACGGCCAGATGCGTTTCAACGCTGCCACTGGTGATGTGAACTCTGCAGGTACTGGCAATGCGTTGTTCCATGCTGCCAACGTTTACATCAGTGGTGGTTTTGGCCACTTTGCAGTGGGCAAGATCGCTGAAGACAGCAACTGCGCATTTGACCCCTGGGGTTGCATCGGTACCGGTTCCGTTATCGCTGGCGCGGGCATGAGTGCTCTTACTGCTGCCCAGACTCAGGCTCAATCCGTGCGTTACGCCATTCCGACCATCGCTGGCTTCTCTGCAAGCTACCAGACCACTGTGTCGACTCGTTCTAACGAGCGTACGGTTTTGAACCTCAGCTACGCTAATGGTCCCATCGCTGCGCAGTACCTCCAAGCCAATGGCAACCTCAACGTTGCTGCTAATGGTGCACTGGGTGCGGCCGCTGCTCTGCCTGCCGACGCCGATGCTCAAGAGACCTCCATTGCTGCCAGCTACAACTTCGGCGTGGCCAAGCTGAATGTTTTCAACGCCAAGAAAGAAAACGCTGCAGGCACCGTTACCTCTGATATCACTGGTCTGACTGCCTCTGCTCCCATGGGCGCAGCCACTCTGCTGGCTTCCTATGGCAAGGACAAGAAGCAAGCTTCCAACGCAGATACCAGCTACGGTTTCGGCGTGAACTACTCCCTGAGCAAGCGCACCACCCTGGGTGCCGACCTGTTCAAGCGTGAAGGCGTTGGCCGTGACACCGGCTTTGCTCTGCGTGCTCGCCACACCTTCTGATCCCCGGCTGGCATAAGCCAGCTTGGTTTCTGAAAGAACTCCCCTGTCATGGCAACATGGCGGGGGTTTTTTTATGGGTGGGTCAATGATCGTGGCCGCCTTGTTTTCTACCGAGACTGAAATGAACATGCAAAAACGACGGGATTTCCTGGCATGGGGTGCGCTGGGTCTGAGCGCCTGGACAGGTGTGGCTTCGGCCCAGTCCGCATTCCCGAGCAAGCCGCTGCGCATCGTGGTGCCCTTTGGCGCCGGGGGCGTGGCCGATCTCACAGCGCGGGCGGTCGGGCAAAAGCTCTCCGAGCAGATCGGTCAAGCGGTGGTCATCGACAACCGGCCGGGGGCCGGGGGTGTGGTGGCCGGTGAGCTGGTGGCCAAGGCGGAACCCGATGGCCACACCCTGTTGCTCATGTCCAATGGCACGGCGGTCAGTGCGGCCCTGTTCAAACGGCTGCCCTTCAACCCGCGTACCGATTTCGCGCCGGTGTCCCTGCTGGGCCTGTTTGACATGGCGGTGGTGGTGCCCGAGAACTCACCACACAAAACCCTGGCCGACCTGATCGCCTTTGGCCGTGCCAACCCGGGCCGTCTGAACATCGGCACGATCAACATCGGCAGCACCCAGCACCTGGCGGCCGAGCTCTTGCGCATCCAGGCCAACCTGATCGCCCAGATCGTGCCCTACAACGGCACGCCGGCGGTCATCAATGCCTTGCGTGGTGGGCAGGTCGATTTCGTGGTCGAAATTCTGGGACCGCTCAAGCCCCAGATCGCGGCCAATGCCGTGCGCCTGCTGGGCGTCATGGGTGAGCAGCGTCCGCGTGACCTGCCGCAGGTGCCGGTGGTGCGCGAGCTGCCCGGTTTGAGCAATTTCAACGTCTCGTCCTGGAACGCGCTGGCGACGCCGGCAGGCACACCCAAGGCCGTGGTCGACCGGCTGTCGGCCGAGGTGGCCAAAGCCCTGGCGGACCCCGAGATGGTGCGCAAGATGGCGGGTTTCAATGTCCAGGCGCGTTCGAGTACGCCGGCGCAACTGGGCCAATGGCTGGACCGTGACATCGTGCGCTGGTCCGAGGTGATCCAGCGCGCAGGCATTCCACAGCAGTAACTGCTTGACCCTCTGGCGGGGGCACCGGCCTGGCCCGGCATGCACCGTCTGGGGGAATTCCCTGTCCCTTACACGGGCCTGAATGTTGCATACTCCAGCGCACTTCGATCCACATGGAAAGGTGCAAGCAATGAAATTGACTTTGGGACCCTCCTGGCGCCGTGGCGCGCTGATCACGGCAATGGGGCTGGCCGGCCTGGTGATGGCTGCTGGGGTGCAGGCCAAACCCTTCAAGTGGTCCAGTGCCAGCGATATTCCGACGCTGGACATTCATTCGCAGAACAACGCGCTGGGCAATGGCGTGCATGCCGCCATTTACGACTCGCTGGTGTACTACAACAGTCGCACCTTCAAGGTCGAGCCTCGGCTGGCCACCAGCTGGCGTGATGTGTCGCCCACCCAGATCCGTTTCAGCTTGCGCAAGGACGTCAAGTTCAGCGATGGCAGCGCGCTGACGGCGGACGATGTGGTGTTCTCGCTCGAGCGTGCCCGTGCCAAGACTTCGAACTTCCAGGTCTACACACAGGGCATTGCCCGCGTGGCCAAGGTCGATGCAAACACGGTCGACATTTTCCTGAGCGGCCCCAACCCCGTGCTGCTCAACCAGATGACCGAGTTGCGCATCATGAGCAAGGCCTGGGCCGAGAAGAACAAGTCGGTTGAACCCAAGGACGCCAAGACCAAGGATGAGACCTTTGCCCACCGCAATGCCATGGGCAGCGGCCCCTATATGGTCAAGGAATGGCAGCCTGACCAGCGTCTGGTGCTGGTCAAGAACCCGAACTGGTGGGGCTGGAAAGATGCCGCCACCAACGTGACCGAGATCATCTACACCCCGATCAAGAACGAGGCGACACGTGCCGCCGCACTGCTGTCAGGCGAGATCGACTTTGTGCTCGACCCCAGCCCGCAGGACCTGGCCCGCATGCGCGCCAACAACAACCTCAAGGTGATTGACGGGGTCGAAAACCGCACGATCTTCCTCGGCATGGACCAGTTCCGTGACGAATTGCCGGGCTCGAATGTCAAGGGCAAGAACCCGCTCAAGGACGTGCGCGTGCGCAAGGCGCTCTACCAGGCCATTGACATCGACTCGATCCACAAGGTCACCATGCGTGGCCTGTCACAGCCGACCGGCGCCCTGGTGTCGCCGCAGGTGGCCGGCTGGACCGAAGCGGTGCACAAGCGCTTCCCGTACTCGCTCGATGCCGCCAAGAAGCTGCTGGCCGAGGCCGGCTACCCCAACGGCTTCGAGGTCGACTTTGCCTGCCCCAACAACCGCTACATCAACGACGAGGAAATCTGCCAGGCGATCACCGCGATGTGGGCCAAGGCCGGTGTGCGTGCCAAGCTGCGCACCCAACCGCTGGTCACGTATTTCCCGATGATCCAGCGTTACGAAGCGAGCATCTACATGCTCGGCTGGGGGGTGCCGACCTTTGATGCTCTCTACAGCCTGCAGTCGCTCACCCGCAGTGTGGGCACCGGCGGTGATGGCAACTACAACGTTGGCCGCTACAGCAACCAGCGCATGGACTATGTGGTCGACCGCATCAAGACCGAGACCGACCTGCCGGTACGCAACCGGTTGCTCACCGAAGGTCTGCAGCTGCAAAACGACACCGTGGCGCACATCCCGCTGCACAACCAGGTGATCCCCTGGGCCATGAAGAAAAACATCGACGTGGTCCACCGCGCCGACAACCGTCTCGACTGGTCCCTGATCAAGGTCAACTGAGAGACGGTTCTGCGCCTGGCGTCTGTGGCCTGGCGTTAGACTCGCGCCTTTGTGCATGCCGCCCCCTTGCGGGGCGGATTTGTTTACAGCTGTTCCATGCTCGCTTTCATTCTTCAGCGCCTGATCCAGGCCGTGATCGTGATGATCACCGTGGCCTTTGTGGCCTTTCTGTTGTTCCAGTACGTGGGGGACCCGGTGGTGTTCCTGCTCGGGCAGGATGCGACCAAGGAGCAGATTGACCAGCTGCGCGCCGACCTGGGTCTGGACCAGCCCTTTTTTGTGCAGTTCGGCCACTTTCTGTACAACGCGGTGCAGGGCGAGTTCGGCCTGAGCCTGCGCCAGGGCTCCAAGGTCTCGCGCCTGATTGCCGAGCGCTTTCCGGCCACGCTCGAACTGGCGCTGGTGGCCGCCGGTCTGGCGCTGCTGATCGGCATTCCCATGGGGGTCTATGCGGCGCTGCGGCGGGGCACCTTCCTGAGCCAGCTGTTCATGACGATCTCGCTGCTGGGCGTGTCCTTGCCGACTTTCCTGATCGGCATCCTGCTGATCCTGCTGTTTGCCGTGACGCTGGGCTGGTTCCCGAGCTTTGGCCGGGGCGAGGTCGTGCAGGTCGGCTGGTGGAGCAGCGGCCTGCTCACGGCCAAGGGCTGGCACCACATTGTCCTGCCGGCCATCACGCTGGCGATCTTCCAGCTGACGCTGATCATGCGCCTGGTGCGTGCCGAGATGCTCGAAGTGCTGCGCACCGACTACATCAAGTTCGCCCGTGCCCGCGGCCTGTCCAACCGCGCCATCCACTTTGGCCATGCGCTCAAGAATACGCTGGTGCCGGTGATGACCATCACCGGTCTGCAGCTGGGCGGCCTGATCGCCTTTGCCATCATCACCGAGACGGTGTTCCAGTGGCCGGGCATGGGCCTGCTGTTCATCCAGGCCGTGACCTTTGCCGACATTCCGGTCATGGCCGCCTACCTGTGCCTGATCGCGCTGATCTTCGTGGTGATCAACCTGGTGGTGGACCTGCTGTACTTTGCGGTTGACCCGCGTCTGCGCATCGGCAAGGCGGGAGGCCACTGAGATGAACGCGCCGCTGCAAGCCGCCCTGGCCAGAGGCCGCGTGTTCGCCCGCATTGCCGAGTTCCATCCGGAACTCACCGCCTTTCGTCGTGACCTGCACGCGCACCCCGAACTCGGCTTTGAAGAGGTCTACACCTCGGCCCGTGTGCAGGAGGCCCTCAAACTGTGTCGCGTGGACAGCCTCCACACCGGCCTGGGCAAGACCGGCGTGGTGGGCCTGGTGCATGGCCAGGGCCGCTGCGCGAGCAACCCCGGCCCCATGATCGGCCTGCGTGCCGACATGGACGCGCTGCCGCTGCAGGAATTCAACGAATGCACCTGGAAGTCCGGTACGCCCGGCCTGATGCACGGTTGCGGTCACGACGGCCACACCGCCATGCTGATCGGCGCGGCGCGCTACCTGGCCGAGACCCGTCGCTTTGACGGCACCGCCGTGCTGATCTTCCAGCCCGGCGAAGAAGGCTATGCCGGTGCCCGCGCCATGATGGAAGACGGGCTGTTCGAGCGCTTTCCGTGCGCCAAGGTGTTTGCGCAGCACAACTCCCCGGAAACCCCGCTGGGCGTGATCGGCGTCACCCCGGGCCCCATGCAGGCCGCCGCCGACCGCATCGAAATCGTCATCCACGGCAAGGGCGGCCACGGCGCCCGCCCGCACCAGGCCATCGACCCGGTGCTGGTGGCCGGTCACATCATCACCGCGGTGCAGAGCATCGTGGCGCGCAATGTGTCGGCCTTTGACCAGGCGGTGGTCAGCATCTGCGCCATGCAGGGCGGCCATGTGGGTGCCATGAGCGTGATCCCGGGCGAAGTGCGGCTGGTGGGCACGGTGCGCACCTACAGCGAGGCCATCCAGCAGTCGATCGAAGACCGCCTGCAGCAGCTGTGTTCAGGCATCGCCCAGGGCTTTGGTGCCCACGCCGAAGTGATCTTCGAGCGCGGCTATCCGGCCACCGTCAACACGGTGCCCGAAGCCGAATTTGCCGCCGATGTGGCCGCCAGCCTGGTCGGTGAAGACCGGGTCTGGCGCAACATGCTGCCCAGCATGGGTGGCGAAGACTTTTCCTTCATGCTGCAGGCCAAACCCGGCGCCTACATCCGCATCGGCCAGGGCGCGCCGCACGGCGCGGGCCCGCACCCGCTGCACAACAGCCGCTACGACTTCAACGACGACATCCTGCCCCTGGGCGCGGCCTTGCACGCCAGCCTCGTCGAGCAGGCCCTGCCCATCTGACCCTTTTTACGATCACCAAGAGGAGCGAGCACCATGACATTCAAGACCACACTGCTGTTCGGCCTGATGGCCGCCACCCTGGGCCTGTCGGCCCATGCCGCCACGGTGCGCATTGCCAACCAGGGGGATGCCCTGTCGATGGACCCGCACTCGCTCAACGAATCGCTGCAGCTGAGCGTGACCAACAACGTCTACGAAGCCCTGGTGGGGGTCAGCAAGGACCTGAAGTTCGAGCCCGCGCTGGCCACCAGCTGGAAGCAGACCTCGCCCACCGTCTGGCGCTTCGAGCTGCGCAAGGGCGTGAGCTTCCATGATGGCACCCCCTTCACGGCTGATGACGTCGTGTTCTCGATCAACCGCGCTGCCGGCGAAGGTTCGGACATGCGCAGCAACACCAACGAGATCAAGGAAGTGCGCAAGGTCGGCAGCCATGTGGTCGAGATCGAGACCAAGAGTCCCTTCCCCATCCTGCCCAACGTGCTCTCGACCGTCTACATCATGAGCAAGAAATGGTGCGAGGACAACCAGGCCACCAAGCCGGTGGACCGACGCAAGGGCATCGAAAACGCCGCCTCTTTCCGCGCCAACGGCACGGGTCCGTACCGCCTGCGCGAGCGTCAGCCCAATGTGCGCACCACCTTCGTGCGCAACGGCAACTACTGGGGCAAGATCGATGGCAATGTCGACGAGGTGATCTTCAGCGTGATCGGCAACGATGCCACCCGTGTGGCCGCTTTGCTCTCGGGTGAGGTCGACATCATGGAGCCGGTGCCGGTGCAGGACGTGCCGCGCGTCAACAGCAGCCCCAACACCCGGGCCCTGGTCGCCCCCGAGCTGCGCACCATCTTCCTGGGCATGGACCAAAAGCGTGACGAGCTGCTGTATTCGAACGTGAAGGGCAAGAACCCCTTCAAGGACAAGCGCGTGCGCCAGGCCTTCTACCAGGCCATCGACATCGAAGGCATCAAGCGCACGGTCATGCGCGGTGCGTCCAACCCCACGGCCATGATGTTCGGCCCGGGGATCAACGGCTTTGCCGACGACCTCAACAAGCGCCTGCCTTTTGATCAGGAAGCCTCGAAAAAACTCCTGGCCGAAGCCGGTTACCCCAACGGCTTTACCGTGGACATGAACTGCCCCAATGACCGTTATGTGAACGACGGCCAGATCTGCGAAGCGGTGGCGGCCAACCTGGCGCGTGTGGGTGTGAAGATCAACCTCAAGGCCGAGACCAAGGGCACTTACTTCCCGAAAATCCTGCGCCGCGACACCAGCTTCTACCTGCTGGGCTGGACGCCCAGCACCTACGACGCGCACAACGCCCTCAATGCCCTGACGCGCTGCGTGGACGACAAGGGGGCTGGCCAGTTCAACCTGGGGGCCTACTGCAACCCCAAGCTTGACGAGCTGACGCTCAAGATCCAGGGCGAGACCGACCAGGCCAAGCGCAACGCCATGATCCGCGAGGCCTCGCAGATCCACATGGCCGACATCGGTCACCTGCCGCTGCACCAGCAGGCCCTGGCCTGGGGCACGAGCAAGAAAGTCACGCTGGTCCAGCGTGGCGACAACTACATGCCCTTCAAGTCGATCACGATCAAATAAACCATGACCGCAGTGCTCAAGCGTTGGTGGGGCAGCGATGTTGGCTACAGCTTTCGCCAGTCCCCCACGGCCATCGTCGCCGCCCTGATCGCGTTCGTCTGCATCTTCTGTGCCCTGTTCGCGCCCTGGGTGTCACCCACCAACCCATTTGACCTGGCGCAACTGGAGCTCAGCGATGCCCGGCTGCCACCGGCGTGGCTGGAGGGGGGCTCCACCAAGTACCTGCTGGGCAGCGATGACCAGGGCCGGGACATCCTCTCGGCCCTGATCTACGGCGCCCGCATTTCGCTGGTGGTGGGCGTGGCCTCGGTGATCCTGTCGGTGCTGGTGGGCGTAGGCCTGGGCCTGCTGGCGGGTTTTCGGGGTGGCTGGATCGACACGCTGCTCATGCGCCTGTGCGACGTGATGCTGTCCTTCCCGGCCATTCTGGTGGCGCTGCTGATCGCCGGCGTGGGCCGGGCCCTGTTTCCCAATGCGCACGAGTCGCTCGCCTTTGGCGTGCTGATCATCTCGATCTCGCTGACGGGCTGGGTGCAGTATGCGCGTACGGTGCGCGGCTCGACCCTGGTCGAGCGCAACAAGGAATACGTGCAGGCCGCCCGCGTAACCGGCGTGGCGCCGCTGCGCATCATGGTGCGCCATGTGCTGCCCAATGTGATGGGGCCGGTGCTGGTGCTGGCCACCATCCAGGTGGCGACCGCCATCATCACCGAAGCCACGCTGTCCTTTCTGGGCGTGGGCGTGCCGCCGACCTCGCCCTCGCTGGGGACGCTAATTCGCGTCGGCAACGACTACCTGTTCTCGGGTGAATGGTGGATCACCATCTTCCCGGGCCTGATGCTGGTGCTGATCGCCCTGTCGGTCAACCTGCTCGGCGACTGGCTGCGCGATGCGCTCAACCCCCGCCTGCGCTGATCTGACGCGGGACCAAGATACAACCATGAGTCTTTTGCAAGTCCAGAACCTGGTGGTGGAGTTTCCGAACCGCCATGGCACCCTGCGCGCCCTCGACGATATTTCGTTCGAGATTGCGCCCGGTGAAATCCTCGGTGTGGTCGGCGAGTCCGGCGCGGGCAAGTCGCTGACCGGCGCGTCCATCATCGGCCTGCTCGAAC
>Ga0256347_1000286_pt1 | contig 8868 bp, 8 predicted proteins | sample AtltaT_41_FD_183681 | JGI IMG/M metagenome (GOLD analysis project Ga0256347, IMG submission 183681) | Metatranscriptome of freshwater microbial communities from Altamaha River, Georgia, United States - Atl_Colum_RepB_8d (Metagenome... | ecosystem: Environmental > Aquatic > Freshwater > River...
TGGATGGGGCTGCGCCGATTCCCCAATCTTTTTGTTCGAATGTTAGTTCACCTGAAGGTTTGCCGTGATGTTGGCTTCCGTGAGCCCAAGATGGACTGACTGCAGTCGCTGCGAATGCCAGAACCAAAATTGGCAAGATTTTTACCTTGATCATCGAAGTGCTCCGTTAAAGATTGGTCTACGCAAAAAGTGCGAACTATACTTTTGAAATCGGATCTTAGTTGTGGTTTTATGCTTTTGACGAAGAGGCATTCTGGTCAACATCTATCAACGTAAGTACATTGATCAGACTGCAGTTGAGGTCATCGAAGCGAAAATCGGACCGTAATATTTTTCCCGGAAACATTATTTAATGTTGCTACGACTTTGTCCCCTTTCGAGAGCTGAAGGCCTTGCGCATTTAAGCGATTACCTCCTCCGGACTGGAGACTTAGTTCACTAGTTTTACTGCCTTGCATGACAACGATACGGCCAGTTACCGACTGAGATGCAATGGGCTTATCGTGATCCATCAAGTAAATCGAGATCCTATCTTTGTCTGCAACGAGTTCAAAACTTAAATCGCTGACAGTTTGAATGATCCCGCCATGTATGGGCTTTGCGGTACCGTGCGCTTGCGCGTGGCTCAAGTAGGCTGTTGCGGCGATTGAGGTTAAAGCAGAGAATAGAAGTGAGTGGGCTTTCATGGGCGAACGATTCCCTTAACGTTGGCTGACAGCTAGGTCGGGTTGAGTTTAAGACTAAACATATAACGTCATAATCTCTAAATAGGGTCCACGTGGTTGGATTTGCTACGCTCATCATTATCGTGTGAAACCAGTTGTCTCGTTGCAGCCTCGCCAAATCGTAAATACAACAGTGGTGTAAGCAACGTATCGAGGATTGTTGAGCTGATCAGTCCACCAAAAATGACAACAGCAACTGGGTGGAGAATCTCCTTACCAGGTGCATCGCTTGCAAACAGTAAGGGTGTTAGCGCAAAGGCCGCAACACAAGCGGTCATTAAGACAGGTGTTAGACGTTCAAGCGATCCCCGAATGATCAATGAGCGATTAAATTGTTCACCTTCAAATCGGCAAAGATTGATGTAGTGGCTAATTTTTAGAATGCCATTTCGAGTTGAGATTCCAGCGAGGGTAATAAACCCCACCATGGATGCCACCGAGAGCTCGACGTTAGCGATGGCCATGGCGATAACCGATCCTACGAGTGCTAGAGGAATATTTGACATGATGATTAGCGCTAGTGTCGTTGACCGATATCGACTATAGAGGACTACGAAAATCATTGTCAGTGAGCAAACCGAAAGTAGACTGATCCACTCAGTTGCCTCCTCCTGCGCTTGGAACTGTCCCTCGAGGCTTAAGTGATAGCCTCGAGGAAGTATCTGGGCTTTCATAACGTTACGAATATCATTAATTACGTCCGCCATATTTCGACCCTCTGAATTTGCAAATACAATCATGCGACGGCGGCTGTTTTCGCGTCCAATTTGATTAGGTCCATCGCTCTCTTCGATGCTTGCGAAGCTTCCAAGTGGAATGCGTCCTACGGAAGTGTCAATAAATACTTGTGCTAGATCAACGGCAGTCCTCTCTGAGTCCGGCAAGCGAAGCACGACATCAAAGCGACGATTGCCGTCGATCACCTGCGCTACATGAGCACCATCAGTCATTGATTTCAACGCGCGAATGGCTTCGCCGGGCGAAAGTCCGACTTGGGCAAGCCGCTGATAGTCAAGTCGCACCTGAATCTGTGGGATTAGCGTCTGCTTTTCAACCGATAAGTCCGTTAGTCCCGATACTCCTGTGAGAGCGCTTCTGAGTTGTTCTGAAATTGCTCTTAAGCTTTCTAGATCGTCCCCGTAAACCTTGATGGCTATCTGAGCGCGAACACCCGATAGAAGATGATCAAGCCGGTGGCTTATCGGTTGGCCGATCGTAAACTGAAATGGCAGTCCAATTAAACGAGAGCGGATATCGGCAAGAATCATGGTGCGACTGCGTTCGCTAGGGGTTATATCAATATCAATTTCAGATACGTGGACTCCTTCGGCGTGTTCGTCAAGCTCGGCCCGTCCAGTTCTTCGACCTACTTGTCTGACCTCAGGTACATCCATAAGAATTTGCTCAACCATCGAACCCATTTGATTTGACTCTCGCAGCGACGTGCCTGGCTGCATGTTTAGGCTTAGGACGAAAGTCCCTTCATTAAAAGCGGGCAGAAAACTTCTTGGGAAGAATGCGAGTGAGATCGACGCTATCGTAACAGTAAGTAGAGCAAGCAAAAATAGTTGATTCGTGTAGGGAAGAGCCCAAACAATGAGTCGAGTGTTCATACGCTTAAGCGCAGCCACCATAGCGCTATCGACGTGTTGCTTAACGCTAAGGGCTGGGAGCAGGTAGTAACTCATCACAGGCGTTACTGTCATCGAAACAAGCATGGAGGCGAGAATTGAAACGATATAAGCGATACCAAGCGGGGTAAAGAGACGCCCTTCAATGCCAGGCAGTGCAAAGAGTGGCATAAAAACCAGTATGACGATCGCAGTAGCGTAGATAATCCCCGAGCGAACTTCCAAACTGGATTGCCGAACAATTTCGATGATTGACGTTTTTGATCCATCGCTCCTTGCTTGCCTCAGTCGCCTAAGGATGTTTTCAACGTCCACGACAGCGTCATCGACAAGCTCGCCAATTGCTATGGCAAGACCGCCGAGTGTCATCACATTGATCGATTGGTCGAGTGCTCGAAAGATAAGGGCAGTTACTGCTAGTGACAGTGGAATAGCGGTTAGTGAAATGAGCGTTGTACGGGTCGAAAGCAAAAAGGCAAAGAGAATAATGGCAACCATCACAGCACCATCCCGAAGTGCGTGCATTACGTTACTGATGGCTGCTTGAATAAAGTCCGCTTGTCGAAATAGTACTTTTGGCTTTGAAAATCCCAAGGGAAGGGACTGCGCTAATTCGGCAAGGGCTGCTTCAAGATCGCTTGTGAGGCGAAGGCTATTGGCTTGTGGCTGCTTTTGAACACTTATAACAATTGCTGAGTCACCCGCATAGCCAGCATCTCCACGCTTGACGCCTGCAAAAAAACCTACTGTTGCAACTTGAGCAAGCGTTATCGGTCTTCCGTCACGCCACCCAATGGCGATACCCGCTAAGTCCTCTGGCTGAGTAGTTCTAGCGGTGAGGCGAATCAAGTACTCGCGTTGGTTTAGATCGACGAAACCGCCACCTGCGTTTGTGGAAAACCCTCGGACTGCTTGCTCAATTTGGCTGAGCGACACACCGAACTGAGCCATTTTTCGGCTGTCGGGGGAGACACGCAGGGTGCGTACCTCTCCTCCGATTGGAATTACTTGTGATACGCCTGGGATGGCTAACAGTCGCGGCCTCATTACGAAGTCGACGTATTCTCGAGCCTGCATAGGCGTAAGTGATGTTGCAGGTGGCGCCGCTGATGGCGTTTGCTCAGGACTTCGCAATGGCAGAGCGATGAGCATGATCTCCCCCATGATTGAGGAGACGGGGCCCATGATTGGGTTTACATCGCGTGGCAGGCGCTCACGTGCGAGGCCGATTCGCTCTGCAACAAGCTGTCGATTGCGATAGAGATCTGACCCCCATTCAAACTCTGCGTAGACGATAGAAAGACCTATGCCGGAGATGCTCCGTATTCGTGTAACTCCAGGCATCCCATTGAGCGCTGTCTCAAGGGGAAAGCTAATAAGTTGTTCGACCTCTTGCGGCGCCATACCGCCAGCCTCGGTCATAACGGTTACCGTGGGCTTATTTAAGTCGGGAAAGACGTCAACCGGCGCGTGCCAAGACGTCCAGATGCCTCCGATCATCAGCAATAGGCCCAGGGCAAGCACCATCAACCGATTGTTTAAGCTTGTCGTAACAATCCAATTAAACATATCGATCTACTATCTAATTTGCGAAATGAGTGGCGCGCCGTCTATGACGACTCGACTTTCCTCATCCAAGCCGTGTGTTACAAGTACGCGATGAGCGTCTAAAAGTGTGTAAATGACTGGCTTTGATACAAACCGTTCTGCTGATTCCTTCGTCCATACGATAGCTTCATTAGAGGGACTTCGCACCACAGCGTTTGCAGGCAGTACAAATCCTTTTAGGTATTGCTGTGTTTTTATCAAGACTGTCATCGGCTGGCCGACCGAAAGGCTGCTACGTTCATGGTGAGATATCGACATGACAGAAAAAAAGACTTGGTATAAGTCCATCACGCATGACTGGTGATGAACCGATGAACTTAAGTTGTAAGGGCGGGCTTTCCTTAGTTGAAGCACTCGCTACACCAAGTCCTACGAGTGGCTTTGGTGAGACAACTTCTATGAGCATTCGGCTTGAATTGATGACTTCACCAAGTACTTGCTGCGGGTTGACAACTTGTCCTTGGACGAGGTCAGCCTTAGCTATGACGCCATCGATCGGCGCAAGAATTGGTTCACGCGTATTGAGACTTTGGTGAACGCTCATCTCGCGCGCTCTCAGACCTTGTGCTTCAAGCCTTGCAGCTTCGATATCTTTTCTGGGAACAGTTCCCTCAAGGCTCGCCAGCCGGTTGAAGCGCTCTTCGGCTATCCGCCTTTGTGTTTGAAGCTCGGTTAACTGGGCCTGTTGGCTTGCCAAGACATATGGCTCCGCTTGAAATCGAAGGTAGGCTAGCGTCTCGCCTCGCTTAACCATTTGACCAACAAGCGGAATGTCGCGTTCGGCGCGTTCGATACGGCCCCCGTAAGCCGTTTGGATTCGCGCAGTTGCACTGGGATCCGCAACAACGCGGCCTGCTAACTCGATACTAGTAGCTTGATGTTCAAGAGGTGGTATCTGTGTTCGAATAGCGAGTCGTCGCTGTGTTTCTTTAGCCAAATAAACGCTACCGTCTGCGAGTCGATATGATATTTGAGGCGGATGCGCTCGCCCCGCAGTTATATTAGTTGTTATGTCTTTACTTTTTCCGTGTCCAGCGTCTGCTTCTACATTTGAAGCAAGAGCCATTAAGATCAGCATGAATGAAAAGGTAAGAAATGTTTTCGTCGCCCACGTAAATGAAGTTGTTTTACGCACGATTAAGCCTCCTTACCATGTTTCTCAAGCAAATCGATCTGCGATCTTTGCTTTTTCCTGCGCAAGATAAAAAGAAAAAATCCCAATGCGAGAAGGGCTAAAGTGATATACCCATATGTACTCAGCTTTTGCGGAGGTGGCGTATTGACTCCTTCAAGTTGCTCTGAATGCCCAAGCAAGCTGCCAGCTAGAAGGTCGCTCTCTGCCTCAGCTACAATTTTAAAAATAAGTTGATGCTCCCCTGCTTGGTTTAATTTTTTTACGAGTGCCTCGTCAGTAACGATAAAGGTCATGGAGGATTTTTCAAATCTTGATGACGATTTGATGCCATCAGTCTCAACATCTACTTTGGCGTTTTTGATGGGCTCGTTGGTTCTAAAGTCATCGACATAGATACGCAACTCGCTTTGATTGAAAATGGCTAAGATTTCGAAACGTTCTGAGCTTGCTTCAACGTGAGGTGACTTCCGAGCTTGATAGGTCGATGGTGAGGTTCCTTCGTGCTTATGGTCATCGCTGCCGTGTGCTAGGCAATCGTTCAGACTTACGCTAAGGGTCGCGATGACTAACAGGGCGCAGATTGTTGATAACCAGCGATGCGGGCTTTTCGTGAGAGTCATTGAATTTAATAACGATAGTCTCAAGGTAATACTCCTGCAGCTTGACTCAATTGAGCCATAGACAGGCGAAGTTCAACAGCTCTTCGACTTACCTGGGTTTGAACTGCGCGCGTTTGTGATAAGGCAAGCAGTAAGGTCGGAAGTGATGCCTCGCCTGCGGCAAATGCCTTTTCAACTAACGTGCTTCGTTGATGCAAGACAGTTGCTCGCTCTTGTTCAATGGCCAGTAAGACTTTGGCGTTTTCAGCATTGCGAACCGTACGCTCGAACTCAGCGTGTAGTTGCCGCTCGAGCCGCAAATGTTCTCCAACACGAAGGTCCCTTTGAGCTCTTGCTTCAGCAATCAAACTGCGTTGTTTCGATTCACCTCCGATAGGAACCGTGATCGATGCCATGATGCTTTGATGGGAGTTACTAGAACTTTTCTCTTGGCGAAGTCCGACATTTGCAATGGGCTTTTCTTGCCGAAATTCGCTGATAAATGCCAGCGAGCGCTCTGCGAGCGCAATCTGTGCTTGACTATACTGCCAGGCGATATGCTGATCGAGGCGTAGTTCGGGTTGTTGGTGAAAGTTCTCAACCTCAGGCCTTTCGTGCGAACCAGTCAGTTGAAACCACGCGTTGCTATGATTTTGAAGTACTTGCTCAGATTCCTTTACCTTGCTTAACGCTTCCAGCACAGACGATTGCGCGGCTAGCTTGTCCGCCGGTGCAAGATCGCCCGCTAAAACGCGGCGCTCAACATCTTCCAATAGGCTTTGATAGGCTTTTGCGTTTGCTCGACTGATCTCTACCTCAGCCTCTGTCAATAACAAGTTGCGATGAACATCCCTGATGGCTTTTAGCAGTTGTAAACGTGTTAACAGCTCCCACTGCTGTGCAACGCTTTGCTCGAATTCGGTGAGCTGTATGCCTTCATGGCGTTGGCGCAGATGCCATAAAGGGGCGCTCAACACCCACTCCGTTTCGCTTGCTTGGTTTGGCCCGGATCGGCTGCCCTCTCGTTGTGCAAGTTTTGCTGAGCTGGGACCAGAAAAGAAGTCTTGGAACTGTTGATACTTTGCCTGAATGACTGCTCGCCTGCCGTTGGCGTCGATGCGCTCGGGGGCTCGCTGATAAGCCGTCTCTAAGACGTCTCGCATCGGTCTGAGCGTTGAGTGGTTCGGCGTTTGACCGTACGAATCGATATAGATTAAAAGACATCCGAAGCAGGCACTCAGCGTAATGAGTTGCCTTGCCCTCTTCAAGCAAATTTCGATCATCATGAAGTGATTTCCGAAAACGCGCTTGTGGCAACAACAAGGTGTTGGCACTGTAAGCATCAAAGATTTGCCCGGTGCTGCCCGAGCAGGCGCAGTTACTTAGACAAGTTGCCGAGGAGGGCGTTCGATGAGTCTAAGTTCGGCTGATGACCAAGAGGTTGGATCTGATAAAAGGTGGTTTTGCCACACCAAAATGGTTGAGAACTTGAGAGAGTCTTCAACGATTGCTGGTAGGTAAATACCAAAGTCGACAAGGATATGCTTCTGGGATTGAGCAGAAGCGTCCTGATGGACGTTCAATGTTTCGTCACTGTTTTCCTGAGTCGTATCATGTTTATGGGCGGTAAGTTCATCTGACTCGTCTTGATGATGATGGTGTGAAATCCCGAGAAAATGCATCAAGGCGTGGGATTGTTCAAGCCCATTGAGAATCTGAGTTGCTACACCGGCATAAACCGCACTCTGCCAAAAAAGGCAAAGGGTTGTTAAAAATGTCGCCATAGTACGCATGACATGGACTCTAGCAGAGGAACACGTATTTGACCATGCCATAAACCGCGTGAAAAAGATGGTCATAGGCGAAGGCAGTTATGTTGCGGGGAGCTAAACAGAGAGAGTTTTCTATGCCTCAACGATGCTGACGAATATCACTATTTTTTAGTACCTCGTTGATTGTGCATGAGTCGATCTTGGCAAATTCGCTGCTCATGCTTACTAAAGGGTTAGCCGCTGGGTAAATGGGAGGTGAGGCTTTGGAAGTCGCCGCAATGTGGATGCTGTAATGACTGGATCAGATACCTGGAGCCGGGTGGGTCTCGCATTGTTGTGCACGTTGTAGGAAATGTAACAACGTGCGCTTCGCTTGGTCTACCACGCCGCTATGGATCTTGTCACACAGCAACCGTTGGTGGCCACGTTCTTGAGGGGCCAAGTACCTTTGCGTGAGATACATCGTTTACTCAATGAAACGCCTGTCGCACTGGGCCTTGCCGTGCCCGATATGCTTGCCGTGCCCGATATGCTTAGTGGATCACCTAGCATCGATAGGATAGCCTCTCAAGGCAGGTCGGAAGCCTTCAATGTATTACTGGTGAGGGCTGACGGTACGTCAACGATTTTTCCAAGCTATGGCTTGGTAGAAGGAACCTAAGCATGGACATCTTCAAGCCAGGCCCATACAAGTACCCAGTGCGCTCGTTGCTTTTTTCGATCCTATTGTTGTCTTCTCAGTCTGCTAGGGCCGAGGATGTGGTCTCCGTAGATCTGTCCAAGCTAAGAGCGTTTACCTCTGAATTTGCTATTAAAAGTGGAAAATCTTTTGAGGTTTGCACAGATCTTGAAAAGGGAACGAAGATTGATTGGTGGTATAGCTCTTATCAAAATCTGGATTTCAACATCCACCATCATGTTGGGGACAAAGCTGTCTATGCCGTGAGGAAGCGCGAAACGGCGACCGATGAGGGCGGCTTCGTTGCTACCTCGAAGCAGAACTATTGTTGGATGTGGACTAATAAGAGTGCCAAAGGCGCTGAACTCTCTGTAAAACTTGTGGTGCGCTAGTTTTTAACCCTTGAAGCCGTCTATTCATCGACGGCGTCACCCACAATCTAAACGGCGCTCGGTGCGCAGCAAAATGAAGCAGTAGTCCGAAGAGTCGCCGTTCAGCCCCTCAGGAATTGATGCGTGCGTTGCGTTAAATCCGAACGCAAGTTATTGCTTTGAATGGTGGCGAATCAGGGACTCGAACCCCGGACCTGCGGATTATGATGGTTTCTGGCTTCAAAAAAAGCTAAAAAAATCAATAGGCTATATCAGTATAATTTCTATGTGAAATAAACCGTATAATTGCGAAATTCTACTAAGTAGAATTTGCAGCCATTTTCGAAA
>Ga0256347_1000290_pt1 | contig 8738 bp, 8 predicted proteins | sample AtltaT_41_FD_183681 | JGI IMG/M metagenome (GOLD analysis project Ga0256347, IMG submission 183681) | Metatranscriptome of freshwater microbial communities from Altamaha River, Georgia, United States - Atl_Colum_RepB_8d (Metagenome... | ecosystem: Environmental > Aquatic > Freshwater > River...
AGAATTGGCCCGCCTCGACGCCCTCACCGGCGGCGCCTTCCATGCCCCCACTTCCGGCGAACGTGCGGCCCGATTACGAGAGTGGCTACTCACTCAACCGGGTGAGGCGGAGTTGCGAACCGTCGCCAATGAGATGTCCTTGCGCGACAAAGGCGCGGCGCGGGTGGTGCGCGAGAAGTTAGAGGAACTGCGCCGATTGCGCGAGCAAGACAGCTTGGTGCAGACCTGGGCCGCCAAGGCCGAAGCCTTGTTGGCCACCCAACGCCTCGTGCTGGGCGATGCCCTGGCTTGGCAGCGCGATGCGGCCAAGGCGGGGGCACCCCTCTCGCGCGAGCCTTTGGCTGGCCTCAAAACCGCTCTGGCCGAGCGCGTCAAAGCCATCGAAGACTTGCAGCATCGCACCCAGGTGCAGCGCGAGGCCGCCGTATTGTTGGCCCAGCGCATTGAAATCCTCAGCACCAAACCCTGGCCCGACGCCCAAGCCCAGCGCGAGGCCATCCAGAGCGATGTGCAAGCCTGGCACGCCCAAGCCGATGGGCTCACTGCCGACCCCCAATGGGCCAGCGTCGATCCCAAATTCCCGCCCCTGGTGGCCACCTCGGCACAACAGCTCGACGCCGTCTGGCAAGCCTTTGATGCCGCCCTCACCAGCGCCACGCGCGCCGCCGAGGACGCCAGCCTCCCCTTGCCGGGGGTGCCCGCATGGGCCGAAGACATCCGCGCCCGCCGTGAGGGGCGTGCCGCGCCCAAAGCGCCTGAGGCCAAGCCCGCCGCAGTCACCCCGACCGTCACTGGCGGACTCGATGCCACCCGCGTGCGCAAATACACCGCCGATCCCGCCGTCATCAATGCCGAGCGTGAAGCCCTGGTGCGCGAGGCCGAGGCATTGTTCAAGCCCGCCCCTTCCGGCCAAGCGGCTGATGCCGCGGTTGTGGCGGCTCCATCCGAGGGCTCGCCAGAGCGCGTGCAAGAAGTTGCGCCGGAGGGTTCAGAGGAGGGCGCTGAGCCGAACCCACCGCAGCGCGTTCAGGAGAGCCAGTCTGAGAGGCCCATCGCGTCAGCGCACGATCCCGCGCCAACCGCGCCGGCGACGAGCGCCGAGGCCCTCTCCGAGTCTGAATCCAGCCCCGCGCCCGCCACCACGCACGAAGCCGAGCCTGCGCCCGCGTCACCCGCTGCCGCTGCGGCCAGCACGAACAAGGCTGAGACACCTCCGGCCGAAGGCGAACCCGCCATGCCCCCGCGCAAGATGCAAGAGGCCTTGCGGGATTTGCGCGAACGCTGGCGCAAGGTCGATCGCCAAGCTGCGCCCAATCCCGCGCTGTGGAAGCGCTTTGACGCGGCCTGCAACCGCGCGCACCACTGGGTTGACGCTTGGCTCAAGCAATTGCGCGCCCAGAGCATGGCCAACAAATCCCAACGCCTCGCCCTGATCGAGGAAGTCCGCGCCTTTGCCCAAGGCCCCGGACAAGGCCCCGACTGGAGGGCCGTCACACGCCAGTTGCACGCTTTCTCGCAACGCTGGCGCGAGTCCGGGCACTTGAGCGAAAAACTCTATGCCGAGCTGCAGCCCCTGTGGAAAGAGGTGATTCATGCGGCCCACGAGCCGCTCGAAGCCGCGCAAAAAGCCAGTATCGAACGCCGTCGTGCCCTCATTGCCGAGGCCCAGGCCTTGGCCGAGGCGCCCCAATTGCGCATTTCCGAAGTCAAGGCCTTGCAACAACGCTGGCAGGAAGAAGCCCACACCATTGCGCTGGATCGGCGTTTTGAACAAAAGCTCTGGGAGTCCTTCCGCCAACCCATCGACCAAGCGTTCGCCCAAAAACCCATTCAGCGCGGCGAAGGGGCGGACAAGCGTCCCCCCCGAGGTGCTGCGGCCAGAGCCGGGCGGCCGCTCTCACCCTATGAGCAGCGCGTCTTTGACGCCATCAAAGCCCTCGAATCGGCCAACGCCGGCGGTGACGCCAGCGCCATCAAAAAAAGCCCAGTCGCATTTGGAGTGGGTCCTGCAAGGTGGCGAGCCCACCGAAGCGGCGCCAAATCCCGCCGCAGGCACCGCACCCGCCGCGGCCGCGCAGGCCAGCGCACCAGAGGCCCAAGAGGGGGCATTGCCGCCCGGCGAACCCCCAGCCAACGCCGGGGCCGACACGCCCAGCGAGCCCCCCTCCGATACGCCCCCCGTGCACGCGGATGCGACGGCCAACGAAGCTGCCGCCGTGAACGACAGCGACACCAGCCCCACCGATTCAAGCCCGGCTCCCGATGCCGCGCCCACTGAACCCGTTGCACCCGCCCCCGCTGCGGCCAAAGCGGCTCCCCGACCCGTCGTGGCCGTGCGCGGCGATGACCGGCCCGGTGCCAAGCGCCCCGTTGAAACCCGCCCCAATGCTCGACCCGGCAAGGGCGGTAAAGACAGCCGCGACAACCGCCCAGTCCCGCGCGGTCGAGACGCGCATCGCCCCCCCCGCGAGGGCGCCGAACCCCCGCGTCCACGTCTGAGCGATGAGGTCTTCCGCGCCTTGCGCCAGGTGCAAGATCAGGCCCAGGACAGCCTTCGCCGCTTGGCGGCCCAAGCCCATGGCGAGGTGCTCACCCACCTCATGCAGGCCTGGCAAACGCGTGACAGCGCCGAGTTCCCCTCGGCCCAAGCCCTGGGCAAGCGCCTCACCCCCGCCCAACGCGCGCAATGGGTGGACTCGCTCAGCGCCTCGCCAAGCAACGCCGAAGCCGCGGCCGAAGCCCTGTTACGCCTGGAGGTGGCGGCCGATTTACCCACCCCCGCGGCGCACCTCTCCGCGCGACGGGCATTGCAGCTGCAATTGCTCACGCGGCGGGGCCAGCCCGGCCCGGAGGAGTCTTGGGCGAGCGATACCGCTAAAGTGTTGGCATCAGCCTTCACACCTGCTGAGGCCAAGCGCTTGCAAGCCTGCTTGAAAGTGCTCTTACGCGCCTGAGGGTTTCTGGCGCGACCATTGCCAGCCCGCTGGGCTGGCTTGGCAGGTGAGCACTTCGGCGCGTGCGTGCGCCGAGTCCTCTAAATCCCAGTCGCTGAGCACGCGACGCATCATCCCAGGCGCCAGCGTATGGTCGGCGGGTCGGTGCGTGTGGCCATGCACCAGGGTCGTGGCGCCGCCGTGGCCTAGCCATTGCCGTGCAGCGTCGGCATCGACCTCCGCCGCCTGCATCGCCTGCGCTTGATGCGCCCGGCTCTGGCGGCGCAATTGCTGCGCAATCGCTTCACGCGCAGCGCGAGGCTGGGCCAAAAAGGTCTGCTGCCAATCGGGGGCGCGTACTTGCGCGCGAAAGCGCAAGTAATCGGGATCATTGAGGCAAAGTGCGTCACCGTGGCTGAGCAAACAGCGCGGACCGTTCTCAAAGGCCAACACGCAGGGGTCAGGCAAGCGTTCCACGTCCAGCGGTTCAAGCCAAGCGGGTCCCATTAAAAAATCCCGGTTGCCCGGCATGAAATACACCGCGCGCGTGGCGCTGGACTCGCGCAACACCTCGGCGCAACGCCGCGAGAAATCGTCCGTCGCGTCATCGCCCACCCACACCTCAAAAATGTCCCCGAGCAGGAAAACCGCTTGCGCGGGGGTGTGCAAAAGGTGGTCGCGCCAAGCCCCAAAGGTCCGGGGCATGCCGGCCTCAAGGTGCAGGTCGGAGAGAAAGTCGATGCGCTGCCAGTGTGCAGGCACCCCCAGCACGGTCAACTCGGCCGTGGGCAGGGGCGCGAGAGAGGACATGCGGTTTAGAGGGCCACGGCTTTTTCAATCACCACGTCCTCTTTCGGGACGTCGTCATGAAAGCCGCTGCGGCCGGTTTTGACTTGACGGATTTTGTCGACCACCTCGGTGCCGCTCACCACCTTGCCAAAAACGGCATAACCCCAGCCTTGCACGCTTGGCGCGCGATGGTTGAGGAAGTCGTTGTCCGCCACATTGATGAAAAACTGCGCCGTGGCCGAATGGGGGTCGGAGGTGCGCGCCATGGCCACGGTGTAGTGGTCGTTTTTCAGACCATTGTTGGCCTCGTTCTCAATCGGGGCGTCACAAGCGCGCTGGTTCATGCCAGGCTCAAATCCGCCCCCCTGAATCATGAAGCCATCGATCACGCGATGAAAAATGGTCTGGTTGTAGTGACCCTTGTTCACGTAGTGCAGAAAGTTGGCGACGCTCTTGGGCGCTTTTTCAGCATCGAGCTCGAGCGTGATCACGCCATGGTTGAGGATGTGCAATTCGACTTGGGGGTTAGACATGGAAGAAATCCTTTGTTGAAAAAATCAGAGAAGCGTGGCCGATTGAATGACCATCGGGGTGCGCGGCACGTCGCTCGGGAAAGGGCCCCCAGGGCCGGTTTGCACGCTGCGAATGCGCTGCACCACCTCCATGCCGCTGACGACCTTGCCAAAAACGGTGTAGCCCCACTGCGTGGGCGTGGGATCCAAAAAACCGTTGTCCACCACATTGATGAAGAATTGTGCCGTCGCCGAGTGCGGCGCCGACGTGCGCGCCATGGCCACCGTGCCCACGGTGTTGCGCGGCCCACCCTTGGCCAAGGCATCGCGCCCTTCATGGTTGATGGGGCTGCGGGTGGTGCGCTCCATGTAGCGCGAGTCATAACCGCCACCCTGAATCATGAAGTTGCCAATCACACGGTGAAAAATCGTGCCATCGTAGTGCTTGTCCTTCACGTACTGAAGGAAGTTGGCCACCGTTTGCGGGGCCTTGTCGGGGTAGAGCTCAATCACGATGTCCCCAGCGCTGGTTTGCAGTTTCACACGCGGGGCGGCCGCCTGCGTCGCAGCGTTGGCTGGCGCAGCGGCTGGCTGGGTTTGGGCCATGGCCAGTCCCGCGAGCGTCAAGCCCGCGCACAACAAGACACGTCGGGCAAAAAGTGGGGTCATGGGGTCATCTCCTGGGTGAGTCGTTGTAAACGCTCGAGCTTGCGCTCGAGCGCCTCGTTTTTCGGGCCGCCTTGGGCGGCACGGCCATAAGCCTCGCGGGCTTGGCGCACCAGCACATCGCCCAGATTTTCATGGGCCACACGGTAGTTCGGATTGGCGCGCAAAGCCGCTTCCAGCCATTGCCGCGCGGGCCCCAAGGCCCCGCGAGAGGCCAATAAAACCGCCAGGTTGTTGTAGGGCTCGGCCAATTCGGGAAATTCGCGCGTCATTTGCTCGTAAATCGCTTCGGCTTCGTCTTTGCGACCGAGGCGTTCGCGCAAATAGGCCTGCCAAAAACGCATTTGGGGGTCTGTGGGGTTGGCGCGTGCAAAGCCCTCCACACGCTCGAGCGCCTCAGCGTATTTGGCTTGGCGCAGCAACTTGATCACGGTTTGGTGCGGGTCGCTCTGCAAAAAAATGGTCTGCAAGGTGCCGGGCACCCATTCCTCCACTTGCGCGTGGGCCACGCAACCCCACCATACCGATAAAAGCAATAGGCAAACGCGCGGAATTCGCCGCGTTTGCGGGGCTTTGAGCGCGGTTGCAGGGTTTGCCATGGTCTTGATTACAATCGTTTCATTGTAGAACAGAGGCTCTCCCTGAGCCTGCCGTCTGTCTCTCCAGTCACCGATCCGATCACGACCACTTCATGACCCTGCGCATCTATAACACGCTCACGCGTGCGCTGGAAGCTTTTTCCCCACTCGAGCCTGGCCATGTCCGCATGTATGTCTGCGGCATGACCGTCTACGACCTCTGCCACCTCGGCCACGCGCGCTCCATGATCGCCTTTGACGTGGTTCAGCGTTGGCTCAAGGCGAGCGGCTACCGAGTGACCTACGTGCGCAACATCACCGACATCGATGACAAGATCATCACCCGCGCGCTGGAAAACCGCGAAACCATCCGCGGGCTCACCAACCGCATGATCGACGCCTTGCATCAGGATGCCGACGCCCTGGGCATCGAGCGCCCCACCCACGAACCCCGTGCCACCGATTTCGTGCCCCAGATGTGCGACATGATCGGCACCTTAGAACAAAAGGGTCTGGCCTACCGCGTGGCCAATGGTGATGTGAACTACGCCGTGCGGGAGTTCGACCGCCAAGCCACCGGTACCTACCGCTATGGCCAACTCTCGGGCAAGTCGCTCGACGAATTGCGCGCCGGCGAGCGCGTGGCCACTGACGACGGCAAGCGCGACCCCCTCGATTTTGTGCTCTGGAAAGCCGCCAAACCCAACGAACCCGACGACGCCAAATGGCAGGCCCCCTTTGGTGCGGGCCGTCCGGGCTGGCACATCGAGTGCTCCGCCATGAGTTGCGCGCTCTTGGGGGAGCGCTTTGACATTCACGGCGGCGGCGCCGATTTGCAGTTCCCCCACCACGAAAACGAGATCGCCCAGAGCATGGGCGCGACCGGGCAAGACTTCGCCCAGTTCTGGATGCACAACGGCTTTATCAATGTGGACAACGAAAAAATGTCCAAGAGCCTGGGCAACTTCTTCACGATTCGCGAGGTGCTCGCCGAGTTCGACCCCGAAACCATTCGCTTCTTTGTGGTGCGCAGCCATTACCGCAGCCCGCTGAACTACAGCGATGTGCATTTGCAAGACGCGCGCGCTGCGCTCAAGCGCCTCTACACCACCTTGGATGCCGTGCCCCCCGAGTCCGTCAACATCGATTGGGCGCAGCCCCAAGCCGCGCGCTTTGCGGCGGCAATGAACGACGACTTCGCCACCCCAGAGGCAGTGGCCGTCCTCTTTGAACTCGCCAGCGAAGCCAACCGTACCCAAAGCGCCGCCACTTCGGGTTTGCTCAAAGCCCTCGGCGGCCTCTTGGGCTTGTTGCAAGACGACCCCAAGGCCTTTTTGCGTGCCGGCTCGTCGCTGGACGCCGCCGATATCGAGGCTCAAATTGCCGCCCGCGCGGCGGCCAAGGCGGCCAAAGACTACGCCTTGGCCGACCAAATTCGCCAAGCCCTGCTCGGGCAGGGCATCGTGCTCAAAGATTCCCCCACGGGCACCACCTGGGAGCGTGCCTGATGGCCCCCACCATAGTCACCATCGCCACCCCAGATTACTGGTCCGACGCTTGCCGTCACCTCATGCGCAAAGACCGCGTGATGAAGCGCCTCATCCCCCAGTTTGGCGACGCCTGCTTGCAGTCGCGCGGTGACCCTTTTGTGACCCTCGCGCGCAGCATCGTGGGGCAACAGATTTCCGTCAAAGCGGCGCAGGCCGTGTGGGATCGTTTTGCCAAGCTCAGTCGCCGCCTCACCCCCGGCCAAGTGCTCAAGATGAAGGTAGACGACATGCGCGCAGCCGGCCTCTCGGCGCGCAAAGTGGAGTACCTGGTCGATCTCGCCTTGCACTTTGACAGCGGGGCATTACAGGTGAGCCACTGGCCCTCGATGGACGACGAGGCCATCATCGCCGAGCTCGTCTCCATTCGCGGCATTGGGCGCTGGACGGCGGAGATGTTTCTCATCTTCCACCTCATGCGCCCCAACGTCCTGCCCCTCGACGACATCGGCTTGATCAATGGCATCAGCCAAAACTATTTTTCAGGCGAGTCCGTCAGCCGCAGTGATGCGCGCGAAGTGGCCGCCGCCTGGCAACCCTTTTGCAGTGTTGCAACTTGGTATATTTGGCGCTCAATGGATCCCCTGCCCGTGGAATATTGAGCCTCACGGAGACCTGCATGGCCAAACGCACTTTTTTTAGACTTTGAACAGCCCATCGCCGAACTTGAAGGCAAGATCGACGAATTGCGCTATGTGCAGAGCGAATCCGCCGTCGACATTTCCCAAGAAATCGAGCAGTTGACCAAAAAAAGCCAACAGCTCACCAAGGAAATCTACAGCAACCTCTCCCCCTGGCAGATCACCAAAATCGCCCGTCACCCCGAGCGCCCCTACACCCTCGACTACATCCAAGAAATCTTCACCGATTTCCAAGAGTTGCATGGCGACCGGCACTTTGCCGACGATCTCTCCATCGTGGGCGGGCTCGCGCGCTTTAACGGCAATCCTTGCATGGTGCTGGGCCACCAAAAAGGCCGCGACACCAAAGAGCGCGCCATGCGCAACTTTGGCATGAGCCGCCCCGAGGGCTATCGCAAAGCCCTGCGCCTGATGAAGACCGCCGAGAAGTTCAAACTCCCCGTCTTCACCTTTGTCGACACCCCGGGCGCCTACCCCGGCATCGACGCCGAGGAGCGCGGCCAGTCCGAGGCCATTGGCCGCAACATCTTTGAGATGGCGCAACTCGAAGTGCCCATCATCACCACCATCATTGGCGAAGGCGGCTCGGGCGGAGCGCTCGCCATCAGCGTGGCCGACCAAGTCCTCATGCTGCAGTACTCCATCTACTCGGTCATCAGCCCCGAGGGCTGTGCCTCCATCCTGTGGAAGACCTCTGATCGCGCGGAGGACGCCGCCGAGGCCCTGGGCATCACCGCGCACCGCCTCAAGGCGCTGAGCCTCATCGACAAAATCGTCAACGAACCCGTGGGCGGGGCCCACCGCGACCACAAACAAATGGCCGCCCAACTCAAGCGAGGCCTCAACGACGCTTGGCGACAAGTGAGCGACCTCAAGGTCAAGGAACTGCTCGAAAAACGCTACGAGCGCCTGCAAAGTTATGGCCGCTTCAGCGACACCAAAGCCGACGCTCGCTGATTTCCCCGAGTTCGCGCCCGCGCCCGAAGCGCCCTTGGCCGTCGCCTTGAGCGGCGGGGCCGACTCCACCGCCTTGCTCATTGCCAGCGCCCTGCGCTGGCCGCATCAAGTCCAC